>Ga0208244_100836_pt1 | contig 22961 bp, 24 predicted proteins | sample SubbioCR12Aug_5A_FD_184828 | JGI IMG/M metagenome (GOLD analysis project Ga0208244, IMG submission 184828) | Serpentinite rock and fluid subsurface biosphere microbial communities from McLaughlin Reserve, California, USA - CR12Aug_5A (SPAdes) | ecosystem: Environmental > Terrestrial > Deep... | reverse complement strand
CGCTGCCCTATTTCGCGCCCGTCATGGAAAGCCTGTTCGAACAGGGCTACGAAGCCATCAGCGCCGTGATGCATGCCGGCGCGGGCAGTCCGCAGGCCGGCCCGTAGGTCGTCCAGCCGCCCGACCTACCTGCGGGTGATCCGTATCGTGCCCTCGGCAAAACGCACCGCGCCAAGGGTCTCGGATTCGATGCCTTCAGAATAGCTCAGAACATCATAGCGGGCGTAACCGCCTTCCCGCATGATCTGCTCGGCATTGCGCCTGAAGACACGGCCCGCCTCGCCGTCGCCGCCGGTGCTGCGGAAACGCTTGGCGCGCATGGCGATGTTGTAGGTGTCTTCGGAAACACGGCGCATTTCGCCTTCCCAGTTTGGCGAAAGCGGATCGATGAAGTAGTAGATCGCCGCACCGATGAGCATGTTCTCCAGCGACAGGCTGAAATTCGGCGTCAGGCGCAGGCTGGCGTTGGGAATGATGGGGCTGGCGGGCACGCTATAGTTGGGTTTGCCGCCGCTGTCGATGCTGCGCGATATCAGGCCGGCGTCGAGGGAATCGCTCACATTCTGGGCGGTGTGATAGCAGCCGCCTGACGACAGGACAGCCGCGATGAAAGTCAGCCTCCACAACACGGTGAGCGGCCTTTGCTGGAGGGCAACGTATCGCTCAGACATAGTTGAACAGGGACAACCCGGTCACTTTCAGGAAGGATTTCTGCGCCGCCTCGAGATAGCTCTGCTCCTGCGTCAGCCGTGTAATCGCTTCGGCGTAATCCACATCGCGCAAGCGCGACAGTGTCTGCGCATAATTCAGATTGAGGTCTTCGCCGGCATTGGCCAGGGCGTCGATTTCGTTCTGCCTGGATCCGATGGCGGCGCGCACGCGCAGCACATTTTCCTGCGCCTGGTCGAGGTTGGTCAGCGCAAAACCAATTCGGTTGGCCAGCAGGGTATTGCCGCCACCGCCGTTGGTCGTCGCCTCCAGTGCATCAATCAGATTGGCCAGGGTGGCGAAGAGGCTCTGACTGGTGCTGGCATCGATGTCGAAACTGTCGCCGTCTGCCGGATTGCCGGTAACGACAAACTGGGCGCCATAGTCGAAAGCCGGCTCTGCCCCCTGGCTTTTCAGGCTGATGGCCTGCCCTGGCGCAAACGCGCGTGGATAGGGCGCAGCAGCCGGGGCGGCGCCGGTAAGCAGGGAATTCCCGCTCACGTTGTCGATGATGTCGTAGGTCGTCACAGGCGGCACGGCGACATCCACCGCGAAGAGGACGGAGAAGTCCATGTTGTTGCCGGCGGCATGCCACAGGGCCGTGTTCGTCACCGTGCCGGCATCGATGATGCCGCTGCCCGCATTGCCGGCGGAGACGGAAGTGGCGAATGCGCCATTGCCATTGCGGATGCGCATGAAGACATCGTTGCCCGAATCGCTGATGGCAATCTGACGCGAGGTGGAAACCTGCAGCAGACGCTGGCCGTTGTCGCCGGCATAGGCGACCCCGCCTGCCACGGAACCCGAAAAGGGGACCGTATCGCCCATGTAGCCGGAGAACAGGTGCTGGCCGTTGCCATCGGTGGCATTTGCCAGTCCCAGCAGTTCCGCGAAGCGCTGGCGAATTTCGCCGGCGATGCTGCGTCGATCGCTGTCAGTGAGCGCACCGCCGCCGCCTTGCACGGCCAGCGTGCGCGCACTGCGGATCAACTCGCCAACGCTGGACAAGCTTGACTCGACCAGACCCAGGCCTTCACCGGCCGCCTTCTGGTTGCCCAGATAGAGCGCATTGGTTTTTTGCGCTTGCTCGACTTCCATGGCACGCGCCGTAGCGACCGGATCATCCGCCGCCGTCAGCATGCGACGGCCGCTGGCCACCTGCTGCTGCGTATGCAGCAGCGCACTCGTCTGCTTCTGGATTGAAGCCAGTCCGGCGTCGAATATCATGCTGGTGGACACGCGCATTCTTGTCTCCCCTATCTGCCCATGCTGAGCAGGGTCTCGAACAGTTTGCTGGCGATCTCGATCATCTTGCCGGAAGCCTGGTAGGCCTGCTGATAGCGCAGCAGATTGGCCGCTTCCTCGTCGAGATTCACGCCGGACAAGGCCTGCTGCGCAGCATTGGCCTGCCTCAGGATGTTTTCCTGGGCGGTTGCCGTTACCTCGGTTTCGCGCGTCTTGTTGCCTATGTTGCTGACGATCTGCGCGTAGGCCGACTGGTAGCTGGCGCTGCCGCCCGCCAGCGTCTTGCTTGTCTGCAATCCGGCCAGCAGCAGCGCGTTGCGGTTGTCGGAAACACCGGCGCTGTTGGCCGAGACGGTGAACACGTCGCCCGCTGCCGGCGTGCCGCTGATCTGGATCGTCCAGCCGTTGTAGGTAATGTTGCCGCCTGCCGTATATGCGACGTTGGCCGGATTGCCCGTGCCGACGCCGTTGACATCGAAGGTCGTCGGCGGATTCCCGAAGGTAAGTGTCACCGTCTGCGCCAGGTTGGCGTTGGTGGGCGGCGGCCCGTTCACGCTGCCGGCGCTGATGCTGCCGCTGCCGCTATTGGCGTTGCTGGCGTCACTGCGGATCGGCGCGGCGGCGGCGATGCTGCGCGCATCCGTGAGCGCCAGGGCAATGTTGCCTGCGGCGGCGCGCGTCGGCTGGATGAGGAAGGTGTCGCCGGCGTTGGCAACACCGGCGGTCAGGCTGATGGTCAGGCCCTCGACGCTCTGCGGCAGAGTCGCAGCGGCAAAGATCACGGTATTGTCCGACAGGCGTGTCAGCGTGTAGTTGCCGCCGCCATTGGCGGTCAGCCGATAGTCGCTGGTCGTCAGATTGTTCGCTGCTGCGACCGCCACGCCGATGGCGGCGGTACCGCCATTGAGCGGATTGCTCGGGTAGAGCACCTGTGGCGTCAGAGGCGTGAAGAAATTACCGCCGAGGGCGCCGGTCAGATCCTGGCCGAGCCGGTGCTGGGCGTTGAATGTTTCGGCAAGGCCGATGGCAATGCGGCCGAGGGCATTCTGTGCCGCATCCAGGCTTTCGCTTCTGAACGCAAGCAGTCCGCCCAGAGCGCCGCCGTTGAGCAAGGATTCGGGTATCGCGGCGCTGCCACCGCTTGCCAGATTGATGCCGACGATCATGCGTGAGGAATCCTCGCCGGACTGCATCACCGACAGGCCGAAGGCGCGCGTGCCGACTACCAGCGTCTGGCCGTTGCCGATGAAAACATTCTGGCTGCCATCCGCGTCGGTGACGGTGGTCACGCGCACCTGCTGGTTCAGTTCGGCGATCAAGTTGTCGCGCTGATCGAGCAGATCGTTGGCCGGCTGTCCCGGTCCGGCGGCCTGGGCCAGGACGATGCGCTGATTCAGCTCGGCGATCTGCGTGGCAAAGGAGTTGATGTTGACGATGGTGCTGCCAAGCTGCGTGTCTACGCCATCGCGGATTTCATCCAGGCGGCTGTCCAGGCTCTGGAAACGTCCGACCATCCCCTGGGCCATCGAGAGCATGGACTGTCGCGCCGGAATGGAGGCCGGATTGGCGGCGACCTCATGCACGCCGCGGAAGAACTCATTCAGGGCCGAGGACAGGCCGCTGCTCGAATCGGCCAGCAGGTTGTCGATCTGGCGGATCTGGTCGGCATAGGCATTGAGTTCCGACAGGCGCGTCTGGGCACTGAGCGTCTGGGCGGCGAGGAACTGGTTGTAGATGCGCTTGACGGTAACGACGTTGGTGCCCTGGCCGACGAAGCCGGCCCCGGTGAACTGCGGCGTGTTGGTGCTCTGCACCGCCTGCTGACGATTGAAGCCGGGCGTTGTGGCGTTACTGATGTTGTGGCCGGTGGTAAGCAATCCCGCCTGGGCTGCCGACAGTCCGGATACGCCGATATTGAATATGCTTGTGCCCATGATTTCGTCCGTTCAAAGCGTTAACGGCGATAACCGGAGAATCTGAATGCCTTATCCGGTCAATCCGTTGCGCAGCGCCGCACCACCGATGATGCGTTCCAGCTTCGCCGCGTACATCGGGTCGGTGGCGTAGCCCGCCCGCTGCAGGCCGCGGGCAAACCCCGCCGCATCCTGCTGGTTCAGCACCTCCGCGTAACGCGGATTGGAGGACAGCAGGCTGGCGTAATCGCGGAAGGCTTCGGCGTAGGAGGCATAGGCGCGGAAGCGCTCGACGCTCTTTTGCGCCACGCCATTCACGTATTCGGTGGTGGTCGCCTCCGCCACGGCGCCCTGCCAGGCGCGGCCGGCCTTGATGCCGAACAGGTTGTGGGTCGGCGCGCCGTCGGCGAAACGCAGCTCCGACCGGCCCCAACCGGTTTCCAGGGCCGCCTGGGCGATCATGAAATGCGCCGGGATGCCGGTGGCGTGGCTGGCCTCGTTGGCATGCGACCACAGGCGATTGACGAACTCGCGCGCCGGCGCCGGCACGGCCGCCGCCGCGGCAGCCTCTACGGCCGGCGCCGGCGGGGCAGGCGGCAGGTTGCCCGGCAGGTTCTGCTGCAGCGGAAACGCTGCGGGCGAAGGGGTCTCCTTGCCGGTGACGCCCGGCACCAGCGGCGGCAACCCCAGCGAAAGCTGCCGCTCGATGACCGCAGCCAGGCCCGTGCTGCCCTTGGCCGACATCGTCTGCGCCAACTGCTGGTCGAGCATGGACTGGTAGAGCCGCGACTGCTCGCTGTCGAACATGCCTTCCTTGGGCGAAGCGTCGCGCATGGCCTTCAGCACCATCTGCAGGAACACCGCCTCGAACTGCTGCGCCGCGCTCTTCAACGCGGCGCGCGGATCCTCCTTGGCCAGGCGCCGGGTCTGCGCCAGGCTGTTGACGTCGATGGCGAGCTGGCTGGTTACGGCCTGAGCGTTCATTCGCCGGTGCTCCGGTTTCGGGTTTCGGATTTCGGGTTTCGGGTTGAAAGGCACGCAGCCATTGCAATACGAGGGGTTTTAACCCAAAACCCGAAACCCGAAACCCGAAACGCTTTCATATGATCTCCAGTTCGGCGCGCAAGGCGCCGGCGGCCTTCATGGCCTGCAGGATGGCGATCAGGTCGAGCGGGCTGGCGCCGATGGCGTTGAGCGCCTTCACCACCTCGGCCAGCGAGACGCCCGCCTTCAACGTAAGCAGGCTCCCCGTCTGCTGCGTGATCTGGATGTCGGCGCGCTCGGTGACCACGGTCTGGCCGCCGGAGAGCAGCGCCGGCTGGCTCACCTGCTGTTCGGAGGAGACCGTCACCGACAAGCCGCCGTGCGCCACGGCGCAGGTGTCGATGGCGACCGACCGGTTCATCACCACCGAGCCGGTGCGGCCGTTGACGATGACCTTGGCGGCGGTCTGTTGCGGCTGAATCTCGATATTCTCGATGCGACCGAGAAAGGCCACCCGGCTGTCCGGTGAGGCTGGCGCACGCACACGGATGCGGCGGCCATCCTCGGCATGGGCAGTTTCGGCGCCGGTCTGGCGGTTGATCGCCTCGACGACACGCTGTGCGGTGCCGAAATCCGTGGTGTTCAGCTCCAGGTAGACGAATTCGCCCTCCCCCAGCGGCGTCGGCACGACGCGCTCGACCGTCGCGCCGCCGGCGATGCGGCCGACAGAGAGGTGGTTGATCTGCACCTTGGAGCCGCCCGCCGAGGCGCCGGCGCCGCTCACCAGCACGTTGCCCTGGGCGACGGCATAGACGTTGCCGTCGGCGCCCTTCAGCGGCGTCATCAGCAGGGTGCCGCCGCGCAGGCTCTTGGCGTTGCCCATCGAGGAGACCGTCACGTCGATCTGCTGGCCGGTGCGCGCAAACGCCGGCAGCGACGAGGTGATCATGACCGCGGCAACGTTCTTCAACTGCAGCGAGGTGCCGGGCGGCAGGGTCACGCCCATGTTGGAGAGCATGTTGATGATGCTCTGCACAGTGAAGGGCGTCTGCGTCGTCTGGTCGCCGCTGCCGTCCAGGCCCACTACCAGGCCGTAGCCGAGCAACTGGTTCTGCCGCACGCCCTGCACCGAGGTCAGATCCTTGATGCGCTCGGCGAAGGAGTGGGCAGGAAGCAGTGTGCAGTTGGCAGCCAGCACCAACCAAACCACCTTTTTCAGAATCGATGTCCTCATGCTCGTCTCTTGCCCGCTGTCAACTGTCCACTGCCCGCTAGAAGGGCAGGAACGTCAGGAAAAACCGCGCCAGCCAGCCCATGACCTGGGCCGAGTCGATGGCGCCGTTGGCCTTGTACTCGATGCGGGCGTCGGCCACCTGCGTCGAGGTGACGACGTTGGCGGCGGTGATGTGGGCGGGATTGACCACGCCGGAGAAGCGGATGAACTCCTCGCCCTGGTTGATCGCCACCAGCTTTTCTCCCGAGACGAGCAGGTTGCCGTTGGGCAGAACCTCGATCACCGTGCAGGTGATGGTGCCGGTGAAGGTATTGTTGGCGGCCGATTCGCCCTTGCCGGCAAACTTGCTGTCATGGCTGGCCTCGGCGGAGAGTCCCTGGAAGGACTTGCCCGGCACCCTGAACAGCGTCGGCACGCTGATCTCCATGTCCTGCGAGCGTTCGACGCCGGTGTTCGACTTCTTCGCCGCCTGGGTTTTCTCGACGATGTTGATGCTGATGGTGTCGCCGACGAAACGCGCACGGCGGTCCTCGAAGAGCGGCCGGGCAAAATTTGCCTGATAGATGGCGCCATTGCTCGGCATCACCTCATTTCGCGCCGTCGGCCGCGCCGACATCGGCTGGTGCACCGCCGTCGGCGGCGTGCTGGTGATGCAGCCGGCGAGGATCGACGTGGCCAGGACTGCAATAACGGTTATGCGTTGCTTCATGTCCGTATCCTTCGTAGGTCGGGCTTCAGCCCGACTTCAGCGCCGCTGTCGGCCTGAAGGCCGACCTACGGCAATCACAGCTGCGTCAGGCGCGCCAGCATCTGGTCGGATGTCTGGATGGCGCGTGAATTGATCTCGTAGGCCCGCTGCGTGGTGATCATGTTCACCAGTTCCTCGACGACGTTCACATTGGACGTTTCGACGTACCCCTGGTTGAGCAGCCCGACGCCGTTGGTGCCGGGCGCATTCGGCGTGGCGGTGCCGCTGGAGGCCGTTTCCAGATAGAGGTTCTGACCCATGCTCTGCAGGCCGCCGTTGTTCACGAAGCTGGCCAGCTGGATCTGTCCGATCTGCACTGGCGTCGGTGAGCCCGATTGCTGCACCGTCATCACGCCGTCCGTGCCGATGCTGATTGAAAGCGCATTGGACGGAATGGTGATCGCCGGCGACAGCGGGTAGCCGTTGGCGGTGACGATCTGGCCCTGGCTGTCCTTCTGGAAGGCGCCGTCGCGGGTATAGCCGAGCGTGCCGTCGGGCAACTGGATCTGGAAGAAACCCTCACCCTGGATGGCGATGTCCAGGCTGTTGCCGGTCTGCGTCAGGTTGCCCTGAGTGAAGTTGCGCTCGGTGGCCACCGGCCTCACGCCGGTGCCGATCTGCAGGCCGGAGGGAATCTGCGTCTGCGCCGAGCTGGAGGCGCCCGGCTGGCGCAGGGTCTGGTAGAGCAGGTCCTCGAACACCGCGCGAGCGCGCTTGAAGCCGTTGGTGCTGACGTTGGCCAGGTTGTTCGAGGTGACGTCGAGCTGGGTCTGCTGCGCGTCCAGTCCCGATTTGGCGATCCAGAGTGAGCGAATCATGTCGGTTCCTTTATCAGCGCGTCGCCAGCAACTGCGCGGCGGCGCGATCGTTCTGCTCGGCAGTAGACAGCAGTTTCAGTTGCGTTTCGTACTGGCGCGCCAGGGAGATCATGGAGACCAACTGGTCCACCACGTTCACGTTGCTGCCCTCCAGGTAACCCGACGCCACCTGCACGTTGGGATCGACCGGGGCAGCGGCGCCGTCACGCAGGCGGAACAGCCCGTCGGCGCCACGCACCAGTTCGGTCTCGGGCGGATTCACCAGCTTGAGCTGGCCGACCTGGGTCACGGTGTTCTGCGCCCCGCTCGAGGGCTTGAGCGAGATCATGCCGTCGGCGCCGATGGTGATGGCGTTGTCGGGCGGGATCGAAATCGGCCCGCCGTCGCCCTGCACCGGAATGCCGTTGCGCGTCTGCAGTACGCCGTTGACGTTGACTTCCAGGCTGCCGTTGCGCGTGTAGGCCTCCGTGCCGTCGGGCATGGCCAGCGCCAGCCAGCCCTGCCCCTGCACGGCGACGTCCAGCGGTCGGCCGGTCTGCGCGAGCGGGCCGGGCGTGAAATCGCTGGCGACGCTGGCATCGACTGCAAAGGCGCGCGTCGGCATCGATTCGCTGACCACCGGCACGGCGCGCAGGCGGTGTTCCTCGGCGCGGAAGCCGGTTGACACGGCATTGGCCAGGTTGTGCGCAATGGAAGCCTGGCGCCCGAAGATGTGCTTGGCGCCGCTCATGGCCGTGTAGATCAGCTTGTCCATGGCCGTTTTTTTCCGCTCACCGCTTGCCGCTCACCGCTTACCGCAGGTTAACCAGCGTCTGCAGGATCTGGTCCTGCGTCTTGATCGATTGCGCGTTGGCCTGGTAGTTGCGCTGCGAGGTGATCATGTTCACCAGCTCCGCGGTGAGGTCGACGTTGGACTCCTCGATTGCGGCCGACTGCAACGCGCCGAGGCTGCCGCTGTTGGGCGCGCCGACCAGCGGCTGGCCAGAAGAAGCCGTCTCGCCCCACTGGTTGCCGCCGAGCGACTGCAGGCCGTTCGGATTGGCGAAGTTGGTCAGCACGATCTGGCCCAGGTCGCGCGACTGACCGTTCGAATAGCGTCCCTGCACGATGCCGTCCGGGGAGATGCTGAGTCCGGACAGGCGACCCGAGGTATAGCCGTCCTGCGTCAGCCGGTTGACGCCGAAGGTCGAGCCGTACTGCGTCGAACCGCTGAAATCGAGCGCGACGGACAGGTTGGTGGCGCCGTTGGTCAGCGCGTAGTTCAGGGCGCCGAGCGGCATGCCGGTGGTCAGTGAGCCTGTGCTGTCGAAGGCCAGCGCCGTCGGGCCGGTCTGGCTGGCCGCGTCCGCATCGAGGATGCTGTACATCTCCCACGTATTGGCCGCGGTCTTGCGGAAATACAGCGACTGGATATGGGCGTTGCCCAGGCTGTCGTACAGCGTCATGGCCGTCGAGCTGTTGTAGGTGGTGGGATCGGTATAGTTGAATGCCCCCGGCACCGTGGAGCGCGAATCGAGATTGAGGCCGATGTTGCCGGCGGTGGTTGCGTTCGGCGTCAGGTCGGCGCTGCTGACGACGAGATCCACCGGACTCGATGGCACGATGACGCCGCTGGCGTTGGCCAGGTAACCGGTCAGGCGCGCCCCGGCGCTATTGACCATGAACCCGTTCCTGTCGACCAGGAACTGGCCGTTGCGCGAGAAGGTGATCGCGCCGTTGTTGCTCAGCCGGAAGAAGCCCTGGCCGTTGATGGCAACGTCGAGCGGGTTGTTGGTGACGCTGATGTTGCCCTGGGTGAAGGTCTGCTTTATCGCGGCAAGGTTGACGCCGATGCCGCTCTGGGCGGAACCGCCGCCCGAGACCGACGCGGCGAAGACATCCGCGAATTGCGCCGTGGCGCCCTTGAAACCGACGGTCGCTGCGTTGGACACGTTGTTGCTGACGGCGTCCAGACCCTTGGCCGCCGCATTCAAACCGCTCAAACCTTGCTGGAAGCTCATCGCATTCTCCTCGTCTTACAAAATTTCCCGGACATCCGACATCCTGAACGCGCCGAGCGCGCCGACATTCAGGCTGATGCCCTGGCCGGTGCGCGCCACGCTGGAGACGACGCCCAGTTCCAGCGCCGTTGCATTCACTTTGGCTTCGCCGCGCTGCGCGCTCACGGCGATCGAATAGACCCCATCGGCAGCCTGCGCGCCGCTGTCGGTCGTGCCGTCCCAGGCAAAGGCACGGCTGCCTGCGGCCAGGCCGCCCATTTCGAGGGTCTTCACGGCGATGCCGCTTGCGTCCTTGATGACGACGCTAACGCGATCGGCCGGTTCGGCCAGCTCAACTCCGCCGATGGCCACCCCGTCGCTCAGTGCAAGGCCCGAGCCCGGCACCAGCACGCCATGACCGACCAGGGCAGCCGCCTGCATGGCCTGGTTTTCGTTGCCGCCCTCCAGAATCATCATCAGCGTCGCGTTCAGTTTCGCAATGCCGTCCACCGTGCTGATCTGCGCCAGTTGGGAAGTCATCTGCGCGTTGTCCATCGGGTTGAGGGGATCCTGGTTCTTCAACTGCGTCACCAGCAGCTTGAGGAATCGATCCTGGGTATTGATCTCTCCGCTGGCAGTCTTTTCCTTGGCCGCATTCAGGCTGGAAAACAGCGCCTGGGTCGGATTGGTTGAAATGGGTTGCTGGACGGCGGTCGTCATGTTTCAGTCTCCTTTACTGGCCGAGGGCCAGCGTTTTCTGCATCAACGTCTTGGCGGTGTTCATCACCTCGACGTTGCTCTGGTAGGCGCGCGAGGCGGAAATCATGTTCACCATCTCTTCCACCACGTTGACGTTCGGCATGGTGACGTAACCCTGCTCGTTGGCGGCGGGATTCTTCGGATCGAAGATGATGCGCGGCGGGGCGAGATCCTCCACCACGCCGGTGACGCGCACGCCCAAGGCGGCGCCTTCCAGCATGGCGCCGCCCTGGACGGGCTGGGCGGCGAACACCACCTGCCTGGCGCGATAGGGCTGGCCGTCCGGGCCGGCCACGCTGTCGGCATTGGCGAGGTTGCTCGCCACGGCGTTCAGGCGCATCGACTGCGCAGAAAGCGCAGAGCCGGCGATGTTGTATACATTCAGCATGCTCATGGCTTACCTTTCCTGCATGGCCGACTGGAGCGTGCGCAGCATGCCGTTGATGAAGGTGATGCTGGCCTCGTACTGGATGGCATTCTCGGCGAAGGCCGCCCGCTCGACATCCATGTCTACCGTGTTGCCGTCCACACTGGACTGACTTTCCTGACGATAGAGCAGGCGGGCACCGCCCGGTGTGGCGCCTGCGGACGGCAGGTGTCTCGCCGAGGTTCTGGCCAGTTCGACCTGGCCGCCGCGCATTCCCAAGGCCCCCTGCAGGCTGGCCTTGAAGTCGATGTCGCGCGCCTTGTAATGCGGCGTGTCGGCGTTGGCGATGTTGGAGGCCAGCACCTCCTGCCGCCAGGCGCGCAGGGACAGCGCCTTCTGGTGGAACCCCAATGCATCACTTGCCTGGTTGATCATGTTCGCCTCGTTTGCCTGTGTTCCCGTCTGCCTGCTTCATTGCATCATCCGTGCCAGGCATCGTATTCCCGTCGGCCCGGCAACGAATTGCCGAAAAGCGGGGGAAAGCGCAGTCAATCCCCGACTTGGAGCGGCAGCGCTTGTCGTCCGGCGGCAATATTTGCCGGGACGCCGACAATCCTCAACACGCATCCTTGCCAGAAGACGTTGCCCATGTTTGAATCCCCACATGACTTTCGCCAAAATTACGCGACACCCCCGATGATGCGATTTCTGTTCCTGCTGATCGCCTGCCTTGCCACGACCGCCCATGGCCGCCAGGAGCCGGCCGAGGTGAAGCGCGTCATCGAAGATTTTTTGCGCGTGCAGACACGCGGCATGCCCGGCCAGGCCAGCTTCACCGTCGGCGCGATCGATCCGAACAACAACCTGACGCCCTGCCCGGCCCTCGAGGCTTTTATGCCGGTGGGCGGCAGGCCCTGGGGGCGCATCAATGTCGGCGTGCGCTGCCAGCTCGAAGGCGGCTGGTCGATCTACGTGCCGGCGCAAGTGAAGGTGATGGGCGAGTATTTCGTCACGGCCAGGCCGTTGACGCGCGGGCAGTCCGTCACCGCCGGCGACCTGGCGCGGCGCAAGGGCGATCTGGCTGAATTGCCGGCCGGCATCGTCACCGAGGAAGCCCAGGCCGTCGGCAAAACGCTCAATGTCAGCGTCCAGTCAGGCCAGATCCTGCGCAGCGACATCCTGCGCGCGCCGCATGTGGTGCAACAGGGGCAAAGCGTGCGGGTGGTCTCGAAAGGCAAGGGCTTCCAGGTCGCCACCGAGGGCAAGGCGCTGAACAACGCCGCCGCCGGACAGGTCGTGCAAGTACGCGCCGCCTCAGGCCAGACGCTCTCCGGCATCGCCCAGGCGGACGGCACCGTGGAAGTAAGCCATTGACTCGCACGGTAAAAATGGGCGTAGAATCATCCCGTTGTGTTTAATCCAGATTGTCTATTAGCCGGAAAACCGCTCGCCCTGAGCTTGTCGAAGGGCCGTTCATGGTTCGACCGTTCGACAAGCTCACGGCTCACCACGAACGGCTGTTGGCATGGCTAAAGTTTTTCCGCATCCTGCCGTTAGCAACACCTGAGGCCACACAATTCGAGGAATAAAGCCGTGAAAATCGACAATTCAATCAGTTCCGTAGGCGGCGTGCCCACCGGCGAATCCCGCCAGCGTCCGGAAAAGAATTCGGCCAAACCGGCCGAGACCGCCGGCGAGAAAGTGGAGTTGTCTTCACTGTCCGCCCGCATGCAGGAAGTCGAGGCTGCGCTGGCCAATGTGCCGGTGGCCGACGCCAACCGGATCGCCGAAATCAAGCAGGCCATGGCCGAAGGGCGATTCCAGGTGGACGCCACCAAGGTGGCGGACGGCCTGATCGAGAGCGTCAAGCAAATGATCGCCTCCCAAGCGCGCAGAGCGTGAGCAACAGCGACGGTGCTTCCCCCGTTCCGTTGCAGAAAATCCTGAACGAGGAAGTCGCGCAGCTGCGCGACTTCCTCGTTCTTCTTGATAGAGAGCAACAGGCCCTGGTCGAGGGTGATATCGAACGATTGATGTCGCTCGCCGCAGAAAAAACCGAGCTTTTCGGGCGCTTGGCAAAGCTCGGCGAGGCGCGAGGCAAAGCCTTGGCAGCGGCCGGACTCGCGGCGGACCGGCAAGGCATGGAAAGCTGGCTCACAACCCACGGCGAACTGAGCGGTGGAAAGCGCGACTGGCTGGAATTGCTGGCGCTGGCGAAAAAAGCCCACGCCCGGAATCAGACCAACGGCGAGCTGATCAGCACACGCCTGGCCCACAACCAGCAGGCGCTCTCCGCCCTGATGGCGGCCGCCAACCAGGCATCGCTCTACGGCCCGGACGGCCAGGCCCACCCCGTCGGCGGCGGCAGAAGCCTGGGCAGTGTCTAACCAATGCGACGGCGAGTACCTCGCCGTGTTGCGGGGACTGACTTTGCTGTGGGAGCGGCCTACTGGCCGCGAAAATCGGGGCCGGTAGGCCCCTCCCACATGAGTACCGGCAACTATTCCTTGACTGGCAGTTCCTTCAAGTCGTCCGGATGTTGCGCCTCGATGAGGATGGTGACGCGGCGGTTGCGCGCCCGGCCTTCCTGCGTGTCGTTCGAGGCCAGCGGCCGCTGCTCGCCGTAGCCCGTCGCCGTCAGGCGCTGCGCCGCCACGCCCGACTCGACGAACAGGCGTACCACGCTGGAGGCCCGCGCGCCGGACAGTTCCCAGTTCGACGGAAATTGCGGTGTCGCGATCGGCGTCGGGTCGGTATGCCCCTCGACGATGATGGGGAAATCGGCCGTTGCCGCGACCTCGGCGACGGCGCGCAGCGCCTTCACCGCCGCCGGCTGCAGCCTGGCCTCGCCGAGCGGGAACAGCACGCTGGCATTGATCTCGACCGTGATGCCGCGCAGTCCCTCGGTGACACTGACCTTGCCTTGCCTCACCAGCGGCGCCAGCACCTCCATGATCTCCCTGGCCATGTCGCGCATCTTCTCGCGCGTCTGGCGCTTGCGCTCTTCCTCCCTGGCGTCGCTTGGCGTAACGACCGGTTTTGCCCTGAGCTGCGGTAACGCCGGCATCACCGCCGGGGTTTTGGCGCCCGGTGCGATTTGCTCGCCCCGGCTGTTGACATCTACATTGCGGAAGGCCGACACCAGTGAATCGGAAAGGACGCGGTACTTGCCTTCGTTCACGGTAGACAAGGAATACATCACCACGAAAAAAGCGAACAGCAGGGTGATGAAGTCGGCGTAGGACACGAGCCAGCGCTCGTGGTTCTCATGCTCTTCGATGCGGGCGCGGCGGCGCATGGCAGTCTGGTCGGTAGGGTCCAGACTGGATTAACGGCCGAAGGGACGTTTAACTTGAAGCCGCCGTGTTGCAGGGACTGACTTTAAACCAGATAGCCTTGAAGCCGGCTTTCTATGATCCGCGGATTGTCCCCGTTGGCGATGCCGATGAGGCCGTCGACGTACATCTCGCGCACCAGGGTCAGGCGCGCGACGTGGGCGAGGAGCTTCTTGGCGACGGGCAGGAAGATCAGGTTGGCCGAACCGACGCCGTAAATGGTGGCGACGAAGGCCACGGCGATGCCGGCGCCGAGCTTGGAAGGGTCGGAGAGATTCTCCATGACATGGATCAGTCCCAGCACCGCGCCGAGGATGCCGATGGTGGGCGCGTAGCCGCCGGCCGATTCCCAGATTTTCGCCGCCAGCTTCATCTGGTCCTCCTGCGTGCCGATTTCCACGTCCAGCACTTCGCGCACGCGTTCCGGCTCGGCGCCATCGACCAGAAGCTGCAGGCCACGGCGCTGAAAGGGATCGGAGACCTCGACCAGATGGCCCTCCAGGGCCAGCAGCCCCTCCCGGCGCGAGGTGTGGCTCCACTCCGCCATGCGATCGATCAGTTCGCGCTGACCCAGAACAGGGGGCGTGAACACCCATTTCACCATGGCCATGCCCTGCATGAAGGTGGCAAAGGGGCTTTGCAGCATGACGGCGCCGAAAGTGCCGCCCATGACGATGACGAAGGCCGTCGGCTGGACCAGCGAGGAGAGATGGCCGCCTTCGAGATACTGTCCGCCAATGATGGCGGCAAGGCCCAGGAACAGACCGACGATGCTGATGACGTCCATGGCGTCCGCTCAGATCCTGAAAACACCCGACACTATTTTTTCACCAGACGCGCACGCAGGCGGACGACCGCCTGGCTGTGCAACTGGCAGATGCGCGATTCGGACACGCCGAGTATCTCGCCGATTTCGCGCAGGTTGAGTTCTTCCTCGTAATACAGGCCCATCACCGTCTTCTCGCGCTCGGGCAGATCCTGAATGGCGCGGATCAGCACATCGCGCATGTTCTTGTCGAGCAGCGCGGCGAGCGGGTCGGCCGCGCTGCTGGGCAGATGGCGATCGAGGTAATCGTCGTCGTCATCGCCGCCGAAATCCTCCAGGTGGATCAACTGGTAGCCGCGCGCATCCTGCAGCATCTTCTGGTAGTCGCCGAGCACCATGTCGAGCGCCTTGGCCAGCTCCCCTTCCGTCGGCTGGCGGCCATAGCGCTGCTCGAGCTGGCTGACGGTTGTCTCGATGCGCCGCATGTCGCGCCGCATGCTTCTCGGCAGCCAGTCGTTCTCGCGCAGGCCGTCGAGCATGGCGCCGCGGATGCGCTGCACGGCATAGGTCTCGAACTGGGCGCCGAGGCCCTCCTCGTAGCGCCTGACGGCATCGATCAGGCCCAGCATGCCGTTCTGGATGATGTCCTCGACCTGCACGCTGGCAGGCAGCCTGGCCATGAGGTGGTACGCGATCCGCTTGACCAGCGGCGCGTACTGCATGATGAGTTGGTCCTTGTCCAGGGCGCCGCTTGCGGTATACATCCGCCGTGTCTCTAGGTGCTTGGCATGAGAGCCGGAATGGGTTTCCACTATACCTCAGACCCGGAAGCGGTGTAGGTCGGGCTTCAGCCCGACAGCGGCCCAAGTCGGCCTGAAGGCCGACCTACAGGGAGTTTTCTCCATTCCCGCGACATTCATGCTGACACCAGTAGTCCGGGAGTACTTCCTCGGGCGGGGCAAGCCCCGTCTTCAGGGCGAGGCGGAGCCAGAAACGCCTCCGCCAGCGCATGGCCGATGCGGTCCGGATCGCCGTGAACGTCCGCGCCGCCGATCAGTTCGAGCTCGGCGCCCAGATGCCGGCTTGCCACCGCGCTCAGGTTGGCGAAGACGGTACGTCCCTCCGCCGCGCTGGCGGCCCGGATGACAACGACGTCGAAGCGGCGGCAGTCGCGCGACTGCGCCAGGCGCTTCATCTGCGCATAGGCCTCGGTGATGGCGGGGCCGCCGGGCGATACGGCGATGACGATGCGCTGCGGTTGCGGCAGCAGCGGCGAGAAGTCCGCATCGGCGCGGCACGCCGTATCCACCAGCACGAAGTCGGCCCCCTTCTGCTGGCGGCGCAGCCACTCGGCCAGGGCGCGTCGCGACATGGCATCGAGGCTGCCGCATTTTCTTGCGGCGCGCGCCGCCGGCAGCAGGCGGATGGACGGCTCGGGCTGCAGCAGCACCTGTGAGGCCGGCACGTCGCGATTGACCGCCTGCAGCAGGTCGAAGCGCGAACGCAGGCCGAAAGCCGCGGCGACATTGTCGGCGCCGGCATGCTCGTCGATGACGAGGATTTCCTTGCCGGCCGCGGCGAGTCCGCGCGCCAGGGCGGCCAGCAGCGCGGCGCGGTCGGGGGCGCCGGCGAAGGCGACGGTCGAAGGACCGCGCGCGCCGGCAAACAGCTTTCGCAGCCCCGCCGCCTGATCTTCAAGCAGGCTAGCCATGCAGCGCTCCCAATGGCCGCGCCGACAGATCTTTGTGGGAGCGGCCTACTGGCCGCGAAGCAGCCGTATCGCCCAAAGGTATTTGCTTCGAGGCATCGCGGCCAGTAGGCCGCTCCCACAGATGATCGTCAAGCCACTGGCGCATGTCCATAATCGGGTCAAAAAAGTTAGCCATGCAGCGCTCCCAATGGCCGCTCGGCGCGCGCGGCGCCGGCCGACAGCAGCAGTCCGGCCTCGTCGCCGACCAGATGGTGAGGAGAATGCTCGGGCAGCCCTTTCAGGGCGCGGTGCAGCAGATAGGCGCGGTTGGGCAGGTGCAAATCCTCCGGCACGCGCTGGCCATTGGCCACGTAATACAGTTCCAGCCGGTTGCGGATCAGCGTGTCGATCGCCGGCGCCAGGCTCACCGCCTCGTCCACCTTGGTCAGGATGGCGCCGGCCAGGTCGCTGCCGCCCGAGTCGCGGCCGTAGGCGCGCACGACGTCGTCAAGGGTGTCGCCCCGGCCGGTGGCGTTGAGCAGCAGCAGGCGCCGCACATCGCCGGCGCCGTCGAGCAGCGCCGCCTGCTCGGCCACCAGGCGATCGCGCTGGCTCATGCCGATGGTGTCGATCAGTATCATGTGCTTGCCGGAAAGATCGGCGAGGGTGCGCCGCAGATCGGCGGCATCGCGCACCGCATGCACCTGCACGCCGAGAATGCGGCCATAAATGCGCAATTGCTCATGCGCGCCGATGCGATAGCCGTCGGTGGTGAGCAGCGCCACGCTGTCGGCGCCATGACGGACCACGCAGCGTGCCGCCAGCTTGGCTGTTGTGGTGGTCTTGCCCACCCCGGTCGGGCCGACCAGGGCAAACACGCCGCCGGCATCGATGATCTCGTCGTCCGCGCTGGCGGTATGCAGGTTGCGGCTGAGCGCGCCCTTCAGCCAGTTCTGCCCCTCCTCGCGCGTGGCGCCTGCGGGCAGGCTGCCGACGAGACGGCGCGCCAGATGGGCGGAAAAGCCGGCATCGAGAAGGTCGGTGAGCAGCAGGGTCTGCGCCGGCGCTTCGTGTCCGAGGCCGGTCCAGGCAAACCCGGCCAGTTGCTGCTCGATCAGGCCCTTGATGCCGGCCAGTTCGCGGAAGAGTTGCGCCCCCGGCTCGAAAGAATCGCTCGATCCGCCCCCCGCGGGGCGCGGCGCGGCGCCGTCTTGCGCAGACTGACTTTTGCTTTTCCGCGCTTCCGCTTTCGCCGCCGGCTGCCATTCGCGCACGACTTTCTTCTCCGCGGGCGCCTGACGGCGCGCGCCGCCGGAGAGGCTGACGGTAAAGTCGTCATCCGCATGCACGACAGGCGCTGCCGTGGGAGCGGCGTCCACGCCGTGATCAGGCGACGATTCGCGGCGTGGACGCCTGTCCTGGGCTCCGTCGAAGGGCCGCTCCCACGACGCCTCCTGAAACGCCGGCAGGTCGCTCGCCAGGACTGCGGTAATTTCGACCCCGTCCTCCACGCTGCGGTTGGACAACACGATGGCGTCGCCCCCCAGTTCTTCCTTGATGCGGCGCAGGGCCTCGCGGGCGGTCGGGGCGAAGTATCTCTTCACGTTCATGGCTATTTACCTCCGATGATCGCTGTGACTTTGATGGTGCGCGAATCCGGCACCTCGGCGTTCGCGATGACTTTCAGTTGGGGTACGGCACGGCGCAGGAAGCGCGACAGCAGCCAGCGCAGGACACCCGGCACGATCAGCACGGCGGGCAGGCCGACCTCTTCCTGGCGCTGCGCGGCGTCGGTCGTCTGGCGCATCAGCGTGTCGGCGAGCCCCGGCTCGATGCCGCTGCCGTCGGGGCCGGCCGATTGCACCGCCTGAAGCAATACGCGCTCCAGCGTCGGGTCGAGCGCCATCACCGACAATTCGGCATTGCCCGGATAGAGCTGCTGGACAATGGAGCGGCCCAGCGCCACGCGCACCTGCGCGGTCAGCTCGACGGCGTCCTGCGTGCGCGGCGCGTGTTCGGCGATGGTCTCGATGATGCTGCGCATGTCGCGCAGGGTGACGCCTTCTTCCAGCAGGTTCTGCAGCACGCGCTGCACGATGGCGAGCGGAATCTGTTTCGGCACCAGGTCCTCGATGACCTTCGGCGCGTCCTTGGCGATGTGATCGAGCAGCGCCTGGGTTTCCTGCCGGCCGAGCAATTCCGCGGCATGGCTGAGAATGACGTGATTGAGATGCGTGGCGACCACCGTGCTGGCATCGACCACTGTATAGCCCAGGGCATTCGCCTGGTCGCGCAGACCCGCCTCGATCCAGATGGCCGGCAGGCCGAAGGCCGGGTCTTTCGTCTGCATGCCCGGCAGGGTCCCGGCGACACGGCCGGGATTGATGGCCAGGAGCATGCCAGGCCAGGATTCGCCGGCGCCAACCTCGACGCCCTTGAGGGCGATGCGGTAGCCGTTCGGCTTGAGCTCGAGGTTGTCGCGGATGTGCACCGGGGCGGAAAGGAAGCCCACCTCCTGGGCGAATTTCTTGCGCAGGCCGCGGATGCGCTTGAGCAGTTCGCCATCCTGGCCGCGGTCCACCAGCGGAATCAGGCGGTAGCCCACTTCCAGTCCAAGCACATCCACCGGCGCAACGTCCGCCCAGCTTGCCTCCTGCGACTCTATCGGCGCGGCCGCGGCCGGAGCGGCAGGCTTTTCCGCTTCGGGCCTGCGCTGCCGCTGCACCATCCACCAGGCCAGCCCGCCCGTCGCGCCGGCAAAGAGCAGGAAGACGAAATTCGGCATGCCGGGGATCAGGCCGAGGATGCCGAGAATGCCGGCGGTCAGCATCAGCACCTGGGGGTTGGAGAAGACCTGGCTGGTGAATTGCTGGCCGATATCCTCATCGGTGGCCACGCGGCTCACCACCAGGCCGGCGGCCGTGGAGATGATCAGCGCCGGGATCTGCGCCACCAGGCCGTCGCCGATGGTCAGCAGGACGTAATACTGCGCCGCACGCGCGATATCCATGTCGTGCTGCACCACGCCGATGATGAGCCCGCCGATGATGTTGATGAAGAGGATCAGGATGCCGGCGACGGCGTCGCCGCGCACGAACTTCGAGGCGCCGTCCATGGAGCCGAAGAAATCCGCTTCCTGGGAAATCTCGGCGCGGCGCTTGCGGGCTTCGTCCTCGCCGATCAGGCCGGCGTTGAGATCGGCGTCGATGGCCATCTGCTTGCCGGGCATGGCATCCAGGGTGAAGCGCGCCGACACCTCGGCGATGCGGCCGGCGCCCTTGGTGATGACGACGAAGTTGATCAGCACCAGGATGACGAACACCACCAGGCCGACGGCATAGTTGCCGCCTACCAGGAAATGGCCGAAGGCCTCGATCACCTTGCCCGCCGCGTCCGGCCCGGTGTGGCCTTCCAGCAGCACGATTCTTGTCGAGGCCACGTTGAGCGACAGGCGCAGCAGCGTGGTCACCAGCAGCACGGTCGGGAATATCGAGAAATCCAGCGGCTTGGTGGTGTACATCGACACCAGCAGCACCATCACCGCCAGCGCAATGTTGAAGGTGAAGAAAAGATCGAGCAGCATCGTCGGCAACGGCAGCACCATCATCGACAGGATCATGATGATGAGCACCGGCGCGCCAAGCTGGCGCAGATTGCCGCCGGCGAACATGCTTCTCAGGGTGAGGTCGCCGTTCATCGCTGCGCTCCGCTTTCGGGTTTCGGGTTTCGGGTTAACGGTTTCGGGTTTCGGGTTTCGGGTTTCGGGTTTCGGGTTTCGGGTTTCGGGTTAACACCGAACGCCCCCGCGAGCGCCGGTTTTAACTCGAAACCCGAAACTCGCAACTCGAAACTCATGCCATCCCCGGATCGAGTTCGGCCGGTATCGGCAGTTCGGCCGGCGGCACCGGCGCCCTGCCCCCCCGGGCCAGCCAGGCGTTGAGCTGGTACACATAGGCCATCACCTCGGCGACGGCGCGGTACAGCGCGGACGGAATGATGTCGCCCAGCTCGGTGTGGGCGAACAGCGCGCGCGCCAGGGGCGGCGCTTCCAGCAGCGGCACGTTGTTTTCCTGCGCGATTTCGCGGATGCGCTGCGCGATGAGGCCGCGTCCCTTGGCGACCACGCGCGGCGCCGGCATGTTCTCGTCGTAGGCCAGCGCCACGGCAAAATGCGTCGGGTTGGTGACCACCACCTGGGCCGTCGGCACCGCCGCCATCATGCGACGGCGCGCCATCTCGCGCTGCTGCGAACGGATGCGCGCCTTGAGCTGCGGGTCACCCTCCAGCTCCTTCATTTCCCGGCGCACCTCCTCCTTGCTCATGCGCAGCTTCTTCTGGTATTGCCAGAGCTGGAAAGGCACGTCGGCGGCGACGATAAGGGCCATCGAGGCGACAATGAGCATGGCACTGAAGAGAATCGTCCTTCCTACGGCATGCAGGCCGGCCTCGATCGGCTGGCCGATCAGGGCGAACAACTGATCTTTCTCGTTCAGGATGACCCATATCACCACGCCGCTGATCAGCATGGACTTGAATATGGCCTTCACCAGCTCGCTGATGCTGTTGATGGAAAACATGCGGCCGAATCCCTTGAGCGGATCGAGCCGCTTCCAGTCGAGCGCCAGCGCCTTGCTGGATAAATTGAACCCGCCCAGGATGAGCGGACCGGCCAGCGCGGCCACGACCAGGACCAGCAGCAGGGGCCCGATCAGAACGAGCGCCTCCCTGGCCAGGCCGGCAAAGGCCATGACCGGGGCAGCCGGATCGAATGCTGCAGAGCGATCAAGCGTCAGTCCGCGCCTGACGAGGTCGGCAATGTTTTGTGCCATCCAGCTTCCTGTCACCCACAAAGCGCCTGCGCCGGAAATCAACACGAGAAAAGCCGACAGCTCGCGCGACTGCGGCACCTGGCCTTCTTCGCGCGCCTGTTCCCGCCTTCGCGGCGATGCGGGTTCGGTTTTTTCGAGGTCGGAATCGTCAGCCATGATGCCGGCGATTATTGCCGCCCCCGGCAAGGGTTGGCGGCGGGAATAGGCGGGGATTAACCGGCTATTTCGGGAATTGCGGATAAGAACCGCTCCTGCTCAGGCTGAGCAGGAGGAAAAGATCAGGTTCCGCCTCGACGGGCTACCGCTTCTGCAGGACGCCGGTCTGCTCGTCGAGTTGCCGGAGGTGACCGGCGAGGGCCTCGAGCCGGTCGCACCAGGCATCGAAATCGAAACAGGACAAGAGGTATACCGTCAGGAGCGTGGCGTTATCCCGGATGCTGATTAGCGAATCTTCAGCAGATATTGTGGGAGCGGCCTACCGGCCGCGATATTCGCCGCAATCGCGGCCGGTAGGCCGCTCCCACATAAGAAATACGCTCTTTCGCGCGTAGCTGAGGTTCATCGCTAATCAGGTCCCGGATTGTCCATTAGCCGATAAGTCATGCCAACAGCCGTTCGTGGTGAGTGCCGTTCGTGGTGAGCCTGTCGAACCATGAACGGCCCTTCAACAGGCTCCCTTCGACAGGCTCCCTTCGACAGGCTCAGGGCGAACGGCAATCACAACGGCCCGCCGTCCCGCCAATGCCCTGGCCGGCCGCTCATTTCGCGTGCGCCTTGTGCGCTTCCACATAGGTGCGCAATACGGCATTGATGCGGGACTGATATCGCTTGCCCGTGTGCTTGAAAAAATCCAGCACTTCGGCATCCAGGCGCAACGTGATTTGCTGCTTGGTGTGGGGCGGTTCCGCTGCAGCTTTCATCCAAACGGCATCCGGCAGGCTGGGGGCGTCGTTGTAGTCGATTTGCTCATCCGGCATCGCGGCCACGGCATCCAGACGGGCCTTTTGCCCGGCACTCAAACGCGGCGGCTTGTTCAGGTCAAGCGTTCGCTTCACGATATTTCTTTCTTTCGTCGGCATTGGCTTTCCTCGCAGAGATCAGGCGGATGGTGTCCTCGTGTCGAACGGTGTAGACCACATACAAGACGGCCGAGTAAGCCAGCCCAATCGTGGCCCATCGATCTTCCCCGTAGTCCTCGCGTCCGTCACAGGTTTCAATTCGCCCGGTGTCGTAGAAAACAAGCTCGGCATCCTCGAAGGAAACGCCGTGCTTTTTCAGGTTACGCGCCGCTTTGTCGGCGTCCCAATCAAGTTCCATTGCGGCTTGATTGTAGTCTCGTTTTGTAGCTACGTCAAACCTTGAACCGACACGGTGACGTTCTGCTCGTCGAGTTGCCGGAGGTGACCGGCGAGGGCCTCGAGCCGGTCGCCGAGCATGCGCGCCAGCTCGCGCGCCGCCAGGTCGCACCAGGCATCGAAATCGAAACAGGACAAGAGGTATACCGTCAGGAGCGTGGCGTTATCCCGGATGCTGATTAGCGAATCTTCAGCAGATATTGTGGGAGCGGCCTACCGGCCGCGATATTC
>Ga0208244_100835_pt1 | contig 23023 bp, 18 predicted proteins | sample SubbioCR12Aug_5A_FD_184828 | JGI IMG/M metagenome (GOLD analysis project Ga0208244, IMG submission 184828) | Serpentinite rock and fluid subsurface biosphere microbial communities from McLaughlin Reserve, California, USA - CR12Aug_5A (SPAdes) | ecosystem: Environmental > Terrestrial > Deep... | reverse complement strand
CCCGCCCAAACGCGGTGCCGCTGAGCCTGTTTCATTTATCATAATGGTATCTACAGCTATAAATTAATAGTTCATTATCAATAACCTGATAAACCAATCGATGCTCTCTGTCAATCCTTCTTGACCAATATCCTTTTAAATCAAATCTTAGAGGTTCAGGTTTCCCAATTCCATCAAATGGCTGTCGTTCAATGTCCTTTATTAATTCATTAATTTTTTTGAGCATCTTCTTATCTTCATTCAACCACGAAATATAGTCCTCCCATGCATTTTCAGAAAAAGTTTTTCTCATTATTCTTCTATTAAATCTTCACGGACAAATTTACCTTTTTTCATCTGGCCAATCGATTCATATAATCTATCAGCATTTGCTTTTGAACTCAATAAATGCATTGTTTCAACAATTGAATTATATTCATCGAGTGAAATAAGGACAGTTCCTTTACCTGATCCTCTTTTAATAATCAGCGTTTCATTGTTATTCTCAACTTCGTCCAGGAATTTTTTAAGTCCTGCTCTGAATTCGGTATAATTTGCAGCTATCATGATTCTGTTTTTTAAGTTCCTATTTGCGTACAAATATACGTACTTTATTAATACAAATCAATATTGTTGTTGTCCTTTGAAAAGCATCGCTAGATTGTTATAAGTCCCATGTCCCGATGGAAGGGTTTCCAATTGCTTTTGAATCAAATTTTTGAATCTTGAGTCGACTCCGAAAAGTCTGTTCACCCCTAAATCCACTAAAGGAGGCTTTTATAAACTGCTGAATTTTAGCGGTTTCCCTTTAGGGGTAAGGGGTAAAAAACGCTAAAAGTCAGCAGTTTGTGACTTTTCGGAGTGGACTCAATCTTTGAATCTTCAAATAAAATATTTATCCCAACGAAAAATATTCGTTAAAACAAGCGCGCGAGCCCGCCCAAACGCGGTGCCGCTGAGCCTGTGAGCCATCGTTTGGGCAGATGGTTTTCGTCCTTTTGCCGAAACAAAAGGACAATAAATAAACCAAGCCCGTTCCTGACAAGGATACTCACTATAGCTTTTGAAGCAATCTTAAAATTCTCAATTTGAGAAGTAGTAACAAAATGAAAACTATGCTGAACAGGGGGTCAATATCCCGGAATGAAGGTCAGTATGATCCGGAATTTGCACATTGGGGAGCTGTTAATAATTTAAACTGACACCAACCCCAAAACCCATATCGCTGTCGTAGTGCGTTCTGATTCCCATATTTTTATTTAGAATGTACCGCAAGTCAACCATAAATTCTTTGTCTGTATTTACCATAAAACCCGCTCTCATTCTTTTTGTGACAGGTATATCTTCCCGCATCAAAGAAAGTCGAACAATGCCATCGTGATATACTTCTGCCTGAAAATTTACCAACATTGGAAGCGTGTACATAAACCCTATACTTACAGCAGTTCTGTTATCCTTTTTATTCACTTGGCCGAATAAGTTTTCTTCTTGTTCATCTAATCCCATCTTCCGATAGCGCCAGTCAAAACCAATAAAAGGCATTAACCATTGCATTTTGCCGATGTATCTTCCCAAATGTGTTTCAACTTCGTATCCATGCTCGTCATTATATCCCAAACGCCATTCGGTGCTTAAACTCCATCGTGTATTCTGTAACATAGCTTCTCCATCATTCCCGTTGGTCGCAAAATCATTTTGTGCCATAAAATGAATCATGTTGCTTTCCCGCTGTAAATGTTTGTATGCTTTGGCTTTGTCAGGAAGTAACGGATTTTGATAATCACCTACCTCGAACACACGATTCATTCCTGCCATCATATGATACAGGATATGACAATGGAAAAACCAGTCTCCTTCTGCATTGGCCTCAAATTCAATAATGTTGGTTTCCATCGGCATAATATCCATCACGTTTTTAAGTGGTGAATAATCTCCATGGTCATTGAGTAGCCTGAAATCAAATCCATGCAAGTGCATTGGGTGCCGCATCATCGAATTATTGAAAAGTGTAATCCGCAATATTTCTCCCTTCGTGACCTGAATTTTGTCTGTTTCGGAAAGCACTTTATTGTCCATACTCCATACATAGCGGTTCATGTTTCCTGTCAATTCAAAACGAAGTTCTTTTACGTGGGCGTTTGGGTTTAAGGTAGTAACGTGGGTTGATTTCAACATGCCATAGTTCAGCGTTACAATATTGCCGGAAGTCATAGCATGATGAGTATGGCTATTTTGGCTCGTCGTATCCACATTGTGTTTCGAATGATCCATTTCCGGCATTGCATCAGGAGTTGAAAGTTCGGGGTACATCACGGCATTCATATCCATCTTTTGTAAGCTCATATTCATACCCATATCGTTCATGTCGCCATTCATCTTCATCATATCGTTCATCATCTTCATTCCTTCAAAGTATTTCAACCTTGGAAGCTTTGATGCCAATTGTTTTGCGCCCTGACCCAGGAATAAAGATGCACTTCCTAAACGGTCTTCGGGTGTTGCCAGGAGTTCATAAGAATTTCCTTCTTTCGGTAATGAAACAACGATATCATAGGTTTCAGACACACCGATTATAAACCGATCTACTTCTATGGGTTCAACATCGTTGCCATCGTTCCCCACAACCGTGATTTTTCCACCTGCATAAGTGACCCAGAAATAGGACGATCCTCCTGCATTGGAAATTCGCAACCGAACTTTTTCACCGCCTTTGAATTCAGACATCTGGCTTTCATGTTTACCGTTGATCAGAAATTTCTCATAGTACACATCGCTTACATCCATAGCCTCCATGCGTTTCCATTCGTTGGTAACCTTGGTTTTAAAATGACCTTCTTTTATGGCCTCTGCGTAACTCTGTACCGTATTCTTTTTGATTCCAAACCAATCACTGCCAGTTGCCAGCATACGCTGCACCTGGTGTGGATTTAAATTGGTCCATTCACTCAATGTGATGGATACGGATGGCAAATCATCTATTCCCTTTCTGAAATCAGGATCGTCCGGTTTCTTAAAAAAAACCAGCGAACCATACATTCCAATCTGTTCCTGGAAACCTGAATGACTATGATACCAATAAGTGCCATTTTGTTTTACGGCGAAACGATAGGTATGTGTTTCATTCGGTTGTATCGGCAATTGGGTAAGAAATGGAACACCATCTTCCTTATTGGGCAATTGTACGCCGTGCCAATGCAGCGATGTACTTTCCTTTAACAGATTATGAACGACAATCTCCGCTGTATCACCCTGGGTAAATGTGAGAGTGGGCATGGGAATTTGTCCGTTTACTGCAATGGCTCTTTTTCCTTTACCAGCAAAGGTCACGATGGTGTCCTTTACATACAGGTCGTACCGAACCACATTCTGGGCCATACCTATTTGAGCCATTAAAAGCGTCAGCAGTATTAGCGTCAGCAGTGTTTTTGAAAACTTTGATTCTATTTCCATGAGCGTAAGTTTTATTGTTAACAGTACAAACGGGCATTTACACTTCATAAATGCCTTTTTGCGTTATTCTATAGTTTCAGCCACATTACCACAAGTAAGCATGGCAGAACCATAGTAAGGATTTTTGATATCCTTTTCCCTGCTTAGCCAATAGGCTTTCTTCATAGGGCAGTATTGATAATAGACCGTTCCGTTTACATTTTCGGATTCTTTTACCAACTTCCACATTATCGTAGAAACATCATTGAATGCTGCCCTTTGTTTATCCAGGTTATTGCCAACCTTGTGCAATTTTTCGGTGGCTTTGAGTAATTCTGCTTTTTGTGTAAAGCTTTCTTCCTTCTTAACAGCATTATACAGTATACTGATGGATTCTGTGGCTGCTTTGCCATTGCTGCTTACCAACGCATTTTTTACGTCAATATAGTTATATAAAAGGAGGCTTGTGTTTTGAGCAAAAGCCGATAACCCAATCAACATAACTGCCATTACAAAAATTATCTTTTTCATTTGTTTAAGATTTAATTGATGAATAATTTAAGTTGTCAGAGGTTCAGCTGTGTAACCAGCTTTTCTAACGATTTCGAGCACCTGCTCTCTGGAAATCCCATCGGAATGTACAGTCAGGATTTTATCCTTATTCGCTGTGTCTATTTCCCAATGGCAAATGCCTTCTGCATTGTCCAAATGCGGTTTTACTGTTGCTACACAACCACCACAATTAATATTTGTCTTGAACTGAATATTTATATTTTCCATTTTTTTTTAATTTTAATGATGATGCAAAGTTGCTCATTCTTATGAGGGCAACTGTTACGTTATTATTTGTTTGATTTGTAAGTTTTACGGTTTCTCCCAACAAACTCACTGATTATTTACTTTTTATACTTCAGCCGCAGGCTGTTACTTACCACACTCACACTGCTTAGTGCCATTGCAGCTCCGGCTATCATAGGGTTAAGCAAGAATCCGTTGAAAGGATACAAGATTCCTGCTGCAATCGGAATACCAATCAGGTTGTATACAAATGCCCAAAAAAGGTTCTGCTTAATGGTGCGGACTGTTGATTTTGACAATCGTATTGCTTCGGGAATTTTGGCAAGATCTGATGAAATGATCGTCATTTTTGCAACATCCATGGCGATGTCGCTTCCTTTGCCCATCGCAATACTCACATCTGCTTGTGCCAAAGCAGTGCTGTCGTTGATTCCATCGCCCACCATTGCCACCACTTTGCCTTTTGCTTGCAATTCTTTCACATAAGCTGCTTTTTGTTCGGGCAATACTTCTGCTTTATAATGTTTAATCCCCACTTTTTCAGAAACCGCTTTGGCAGTCGTTTCGTTGTCGCCTGTGAGCATATAAACTTCAATACCTGATTGCTGCAATTCCTGAATAGCCAATTGCGATGTGGCTTTGATCTGGTCGGCAATGGCCAATACCGCTACTACTTTTTGCGGATTGGCAAACCAAATCACCGTTTTGGCTTCTTTGCTCCATTGATCAGCTTTTTCAGAAACAGTAATGTCAATCAACATTTCATTCTCTTCAATGAGTCTTTTGTTTCCAATGAAAAATGTTTCCCCATCATTCACGGCTTTTGCCCCTTTTCCTGTAATACTTTCAAAGTTTGATATTGAAACAGCATTTTGATTTTCCAAATGACTAACAACTGCTTCTGCCAGGGGGTGTTCTGATTGCTTTTCGATGCTGAAAAGAATTTGCTTCATTGTTGGGTTGTCGTCTAGCCAAAAGCTATTTGTTACAACAGGTTTTCCTTCAGTGATGGTTCCCGTTTTATCGAGTATGATTGCGTTCACTTTTTTGGCCAATTCAAGGCTTTCAGCATCCTTTATCAAAATCCCTTTTTCAGCACCCTTGCCTACGCCAACCATTATGGCAGTTGGAGTAGCCAATCCCAAAGCACAAGGGCAGGCAATAACCAAAACTGTAACAAGCGCCAATATTCCTTGAGTCAAGGCATTGTCTCCGCCAAAAATATTCCATACAACAAATGCCGCAATGGCAATCAAAATGACAACCGGAACGAAAATGCCTGCTATTTTGTCTACCAACTTTTGAACAGGCGCTTTACTTCCCTGAGCATCCTGCACCATTTTGATGATTTGGGCAAGCATTGTTTCGTTGCCAACTTTGTCGGCTTTGAATTGAAAACTACCTTTTTGGTTAATCGTCCCTGCAAATACTTTATCGTTTTCATTTTTCAGAACTGGCAATGGTTCTCCGCTCAACATACTTTCATCAACATAAGAGTTTCCGGTGGTAACCGTTCCGTCAACGGCAATTTTCTCCCCTGGTTTAACTAAAACAATGTTTCCAGGTTCAACCTTTTCAATTGGTATTTGCATCTGGTGATCGCCATCGTGAACTATCGTAACTGTTTTAGGCTGCAGGCCCATTAATTGTTTAATGGCGGACGAAGTATTGCCTTTGGCTTTTTCTTCCAGAAGTTTGCCCAATAATATAAAGGCTATGATTACCGAAGCGGCTTCAAAATAGACGTGAGCGTGTAAGCCCCTTTCGTGCCAAAAGTGAGGAAACAACGTATTGAAAACGCTGAAAACATAAGCAACTCCTGTACTTAACGCCACCAATGTATCCATATTGGCAGAGCGATGCTTCGCTTGCTTCCAGGCATTGATGTAGAAATCTCTGCCCAGCCATAAAATAACGGGCGTACTGAAAATCCACATTATTTCGTTGGCATAAGGCATATTCATAAAAAACATTCCGATTACCACTACCGGAACTGACATTGCCAATGCCAGGTAGGTTTTCTTTTTGAGCTTACTGTACTTTTCTTGTTGAATGTTTTCTACATTTTCATCACTTGAAGCAGTTTCATCTATCATCAAATCATATCCGATGCTCTGAACAGCTTTTCGTAAATCTTCTGACTGAACCAATCCTGGAATGAATTCAATGGAAACTTTTGAAGTAGCAAAATTTACACTTGCATCTACTACACCCGTCTGAGATTTGAGCATACTTTCTACACTTACCGCACACGAAGCGCATGTCATTTCCAATACAGGATATGTTTTTTTGATCGTAGAAACTCCGTAACCCAACTCCCTGATTGTTTTAACCGCTTTTGAAACAGTCTCCAGAATATCAGTCTGAATTACCAATTGCTTATTATTGAGTTCTACCCGGTGCGATTCAATGCCCTTGAGTTTTGCAATACCATTGTCCACAATCAAGGCACAATGCTCGCTTTCAACGCCTTCAAGCGGTATCCGGATTTCATTTATATTTGTTGCCATACCTTTTATATTTAATTACGAGGCAAAGGTGGCAACATTACACTATTTACATGTTACGTGATTTTGGATATTATTTGTAACATTTACACTTCATCCAATGGTTTGCGTTTAATTTCTTTAATGTTCTTAAAATGAGTAGGGGTAAGTCCTGTAACTTTTTTGAATTGATTGCTCAAATAACCAACACTTGAATAATTCATTTGATAAGCGATTTCGCTCAATGATAATTCGTCATAGACCAGTAACTCCTTTACCTTCTCAATTTTTTGAGCAATATAATATTTCTCAATGGTCGTTCCTTCTACTTCAGAGAACAGGTTTGACAGATAAGTATAGTCGTGATGCAGTTTTTGGATCAGGTAGTCAGATAAATTGGATTTCAATTCGCTGCTTTGTTGGTGAATGATTTCAATAATGAAAGATTTTATTTGCCCAATCAGTTGACTTTTTTTGTCATCAATCAGCTCAAAACCGAAGGACTTTAAGTGATTATCAAGGATTCGTTTTTCAGCATCGGTTAATTCATTTTTAAGTTCAACTTCCCCTAATGTAATATTCAATGGATGATGTCCTAATTTCTCCAACTCGTTTTTCACTACCATTATGCAGCGATTGCAAACCATATTTTTGATGTAAATTTTCATACGTTACTATTTATGTTGTCGATATATAGTTCAATCCTGCAAATGTAGGAAGTTATGGCTGGATTTTCGGCTTGCCGGAATAGACCGCTCAGAGTCATATTTATTATGCACTGGCAATTATATTTGTCTTACTTTACTGTTTTGTCTTTACTGTAGTAACCAATCAATAACATTTAATTTTTGAATACCATCTATACTTGTATTATCAAAATCGAGCGTTAAAAGATACTTTGGATAATTGTCTTTTATATTTTTTAATGCCGAAATCTCTCTTGTAAAGGTTTTTTCGTCATTAATGGTAAAAGCTACTTGGTAATATTCACGTTCATTATTAGGTTTTTGCACTACAAAATCGATCTCCTTATCGTTGTGTTTACCTACATAAACCTTACCTCCACGTCTAAATAACTCGAAATAGACAACATTCTCAAGTTTATGGCCTAAGTCTGTGTCGTATTTATTTGTTGTTGTAATATTTCTTAACCCCAAATCTACAAGGTAATATTTTTCGTTTGTTGTAAGCAACTCTTTGCCTTTTATGTCATAACGTGGGGCAGCATATAGAATATATGATTGAGTAAGATAATCCAAATACTTAATAATAGTGTTATGGGATATTTTTTTTTGTGAATTCTTATTGAGCTCTATTGCAATATTTGTTGGAGAAACATAAGACCCAACCGAGTCAAATAAAAAACTAATAATACGGTGCAGATTGTAAATATTTCTTAGCTTATACCGTTTAGCAATGTCTTTAATAATAACTGTGTCATAAATAGTTTGGAGGTAATCCTTTACCAAATCATTGCTGTTTCGAGAAAGAGTAACTGCTTCAGGAAAACAACTTTCATTGATATACTTGCGAAAAAGACGGTCGGTATTTTTTTCATCCTCGTTTGCTAAGGCATACTCTTTAAATGAATAAGGTTGAATATTAATGGCAATGTATCTGCCTGTTAATAGCGTTGCTAACTCGCTTGATAGTAGATAAGCATTTGAGCCGGTTATGTATAAATCTATGTTCTTTTTTACAAATAAACTATTAATAAGCTTTTCAAAATCGTTAATAAGTTGTACTTCATCTAAAAAGATGTAATATTTATTGTCGGGGATTAAGCTCTTTATGATTTCATCATATAAAGCTGTCCAGTTTGTAAAGTTTAGATTTTCACGTTCCTCAAAATTGATAAAAATTATATTCCTAGAAGAAACGCCACTTGATAATAGTTCATTTTTAAAGGCTTCCAAAAGAGTTGATTTTCCACTCCTTCTTATACCGGTAATGACTTTTATTAAGTTTTGGTTTTTGAGTTGTCTTAACTTGCTTAAATAGGTTTCTCGCTGTATCATTTTTTTTTACAAAGGTACATCTTAATGACGAAAAATAAAAATAACATCATTTATCGTCAATATCTAAAGTTTGGCTTGTTCGTAACTAGTATTTAAACCTAATACTGCATCTATTTTCATCTTGTGTTCATGTCCCATTTTCCATCTTTTTTCAAGACATAAAGATAAAAACATAACCGTCCACCTTTATGTTCTTCAGGATTTTTATAGAAATAAAATTGAGATTAAAGACCGGCTGTTTAGATTTATGAGGTTGGCGAAATGAAGTATTGATTTTCAGATCTACTATTGAAATCTTTCAGCAGCTTTACTTATCGTCTGGTGCAATTATACTAATCTCTCTATTTTGAGAAAAGTTTTTTAAGCAGAAAATCAACTGAAAAGTAAACAAATCCCCATAATGCCAAATCAATGAGCAATCTTATGTTTACAATGCCTTCAGTAAAGTCATAATGGAATCCTGTCAATCTATACAATATTTTCACAATGATGTATGTAATTAAGATTGTACTAAATGGAATAAAAAAATTGGTTTTTTTCTGCGAATCACTCATTATTACTGAATTTTTATGGTTAAAAAATATTGAATTTAGATTCGATCGAGCTTTCATGGCAACATTGGCACTAAGGAAAATATAGGCAGAATAATTCATCTCTTTTTACCTTGTGTTTATGTCTCATTTTCCATTGTTTTTTCAAGACATAAAGATAAAAAACATAATCGTCCACCTATATGTTCTTCCGGATTTTTATTAAAATAAAATTGAGATCAAAGAACGGCTGTTCAACTTTTGATTAAAGGCTAACAAAAAATTTTAATGAGTTCATTGTAGCTTTTTGGATTCTGGTGGGGATATAGTTCAATCCCCTGAATGAGGAAAGTTATGGCTGGGTTTAGCAGACCGCTCAGAGTCCTAATTTATTTTGTGACGAGTTTTTTATCATTGTGTAAGCCGTCTCCAGCTCATCAATTATCTGAAAACCAATATTCTTATAAAACGATACTGCACGACTTCTTTTATCAACACTCAATGATATTCTTGAATATCCTTTCTCATCTGAAAGCTGCATCAATCTTGTCATTAATTCACCTCCAAATCCTTGACCACGATATTTAGGCATAATTGCAATGGACATTTCGGGAGTTTTATCGTCAACATATCCGTAGCTTTTATTTGTTTTAGAAAATAGTCGACACCATGCTGCTCCAACATATTCCTCTTTATCAAAGGCTAAGAATCCTAAATCTCCAATTCGCCCCCAATTATCTACATATTTTGAAATATCCGGCGAATCAATAATTGATCTATCAAATTGAACTTCTCCTTCTGGAACAAACAATGCTTCATAGAGAGAAATCCTCAAATATCCGATATCTTCTTTCTCAATAGAACGATACGTAAAAGCCATAATAGCGCGATTTTAACATGTCACATAACGAATATGTCCCCGCAATACTGCATCTATTTTCATCTTGTGTTCATGTCCCATTTTCCATCTTTTTTCAAGACATAAAGATAAAAAACATAATCGTCCACCTTTATGTTCTTTCGGATTTTTATGGAAATTAAAATGTTTATCCCAACGAAAAATGTCCGTTCAATGCAGCGCATGAGCCCGCCCAAACGCGGCGCCGCTGAGCCTGTGAATTTGAAAACATATAGAAATCCGGCAAAAACGGCCCATAGGCCGTTTGGGCTCGCACGCAGGAGAGCCCACTTTTTTGCCAGGATTTCTTGTGTTTTCAAAGAGTGCGCGAGCCATCGTTTGGGCAGATGGTTTTAGTGCCGAAAGCTTTCGGCATTGCCGAAACAAAAGGACAATAATGAAACCATGCTGAATCTTTAGAAGGTTGTTCCCAAATGCTTTTAAATCAAATCCCCAAATAAAACAATCCGAACTCTGAACAATCAGAACAACCTAAAGTTTGTTGATTCCAGCGGTCTGGAGACCGGCAGATTATCGCGACGTAGTTGCAAACTACGCCGAACGGGGGATGATTCTGCCCTTTTTAAAGGGGGGTCAATATCCCGGAATGAAGGTCAGTATGATCCGGAATATTCAATTAACGAGCATATATGAAATGCTGAGGATTGCGGGCGTCATAATTGTCTGCCGTTACAAAAGCTTGTGCGGGGCAGAAAGGTTCAAGTAATTACGTACCCTCACAATATTTTATCTATGATGTTACGAACTGGCAATATTTTCAATCATCTTATTGTCAATCTTTTGTCCTTCCACGTGTTTGGACAGGCGTACTTTTTGGCAAACTTTGGTTTGCACAGTGGCTTGTGTCGCTTGGCTTCCAGAAGCACGTTCGGGAAAAGCAGTGGGGCTTTGGTCCCGATATCGGGATGCTTGCAAATAGTGGTGAAAGGTAAGTTTATTCTAAAAACTATACTTCAACTTAAACATTAACATATTGTAGTCTTTCAAATTAGCAAACAGATTGTCTCCTTTCCCGTCAAAAATTACTGTTGATAAAGTTATTTCAGCATTATCCGTGGCTTTGTATGCAATCTCCGGCATGTAAACAAGTGCATAATTGTCTTTAATATTTTTCCAATCGGTTACAATAAAACCACCACCAATGGGTACTATTTTTAGTTTATTGTTTAAAATCGTTTTTTCATATCGTAAAAAGAAATAATCGTTCATGTTGTCATTACCTCTTTCGTGAATAAAACCATGTAAATATTGCAGATTAATATAGGATCCATCAGAAAAATTGTAATCTCCTCCAATCACAAATTTAACGTATGGCTTATTTTTTTCCAATAAAAGTGAATCTTGTGTAACCAGAACAGGCGACATTGGATAGAATGCTGATAAATCATTGGTCATAACGATATTATTTTCGGGTATAAAAGCAGCCGCTTCTGCCCAAACGCCAATACCTGCAATACTTGTAGCTATATCAGCACCAATACTATGCGTACGGATAAAAGATAGTTGCGAATGGATGCTTGTGCCTCCGGTTAAATCAACAGGGGTAAGAGTATTTTTTGCACTATACGGCAATCCATCATATCCCCAAACATAACTTAAAGAGAAATCGGCACCTTTGGCAAATCCTTTGAATTTCAAACCTGCGGTAGAGCTCTCGCCCAAATTATACTTTGGCATTGTTAAAGAATCAGAAAAACTTTTTAATACCATACCTTGTGGTAGTTCCATATTCGGATTCAGCGCATTTGCAAAAATACCGACAGGCATGTTTGCCGGTTGGAAAAATGGGATAAAAACACCCTGCAAGGAAAAGTCGTTATTAATGTAGTAATTCACATTAATAGCATCGGAGCCCCTGCGACGGCCAAAATCAAGAATGTCCTCCAAATCCAAAGGATTAAGATTGTCGGTAGGATTGAGCTTATCGGCTGTACCCCACACAATACGCTGACGACCAATGCTTAGGTCTATATTCTTGGTAAGGAAACCATTTAGTTGGACATAGGCTTCTCTGACTTCAAGATTGTAAGGATCAACGATACCCTTGTTGTACAAATCGTGCGATGAAGCAACTGTGGGTAAACCTATATTGCGTAACCATATCTCGCTATAAAACTTAGAATTGCCGGCTACTCGTTGATCAAGTTTTAAGGACAGGCGATTTTCGTTCCATGCCCAATTGTTGTCGTTTTTAAGCAGAAGACGTTGGTCGGTTAACAGTTCCCCCGAAAGCTTCAAGCTACTTTCCTCTTGCGCATTCATTGTACCCGAAATGGCAACAATCAAAATCAGCGATAAAAAACAATTTTTAGTCTTCATAAATTACCTCCTAACTATCTTATTGTTTCAATTTTCTAACTGTAAAATCATCATCGGTAAGCCCTGTATCGTATTTTACATCCGACATTTGCATTTTAGTTTTATGATTCTTCTTCAGGTCGGTCATCTCAATTTCTGCAGCATTCCAGTAATTGCCTATTTTTTTAAAAGTGTATTTTGCTTCTTTCACCTTATTTCCTGCTTTATCATAGTATTCCATCATTTCAGGATAATAGTTTACATTGTTTACATATACAATTACCTTTGAGTAATCAGAACCTGCTTTGGGTTTAAGCTCAAGTACAGATGCATTTGCTTCAGTTTTTAAAAATTTTGGGGTATATTTTACGGAATATAAAACAGATTCCATTTCGTCATATGAAAAATCAGTACCTGCAAAATTTTGGTTTTTTGCACTGGTCGCTATCCTTCTTTCTTTTCCAAAAGCAGGTAAATACAAATACATCAAATCGTTAGGCAGCGACAGAACAGCTATGCCGGCTTGCGATGCGGGCGATGTAAACCTGAACATACGTTTATCTGTTCCTTTTTGCTGCATTGTTGCTTCCCTGATTTCTTGTTTCCCGTTTTTGTCAATCAAAATGATTTTGTTTTTTCCTGTCATGTCTTTTGACGAGTACATCACATCGTCCATCTTTTTTAAAATGGTTGTTGCATCCTGTGCATTTGCAGAAAAAACGGTTCCTGCTCCAATTAATACGGTTAAGACCAATGTTCTAAGTGTTGTCTTCATGATAATAAAATTTAAAGATTAATGATTATTTGCTGTTATTTTACGTTTTCTGTTTACTAATATAAGGATAGCCGGCAATAAGGTAAGGGCGCCAAAACCTGAACCAAACATGCTAATGGCAACCAATAAGCCGAAATTTTGCAGGGGCACTAATTGAGAAACCAGAAGTATTAAAAAACCTGCCGAAACCGATACTACATTAATAACAACCGACTTCCCACTCATTAGAATTACTTGTTCTATTGATTTTTCGGCATCTCCGTTTTCTTTGAGGTGATAATTAAATCCTGTGATAACATGAATTGAGTAATCAATACCAATCCCCAATGCAATGCTGGCTACCAAAACGGTGGCTATGTCAAGCGGAATACCTGCTATTCCCATAAATCCGAATAGGATAATAATTGTTGCAACCACCGGAATAGCGGCTATAATCCCTTTTGATGCTGACCTTAGAATTAGCCCCACAATTAACACAACCATTATAATAGCTATAAACAAGCTACTGTACTGACTATTTATCAGACTGCTGCTCAGTTTCGCATACACCGATGGCATTCCGGTAAGCTCTATGTGGCAATTTTCGTTTTGGTTTGACTCAATAAAACGGTTCATTTTATCAGCAAATGCTTCCATATCTTTGTTGTCGGCAGAGGCAAATTTTGATTGAATAATTCCTTTGGTAAGGTCATCATTCACCAGTTGAGGCATCACATCCTGCCCATCGAGCAAGAACCACAATTGCTCAATTTTGGCTTTGTCATCGGGTATTTGTTTCCCTTCGCCCATAGCATCGTTCATTTCTTCAATCAGGCCGGCCACCGATTGTGTAATAGTAATATTAGGGTCTTCTTTCATAAAATGCTCTGTCTTAATCATCATTTGCAGAACTTCGGGACTTTGCATATCACCTTTAAACGCAACGAATACAGGCAAGGAACCCCCAAATTTCTTTTGCATTACATCTTCTGCTACCCTGGTAGGATTGTCCTTTTTAAAATAATCTGTCAGGTTTACACTGGTTTTTATTTGAAATATTCCAATGATGCATAACAATAGAATTATTGTCCATACCGAAATTGCATATTTGGGATGTTTAAACAGATTTTTAGCTAAAGGCATTAGTATCTTATGGGTCAGGAATGTTATCTTCTCTTCGTTCTCGTTACTTTCTTTCTTTTTGTGCATCGAAAATGCCGATATCAGAGCCGGAACAAAGAATAAGGATAACAACAATGCGATGAGTGTACCAACTGCCGTAAAGATTCCAAAATCCCTGATCATTGTCAGGTATGAGCCAAAAACGAATGAAATAAATCCAATTGCAGTAGTCAGGGCGGCCAGTATTACAGGAATGGTAACATATGCCACCGCTTTGATAAGTGCTTGACTCCTGTTCTCAAGTACAATATGATTAATGCTGTTCAGCACGTGAATTGTGTATGCACTTCCAACAGCAAGCAGTATAACTGGTATAATGTTAGAAATAATAGTAAGGTCGTAACCCGCGAATGACATGATGCCCAAAGTCCAGACAACCGATAATCCTGCGGTTAACAATGGCAGAAGTGCGCCCCGAAATGATTTAAAGCTGGCTAAAAGAATTAGCATTATAACAATGAATACTATTGGTACAAGCCAAACCATATCCGAGATGATTAAATCGTTAAAATCGTTCATCATCATTGGAAGCCCACCAAAATATAGCGTTCCCGGCAGGTTCATTTTCATAATCTTGTCCTTTATCTCTTTTGCAATGGCTTGATTATCCGCATCAGAGAGAAGTGTAAAAAGAATAGCTGTGGATGTAGCGTCCTCAGAAACGATGCTTCCCTTGTACATCTCTTTTGAGAAAACATAATTTTTAAGACTGTCTAAAGCCATCTGATTATCGGGCAAATTGTTTTCATCTATCAATTTCCCTATTTCAATTCCATCTTCAGAGCTTTTAACATCAAGAATATTGGTAAGACTTGTTACAGTGGAAACACCTTGTGTGTATCGAATGCTGTCGGTAATCTGTTTGATATGCATTATAACCTCCGAATTAAAAACATCTTCAGTTTCCAACACAATCAGACCCATGTCATTTCCGCCAAATTCTGTTCCTATATCCTTGTAAAGTTTTGCAACAGGGTCATCATCAGGTAATGAGCTGAGAATGTCAGCGTTTATGTGTAAATTACTAATTTGATAACCTAGAAAAATGGTCAAGGATAAAACAATTGTGATGATCAACCATTTAAATTTCACAATGCTTTCTGCTAATCTGTTCATACTTTATTTATTTGTATATTTGTACTTAATACGTTTTATAGTCAGTTTGCTACAAAAAAAATTATGGTGCTAATCCCTTTGTTAATATGCTCAATAAACCCTCGAAAGAAGGAGCGTATTTTGAGTGTTTGCCTTGTAAGAAGAATGGTATTTCAAGTCCTTTCATTACCATAATTAGTATATCGGGTAACACTTCCATGTCTTCAATTACTGCAAATTCACCCTTATCAACACCTTCCACTATTATCTTTTTCAGGTTTTCTTTTTCCCATTCATCTAACTCCGTCCGCAAATCGTCAATGAAATAAAAGTGTTCGAAAAAATCAGCTTTTAAGGTTTCATGGTAGTTTGCTGCATTATTTAAAATCATCATACGAGTAATAAGGTATTTCTTGATTTTTTCCGAAGCATTTAAACCAGGATTACTAACGATAATTGTTAACTGATTCTTAAGGCTTGAAATTTCAACCGATACTACCTCCTTAAACAATTCCTCCTTACTTGCAAAATGATAGTATAAAGAACCTTTTGCTTTCCGGGCAATTTTTGCAATTTCGTCCATTGAGGTTTTGTGAAAGCCAAAACGACTGAACAGCCTTGCCGCTACGCTTAAAATTGTATCTTTAGTTTCGTCAATACTCATGATATTTTTGTACTATTTTCGTTTTACGGTGCAAATTAACAACTTTTTTTTTAGCCATCAACTTTTTTTAACATTTTTTAAAAAAAAAGATGCATTGCAAAAAAAGGCGCCTTTGGTTAAATGCAACCATGATTTCAAAATGCCTTCCGTACTCAATTCCATAAAAGAAGATCAGGCCTTTTTTAAAGGGGGGGTCAATATCCCGGAATGAAGGTCAGGATGATCAGGAATTTACACATCAACCTCCAAAAAATGTTTATCCCAAGGAAAAATATTCGTTCAAACAAATGCGTGAGCCCGCCCAAACGCGGTGCTGCTGAGCCAGTGAATTTGAAAACACATAGAAATCCGGCAAAAACGGCTCATAGGCCGTTTGGGCTCGTGCGTAGCAGAGCCCTATTTACTAAATCCAGTTTTTGAGTTCACTTATTTTTTATCCCAAAAATCAGCACACTTTTCTTGTTCGGCAATTCTCAATACTGAAAAACCCAGTTCAATTGCTTTACTAAAGTCTTCACATCCTTGCTCTTTTTCACCTGATTCGTATCGAACCAGTCCACGAAGAAAGTAAGCATTTTTATTATTTGGGTCTAGCGATATTGCTTTATTACAATCAGATACCGCTCCGTTCAAATCATTTGGAAATTTAGTTCCAGCCCTGTTTAGATAAACCCTTGCGTCTAATGTGTCTGTTAACAAATATTTGTCAAAATCATCCTTTGCCAGTTTGGTCATACCTGTTGCTAAATATATCCTTGCTCTGTTTAAATACAATTCAGGTTCTGGTGATTTTGATATTTCATCATCAAGCGTCTTTAAAAAATCATTGAAATCAGGTCTTGTCCAAAATCCCATTGTAGTTTTTATCCTTCCGCCACAATCGTCATCGACTAAGTCAAAGGATACATAGTAATCTGTTTGATAAACCTTGTACAGTCCATATCCTTCGCACATATGCCCTTCCTTATCAATGAATTTGATTGTATCTCCTGATAATTCATATCTTGAAATTAAATCAACAGTTTGGTCATTTCCAAAATCGCCTTCGACCAATCCATTGTCTTTAAATTCAAAGCCGACCGGACCGAGTTGTCCAATCCTGACCCACTTGCCAATAAGAGTATTTTCAGACTTTGTAATTGTCTGATTATTTTGCTTTTTATTAGAATTGCAGGCAAAAGAAACTCCAGTTGAAAGGAGTATAAAAAAAATCAATTTTGTTTTCATCTTTATTTGGTTTTTGGTTTGAAAATGCTGCTTCTAAAAATAGCTATAACGAGATTATATCCCCTATACTGCATCTATTTTCATCTTGTGCTTGTGTCCCATTTTATGGTTTTTTTCGAGACATAAAGATAAAAAACATAATCGTCCACCTTTATGTTATTCCGTATTTTTCAAGAAATTAAAAATGTTTATCCCAACGAAAAATATCCGTTCAATGCAGCGCGCGAGCCCGCCCAAACGCGGTGCCGCCGAGCCTGTGAATTTGAAAACACATAGAAATCCGGCAAAAACGGCCCAAAGGCCGTTTGGGCTCGTGCGCAGCAGAGCCCACCTTTTTGCCAGGATTTCTTGTGTTTTCAAAGAGTGCGTGAGCCATCGTTTGGGCAGATGGTTTTCGTCCTTTTGCCGAAACAAAAGGACAATAAATAAACCAAGCCCGTTGCTGACAAGGATATTCACAAATGCTTTTGAAGCAATCTTAAAATCCTCAATTTGAGAAGTAGTAACAAATTGAAAACTAAGCCGGACAGGGGGTCAATATCCCGGAATGAAGGTCAGTATGATCCGGAATTTGCAAATCAACCTCCAAAAAATGTTTATCCCAACGAAAAATATCTGTTCAATGAAGCGCGCGAGCCCGCCCAAACGCGGTGCCGCTGAGCCTGTGAATTTGAAAACACATAGAAATCCGGCCCAAACGGCCCGGGGGCCATTTGGGCTCGTACGCAGTAGAGCCCACTTTTTTGCCAGGATTTCTTGTGTTTTCAAAGAGTGCGCGAGCCATCGTTTGGGCAGATGGTTTTCGTCCTTTTGCCGAAACAAAAGGACAAAAAAAGCCAAGGCCGTAACAACCTGAATTTTTTTGATTTCAACGGTCTGGAGACCGGCAGATTATGGCGTCCTAGCTGCAAACTGCGCTGAACAGGGGTCAATATCCCGGAATGAAGGTCAGTATGATCCGGAATTTGCACAACGAAATGAACAAATATTTCAATAAATATTCAATCAAATGTGCAAAGTGTTTTTTTTTGGCGTTAAAGGCGGAGGCTAAGCGCTGGCGGGCACTTTTGAATTCGCATACTTCCGGTCAGCAGGATTTTCAATAAATGCACAATCTTTCTCCTTTCAACCATTTGCCCAATAGCGTTTAGCCACTGCTGGCGTTTCGTCGTTTTCTTTTTTTCGTATAGTTTTTCTTTTTTTTCTGATGTACTACCCCTTTATTTTTAATCATTTTCTTCGTAGTAATATGAGTAGTCAATTCCTTTCATAAACATTTCGCGGTCGTTTATTTTGGTGGTGAGTGCATTATTTAAAAGAGTTTTTAGAACACTGCTTTTTGTTGGACTTAACATCATTGCATTCATGTAATCACGCTTGCTTATTTTACTCCAATCCACACATTTTTTGAGACGTTTTTTTAATATCAAATCCAACCATAAGCGGGCGCTTCTGCCGTTGCCTTCCATAAAAGGGTGTGCAATGTTCATTTCTACATATTTGTTTACGATTTCGTCAAATGTAGTTTCGGGCATTGCATCAATTTGCCTTAATGTGTTGTCTAGAAAGCGTGATATGGCAAATTGAAAACCACCTTTTGAAATATTTTTTTGTCTGATTTGTCCCGCAAAATCATACAATCCGCCAAACAAATAAGCATGTATTTGCTGCAAACCTTTGGTTGTGCCAACTTCTATGAAGTTGATAAAAGAACTTTCAAATATGGCATATGCTTTTGTTTTGCTTTTTCCATCGATGCTTTCATCGCTGTAGGTAAACCATTCTATAAATCGGTTTGCTTTTTTGCCCGGAAATTCTTTACCTAAGGCAATAATGCCAGTGTAATCCAACATATCGGCTAAACGCTTTTTACCATCCGGTGCAAGGAATTTCAACTGGGTAGTGGCACTAACCACTTGACTGTTTTCTTTCTTTAACTTCGCTTTAAGATATTTCCAATAGTTGCGGGTTTTGGTGTAGTCGTCCTGGTCGGTTAGCAAAGCTACAATATCCAACACACTAAACCACCACTTGGCGTTTTGCTCGTCCCAAACGGCTCGCACTTCGCGGTCGTCAAAAAAACGTATGGATATTTTTGCACTACTCATAATATTAACCTTATCTATTCTGTCACTCTTTAATTATCCGAGCAAAGTTATCATAAATTAACTTTTAGTTGAATTCTGCGGTTTCACATTACAATGAGCGCCAAAGTGAAAATACCCGCAATACCTCATCGATTTTCACCTTACGCTTATCTCCCATTTTCCATCGTTTTTATCAAGCATAAAGATAAAAAACATAATCGTCCACCTTTAAGTTCTTCCGGATTTTTCAAGAAATTAAAATGTTTATCCCAACGAAAAATCTCCGTTCAATGCAGTGCGTGAGCCCGCCCAAACGCGGTGCCGCCGAGGCTGTGAATTTGAAAATACATAGAAATCCGGCAAAAACGGCCCGGGGGCCGTTTGGGCTCGTACGCAGTTGAGCCCACTTTTTTGCCAGGATTTCTTGTGTTTTCAAAGAGTGTGCGAGCAATCGTTTGGGCAGATGGTTTTAGTCCTTTTGCCGAAACAAAAGGACAAAAAAGCCAAGGCCGTAACAACCTGAAATTTGTTGATTTCAACGGTCTGGAGACCGGCAGATTGCGGCGTCGTAGTTGCAAACTACGCCGAACTGGGGGTACACCCCATTTCATCGTTTTTTCAAGACATAAAGATTAAAAACATAATCATCCACCTTTATGTTATTCCGTATTTTTCAAGAAATTAAAATGTTTATCCCAACGAAAAATATTCGTTCAAACAAGTGCGCGAGCCCGCCCAAACGCGGCGCCGCTGAGCCGGTGAATTTGAAAACACATAGAAATCCGGCAAAAACGGCCCGGGGGCCGTTTGGGCTCGTGCGCAGCAGAGCCCACCTTTTTGCCAGGATTTCTTGTGTTTTCAAAGAGTGCGTGAGCCATCGTTTGGGCAGATGGTTTTCGTCCTTTTGCCGAAACAAAAGGACAAAAAAAGCCAAGGCTACAGCAACCTGAAATTTGTTGATTTCAACGGTCTGGAGACCGGCAGATTGCGGCGTCGTAGTTGCAAATACGCCGAGCAGGGCCCGAATTACCCCCAATAAAATCCAAAACCATCGACCTGAAAATGATCTGAGAGGAATTTGATCTACAGTGCTGTTTTTTTGGTCTTAAAGAGACACATTTGTATGCCCGCTACGATAGTTCAATGCTTCAACAAAGTTGCACAGACCTTCAAAGCGAATGTATGGACCTTCTATGCGAATGTATGAGGTTGCCTTGAATGAGTAGCCAAACAGCCAACAGCTGCCAAAGACCAAAGACCTTTAATTGATTCAAAATCAAATGGTTTAAGCTACTGACTCGAAATTTCCCTTTGCATGTACGCTGTTCTTTTAATTTCTCAACATTTTTGGTAAAATAATAGGTAAAACAGTTGTTTTAAATATGATAAAGATTTAATTTTGATGTAACCAAAAAAAAACGTTATGAAAACAAAACTAATGCTCTCTCTTATTTTTGTTGTATCTGTATTTGTGTTAAATGCTCAGACATCAAATCGTGTTACTGGCAAAGCAAATATGCTTTCATATATTCAACAGGATTTTATTCAGCCCCTTCATGTTGATGGAACTGATAATTATTCAGATGGATTTGAAACATACCCTAATTTCAATTTGAGTTTCTCTCCCTGGACGACAGTTGACGTAGATAATTTGCCAACGTATGGAATTCAGAACACAGTATTTCCAAATCAGTATGCGCAAATGGCATTTATGATTTTTAATCCATCTGCAACAACACCTCCTATGACAGCTCCTGCAATTCTTCCACACTCCGGAAGTAAGTTTGCTGCTTGTTTTGCTTCCGAGGGAGGTGCTAATAACGATTGGCTAATCTCCCCACAAATCGTATTGGGTAGCAGTTCTTCAGTTTCATTTTGGGTGAAATCCTATACAGCCGAATATGGCCTTGAAAGGTACAAAGTGGGTGTTTCAACAACAAACACAAATCCTTCCAGTTTTACCATCATCTCGGGGGCAAATTTCCTGACTGCCCCCGCAACAGCATGGGAATTAAAAACATTCGATATCAATGCCTACAATGGTCAGGCAGTTTATATCGGTATTCAGTGTATTTCGAATGATGCTTTTATTTTTATGGTGGACGATTTTGAGGTTACTACCTCAACTCAGGCTTCATTGCCCGCAGTAACAACAAATGGCATCACAGGAATTACAGCTGCAACAGCTATTTCTGGTGGCAATGTCACTTCGGATGGTGGTGCTTCTGTAACAGCAAGAGGTATTGTATGGAGCACAAATGTGAACCCTACGATAACCAGCAATATGGGAATGACAAACAATGGGAGTGGTACCGGAAGTTTTGTTAGCAACCTTACAGGTCTTACAGCCAATACGCCCTATTATGTAAAGGCGTATGCTACCAATAGTGTTGGAACTGCTTATGGAAATCAACTCAGTTTTACTACTGGTCAAGGTGGGGGAGGTGATGATTGGAATGCAAAATTCATTACTTTGTACAATACATCTGAAGCAGCGATTATGCATCGAACAGGTGATATAGATAATCTGGGTTTTGGATGGCCGTCAGGTTTTAATCCATTTACTGGTCAGAACACTCCTGTACATGGTTTCCCTTTTTATCCTCAATCAGATGACCCTGATGGAACAGACAGAATCATGGTAATTTCAGGTTATACGTATCAGGGCGGCACTACTGATGGATATACCAGCACAACAAGCCGGCCTGGAAATATGCCCCTTCCGGTTAAATTGCAATTTGATCTTCAATCGCATACAATTCAGTCTATTGTTTTACAATTGTTTGTGGATGATTTTCAGCCAGGTAATTTTGGTCCAAATTATTTCCAGGTTTCCATTGACGGGGTTCGGATACAATTATTGGAGAGTATCATCAATTCTCTCAATCAGACAGGACCTATCGGAAAAATGATTTCAGCTCAGATACCAGCTTCGTTTCTTTATCTTTTTGAGGATGGAGAAGTTGACATTTTAATTGATGATCCGGTAAATAATGTTGGCGATGGCTACGCACTTGATTTCATCAGAATACTAATAAACCCAACCAATTTGCAGAACACAGGAACCATTTCAGGCGTGGTTACCGATGAGAGTGGAAGTCCTATTGCAGGAGCGAATGTTTCTGCAGGAGGTATTGTGTCTGCAACTACCAACAGTTCTGGCAATTATCAGCTTCAGAATGTGCCAGCAGGCCTCACTTATGTAGCTGCATCAAAATCTGGTTATACGACAGTATCCTTTATGGTTGATTTGATTGCTGGTACTACAGTCACTCGAAATTTTATCCTTCCTCTTGATGAAGGAACCGGAACTTTAACAGGTTTGGTCACAGATGCACTTAATGGCAATCCAATAGAAGGTGCGCTTGTGAGTGTTGCCGGTCTTTCTGCCACAACAAACGCAAGTGGGAATTATACAATAAACAACATCCCCACAGGAGCACTTTCTGCGGCTTTCAACGCGAGTACAACTCAAGGTGAGGCTCCATTGACAGTAAACTTTTTTGACCAGTCAGGTGACGGAACCAGTAGTGTAACATGCTCAAAAACAGGCTATA
>Ga0208244_100834_pt1 | contig 23051 bp, 29 predicted proteins | sample SubbioCR12Aug_5A_FD_184828 | JGI IMG/M metagenome (GOLD analysis project Ga0208244, IMG submission 184828) | Serpentinite rock and fluid subsurface biosphere microbial communities from McLaughlin Reserve, California, USA - CR12Aug_5A (SPAdes) | ecosystem: Environmental > Terrestrial > Deep... | reverse complement strand
ACCGCAGAAGCAAAGTCAACAGCAACTGCAACAGCCAGGTCAAAAGCAAAACCGGGGCAGCGCCGTCCAGCTGCATGTGATGTGGGATGCGTAGCTTAAATCAAGTGCATATTTGTCTTGACCAACGAATCCACTTTACCACATGCTCGGGGCCCTTCAATGGCCGGCTTGAATGTATCTCAAAAGAGATACATAATGTAAATTTTACAGGAGGGTCATACCGTGGCGCATACCTCGATGCTGCACGTCCGCGTGGACGACGAAGTGAAGGCTCAGGCCAGCGAGGCCCTGGCGGCCATGGGCTTGTCCGTTTCGGATGCCGTGCGTATTTTGCTCAAGCGCGTGGTCAATGACCAGGCCTTTCCGCTGGAACTGAAGGTGCCGAACGCCCCGACACAAGCCGCCATTGAAGAGTCGCGCGTGATGATGAAGGCCCGCCAGGCGTGTTTCGAGACTGCTGAAGCCTTATTCGATGACCTCGAAAAAACCCGCCAGCGCTAAACGGGCGCAGCTGCCGCGGGCAACGGACTACACCAAGGCGTTTCAAAAAGACTGGGAACAGCTCTCGCGCTCCGGCCGCCACGACATGAAGCGGCTCAAGGAGGTGATGCTGTTGCTCATCGCCAACGATGCCCCGCTCGGGCTGGAGTGGCTCGATCACTCGCTCAAGGGCGAATGGGCCGACCATCGGGAGTGTCACGTCGGCGGCGACTTCCTGCTGATCTACCAGGTCGAGGGCAAACTGATCAACTTCGTTCGTGCCGGCACCCACTCGGAGTTGTTTGAGGCGTAGGGGACCTGCGACTGCAGCGGACCCGCCACAAAGCGGCCAATAGACAATCCGGGTTAATTCGTGACGAGGCGTCCCTCCTGCAGGTGAGCGCTGTTGTGGGAGGGGTCTTCATCAGAGGGGGCAAGACATGACTTCAATAGCCAACAGTGACATAGCCAAAAACTAATTCCTCAGGGTTAGGAGCGGTCAACTGTGGTTTTCAGGTTCAATCCTGAGCGCACAGCCGGCGGCGTCGCACGCCACATAGCCCCAGCGGGCATACCAGTCCGGCACCACCCAGCGCTCGCAGTCCTGGCCGCCGACCGCATGGACATGCCGCGCCGGGCGATGGGTGTGGCCGTGGATCAGGCGGCCGACCTGTTGCGCGCGCAGCACGCGCACCACATCCTCGGCATTCACATCCATGATTTCAGCCGGCTTGCCGGCCTTGGCGGCTTCACTGCCCGCCCGCGCCTGACGCGCCAGGCGGTGGCGCAGCGCCAGCGGCAGGCGGCGCAGCAGCGCCAGCGTCAGCGGGTGCCGCATGCGGCGGCGAAACGTCTGGTAGGCGGTGTCGTCGGTGCATAGCGTGTCGCCGTGCATCAGCAGTGTCGGCACGCCATACAGGTCGATGCGCGCGGGGTCGGCCAGCAGCGTCATGCCGCACTGCGCGGCGTAGCGCGCGGCCAGCATGAAGTCGCGGTTGCCGTGCATGAAATACACCGGCGTGCCGGCCTCGACCAGGGACTTGAGCTGGCGCGCGGTGTCGTGCGCCACCTGCGTGTCGTGGTCGTCGCCGACCCAGGCATCGAACAGGTCGCCGAGGATGTAGAGCGCATCCGCCCCGGCAAGCTCTTCCTGCAGAAAGCGAAAAAAACGCCCGGTGGCGACCGGGCGTTCGTCAGTCAGGTGCAGGTCGGCAACGAAGAAGCTGCGACCTGTTTTTCCCGACACGGACGGGCTCGTCTTCAGACGATTTCCGCCTGGGTGATGACCACGTCTTCCAGCGGCACGTCCTGGTGCCCGGCGCGGTTGCCGGTTTTCAGCTTCTTGATCTTGTCGATCACGTCCGTGCCTTCGACGACCTTGCCGAACACGGCATAGCCGTAGCCCTGCGGCGTGGGCGAAGTGAAGTTGAGGAAGCTGTTGTTGGCGATGTTGATGAAGAACTGCGCGGTAGCCGAAGCGGGATCGGAGGTGCGCGCCATGGCGACGGTGTAGGCCTCGTTCTTCAGGCCGTTGCCGGCTTCATTATCGATCGTCCCACGGGTGGGCTTTTGCGTCATGCCGGGCTCGAAGCCGCCGCCCTGGATCATGAAGCCGTCGATCACGCGGTGGAAAATCGTGCCGTCAAAAAACCCGTCGCGCACGTATTGCAGGAAGTTTTCCACCGTTTTTGGCGCTTTCTCGGCGTCGAGTTCGAGGGTGATGATGCCGTGATTGGTGTGCAGCTTGACCATGTGTGTCCTAAAGAAAAATAAGGTAAAAAATGTTCCGGTCGCCGTCTTGCGGCACCGGGTCGGTTCATGGCCTTATCGGGCCGGTGCGGATTGCCTGACGTCCGGCAGGGGCTTGGCCGTTGCCGGTTTGCCGGAGGGTTCCCCGAGCAGGCTGCGGATCAGTGTGAGCTTGGCTTGCGCGGTCGTGTTGGTGCTGTCCAGCGCCTGGGCCTTCTCGTACGCAATCGACGCCATTTTGACATAGATGTCGCCGAGGTTTTCGTGCGCGGTGGCGTAACCGGGGTGGGCGCGGATCGCCATCTCCAGCGCGTAGCGGGCCGCATCGTACCTGTTTTGCGAAGCGTAGATCACCGCCAGGTTGTTGTAGGGTTCGGGCAGCTCGGGGTAGTCCTCGGTCAGTCCGCTAAACACGGCAATGGCATCGTCGGTCTTGCCCTGGTCGGCGAGGATCAGGCCTTTCAAAAAGCGTGCCTGCGCATTCTGCGGATGGGCGGCCAGAAAGCGGTTGGTGCGGTCGAGCGCAGCGGTCAGCTCGCCCAGGCGGTACTGCTGGCTGATTTCCTGGATTTCATCGGCCAGAACCGGCGTGCCGGCGAGGAGGGCGCAGGCGACAACGGCGGCGAAAAAGCGCGGCAAAGCCATGTGATATGCTCAGATAATCTCGGATAAGCCGGCATTTTAGCCCGGATATTTCATCAATCGACTCGCCGCTTTCATCGCGTTCCCTGTCATTTCGCCTTTGGCCTGAATCCGCACCATGCTGCATATCACCAACTCCCTCACCCGCACCAAGGAAGAATTCGTTCCGATCACCCCCGGCCAGGTCCGCATGTACGTCTGCGGCATGACCGTGTACGACCTGTGCCATCTGGGGCACGCGCGGGTGTTCGTGGTGTTCGACATGGTGACGCGCTGGCTGCGTGCGAACGGCTATCGGGTCGAGTACGTGCGGAACATCACCGACATCGACGACAAGATCATCAAGCGCGCGGCGGACAACGGCGAAACCCCGGCCGCGCTGACCGGGCGCTTCATCGCCGCGATGCACGAGGACGAGCGCGCGCTCGGCGTGCTGCCGCCCGACCACGAGCCGCGCGCCACCGAATATGTGGCGCAGATGCTGACGCTGATCGGGCAACTGATCCAGAACGGCCTGGCCTACCCGGCGCCCAACGGTGACGTCTATTACAGCGTGCGGGCCTTCCCCGAATACGGCCGCCTGTCCGGCAAAAGCCTCGACGAGCTGCGCGCGGGCGAGCGCGTGGGGATCGATCCCGGCAAGCGCGACCCGATGGATTTCGTGCTGTGGAAAGCCGCCAAGCCGGGCGAGCCGGCGTGGGAGTCCCCCTGGGGCCCGGGCCGCCCCGGCTGGCACATCGAATGCTCGGCGATGAGCGCCGACCTGCTCGGTAAGCATTTCGACATCCACGGCGGCGGCCAGGACCTGCAGTTTCCGCACCACGAAAACGAGATCGCCCAGTCCGAGGGCGCGCATGGCTGCAAATTCGTCAATTACTGGATGCACAACGGCTTCGTGCGGGTGGACAACGAAAAGATGTCCAAGTCGCTGGGCAACTTCTTCACCATCCGCGAGGTGCTGGAAAAATACGACGCCGAAGTGGTGCGCTTCTTCATCCTGCGCGCGCACTACCGCAGTCCGCTGAACTATTCGGATGCGCATCTGGACGACGCCAAAGGCGCGCTGAGCCGCCTCTACACCGCGCTGAAGCATGCGCCCGTGACGGCGGCCGCGCCCGACTGGAGCGAGCCTGCGGCAGCGGCCTTCCGCGCGGCGATGGACGACGACTTCAACACCCCGGAAGCGATCGCGGTGCTGTTCGAACTGGCCAGCGAGGCCAACCGGGGCGAGGCCGCCGCCGCCCAGACGCTGCGCAGCCTCGGCGGCGTGCTCGGCCTGCTGCAGCGCGATGCGGCGGACTTCCTGCAGGCGGGAACCGCTCCCGGCGGCCTCTCCGAAGTTGAAATCGAGGCCCTGATCGCCGCGCGCCAGGCGGCGCGCAAGGCGCGCGACTTCGCCGGTTCCGACCGTATCCGCGATGAACTGACGGCGGCCGGCATCGTGCTGGAAGACGGGGCGGGCGGCACCACCTGGCGCCGCGCCTGACGCCTCTGCCATGACACCCAATCCCCTGGTTCTGGTCGGTGCCAGCGGCTGGCAGCATCCTGCGTGGCGGGGCGGGCGCTACCCAGACGACCTGCCGGACGACTGGTTGTTGTCTTATTACAACACGCAGTTCCAGGCGGTCTATCTGCCGGCAGCGGTCTGGCAGGCCGCATCCGAAGCGACCTGGGCGCAATGGCTGTACGACACCCGCGACGACTTTTATTTCGTGCTGGAGCCGGGCGAGGCGGCGTCGGCAAAACCTGCTTCGGAGCGGGTGCTGCTGGCCACGCCGGCATGGGAAGCCCGGCACGTCTGGTGGCTGGACGAGGCCCCCGACCTGCGTGCGCTGGCGCAGCGCATCATGCAGCAGGCGGCAACGGGCGAGCCCCTGTTCGTGTTCAGCCGCAGCGGCGATGCCGGTTTGCTGGAACAGGCCAATACCCTGAGGCAGGTGATGGGCTACTGATTGGCGGTAAAAAACGCCTGCCTTTTTTCGGTGGCGCGGGCGGGCTTCGGTAAAATGGCCGCCCTTAACAAACACACAGGCTGGATTTCTTGCACAACGACAATCTGGTCGAAATCGAGGATGTCGAATTTGGCTATGGCGACCGCCCGGTTCTGAAGGGCGTCAACCTGACCGCCCGGCGCGGGCAGGTCATCGCCATCATGGGCAGCAGCGGTTGCGGCAAAACCACCCTCTTGCGTCTGATCGGCGGGCAGATCAAGCCCGGCCGGGGAACGGTGCGCGTGGCGGGCCAATCGCTGGGCGAGCTCGGCCAGGCCGGCCTCTACCGCCTGCGCCGCAAGATGGGCATGCTGTTCCAGTTCGGCGCGCTGTTCACCGACATCTCGGTGTTCGACAATGTGGCGTTCCAGTTGCGCGAGCACACCGACCTGCCGGAAGACGCCATCCGCGACCTGGTGCTGATGAAGCTGCACGCGGTGGGCCTGCGCGGCGCGTCGCAGCTGATGCCAGCCGAATTGTCCGGCGGCATGGCGCGGCGGGTGGCGCTGGCGCGCGCGATCGCGCTGGACCCCATGCTGGTGATGTACGACGAGCCGTTTGCCGGGCTCGACCCCATTTCGCTGGGCATCACCGGCAATCTGATCCGCCGCCTGACCGACACCTTGGGGCTGACCTCGCTGGTGGTGACCCACGACGTGCAGGAGTCGCTCAAGATCGTCGATTACATTTATTTCGTCTCGGAAGGCGTGATCGTCGCCGAGGGAACCGCGGCGGAGATCCGGGCATCCGACTTGCCGTACGTGCATCAGTTCGTGCATGGCGAGGCCGACGGCCCGGTGCCCTTCCATTATCCGGCGCCGTCCTATGCCGATGACTTGCGACTGGAAAAACAGCGTGCTTAAGCGATCGATCGAAAACCTGGGAAACCGCACCCTGCAGGGTGTCTGGCGCATCGGCTTTGCGGCCCGTTTCTTCGTCGCGGTGCTGCTGCACTCGGGCACCGCATTCCGCCGCTTCGGGCTGACCATCCGCGAGATGTACTTCACCGGCGTGCTCTCGCTCATCATCATCCTGGTGTCGGGCCTGTTCGTCGGCATGGTGCTCGGCCTGCAGGGCTACGAGACGCTGCAGACCTACGGCGCGGAAGAGGCGCTGGGCATCCTGGTGGCGCTGTCCCTGGTGCGCGAGCTGGGGCCGGTGGTGGCGGCGCTCTTGTTCGCCAGTCGCGCCGGATCGGCCATCACCGCGGAAATCGGCCTGATGAAGGCGACCGAGCAGCTGTCGGCGATGGAAATGATGGCGGTCGATCCGATCGCCCGCGTGGTGGCGCCGCGCTTCTGGGCCGGGGTGATTTCGATGCCGCTGCTGGCCGCGCTGTTCTCGGCGATGGGCATTTTCGGCGGCTATCTGGTTGGCGTGCAGCTGATCGGGGTCGACGAAGGCGCATTCTGGTCGCAGATGAAGAGCGCGGTCGACCTCGAACGGGATATTTTGAACGGTGTCATCAAGAGCGTGGTGTTCGGCGTGGCCATCACCACCATCGCGCTGTTCGAGGGCTACGACGCACCGCCGACCGCCGAAGGCGTGTCGGGCGCCACCACGCGCACCGTGGTGGCCTCCAGCCTGGCCGTGCTGGCGCTGGATTTTGTTTTGACCGCATTCATGTTTCGGGGACTCAACTAATGAACAAGACCGTACTCGACCTCTGGGTGGGATTATTCGTCATCGCCGGCGTCGCCGCGCTGCTGTTTCTGGCGCTCAAGGTCGGCAGCACGAGCGTCGTCAGCGTGGCGAACAGCTACGAAGTGGTCGCCCGCTTCGACAACATCGGCGGGCTCAAGCCACGTGCGCCGATTAAAAGCGCCGGCGTGGTGGTCGGCCGCGTGGCGGATATCCGTTTCGACAACGAAACATTCGAAGCCGCCGTTACCCTTCGGCTGGATAACCGCTATGCTTTTCCCAAGGACACCGCCGCAGCCATCATGACCTCGGGTTTGCTGGGCGAGCAATATATCGGGCTGGAAGCGGGCGGCGACAGCCAGATGCTGAAGGACCAGGACCGGATTTTCATCACCCAGTCGGCCGTGGTGCTGGAAAATCTGATCGGACGATTTATGTACGGCCAAGCTCAAGAAGGAGCACCCCAATGAAACGCAACGCACTCACCCGAACCCTCCTGGCAGCCGGCGTGCTGCTGGCCGCGCTGCCTGCGCAGGCAGAGACCATCAACCTGCAGCAGGCGGTGGAAATGAGCCTCGCCGCCGATCCCCGCATCAAGGAACGCGAACAGGTGATCGAAGCTGCGCGCGGCATGCTGCAGGAAGTGCAGGGCAACGCCGGCTGGCGGGTCAGCGCCAATGCCTTCATCGGGCTGGCGCCGAAATTCGAGGGCGGGTTTTATCAAGGCGGCGCCCAGTCTTGCACCGTTTTACCGTGCACTCCGCGTTCCGACGGCGACCGGATCAACGGCGTTTCCGACTGGACCCACCTCGACTTCGCGCTGATCAAGCCGCTCTATACCTTCGGCAAGATCGAACGCTACGGCGAGGCCGCGCAGGGCAATATCGACCTCAAGCGCGGCGAACTCAAGCAGACGCGCGGCGACACGGTATACGACACCAAGCGGGCCTATTTCGGCTATCTGACCGCGCGCGATATCCGGGCTTTCCTGGAAGACATGCAGGGGCGGCTGAATCAGGCCATCGAGTCGGTCGAACGCAACCTCAAGGAGGAAACCGGCGAGTCCCGGCAATCCGACCTGTATGCGCTGCAAACCGCAAAGGGCATGCTCGCCAAGTACGTGCACCAGTCGCGCGCGATCGAGAAAATCAGCCTCGATGGCCTGAAGGTGCTGACCGGCGCGGGACTGAAGTCTGACCTCGCGGTGGCCGATGCACGCATCGAGCCGGTGGCTTTCCCGCAGATCGAGCTGGCCGAGTTCCAGTCGCGTGCCCTGTTGGAGCGCCCCGAAATGCAGCAACTCGAAGCGGGACTGCGCGCCCGCCGTGCCCTGGTCGCCGCCAAGAAGGCGGACCGCATGCCGGACGTCTACGCCGGCGTGATCGGCCAGTTCAACTACGCCTCGCAGCGCGAGCGGCTGGACAACCCCTACCTCAACGACCCCTTCAATGGCGGCGGCCTCACCCCGGTGGTGGGGGTGAAATGGGACAGCGTGTTCGGGGTGGCGAATGCCCGCGTCGATCAGGCGCAGGCCGAACTGGAAGCGCTCAACCACAAGAAGGCGTTTGCGGTGGCCGGCATTCCGTTCGAGGTGGGCGAGGCCTATGCCAACGCCCGCGCCAACCATGATTCGCAGCGCGATCTGGCCGAAGGCGCGGCAGCGGCGCGGCGCTGGATGGTGGCGTCGCTGGCCGATTTCTCGGCCGGGCTCGAAAGCGCCGACAAGGTGGCCGACGCGATCAAGAACTATGCCCTGGCGCAGACCGAATATCTGCGTACGGTCAATGACTACAACATGAACGTGGCGCAGCTGGCGCGCCTGACGGGTGAACTCCGCTAGGCAGCGGGCGTCTACGCTTAGCCTTGCCGATCTGCACCGCGCCGATTTGCCCCCCGATTTTCTCGAACAGGAATACTTGATATGTTGCGCTCATTCTTAATGCCGTTGCTGGCATTGCTGCTGGGGTTCAATGCCCCTGCGGCACTGGCAGCCGACACCCCGCCCGACGTGCTGGCGCGGACCACCACCCAGGAAGTCATCGCCATCCTGAAAGCGGACAAGGATCTGAAACGCGGCGATCTGACCCGGGTGCATCAACTGGTCGAAGCCAAAATCCTGCCCAACTTCGACTTCAACCGCATGACCCAGCTGGCCCTCGGCAGGCACTGGCCGCGTGCCACCGCCAAGCAGAAGCAGGAACTGGTGACCGAATTCCGCAACCTGCTGGTGCGTACCTATGCCAGTTCGCTCACCGCGTTCACCGATCAGACGATCGACTTCAAGCCGCTCGCGATGAAGCCGGACGACACCGATGTGACCGTGCGCTCCGAAATCCGCCAGCCGGGCGGGCAGCCGATTCCGATCCACTACAGCTTTTACAAAACGGCCTTCGGCTGGAAGGTTTACGATGTGACGATCGACGGCGTCAGCCTGATCACCAATTACCGCTCATCCTTTGCCAGCACCATCCGTCAAAGCGGGATAGACGGCTTGATCAAGACCCTGGCGGCCCAGTCGGCCCGCGGTACGGCCGCACCGGCCAACGGCAACGGCTCGTGATTGAATGTGAGGGAGCACGCTGCCGCATCGCCGGTGCGGTGACGGTCGACAGCGTCGGCGGCCTGCTGCGCGAATTGCAGCCACAGCTTGCGCAAGGCATCGACACGCTGGATTTCAGCGGGGTGGATGCTGCCGATTCGGCTGCGCTCGCCCTCGTCTTCAGCGCCATGCGGCAAGCCCGGCAGGCCGGCCGCACCCTGGCCTGCACCGGCCTGCCGGCCAGTTTCACCACCCTGGCCGAGTTGTACGGGGTGTCCGAACTGCTGCCCGCATGAGCCAGGTTAGTCCCGCGATCCATGTCGACGGCCTGCGCAAGCGCTTCGGCGCCACCCAGGCGCTCGACGGCGTCTCGCTCGACATCCAGCCGGGCGAATTTTTCGGCCTCCTGGGCCCCAACGGCGCCGGCAAGACTACGCTGATTTCGATCCTCGCCGGGCTCACCCGTGCCGATTCCGGCCACGCTGCCGTCATGGGCCACGACGTGGTGCGCGACTATCGGCAGGCCCGCCGCGCGCTCGGCGTGGTGCCGCAGGAACTGGTCTACGATCCCTTCTTCAACGTGCGCGAAACCCTGCGCATCCAGTCCGGCTATTTCGGCCTCAAGCACAACGACGGCTGGGTCGACGAGATCATGCACCACCTCGATCTCGCCCCGCACGCCGACAAGAACACGCAAAGCCTGTCGGGCGGCATGAAGCGCCGCCTGCTGGTGGCGCAGGCGCTGGTGCACAAGCCGCCGGTCATCGTGCTCGACGAACCGACCGCCGGGGTCGACGTCAACCTGCGCCGCTCGCTGTGGGCATTCGTCAGCGGGCTCAACCGCGAAGGCCATACCATCCTCCTGACCACGCATTACCTGGAAGAGGCCGAGGCCCTGTGCGGCCGCATCGCCATGCTCAAAAGCGGTCGCGTCGTCGCCTGCGACACCACCCGCAACCTGCTGCAGCTGACCAACGAGCATTGCGCCCAACTGCGGCTCGACGCCGACGCCGTGCCGGCCGCCTGGCAGGATCGCCTGCTGCACGACACCGACGGCAGCTGGCGCATCAATTTCAGCGAGTACGCCGAACTGGAAACCTTGCTCGCCGACCTGCGCGGCGCCGGCATCCGCGTGACCGAAATGCAGTTGCAGGAACCCGACCTGGAGGATGTCTTCACCGACATCATGAAGCGCACATGAGCCCGAAATTCGGGGCGAGGGCGCCCCTCCCACAGTTTCGTGCTGTTGTGGGAGGGGCGCCCTCGCCCCGAATGTGGCGCGTCATCCCGGGATTGCCTCTTTCGGGGATGGACGCTGGCGTGACGGATTCGAGGGTGCGCCCATGAGCGGACTGTCAGCCCTCTTCTACAAGGAAATGCTGCGCTTCTGGAAAGTCGCGGTGCAGACCGTGGTCGCCCCCGTGGTGACCGCGCTCCTCTATCTGCTGATCTTTTCCCACGTGCTGGAAGCGCATGTCGAGGTCTATCCCGGCGTCGCCTACACCAGCTTCCTGGTGCCGGGGCTGGTGATGATGAGCATGCTGCAGAACGCCTTTTCCAACAGCTCGTCGAGCCTGATCCAGTCGAAGATGCAGGGCAACATCGTGTTCGTGCTGCTGCCGCCGCTGTCCTATCTGGAATTCTTCCTGGCCTATCTGGGCGCGGCGGTGATCCGCGGCCTGGTGGTCGGGCTCGGCGTCTGGGTGGTGACCCTGTGGTTCGCCCCGTGGCAGATGCCGCACCTGGGCTGGCTGCTGGTCTATGCGCTACTGGCCAGTGCCATCATGGGCGCGCTCGGCATCATTGCGGGCATCTGGGCGGAAAAATACGACCAGCTGGCGGCGTTCCAGAATTTCCTCATCCTGCCGCTCACCTTCCTGTCCGGCGTGTTCTATTCGATTAATTCGCTGCCCGCCTTCTGGCAGACTGTCTCGCACGCCAACCCGGTGTTCTACCTGATCGACGGCTTCCGCTATGCGTTTGTCGGCCACTCCGACACCGATCCCTGGCTTGGCCTGCTGGTCGCCGGCGCCTGCTTTGTGGCAATATCCGCGCTCACCCTGGCGCTGCTGAAAAGCGGCTACAAACTCAGACACTGAAGAGGCATACACGCATGGTTACCCCCGACGACATCAAAGGCTGGATCTCCGAAAAACTGCCGTGCGACCACATTGAACTGGACGGCGACGGCCAGCATTTCCAGGCGGTCATCGTCAGCCCGGCCTTTGCCGGCAAGAACATGATCCAGCAGCACCGGCTGGTGTACGACGCGCTCGGTGCGCGTATGCATGCCGAGATCCACGCGCTGTCGATGAAGACCTACACGCCCGAAGACTGGGCCGCACGCTGAAATGGATGCACTGCTGATCCACGGCGGCAACCCGCTTAACGGCGAAGTGCGCATTTCCGGCGCCAAGAACGCCGCGCTGCCGATCCTCACCGCCAGCCTGCTCACCGCCGAGCCGCTGCGGCTGGCCAACGTGCCGCACCTCAAGGACATCAGCACCATGCTGGCGCTGCTCGGCCACATGGGCGTGCGCGTCACCCTCGACGGGCAGAACCACGTCACCCTCAGCGGCGAATCCATCCCGCACAAGGAAGCCCCCTACGAAATGGTGAAAACCATGCGCGCCGCCATCCTGGTGCTGGGGCCGACGCTGGCGCGCTTCGGCGAGGCGCGCGTCTCCCTGCCCGGCGGCTGCGCCATCGGCTCGCGCCCGGTCGACCTGCACATCAAGGGCCTGCAGGCGATGGGGGCCGACATCAGCATCGAGCACGGCTACATCCACGCCAAGTGCAAGCGCCTGCAGGGCGCGCGCATCGTGATGGACATGGTGACCGTCACCGGCACCGAAAACCTGATGATGGCCGCCGCGCTGGCCAAAGGCATCACCGTGCTGGAAAACGCCGCGCGCGAACCCGAGGTGGTCGATCTCGCGCGCTGCCTGATCGCGATGGGTGCCAAAATCGAAGGCGCCGGCAGCGACATCATCACCATCCACGGCGTCGACACGCTCCACGGCGCCGACTATTCGGTGATGGCCGACCGCATCGAGACCGGCACCTTCCTGGTCGCCGCCGCCATGACCGGCGGGCGCGTGCGCACCACCCACACCCAGCCCGACACGCTGGAGGCAGTGATCAGCAAGCTGCGCGAAGCCGGCGTCAAGGTCAGCGCCGGCGACGACTGGATCGAGGTCGAGTCCGACGGCAAGCTGAAATCGGTCGACGTGCGCACCGCGCCGCACCCGGCGTTTCCCACCGACATGCAGGCGCAGTTCATGGCGATGAACTGCATCGCCGAGGGCGCGGCCAGCGTCACCGAAACCATTTTCGAAAACCGCTTCATGCACGTGCAGGAACTGCGCCGCCTCGGCGCCAACATCGAAGTCTCCGGGCATACCGCTTTAGTACGTGGGGTGCCGCGGCTCGACGGCGCCATCGTCATGGCCACCGACCTGCGCGCCTCCGCCTGCCTGGTGCTGGCCGGCCTGGTCGCGGCAGGCGAGACCACCATCGAGCGCATCTACCACCTCGATCGCGGCTATGAGCGCCTTGAGGAAAAGTTCACCCAGCTGGGCGCACGCATCCGGCGCACGCACTGAAATATGCTGCCGCGTCATTGCGAGCAACGCGAAGCAATCCAGAACACCCGCTGAACCGAAGCCCCTGGATCACCGCGTAACTGTCCCAATATAATGATGGCTATAATGGCCAGATGAAAACCGCCTCAATATCCACCACCAAAAATCAGTTGAGTGCGCTGATTGAACAAGTGCGCCACGGCGAGACCATCCTCATCACCGACCACGACCGGCCGGTCGCCCGGCTCATCCCGGTCGTGAGTGAAAACGGCCAATCGGATGAACTTGCGCTTCTGGAACGCAAAGGCATCCTGCGGCGAGGCCATGGAACGGCCTGTCGGTTGGAACCGCCCCCCGTCGCACTGCAGCATGCCAGCGCACTCCAGGCTTTGCTGGAAGAACGCGAGTCGGCGCGGTGAAATTCTGGGATAGCTCTGCAATCCTGCCGTTGCTGGTTGAAGAAGCGAGCACGCCCTCAGCACTCGGCTATTACGAAAACAATCCGGAAATCGTTGCATGGTGGGGAACCCCGGTCGAGTGCGCTTCCGCCTTGGCCAGGCTCGAACGTGAAGCCAAGCTTGATTCGACAGAAATCACGCTGGCGCTGGGTCAATTGGCAGCGCTGCAGGCAGCCTGGCATGAAGTGCAACCCCTGGACAGCGTGCGCCAGATCGCTCAACGCCTGCTGCGGCTTCACCCTTTGCGCGCCGCCGATTCAATGCAATTGGCAGCAGCGCTGCTTGTCTGCGAGCATAGACCGAAAGGTTGGCAATTCGTATGCCTGGATACCCGCTTGAGTCTAGCGGCCGAGCGCGAAGGCTTTATGGTCATCCGGAATTTTGCGGATTGAACGAGGGAAAGCGGCATGAGATTCCCCGTATGCTCAATCCCGCCTCGTGGTCGCCAGTCGTCCTCGTCTGGTCCGTCCGGCTGCTGCCGTTCGGCCACCCCCTGTGGGCGGGGCGCCCCCGCCCCGAATTTCGCACCGAATATCAAATCCATGGATCACATACTGGCGGTAGAATGGGCCAGGGAATTGTCGGGATGCGCGCGCATCTTTTCCGGGGATGGAAATTTGAGAGCTGATGGAGATCGAGCATCATGCAAAGCACAATTGAAATTCAATGCCCGCAGGAAATTCTGCTTGGCTTGCACCTGGATGCCCAGCAATTTGCCGAACTTGTCAAGGAAGAGGCAGCTATTGCCCTGTTCCGTGAGGGCAAGCTGTCTTCTGGCATGGCGGCGAGCTGGTTGGGCGTGCCGCGCGCCCACTTTCTTCTGAAAGCCATGCAGGAAGGTGGTGCAAATCTGCTGGAAAACAATGAAGACGATTTCGCCAGAGAAACTTCCTTGTTGTGATGGTTTTCTCGAACACGACACCGTTTATCGCGTTAGCCAGCATTGACTGCCTGAGTCTTCTGCCGGAATTATTCGACTCCTGTAGGAGCGTCGCCCCCGGCGCGATTGGGGGCGCCCATCGCGCACCGGCGCCCGCATGCCAATGGATAATCCGGGTTGAAAAATTGCAACCCCCAACACAAACCACCATGACCTACACCGGAACCACCCTCGCCCTGTCCAACGGCCGCATCTTTGAAGAAACCCTGCCGTTGCTGGCCACGGCAGGGAAAGGAATCAATCAATGCGCCTGACCGACCATCAAGTCAAGGCCATCACGCAGCTTGCGCATGAACTTGCGGGAGAGCGGGCCCAGGTACGGGTTTTTGGCTCAAGGCTGGACGATGACGCGCGCGGCGGCGACCTTGACCTCCTGCTTGAACTACCAGAGGCGGCGGCCAACCCCGCGCTTCTGGCTGCACAGTTTTCCGCCCGAGTCACCCGCCTGATGCAAGGCCGCAAAGTGGACGTTCTGCTCGCCGCCCCGAACCTCAAACGCCTGCCTATCCATGACATGGCCTTCAATGAAGGGAAAGTTCTATGACGCTCGATCCAAAAATTGCGCTGCGTCTGCAATTCCTGGTGCGCGTGGTGCGCAAGGAATGCCAGCACCTCGCGACCACGGATCAACGTCTTTTTGGTGAGCCCTTTACCCCGGAGCGCGCCTGCCAACTCGAAACCGATCCGGATCTGGCTGAGCGGGTAGAAGCCTTTGTGGGTCGATTCGGGCGCTTGCAGGACACCCTCGGCGACAAACTGTTGCCTGTGCTGCTGATTGCTCTGGGGGAAACCCCAGCCGCGGCCATCGATAACCTGGACAGGGCCGAACGCCTGGGGCTGATCGTTTCAGCCGATGAATGGATGACCATGCGCAAACTCAGAAACCAGATGGTGCATGAGTACGTGGAAGACCTGGCGGTGCTTGCCAGCGCATTGCAGACGGGGCACGACTTTGTGCCGGTGCTCACCAACGCAGCCAACAATGTGATAGCGGAAATCGAGCGGCGCGGCTGGGCCTGAGGGGAAACGTGCTCCTGAGCCGTTGCCATGGCTTACTCATAGTTGTCTGGAGTCCAACGAATATGCGGTTGAGCAAAAACCAGATCGAAGTCATCCGGCGAACCGTACGAGAGATTTTCGGCATGGAGGCTGATGTGAAGCTTTTCGGATCGAGAACAAACGATGATGCGCGGGGCGGCGATATTGATCTGCTCGTTGAACTGCCCACTATTGTGGTCGAGCCTCAACGTAAAACGCTGCAACTGGTTGCCCGGCTTCAGCTACGCCTCGGCGATCAGCCGATTGATGTTCTAGTGCTTGATCCCTCAACACCGCGACAATCGATACACGAACAAGCCATCCATACAGGAATAAAACTATGAGCTTGACTACAGGCTTGCCGGTAGAGCGGTTTTTGCAAACGCTGGAGATTGTCGCGCGCGAAGGAAAGCACCTGTCCTACAGCTGGAACAGCCTGTTCAGGCAAACGATCGATGCGGAGTGGGTACGCAATCTGGAACATGCGCCAGAAATTGCCGAGCGGCTGGAAGCCTTTGTCTCCCGGTTTGGCCGCATGCAAGATACCGTGGCAGATAAATTGCTACCCCGCTGGCTACTTGCGCTTGCCGAGAAGCCGGGCAGCCAGATTGAAACGCTTAATCGCGCCGAGCGGCTTGGTATATTGACCAGCACGGAACGGTGGCTCGAAGCGCGTAATCTTCGTAATCGCCTTGTGCATGAATACATCACCGACCCGGAAAGATTTGCGGAGGATCTAAACCTGGCAAAAGAATATAGCCCGATGCTGCTGGATATCTTCAATCGTTTGCGACTGGATGCAATAACACGAATGGGGCTAGAAAAAGAAAACCTGCCTGAAGACTTGCCCGTTGATCTGGCCTGACCCGTCATGCCATGCCGGCTCGCGATGACGTCAGCATAGATCCCTGTAGGAGCGGCGCCTCGCCGCGATTGCCCGCACCGTACAACCGCCCGCATTCGCCCCGAATACCCAGATAGCATAAAGGCTGGCCTCCTAACGACAGCACGAACCTGTGGGAGGGGCGCCCCCGCCCCGAATTTCAATGGATAATCCCGGTTGAATAAATGCAACCCCCGACACAAACCAACATGACCTACACCGGAATCACCCTCGCCCTGTCCAAGGGCCGCATCTTTGAAGAAACCCTGCCGTTGCTGGCGGCGGCGGGCATTATCCCATCCGAGAACCCCGAATCCTCGCGCAAGCTCATCATCGGCACCAACCGTGCCGACGTGCGGCTCATCATCGTGCGCGCCAGCGACGTCCCCACCTACGTCCAATACGGCGCCGCCGACCTCGGCATTGCCGGCAAGGACGTGCTGAACGAACACGGCGGCAACGGCCTCTATCAGCCGCTCGACCTGCAGATCGCGTGCTGCCGCATGATGGTCGCGGTGCGCGAAGGCTACGACTACGCCGGCACGGTAAAGCAGGGCGCACGCATCCGCGTCGCCACCAAATACGTCAACGCGGCACGCGACCACTTCGCCGGCAAGGGCGTGCACATCGACCTCATCAAGCTGTACGGATCGATGGAACTCGCCCCGCTGGTCGGCCTGTCCGACGTCATCGTCGACCTCGTCTCCTCCGGCGGCACCCTCAAGGCCAACGGCCTGGTCGCCGTCGAGCACATCAGCGACATCAGCTCGCGTCTGGTGGTGAACCAGGCTGCGTTGAAGCTCAAGCGCGGGCTGATCCAGCCGGTGATCGATGCGTTTGCGGCTGCAATAAGGCAATGATTCCTTCGGGCCGGTAGCGAAATGTGGCCGTTCAAGAAGGTCGCTGCGGCACATGGCGTGTTTCGCCGCTGCTTGACCCCATTTAGCTCGCGCCTCCGCCCACACGGTCAGAAACCGTATTCGATCTTCATCATCCTCAAAGACCGCTTCACGCCGATCATCGCGTGACGTCACATGATAAAGCGCGACGGGAGCGAGAACTGACCCCGGTGGCTGCGCTCGAGTTCTGTTGAAGAGGGTGCGATATACTGCTGCCGGAAACGGCAATAACAGGAAAATGGACGCATGAAGGCAATCATTACAGGCATCACCGGCCAGGATGGCGCTTATCTGGCGGAACTCCTTCTGGAAAAGGGCTACACGGTTTACGGCACCTATCGTCGCACGGCCTCGACCAACTTCTGGCGGATCGAGGATCTGGAGATCAAGAACCACCCGAATTTCCATCTGGTCGAGTATGACCTGACCGATCTAGGGGCGAGCGTCCGGCTGCTGGAGAAAGCCCAGCCGACCGAGGTGTACAACCTCGCAGCCCAGAGCTTTGTGGCTGTTTCGTTTGAAAACCCCAGCACCACGGCAAAAATTACGGGCTTGGGGCCGCTCAACCTGCTTGAGGCGATCCGCATCGTCAACCCGAAGATCCGTTTCTATCAGGCCAGCACGTCGGAGATGTTTGGCAAGGTGCAGACGATTCCGCAGACCGAAGAAACACCGTTCTACCCGCGCAGCCCCTATGGCGTGGCCAAGCTGTATGCCCACTGGATGACCATCAACTACCGCGAGAGCTATGACATCTTCGGCACCAGCGGCATTCTGTTCAACCATGAATCGCCGCTGCGTGGACTGGAGTTCGTGACCCGCAAGATCACCGATGCGGTGGCGCGGCTGGATCTGGGCAAGATGGGCCACCATCCCGGCTCGCTGCCGGAAGGCGAGGGGCCTTGTCTGGAATTGGGCAACATGGATGCCAAACGCGACTGGGGCTATGCCAAGGAGTACGTGGAGGGCATGTGGCGGATGATGCAGACGGACAAGCCCGATTCCTATGTGCTGGCCACGGGGCGGACCGAGACGGTGCGCGACTTTGTGCGCATGGCGTTCAAGGCGGTGGGGGTGGAACTGGAGTTCAAGGGCAAGGCCGAGAACGAAACGGCGGTGGTGGCATTGGTTGAGGATGCGGCCCACACCCTTGCGCTCGCACAGGGCGATCAGGGCCTGAAGCTGGGGCAGACGGTGGTGCGCGTGAATCCCAAGTTCTACCGCCCGGCCGAAGTGGAATTGCTGATTGGCAGCCCGGAAAAAGCCAAGCGCGAACTGGGCTGGGAGCCCAAGACGACCCTGGAAGAGCTGTGCCAGATGATGGTGGTGGCGGACCTGCGACGGGTTGAAAAAGGCATCAGCTTTTAATTCTGTTGAGTGGAGTTGCAGATGTCCGAGAAGAAGCGGCTGTTGATCACCGGCATTGCCGGCTTTACAGGCCATTACGTACGGGAGGAGTTCCTCTCGCATGGCTGGGAGGTGTTTGGCTGTGGAAGCCGCGAATCCGCGCAGCCGGGCTATTTCCAGGCTGATCTCCTTCGCCCTGAAACCGTGCATGCCATGGTGGCGGAAGTGCAGCCCCATGCGGTGGTGCATCTGGCGGGAATCGCCTTTGCGGCACATCGCCAACCCATCGACTTTTACAACACGCACGTGCAGGGCACGCTCAACCTGTTGGATGCTCTTGCGGCCAGGACCGGTAATCTGCAGAAGGTTTTGCTTGCGAGCACCGCGAATGTTTATGGCAACACCACGGCGGGTTTGTACGATGAAGCCGCGCCGCTCAAGCCGTTCAATGACTATGGGGTGAGCAAACTTGCCATGGAGTACATGGCCTGGTTGTGGCGTGAAAAACTGCCGATTGTGATTGCGCGCCCTTTTAACTACACCGGTGTGGGCCAAGCGGCACATTTCCTGTTGCCCAAGATCATCAAGCACTTTAAAGAAAAGGCGCCCCGCATCGAGTTGGGCAATCTGCATGTACGCCGCGATTACTCCGACGTGCGCAATGTCGCTACTGCCTACCGGAAGATGGTGAAGTGCCCCGAGGCAAAAGGGGCCATCAATGTGTGCTCCGGCAACGCGTACTCCGTGCATGAAGTGCTGGAAATGGTGTCGGAAATTTCCGGGCACACGTTGGAGGTAGCCGTTAATCCGGATTTTGTTCGCGCGGGCGAGGTGGAGTTGCTATACGGAAGCCGTGAAAAACTCGAAAAAACCGTCGGCCCCATTGAGTGGATCCCTTTGCGCGACACGTTGCGCTGGATGCTGGGCGAGGGCACGCATTGAAAGTTGTTTTGTCGATCGACCCCGTCAAGTATCCCTTGACGGGTATCGGGCGATATACCTTCGAGCTTGCCAGGCAGTTGGGCCGGATTGATGAAATCGAAAGCCTTCGGTTTCTTCGTGGTGCGCGTATCTGTGACTCGGTTCCCGCGCCTGCGCCTACGTCGGGCGCTCTGGGAGGCATTCGCGGACGACTGTTGAAAAGTCGTTTGGCGGTTGGGCTCTACAGGCTGACAGCACCCAGGTTGAAGGCACGTGCCTTGCGTGGGCTCGAGGACTATTTGTTCCATGGCCCCAATTTCTATCTCCCGCCATTCGGTGGACGCAGTGTCGTGACGATGCACGACATCTCACCTTACACTTGGTCAAGCTGCCATCCACCCGAGCGGGTCCGCTACATGCAGGCGGAGATCGAACTTTCCCTGACGCGGGCATCGATGCTGATCACTGATTCCGAGTTCACGCGTCGTGAGATTGCAGCACAGTTTGGTTGGCCCCCTGAGAAGATCCGGGCTGTATCTTTGGCAAGCTCTGACGAATTTCATCCGCGCGCTTTGGTGGACCTTAAATTGTTGCAGGAGCGCTATGGCTTGACAGCGGGTGAATACAGCCTTTTTGCCGGAACAATCGAACCAAGAAAGAACCTCTTGGCACTGCTGGATGCCTACGAAATGCTGCCTGGGGCGATGCGGAAGCGCTGGCCGTTGGTGCTGGTAGGCTACAAGGGCTGGAATAGTGATGCGATCCATGCCCGGATCGCCCAGGCTGAACATGCCGGATGGGTGCGATATTTGGGTTTTGTGGCAGCGGAAGATTTGCCTTTGATTTTTGCGGGCGCTCGTTTGTTCACCTTCCCCTCTCTTTATGAGGGGTTCGGCCTGCCTGTGCTGGAAGCCATGGCATCGGGCGTTCCGGTGGTGTGCTCGAACACTTCGTCATTGCCCGAGGTGGCAGGGGATGCCGCAGCCATGTGTGACGCGCCTGATGTCGGCGCCCTCAGCCAGTTGATCGCGGCGGGATTGGAAGATGAGGCTTGGCGCGCATCCGCCCACGACAAGGGGCTGGCAAGAGCGGCCCAGTTCAGTTGGCAACGCTGTGCCAGGGAAACGGCAGCGGTTTATCAAGAAGCCCTGCAGGGGTAATGCCAGGAGAGTGTGCTTGAAAGTTCTTCACGTATATCGCACCTATTTCCCCGATCCGCCCGGTGGCTTGCAGGAAGCGATTCGCCAGATTTGTCTGGCGACCCAGGATTATGGTGTCGAAAACACCATATTTACGCTTTCACCTAATCCTGTACCGTCGGAGATCGAGAGGCCGGAGGGACGGGTGATACGCTGCCGTTCCTGGGCCGCGCCGGCATCTTGCGACTTGGGCGGATTTTCCGCATTCAGGCAATTCAGACGCCTGGCTCGCGAGGCGGATGTGGTGCATTATTTTTTCCCTTGGCCGTTTGCGGATCTGCTACACCTGTGGGCCTGCCCCAGGAAGCCTTCGGTTACGACATATATCTCAGACATAGTGCGCCAACGCTGGTTGGGCGCGGTTTATGCGCCCCTGATGTGGAAAATGTTAGCGGGCACGCAAGCGATCGTTGCCAATGCGCCCGCTTATGCGCAGACAAGCCCCGTGTTGTCCGCGCCATCCTTGCGTGATCGCGTGCGGGTGATTCCCCTGGGCATCGACGAGCGCTCCTATCCGCATGACGGCGATGACGGTGTGCTGCGCAGGCTCGGTCTTGGCGAGGCGGAACCGTTCTTCCTGTTTGTCGGTGTGCTCCGTTATTACAAGGGACTGCACACGCTGGTGCAGGCCGCAGCAGCGGTGAGCGCGCGAGTGGTGATTGCGGGCTCTGGCCCGGAGGGCCCGGCCTTGCAGGAACAAGCCCTGCAACTCGGATTAACGAATGTGGTCTTCGCCGGCCAGGTGACTGATGCGGAAAAGGTGGCATTGCTGAAAAACTGTCGCGCCTTGGTGTTGCCTTCCCACCTGCGCTCGGAAGCCTACGGCATGGTGCTGGTGGAGGCAGCAATGTTCGGCAAGCCGATGATCTCTTGCGAGATCGGGACAGGGACATCGTATGTAAATGCTGATGGCGAGACCGGTATCGTGGTGCCGCCCGAAAGCCCCGCCGAGTTGGTTCGTGCCATGAACCGCCTGATTGAAGATGAGGCCTTGGCCCAACGCTTTGGCCAGGCAGCTCGGCTGCGATATGAACGGATGTTTTCCGGGGAAGCGCTTGGTAGGGCGTACGCGGCGCTTTATCAAGATGTTGTGCATGATGCTTAGGGAGACGCTGATTATCCGTTTTTGCGAGGAAAGCAACACAGAAGCAACACAGTAGCAACACAGTAGCAACAACACAGGGTCACAACAACACAGCACCAACCACAACAACACAGCAACAACACAGAAGCAACAACACAGGGTCAGGTCTAGCTTGATAGCAAAACACGCGACATGGAAGAACAACACAGGGTCAGGTCTAGCTTGATAGCAAAACACGCAGCAACAACACAGGGTCAGGTCTAGCTTGATAGCAAAACACGCGACATGGGGGTCCGATGAGCTTCAACACAGGGTCAAACACAGGGTCAGGTCTAGCTTCAACAACACAGGGTCAGGTCTACAACAACACAGCAACAACACAGGGTCAGGTCTAGCTTGATAGCAAAACACGCGACATGGGGGTCCGATGAGCTTCAACACAGGGTCAAACACAGGGTCACAAACACAGCAAACACAGGGTCAGGTCTAGCTTGATAGCAACAACACAGGGTCAGTAGCAACAACACAGGGTCAGTAGCAACAACACAGGGTCAGTAGCAACAACAAACAAACAACACAGGGTCAGGTCTAGCTTGATAGCAAAACAGGCTCTTCACGGTTTTCCTACGGAAGATAGTACAACAACACAGGGTCAGGTCTAGCTTCAACACAAACACAGGGTCAGGTCTAGCTTGATAGCAAAACACGCGACATGGGGGTCCGATGAGCTTCAACACAGGGTCAAACACAGGGTCAGGTCTAGCTTCAACAACACAGGGTCAGGTCTACAACAACACAGCAACAACACAGGGTCAGGTCTAGCTTGATAGCACAAACACAGGGTCAGGTCTAGCTTGATAGCAACAACACAGGGTCAGTAGCAACAACACAGGGTCAGTAGCAACAACACAGGGTCAGTAGCAACAACACAGGGTCATAGCAACAACACAGGGTCAGGTCTAGCTTGATAGCAAAACACGCGACATGGGGGTCCGATGTGCCGGCCCCCGCTGATGCGTATGCGATTCCAAAATGGGAAGCCGAGCAGGGCCTGCACCGGATTGCTGCGGATACCGGGCCGGAAGTCGTCATCCTGCGGCCGAAGCTGTGCCGCCACTACGATGCGCACTGCGCCGGCCAGTGCCGCGAAATGGCGGCCGAACGTGTCGCCGACAAGACCAGCGCCAACGATTGCGGCTGGTTCGTGCCGCGCCCGGAGGCCTACAAGGGTGGCGGCCCGTTGATGGCGCAGGCCAGTCGCGGTGCACTTGATGCCCTGTGTACATCAGCCCGGCAGCGGCGAACCCGCCAAGCCCGTGGCTCCCGCCTTGATCGACGAGCTGTTCAAGAAATAGCCTTCATGGGTGCATTTTTGAGGCGCCCACAAAAGTTCGGCTTGTCGGATCGCGTGTGCTGCTTTTCAAACCCGCATCGACTGGAGTTGGCGGACAGGCTCAACTGAGCACGGTCAACAATCTCGATGGCATTTGCTGCGTATTTGATCAAGCAGCGTGATGGAAGAGGGGTGATCCCCCTCGGGGAACTTGAACAAACGGACCCTTTGGGGGAGTCTCCGGTTACCAAGCCAGGAGACCATCAAAGTGTGCCATGCCCTGCTGCAAGACCCCAAGTTTTTTCGACTGCTGCACCGAATTG
>Ga0208244_100833_pt1 | contig 23065 bp, 14 predicted proteins | sample SubbioCR12Aug_5A_FD_184828 | JGI IMG/M metagenome (GOLD analysis project Ga0208244, IMG submission 184828) | Serpentinite rock and fluid subsurface biosphere microbial communities from McLaughlin Reserve, California, USA - CR12Aug_5A (SPAdes) | ecosystem: Environmental > Terrestrial > Deep... | reverse complement strand
TGATCAAGCAGTTGGGATAATAGCTCAGGCTGCTCAAAAAAATAAAGTTGACGTTATCTTAACGGCTGATCACGGCAATGCGGAAAGAACCTTTGATAAAAAATCTAATCAAGCGATGACCGCTCATACTTTAAGTCCGGTGCCATTTATTTTGATTTCAGATAAATATCGAAAAATTAATCGATCGATTGGTTTGTTAAGCGACATTGCGCCGACGATTTTGAAAATGTTTGGTTTGCCCATTCCTAAAGAAATGACAGGTTACTCATTTATTTAAAAAATAAAATGGATTATAATGTTTTAAAAAGTAAAGAAAAAAAAATTAGTAATTTTTTTGGACAAAAAATTATTTTGTCTCAACCCAATATTTCAGACAATGAGTTGTTAAGATTTAAAGAGCTTGGATTTGAACTTCATTTTTTACCCAAAATAGAAATATTTGAAGATAAAAAATTTTTTGGTTGGTTTGATCCGCCTAAAAATAATTTTTACGCGCTTATTAAAAAAGGAAAACTATCTTCAAGTAGCGCGCATCTTTCTGGAAAATGGGTTTTGGTTGATGCCCGAGATAAGCCAGCTCGTCATTATCCCTGGTTGGCCAAGGAAGATCTTTTTGTTTTCTTGATGAAAATATTTGGTATTAATTTTTATCAGAAGGCAAAAAATTTTAATAAACAGCAATATCAAGATGATTGTTTGTTGAATATTTTAAAAAATAATGGATTTTTTTCTCGTTATTCTCTTTCTTGGAGAGAAATCAACGAGGTTGTTAAGCCAGAATTTGCCAATTTTTTATCAGTCAGTAAAGAAAAAATAAGATTGCCTTATTTTGTTGAATGGAATTATTTGGCTAATTTTTTTTATCCCCAATGGGGTAAAACTACAACCTGGGAGTGGTTCAATGATCAGCTTAAAACCGGAGAATGTTTGGCTGGCGGTTGTCAAAATTTATCTGTTTTAGGTTGGGATCCACCTGATTTTTGGAGCACAATTTTAGGCTTTAGATTCTTAATAGAAATATGACATATAGCGCGAGCTTACGAAGGGGAGATTAATGAGATGAATTTATTATAAAGATAAAAAATAATATTCGCGGTTTGTGGGTTGGTATGAAATTTTTAAACTAGTATTATGGAAAAAAAGTTTTTAAATTTATCACAGTTAATTTCTCAAGATAATATTTATGATTTTTTTGGCAACATTGACGCTGAAAAAATTTTAAAGAAAAAAACCTATGCGGTCTGGGCTTTTACTAACGAAAATCTCGATAAGCTTGGTTCACTGACTAAATTTAAGGATAAAGAAATATTTTCTATTCTTGGCAGCGCCGATCAAGCGATTTATTTTTTAACTAAAGGAGCAAGATTAGTTATTGGTTGTGATGTTCGTGATGGCGCTTGTTTTTTTGCAGAGTTTAAAAGATCAGCCATAAAAAATTTATCAGTTAAAGAATTTGAAGAAATTTTTTTTGACGAAAACAAAGAAAATTCTCATTTTTATTTTGAAAAAATAAGATTAGGACTCTCAGCAAAAGCTAAGATTATTTTTGATTATCTTTTTGAAGGACTGCCGAAAAACATTATCAATGTTTTAAGAAATTCAGGGTTTTATTATAAAGAAAGTTGGTATTTTTTAAAAAAGAAAGAATGGTTGCCTTATTTAAATGAAAAAGACTTAAAGATTGTCAAGAAAAAAATAACTGGTTTTTTTATTTTCAATACTAGTTTAGAAGAAGGAATTAAAAATTTTAATAAACGCTTTGACTTAATTTATACTTCTAATATTTTTGATAGTAGAAAATATTGTCCTGACCCAGAAAAAACACTTTTTAAAATCAACACTGCCCTTAAAGACGATGGTGAGATTTTAATTACGACCCAAGAAGATCCCAAAAGAATTATTCCATTTTTAGAAAAAATGGGCTATAATTTAACTATAATTGAACCACGACGAAAGTTTTTATCGCTTTTTTTGAGAACTTACGCTTACTATTATATAGTGGCAAAAAGAAGAAGGCGATGTTGAATATGTTGTTTGGGATGATAGAAAAGTGAACAAAATTTTCTAGTGGTCAGAACGGAGGCGTGGCAGAGCGGACGAATGCGCCGCACTTGAAATGCGGTAAGCCAGAGATGGCTTCAGAGGTTCAAATCCTCTCGCCTCCGTTTTATTCAAAAAGAGTTCTCTCTCTTCGAGGGACCACCCGCAGGGTGGGAATCCCCCCTTCGTTTGGATGGTTTTAATCAGACGGTTTTGTTCGCCAGAGGTGGGCCTGTTTTATGGCGGAAAAACCAGAGTAATAGAAATGGTATTATAAATTCTGGGTCCGAGATTAATTTGCCTTGAGTGGAGAATCTCACCTTTTTCCACTAGGCCTTAATTGATTAACTATTTTTTTTTGTTATAATAAAAATATAAAATAATAATTAAAAAATTATGAAAAAAACTTTATTTTTCGTGACGATGTTTTTTTTAGTTGTTTGGTTAACGGGTTGTACTCAACAGCAAACTATTGTTGAGGACGAGCTTGGTCAACAAAACGAATGTCGAACACTTTGTTCTCAAACAAATAGCATTTGTCCGAATCTTTCTTCGGTTAGCCAGTGTGAGAAAAATTGTCAGCAATGGTCAGCCGAAGTTAAAGATCAAATTAAACAAGCAACCAGCTGTCAAGAATTATCTCAAATTCCAGAATATGTTTCTGTTTTAATTCCAGAAATGGAAGAACCGAAATTAAAACCAGCAACCAATGATTGCGAAGCGGCTTGTGGTCATTATGTCACCGCCTGTTTAACTTTAGTGCCGAATGCGACTCAAGCATTATTTGATGATGGTTATAATTCTTGCCTTGACGAATGTCAGAAATGGAATAAAAATAAAGTTGATTGTATGATTAGCGCTTTTGATTGTGAAGCGATGACTGATGTTTGTGGTTTATAAAATATATGGATAAAAAAATTCTTATTATTGGAGGTGTTGTTTTGGCCATCGGCGGGGCCATTGCCGTTGGATCAATTTTGAATGACCCAGAACAGAGCTCTAAGGGTGAAAAGGTGGACGAGACTATTTCGCAAGAATTAATGGAAGAGCAAAACTTTAAAGACTGGGAAAATGAAGAAAAATATTCTTTTTGCCAAGGGGTAGAAGAAATTAAAGGAATATATATTAGCTCTACTTTGGGGTTTGAAAAAGGTAATGTGGAATACACTTCGGAAGATATTAGTTTATTTGATAAAGAAAAAAATAAATTATATATTTTAGGCAGAAAAATTAAATATAAATATTCTGGTAATAAAACAATTCAAATTGGGATTGGAGATGGAAGTATGAGTATAGAAGAGGAGGGAATGATTAATGAATATTATACTAAAAATACTGCTCCCGCGAGGATTGACTTTAATTCTAAAATAATTAACCCAGCCCCAGAGAGAAAAAGTAATAATTGGGTAGTGATAAATACTAAGGGTGTCGGGACCTTAATGGGCTTTACTGATTCTAGGGAAGATATAACAAGGGGCGATGCTAAGGTTTTTTGCGCGTCTTTTAATTTAGCTGATGCTTTTATTACTCCAGAATATATTTCTTTTGAAAAAACTTGCCCTGACTATTCACCAACTCCCGAGGCAAATTTTTCAGGCAATTTTAAATATGCCTGTGGTGGAATTGACAATAAAAAAGGATTAGAACTTGTTTTAGAATATAAAAAATCAGAAGAGTTAATGAATGAATTTAATTCTGTTTCCGGTGATCTTTATGGGGATGGCGAGAACTCAGAAGATGGTTTTGATGGAGTAAGAAGTAGTCAGGATCGCCCGAGCAATGAAGAAATGAAAAAGCGCCTACAAGAAGCCATAAATGAAATAAATACAAGCAATTAATCTGATCTGTTTGAACCTCAGCATTTATCAGATAAATTTTTTGAATATTTTAATAAACTAAAGGTCAGAATTTATTACTTAACGTTAGGGCGAGTATTTTTGGTGCAGGATATAAATGGCTAGTGGCTTTATTGGGGGATGGTGATGATTGTTGAATAAAAAATAATTGACGAATCAATTTTGGAGCAAAAAATATTTGGTAAATATAAAATTATTGATATTTACGACTCAGTTTATCAGCGAGAAATTACTAAATAATATAACTCGATTGGTAAAAACTATTTTAAATAAGAAATCTATGGGTTGTCTATCTAGGGCGGACACTTATAATTCTAGTTAATTTTATAAATAAAATTTAAAGAATTATGGTAGAAGATTTAAAATCTTTAGGTAAAAATGAACACGGTAATATCTGGGCGCATTGGAATTTTCCCGAATTTATTAAACATCAGCGCGGTCTTGGTTGGATTATTTTGATGGCTATTTTGTCTCTGGGGTTAATTATTTGGGCTTTTTGGACAGCTAATATTCTTTTTGCCTTTATTATTATCATCATCGCGATAATTGTTATTTTACAAGCAAAAAGAGAACCCCTTGAAGTTAAATTTCAAATTACTGAAGATGGATTGGGGGTTGGATCTAAATTTTATGAGTGGAAAAGAATTGAGAATTTTTGGGTTATTTATAAACCACCGGAGATAAAAAAACTTTATTTTAAATTAAACGGTATTTTGCCACCTTCTCTTTCAATTTCTTTAGAAAAACAAAACCCGATTAAAATCAGGGAAATTCTTTTGAGATATTGTTTAGAGGATTTAGAAAAAGATGACGAATCTTTTAGTGATTTTTTAGGACGTAGTTTGAAGATATAAAAACTAGAATTTAGAAAGTAGTAAATAGTAAGTAGAAGCTTTCCATTATTTTTCTGCTATTTTCTAGTTTTTATTTGCTAATTTCTAATAAACGCCTCCATAGTTTAACGGATAAAATGCAAGATTGCGGATCTTGCGATAGAGGTTCGATTCCTCTTGGGGGCATATTTTTAAAATTAGATAAATTTTTAAAATATTAATTTTAAATTTTTAATTTATCCGCGCGCTAAAGTGATGCCCCAAACTTGTTTGGCTCCAGCTTTTTTTAAGACTTTAGCTGCTTCATTGATTGTTGAGCCGGTGGTAAAAAGGTCGTCAATTAAAAAAATTATTTTATTTTTGATCTCTTTATGATTTTTGATTGCAAAACTATCAACAACGTTGGTTTTTCTTTTTTTTAGATCAAGCCCGGTTTGTGATGGTGTATTTTTTATTTTGAACAGAACATTATTTTTAAAATTAATTTCAAACTCCTCAGCTATTTTTTTGGCCAACAACTCTGACTGATTAAAGCCGCGCCAAAGAAATTTTTTATGATGAAGGGGGACTGGTATAATAATTGAAGAAGACACGTTAGTAGAAAAATTAATTGATAAAAAATGCGAGTTTTTAATCATTTTTATTAAAATTTCAGCCAGCGGATCGACGAGTTCTTTGACAGAGTGATATTTCAAATTTTTTATGGCTTTAGCTGTGATTTGATTTTTATAATCAAGCGCATAAATAGCTCCTTTTAAATGAGTTCTATGTTCACAACTTTTACAAGTTATGCCAAAGGCAGAAATTTTGTGACAGGCTGGACAACAAAAATGACTGATTAATGTTAGTTTTTCAAGGCAAGTCTGGCAAAGACAAGAACCCTCTTTAGAGCAAGAAAGACAGATTTTTGGGAAAATTAAATTAATAATAATTTCTTTTATCTTATTGATTTTTTCTATCAGAGCCATTGTTTTATTGAATAATCTTTTAATTAAAAGTATATCTTAAAAGGTCTCTTGTCAACTTTCTAAAAGTTGGTAAAATTATATTAATCTGGTTAAGTTTTATTCATTTTTTAATTTTATTATATGGGATTATTCTCTGGTAAAAAGAATATTTTAGGTATTGATTTAGGTTCAACTAGTATTAAAGTTGTTGAATTGCAAAAGGGAAAGTCAGTGCCATCTTTAGTTACCTATGGATATTTAGAAAAAGCAGCTGGTGACATTGAAAGGGGCGGAGCTAATGAGCTTCAAGAAAAATCAATTGAATCATTGAAAAAACTTTGCCAGCGAGCAGCCGTGACGACCAATTTAGCAGTAACGGCTATTCCTAATTTTTCTGTTTTTTCTTCGATTATTAATTTGCCAGTTATTGCTAATAAAGAATTGAAAGAAGCGGTTATTAATCAAGCTAAGAAAATTATTCCTTTGCCTTATGATGATATCGTTTTGGATTGGAAAATTTTAGATAAAATAAAGATAATAGATAAAGTTAATAATCAGGGTAAATTAGAAAATTATCGAATTTTAATTAATGTTGTCGCTAAAAATTTAGTGAAAAAATATTTAGAAATTTTTGAAAAAGCTGGATTACAACTTTCATCTTTGGAAACAGAATCATTTGCTTTGTCTAGATCTTTGGTAGGCAACGACCCTAGTACAATTATGATTATTGATTTTAGTGCTGTTTCAACGGATGTGGTTATTGTTGAAAAATGTGCACCAATTTTTAATCGAAGCATTGATGTTGGTGGTTTAACGTTGACTCGGGCTTTGGCAGAAAATTTTAAAATTGATTTTAAAAAAGCAGAACAATTTAAAAGAGACTTGGCGATGAGCGAGGATGATAAGGTGCCAAACGTTATTAAAAACTCTCTTCAATCAGTTATTGATGAAATAAAATATTCTTTAAATATTTTTGAGGGTCAAAATAATAAAAAAATAGAAAAGATTGTTTTATCTGGGGGTTCGGCTTATTTATTAAAGTTAAGCGATTATTTTTCAAAAGAACTAGATAGAAAGGTTTTTGTTAGCAATCCCTGGAAAAGAATTAGTTATCCAGCAGAACTTGAGCCAGCCTTACTTGAGGTGGCGCCAAGGTTTTCTGTAGCCATTGGTTTAGCTTTAAAATAGTATTTTTACAAATTGCTAATTTATTAAGAATATAAGAAGTTGCATATTTTTGTTCTTGGTTTATTGTTTGGTTTCTAATTTTTAATGCAATAGCATTTAATGAAATAGTCTGGGACTTATGGTTGTAGCAACCAGTTTAGTCGTTAGTCTTGGTTTTTAGTTTTAATTGACCACAGACCATGACTTTAGATCAAACCGGCAGCTAAGACTAACAACTAAAGACCAGTTTATAGACTAAACTAATTGCTAACAACTAACTCACAGATCAAACCAATCGCCAAGACCAAAAACCAAAAACTAACTGACAAACCAATAAATCTAACTTATTGTCTCAGCATTGTTGCGTTAGATTTTGGAAGGGAAAGTAGTTATAAATTAATCAATTTTTAATTGATAATTTATAGAGAGTTGGTTTGATTAAATCAAGTAAAAAAATAATGATAAATAAAACATGGAGAGCAAATTAAAGATTAGACAATCTGTTAAAGAATTTATTTTAGAATTTTTGAAAATTGTAATTATTTCTTTGGCGATTGTTTTGCCGGTTAGGTATTTTTTAATCCAACCTTTTTATGTCAGGGGTGCTTCGATGGAACCAAATTTTCATGATTATGAATATTTGATTATTGATGAAATTTCTTTTCGTTTTCGTCAACCAGCTCGTGGAGAAATTGTTGTTTTCCGCTCACCATATAATTGGCAAGATTATTTTATTAAAAGAATCGTTGGTTTACCAGGTGAAAAAATAGTAATCAATAATGATGAAATTTATATTTACAATGATAATTATAAATATGGCTTTAAACTTAACGAGGCTAGCTATTTAGAAGGATGGGTTAAAACTTTAGGAGAAGTTAATTTAAAATTAGAAGATAACGAATATTTTGTTTTAGGCGATAATCGAAGTTCGAGTCTAGATTCAAGAGTTTTTGGGGCGGTTAGTAGAGAACAAATTATTGGTCGGGCCTGGCTGCGAGGTTGGCCAATTTCTCGTTGGGGGCATTTTACGACCCCGCTTTATGAGTATTAATTTTTTTATAAATATATGGTTAAAAGAAAAATAAAAAATAAAAAAACAAACAGCAAGACTATTAAGACAAAGAAGAATAATGTTACTAAAAAAGCATTATTAAATAAAAAGAAAAGAATTGAAAGAAGAGGCCGAAAACCTAAAATAGCGACAAATCAAGAATCGGTTAAAGAAAAATTTATTCCTCAAACATTGCGTGGGATGCACGATGTTTTACCAGAGGAACAGATATCTTGGGATTTTGTTTTGGAAAAAATGATAAAAAATTGCAGAGCCTATGGCTTTAATCAAATTATTACGCCGATTTTGGAGGACGTTAATCTTTTTAAAAGAAGCATTGGTCTGAGCACTGATATTGTTCAGAAAGAAATGTTTTCTTTTATTGATAAGGGTGGTCGTGAAATTGCTTTGCGACCAGAAATAACTGCTGGGGTTGTTCGCGCTTACATTGAACGCGGGATGAGCAATCTTTCGCAACCATTAAAATTATATTCTTTTGGACCGGTTTTTCGTCACGAAAAACCCCAAGCAGGCAGATATCGAGAATTCCATCAATTTAATTTAGAGGTTTTGGGATCAAACAACTCAGTTGTTGAGGCACAATTAATTGCTTTGGCTCATAATATTTTTAAAGAATCAAAAATAAAAAACGAGCTTCAAGTTAATAGTTTAGGTTGCGCCGAGTGTCGTAAAGAGTATCAACGGAAATTAATTGATGATTTAAAAAATAAAAGAAAATCATTTTGTTTTACTTGTCAAGAAAGATTAACTAAAAACCCGCTAAGAATTTTTGATTGCAAAGAAAAACAATGTCAAGAATTATCGAAACACTTACCGTCTTTAATTGATTCTCTTTGTGAGGGGTGCAAAGGACATCTAATTAAAGTTTTAGAAAATTTAGATGAATTACAAATTCCTTACAATCTTAATCCTCGTTTAGTTAGAGGGCTGGATTATTATACTAAAACTGTTTTTGAGTTTTGGCCAGAGAGACAAGACTCGAGCGATGGAGAAAAGGCAAAAATTGCTTTGGCTGCTGGTGGTCGTTATGATAATTTAGTCCGAGAATTGGGCGGCAAAGAAACCCCGGCCTGTGGTTTAGCTTTTGGCCTTGAACGATTTAATGAAGAGATAAAATTTCAAAAAATTTCTTTGCCAATCAATAAAAAAACAGCTGTTTTTTTGGCTCATATCGGCGAAGCAGCAAAAAAAAGAGCCTTAAGTGTTTTTGAGGTATTAAAAGAAAGGAAAATTGATGTTAAAGAAGCTTTAGCAAAAGACTCATTAAAGGCTCAACTTGAATTAGCCAATAAATTAGGGGTTAAATTTGTTTTAATTATTGGTCAAGACGAAGTTTCTAACAAAACGGTTATTATTAAAGATATGAAATCAGGTATTCAAGAGATTGTTGATTTAAAAAAATTACCAGATGAGGTTAAAAAAAGATTGTGAAGTTGGTCTTTATACTTTTGGTTGTCGTTTAAATTTTGCTGAAACAGAAAAGCTAAAAGAAATTTTGATTAAAAATGAATTCAATGTAAATTATAGAAATCCTTGTCTAATAATTATTAGAGCTTGCGCGATTACTCAAAAAGCGGAGAATGAGGCTAGGGCAAAAGTTAGATCATTGAAAAGAAAAAACAAAAGGATAAAAATTATTCTAACTGGTTGTTTAAGGAATGACGTTAATTGTCCTCAGGCGGATTTAATTTTTCATAAAAACAAAGAAAACAAGTTATTAAAAGAAATTATTAAAATTGTTCCAACGAATAAAAAAAATAAACAGGAAACAAATGAAGAGAAACTCAGAACAAGGTCATTTATAAAAATTCAAGATGGTTGTAATAATTTTTGTAGCTATTGTTTGATTCCTTTTTTACGCGGTCGAGAAAAATCATTTTCGGTTGATGGGATCATTAAAGAAATTAAAGAAAAAATAAAAAAAGGTTATCAAGAAGTTGTTTTAACTGGTGTTAATATTGGTCGCTGGCATCAGGCAAAAAGAAATTTAGCTTGGTTGATCAAAAAAATTTTGAAAGAAACAACAATTAATCGTTTACGAATTTCCTCTCTTTGGCCCGACGAAATTAATCGACAATTTATCAATCTTTTTAAGAACCCTCGACTTGGTCGGCATCTTCATCTTTCTTTTCAATCTTTCTCGTCAACAGTTTTAGTAAGAATGAAAAGATATTATGACCTAAGCCTTATTCAAGAAAAAATTAAAATAATAAAGAAAGAAATTCCTGACTTAACATTAACTGCCGATATTATTGTTGGTTTTCCTGGAGAAACAGAAAAAGAATTTCAAGAAACATTTAAAAAAATTAAAAAAAGTCATCTTTCTAGCTTACACGTTTTTCGTTATTCAGTTAGACCAGGAACAACAGCCGCCAGGATGAATAATCAAATAGAAACAAGAATAAAAAAAATTAGATCTAAAAAAATAATTAAATTAAGTGATACTTTAAGTCAAAAGTGGCGAAGTAAGTTTTTAGGAAAAAAGCAAAATGTTCTTTTTGAAAATCAAAAAAATAATTTTTGGCAGGGCTTTACTAATAATTATTTGAAAGTTTTTGTTAAAAGTGATAAAAATCTTACTAATAAAATATTAGTAGTTAAATTGATTAAAATATATCAAGATGGATTCTTGGGTAAGTTGGTAGTTTAATAATTAAAATCGTGGATTGCATTTTTTGTAAAATTGTTAATAAAGAAATTTCGACAGAAATTATTTATGAGGATGATGAAATCTTAGTTTTTAAAGATATCCATCCGCTGGCCAAAATTCATTGGTTAATTATTCCCAAGATTCATTTTTCTTCTTTAAAAGACGCCCCGAATCAAGAAATTTTAGGAAGTTTAATGTGGAAGATTAAACAATTAGCACTAGACCAGGGTCTTGTCAAAAAAGGTTATAAAGTTATAATTAATACAGGTGAACAGGCCGGACAAGTGATTAATCATTTTCATGCTCATTTTTTGAGCGACGAAGATTTAAGAACAAAAAATTTAAATATTTAAAAAAATGATTGAAGTTAAAAGAAAACCAAATGAATCCGTTGAAGGCATGCTTCGACGTTTTACTGAGATTCTTAAAAAAGAAGGGGTTTTAGAAAGAGCCAGAAGTGTTAATTTTTTTCAAAAACCAAAAACAAAATTACAAAGGAAAAAAGAAACTTTGGTTAGAATAAAAAACAGAAAAAAAAGAATTTATTTGAAAAAAATAGGAGTTTTAAAACAATGGTCCAGGAAAAAATAAACAAAGACCTTAGAGAAGCTTTGAGACAGAAAGAAAATCTTAAAATCTTAACACTTAAGCTTTTGTTAGCTGCTTTTCAAAACAAGGAAATTGAATTAAGAAGCAAGGGGGAGAAATTGACTGAGAAGATCGTTCTAGAGATTATTAAAAAAGAAGCCAAAAAAAGAAAAGAGGCAATTGTTATTTACGAAAAAAGCGATCGTTCTGATCTTTTAGAAAAAGAAAAAAAAGAATTAGTTATTTTAGAAAGTTATCTTCCATTAGAAATTTCAGATGAAGAAATAATAAAAATTATTCAAAATAAAATTAATTCTTTGGTTGGTCAAGTAAATTTCGGCAAAATAATGGGTGAAGTTATTAAAGAGGTGGCGGGCCAAGCTGATAGCAGTCGAGTTGCTGATTTATTAAAAAAAGAACTTAACGAATCTTAATATAAAAGATAATTGCCATGGCAAGAATTTTTAGTAAAAATTTTAATTTATTGATTTGGGGATTTTTAATCTCTTTTTTTATTTTTTTCCCGATGATTTCTCGAGGCCAAGAAGTTAATCAACTAATGTTAAATTTGATTGAAGAAACCCCGGTTTTACCTCAAGCTGATTTAATTGGCATTATTTTCCGTGTTATTCAATATATTTTAATGTTTGTTGGTGTAGTGGCTTTAGTGATTATTATCTATGGTGGTTTTCTTTGGATGACCGCTCGGGGGAATGATGAACAAGTCAATAAAGCCAAAAAAGTTTTAATTAATGGCTTGATTGGTTTAATAGTTATTTTACTTTCTTATGCCATTGTTAGCTTTGTTATTGGTCCGTTGATTGGTGGCCCTGGTCAAGGTGGTGGCACTAGGCCAGATGAACCAGGCGGTCCACCTGGCTTGCCTAGGGGGGCTAATTATCTTGTTATTACTAACAAATTTCCAAAAAACGATGAAACTGTTGCTCAAAATACAAAAATAGTTATTAGTTTTAATCAAAATTTATTAGAAGAAAGCGTACAATTAGCTAGGCCATTATCAGCCATTGAGCCAACAAAAACATCTTGTCTTGATGATCGTGGCAATCCTACTTGGACAGTGGCGATTCAAAAATTGAATCAAAATAATGAATTTGAATTTATTGACGGTTCTTTGGTAGTTGTTGGTAATAGTTTAGTTTTTACACCAATTGAGAATTGTCCCGAGCCTCTTAATAAATTTCAATGTGAAGGAATCAACGGTCAGCCTTGTTCTCAGAGTTTAAGTGAAAATGGTTGTTGTGGTTGTTTTTTTGCTCAACCAAATTATAAAATTACTCTAATTTCTAATCGAAGCGCAGCCCAACCAGGATTAAGAGGCACACGTCGGACAGGTAACACAATGCATAAAGATGAAATTTGGAATTTTAATGTAGGTGATTATATTGATGCGGCTGCGCCAGAAATAACAAAGAATTTACCGCAAGGAAATCGCGTTGCTCGTAATGTTGGTATTTTTGTTGCCTTTAATAAACCAATTGATTTAACTACTCTTAAAATTTATAATCCTGATTGTTTGCCTGGGTTGATTGATTGTACCAGAGAAAATTGCGGGATAAACAATTGTTTAAATTATGCGGTTAATGATTTTAATGAGGCTACTTTTAAGGTTTATCAAGTGGATGAAGTGGGGCAGCCAGTTCCTGGCGGTGAAATTAAAGGTTATTTTGAAAAATTTTCTACTCAAGAAATTTTGTTTAGACCAAGTGCTTTTTGTGAGCCACCAGCTCAAGATTGTCGTTGTTTACCAAGCGAAAAAAATATAAAAATTATTTTAGAGGGAGAAAAAATAAAAGGAGCTAATTGTTTGGGGCTTAATTGCCAAAACAACAGATGTGATTGGCAGTTTAAAACTTCTCGTTCAGTTGATCTAGATCCGCCAACAGTCAAAAGAACATATCCTCTTAATAAAGCCGAAGAAGTTGATCGTTTACTTGAAATAGAAGCAGAATTTCAAGACGAGTCAGGGATTGATCCAATTTCGGTTAATGAAGATACTTTTATTCTTTGGCCGACTATTTTGCCAGCAAAAATAGAAACTGACAACAATGTTTCTTATTTTACTCCTTCGCGGGTTCTCGAAGCAGCTAAAAATTATAACCCAGTTATTTATGGCGGTGGTAAATCTGGCCAGGGTTGTGTTTTAGAACCAGAAACAGTTTTTGGCATTAAAGATTTGGCTGGTAATACAATGGTTGGCAATTATCTTTGGTCTTTTAAAACCGGTTGGTTAGTTAATAATGGTGATCCATATATTGATCGACTTAGTCCAAAAGAGGGGCCAAAGGGCGAATGCGTTACTGTCCATGGGTATAATTTAGGTTGTTGCGCGCCATTTCTTTGTTCAAATGATCAAGAAGCAAAAAATAAAATTTGGACTAATCAAACCAAAACTTGTCGTCAAACAACGAGCGCTGGTCAAGCTCAATTTTATATTGGCGATTTGGCTGGTGTTCCTCAGTATGGACCAGCTCAGGTTTTAAGTTGGCGAGAAATTAATAAACCAGATAAATGTTTGTTTGGCAAATGTCCTAACAATTGTTCTTTGGTTACTTGTCCGCAAAGTTGTGAACAGGGCTGTCGTTTTTGTTCTGGTGAATCAAGTAGTTGCGGCGAGTGCTGGTGCCCGATGCCGCCAAGATATTCGCCGGAAAATGAAATTATTGTTGTTGTGCCGGATGAGGCAATTAATCGATTAGATCGACCTGGCCAAGTTAAAGTGGCCCCGGCCTATTAAATAAAAAGTAGAGTTTAGTAAGGCGTAAGTAAAATATAGAAAAGAAGATTAATTATGAAAATTTTTCTTAAAAACAAAAAAGTTTATTTAATACTTCTATTTGCTATTTTTTATTTATTATTTTCTTTTCCAGCTCAGGCCCAAGAATCAAATCAGTTAATGTTGAACGTAGTTGAAGGGACGCCAGTTTTACCTCAAGCTGATTTAATTGGTATTATTTTCCGGGTGATTCAATATATTTTAATGTTTGTTGGAGTGGTCGCGGTTGTTATTGTTCTTTATGGTGGTTTTCTTTGGATGACCGCTCGGGGTAATGACGAACAAGTCAATAAAGCTAAAAAAGTTTTAATCAATGGTTTAATTGGCTTGGTCGTTGTACTTTTATCTTATGCTATTGTTGGTTTTGCTATTGGCAAGATTGAAGAGGTTTTTCAACCACCCGGTCAAGTTTGCACTCCCGCTCAATGTGTGGCTGGTTGTTGGCGTTGTAACAATCAAGGCAACGGAACAATTTATGACTCTAATTGTCCTCCTTGTGGTGCGGGTGGGCAATCATTTGTTCTTCGCTGGACTTGGCCAAAAAACAATCAAGAAGGAATAACTGTTTGTTCTTTAATTCAAGCTGGGTTTAATGAAAAACTTGACGAGAGTTCGGTTAACGAAAACAACATCCAAATTACATTGCGCGATGCCCCAGGGGCTAACAGAGATGATTGTTTAAGTAATACTGATTGTAAGTCAGGCCAGTGTCAATCCAATCAATGTCTTGGCAATTTTGTGTCAGGAGAATTTATAGTTGTTGAAGATGTTTTTAAGTTTAAAGCTCAAACAGATTTTGAAAAAGAAACATGGTACAGGGTTTTGATGACTACTTCGATTCGCAGTTTTAGTGGTAGAAATCTTAATGCCCAAAGAATAATTGAATTTAAAACAAGCAGTGAAGAAGATACATTGCCGCCAACCGTAGAAAGTGTTTATCCTGAAAATGAACAAGAAGGTGTTTGTTTATTGGATCCGGTTCAGGTTATTTTTTCTGAAGCAATGGATGTCACAACTTTGCTTCATATTGAGGCTTTAATCACTAACCCTATTCATGAATTTAGACGCTCTGCTTTAAATGAAAAAACTTTAGAGGCAAACCCCAGAACTTCTTATCGATCCTTTCAAGATTATCAAGCAATTTTGAATGCTGATATTATTGCTGATGTTTGTGGCAATAAACTTGATGGCAATAATAATCAAGTAGCTGAAGGGTCGCCAATTGATGATTATGCTTGGTCATTTAAAACTGGCGATACTTTATATTGTCAGCCAATCATTGATAGTCTTGAGCCAGTTTCTGGTTATTATAATGATCAATTAATTATTCGTGGTAATTATTTTAAATTAATTGGCGAAATTGTTTTCAATCGTCAGGTTTATCCCAATGATTTTTGTTTTAATGATCGTTTATTTCCCAATCAAACTTGTCTTTTAAGCTGGACCAATAATGAAATTAGGGTTAAAGTGCCAGCTGCGGGCGGTGCTTCTCAGGGAACAGTTTCTGGCCCAGTTAAAGTTTTGGTTGGTGAGGTTTCTAGTAACAGCAAAGCGTTTAATTTGCAATCACCCTATCTTCAATCATTTACGCCAAGTCAGGGTGGTCGGGAACAAGCCATTACTTTAAGTGGTATTAATTTTGGAAATAATCAAGGCAAGGTTTATTTTATTCCGATTAATAATTCTAGTTCTAAAATAAACGGGCATTTGATTTGTGATGAGGTTGGTTGGCGTGATTATCAAGTTATTGTTGCCGTGCCGCAATTTATTGATTTGGGTAATTATTATTTACAAATTGAAAGAGCAGATGGCAGACATAGTAATGTTCGTTTAGATGAATTTTTTGAAGTAACTAATCAAGAGCCCGGACCAACTTTGTGTGATATTAAAACAGCTTGCCCTAACAGTAATGTTGCTGGTGGTAAGCCAGGTGAAAAAAAATATTTATTTGGTCATCGTTTTGGCACTGATCAAGGCTTAGTAAATTTTAATTCAATTTCAGCAGAAATTTTAGAATGGGATCAACCTAAAATTAGCATTAATGTTCCAGCAATAAATCCAGCGACCTATCAAGTGCGAGTTGCTCTGCCCAATTTCAAAGAATCAAATCCAATTGCTTTTGTTTCGCCTTGTTTTGAACAGGGTAGTTTTGCTGACCCTTGTTTTTTAAATGAAACTACTTGTTTATTAGAAAAATGTAATCAGCCATATCAATGTAAAAGTAGCAGCAATGGAGACTTAGAATGTCGATGTTGTTGTAGTATTATTAATGGTTGTCCGGCGTCATTAGAATGTGACGAAACTCAAGTTTGTTATCGTTCCGGAGAGATTGAAATTACTGGAGCTTGTTGTGGTTGTACCAGCACTGAGCAATGTGCTAATTATGAAATTTGCAAACAACAAGGACCAGAAGATCCTTTTTGTTGTTTTGCTTGTCAACTTGGCGATGAGGGCGAAGTTTGTCAGGGTGGTCAATGTTGTTCAAAAGATTGTGATATTTTTGTGACTGAAGGTGAATGTTTGAAACGCAATGGTTGTTCTTGGAATAATTTAACTTGTTCTGGTGGTTATGATCCATATTGTTGTCGGAATGGTCGTTGCGTTGATCATCAATGTCTAAGTTTATGTGGTGATGGACAGATTGATCCTGGCGAAGAATGCGATCCGGGTCCGCCAGAAAACTTGAATGGTAAAACTTGTCAGTTACTTGGTTATCAAGGAGGAACCTTGCGTTGTAGTGGCACTTGTAAATTCATGGTTAATGATTGTTTGGGGGCTGGCGGCTCTGGAGATTGGGGTGAAAAATGTATTAATCAAGAAGTTTCTTTTTGTACTGGCGGGCGAGATGATTGTAGTTTAGCTCAAGGCACAAGGTGTGTCCAAAATATTAATCAACCACCCTATCCCCATTGTGCTTGTTGTTGTCAGCCAGGCGACCCAGTAAATAATTTAGAAGATAGTTGTCAAGAAATTAATAATAAATTATTTTGTTCTTTAGAAAAAACTTGCGGTGATTTTGGTCAAAGAGGTATGTGTTGTGGCTGCGCTCAAGACATTGATTGTGGTGATTATATGTATTGTGGCCAAGACCAATGTTGTTATTCTTTTTTCCCGCCAACTAATTTAAAATTTTTAACCAGCTCGAAAGAAATAATTAATTTGTCTTGGAATTATGCTGAGACTACCTTGGCGACTCATTTTGAAATTTGGAAAAAAGATCCTGGAGAAAATAATTTTAATCTTTTAACTACTTGCGAAATATCAGCTACTTTAATTTGTGACCAGTCTCAAGCCGAGCTGAGATTACAAGCGGCTGGTCTTTATAATTTTCAGGATCAGCGTGGTAATTTTGAAACTAACAAAGATTATGCTTATCAAGTAAGAACACGAAGAGCAACAACTTATTCGCGATATGCCGGGCCAGCTATTGGTCAGGTTAGCGGTCTTTCTGTTTGTCAGAAAAATTTAGATTGTCCAAGTCAAGCGCCTTGTTGTCGTCTTGATAATAATGTTTGTGTTGATTGGAATAATTGTCAGGGCAGTTGTTTTTTATGTGCTGATTATAATAATGAAGGAGAATGTAATGCCAAGCTCGATTGTCAGTGGAGTGATCAGGGTTGTCTTAATAAATCAGGCAATAATTGTCGATTGCCAGCTGTTAAATTTGCCGTGCATGACTTTTTAGTGACCAATCGTCAAATTGGTCCATGTTTAAAAAATATTAATCCTCGTCAAGGTAAAATAGATGAGGCAATTATTTTAGATGGTTTAAGGTTTGGGCAATCTCGTGGTTTAAGTGAGGTGACTTTTGCCGCTGCTCAGAGCGGAAGAATTAATGCTCATTATCCCTCGAGTCTTATTTGGCAAGATAATTTAATTAATTATGCTCAAGTACCGCGGGGAGCTGATGATGGAGAAGTTCGGGTAATGGTTAACAATCGAGAAAGTAATGGCCTTTGGTTTAATTTTATTCCTCAACCGGTCGGTCCTGGTGACCCATGTTTTTATAAAGATGTTTGTCAACAAGAACTAGGAAGTTGTCCGCCAGCTTATCCTTGTTTAGTTGATAATAATGATTGTCGGTGTTGCTGTGATCCAATAACTCGGGGGCCAAATGATCCTTGCAAAGGAGGAAATCCAAATTCAAGATTAGAGTGTACACCAAATAGAAACCCTTGTACTGGTGATAACCGTGGTTTATGCTGTGGTTGTTTAAAGGATGCTGATTGTGGTGATTTAATAAATATTGGTTGTGGCATGATTGAACCAACACCAATGTGTTGTTATCCTCGGCCAAAATGGGAAAATATATTTTTTTGTGATAACACCTCAAGTCAAAATGTTAAATTGAACTCAGATATTACCTTGATTTTTGACAAAGAAATGGATTTTAGATCTTTAGATAATAATAATAATCTTAAAGTTTCTCGTTTAGGAAATTGTTTATCAATTGAAGAGGGCAATTCAGAAAATGGTCGTTGTTATCTTTCTGGTAGTATTGTTAGTAAAAATGAAGAAGGTCGAACCGAAACAATTTTTTCGCCAAGCCTTTGTCAACTTCAACCAAATACAATTTATAAAATTGAATTATTGATTGGTTTTGATGGACAGGGGGTCAGTTCAAATAAAGGTGTTGCTCTAAATAATTCAGAAGACTTTTGTTCTTGGAATAGAAGCAAGTGTCAAATTAGAGAATTTACAACTCGCAATGATCAATTAGGAAATGAGCTTTGTGAAATTCAATGGATTGATGTTCAACCAAGGAATACTTCTTTGCGTGAACTTAATAAAACTGTCACTTATCAAGGGATAGCCAGGGATAAGCATAACAAAGCAGTTTGTGTTAATGAATTTCAATGGCAAGCAATTGATGAAATCGGTGTTGGTGTAGCCAGTCTCTCATCATTGCAAGGTAAAACAACAATAGCTACTTCAAAAGCAGTTGGTCGAGCCAGAATTATTGCGAGTACAACTGATAAAACTTGTAACACCAATCCCCATACTTGTGGGTTATTGAATGTTAGTTTAGAGGGACCAAAAATAATTAAGCAAAAAACTTGCGAAGTTTGTAATTTGGGTGGTCAATCACCTTCGCCTTGGCAATCAACTAACCCAGCAGAATATGCTTGCCAAATAGCTCAAGTGGTGGCTCGGTTTGATAAAGAAATTAGAAATGGAACACTAAACAATTCTTCAATTATTATTGAAAAATGTGAAGAAGATTTGGGAGTTTGTCTTAATCCAATAAGAATAACTGGGGCAATTAATTCTTTTGAAAAGGGTTTTTATTTTACGCCTAATCAAATTTTTGAACAAAATAAAGTTTATCGAGTGACATTAAAAAGCGGCTTAAATGGCATTAAAGATATTAATGGTTTAGAATTAGATGGTAATGAAAATGGAATTCAGGATGGTTCGCCAAGCGACGACTATCTTTGGTATTTTAAGGTAAGAAATGATGATCTTTGTCCTTTAGCCAAGGTTTGTGTTGAGCCACAAAAAGCTAAAATTACTCATGCTGGCAATCAAAGATTTCAAGGATTAATTTATACTCAAAATTGTAATTATTTAAATCCAGATGATTATCAGTGGCAATGGTTTTCTTCTAAACCAGAGGTGGCAGTGATTTCTTTATTTGGTCAGGGGAGATCTTCTGGGGCGTTGGTCACTTCTAATAGTTTGGGCATAACAAAAATAAAGGGAATGGCGCAAGGACAAGCTGATGAGGCTGAATTGGTTGTCGCTACGGTGCCTTTAATTGAGGAAACATACCCAAGCGGTAACAATCTTTGTCTTAATACAGCTGTTTTTGCACGCTTTGATCAACTAATGGATCAAAATAGTTTTTTTGATAATTTTAAAATAGAAAGTGAAGATGCTGGTAATTTGGGCATGCCGCGAAAAGTCGATGAAACAAATAATTTTAACTTAAGGTTTGTTAAAGATACTAACAATAAAACAATTGTTTATTTTACTCCCAAAAAATTCTTAAATAAATTAAATAAATATTATCTTACGATTTATGGCGCTAATAATGATACTGGCAGAACTGGCGTGAAAAGTGTTGAACCATACACAACAAAAATGGATCAATCAAAACAATGGACTTTTATAACTGGTGAGATCTATTGTCGTTTGGACAGGGTTTTAATTGAGCCAACAAGACATTTGTTTACTCGGACTAAAATGACAAAAGATTTTCTCGCCAAAACTTATTATGGCAATATTGAAATTCAAGGAATTCCTGGTTGGTATGATTGGTCTTGGCAATGGAACTCAAGCAACCAAAATGTTGTTAAAATAACTAATAGTAATAACTCGTTACAACAAGCCGAGAGTCAATCACAGAACGGTTTAGCCGACATTATTGCTCAAGCGAAAATTACAGTTGATCAAATTTTTAAACCAAGAACAGTTAATAAAACTGTTCAGGGCTCTGCTCAAGTTGAAACTTGGTTGTGTGAAAATCCGTGGCCTTGTTCAGATTTTCCCAATTGTTTGCCCTACGAAGATAAAGATAATAAAACAAATTTTGAATTTAAATATTGTCGTGATGCTGGTCCAGTTGGTTTAATTGGTGATTTGCCAATTTTAAAAGGTGGATTAATTACTGGCGTCTCAGAGCCAGGAGTAGAAAAATTAAGTGATCATTTTTTTAGCGTTTATGATGGTTCTCTTTCGTTTTTGTATGATGGTACTAAAATTAATATTGTAAAACCAGCAGGTGAATACGCGGTTAATAAAAGTGGTTACAATAATTCCCGCTATGATGTTTTTGGCAATAATAATGCTTTAGTTCGTGGTGATTTGCCTGCAGTTAGTGGCAAGTTTGGTCAAGCTTTTTCTTTTAATGGTGCAAGTTATTTGTCAGTTAATTTTAATAATGTTCCGTTCGGTCGTAATGCAACTATTGAAACAAATCAATTTACTTTAGAAACTTGGATTAAAACACAAAAGAGAAACAACACTCAATCTATTTTTAAAAAAGAAGCTGGTTTAATTGAACAGAATGGTTATAGCCTTGAAATTAGAGAAGATGGCTGGGTTTATTTTTGGCTAATTGATCAGGCTGGCAATAAAGTAGAAGTTTCTGCTGATTTAAATCTTCCTAACTCGGGAGTGCCAACGCAATCAGATTGGATTCATCTAGCAGCAATTTATGATAGTAAAACATTAAAAATTTATATTAATGGTCTTAATCTTGGCGAGATGGCCACTGCCGTCGCGCTGGTTGGTGGTCTTAGGCAAGCAGACACAGATTTGATTATTGGGCAGAATTTTATTGGTTTGCTTGATGAAATTTCTTTTTGGCAAAAAGCCTTGACCAAAGAAGAAATTGCTAAATATCTTCAAGGACCGATCGAGGCAACCTTGGGCGACGTTATTGGTTTAAAAGTATTTTCTAACTTTGGTCATTTAAAAGCTGAGGAATGGTGTGTTAAAAATGCGCTTGGGTGTAGTGGAAGCGGAAGCGTAAATTTGGTTGACAATTATCGATCTTATCAAGAGGGTCGAACGGTTTATGTGGCCGCCACCAATGTTGTTGATCCCCAATTTTCACCCAAAATTTATACTAATATTTATTTGATTTCTCAAAGTGATAATCCTCAAGCGCAAACCTCACAAATATTTAGACAAAGCATTAATAATTGGAAGTTTAACACTAATAAAAATGTGGGTGGTGATTATCTTATTTCTTCTGAAAATAAGTTAAAAATAATCAGAGATTTACAAAGAATTTATGATCTAAAAATAATTTGGCAGACCCTGGAAAGATATAAAAGCATTAACACTAAAGAACCTGGTTCATATCCTCAATTGAAAGACGGTACTTTTATCACCGGCATGTCGACTTCGAAATGGCCTTCATGGACAGCGCAAACAGGTCTTGGTCAAGATTTAATTAGGGTTGGTTTATCTTTGTTGCCAAATGATCCGGTTAATAAGTTTAGTCTTAGAGATGGTTGTGGTGGGACAACAACGCCATATAAATGCTGTGCTGATTGTCCGAGAAACAATCCAGATTGTACTCAGACCTGTTACAATTCAATACAATTGCCGCGGCAAATATATGAATGTTATCGATCACCAGATGGAGAAAACAATTCTCAGATTTATCAATATATAAACGAAAACTTAATAACCGGGACCGCCTATTCGCTTTATGCAAATTTTGAATATAGTAATCCTGATAATTGGCAACATGAAAGCTGCCGCGGTTTAAATATGATTACTTGCGAGTCAAGAACATTTTGTGTTTGGCGTGGCTTGATTAGTTATTATAATAACAAATCTTTTAAAATGGCAGCTGAACCCGAGCCGCTTGGTTGTGAACCAAGAAGATTAAATTATTATTATAATAATCCTTGTCAATCATTGACAATGAACTGTGCTTGTTTTAATGCTAAATTTTCTTCTCGATATGTTGTCCCATTAAATCCTCCAGAAATTAATTTTTATGCTGATCGCACGCAAATTATTATTGGTGAACCCGTAACTTTAAATTGGAATATTGCAGGGGCTGATGATTGTTTAGCTTCGGCTACCCCAGATCATAGTCAATGGGACGAAAAAACAATTATTTCTTTGCCAACTGGTTCGTTGATTATAAATAATTTACAACAATCAATAAATTTTAATTTGATTTGTTCTGGGCCAGGAGGCCAAAGTCAAAAAATAGTGTATATTAATGTTATTATTCCGTCTTATAATCTTTCTGTTGCCAAGTCTGGTACTGGCTCAGGCACAGTTACCAGTAATCCAACTGGCATTAATTGTGGTTCAACTTGTTCTGCTTCTTATAGCTACAACACTCAAATCACCTTGTCTGTTACTCCAGCTGTCGGCTCAACCTTTACTGGTTGGTCTGGTGCTTGTACTGGCTCGGGTACTTGTACAGTAACAATGGATAATGCCAAATCAGTGACGGCTAATTTTAATTTAATTTCTTACTCTCTTTCTGTTGCCAAGTCTGGTACTGGCTCAGGCACGGTTACCAGTAATCCAACTGGCATTAATTGTGGTTCAACTTGTTCTGCTTCTTATAGCTACAACACTCAAATCACCTTGTCTGTTACTCCAGCTGTCGGCTCAACCTTTACTGGTTGGTCTGGTGCTT
>Ga0208244_100832_pt1 | contig 23066 bp, 18 predicted proteins | sample SubbioCR12Aug_5A_FD_184828 | JGI IMG/M metagenome (GOLD analysis project Ga0208244, IMG submission 184828) | Serpentinite rock and fluid subsurface biosphere microbial communities from McLaughlin Reserve, California, USA - CR12Aug_5A (SPAdes) | ecosystem: Environmental > Terrestrial > Deep... | reverse complement strand
TTGATGGCGTCCGGCATGATGGGAACACTGCGACTGACCGATGAAGACGGCAAGCCTATGCTGGTTAAAGGTCGGGTCGTGAAAGTCACGGAGAAGGTCGAAGAAAACACGGACAAGAAAGGGAATGTGACTTCCGAAATCTTTCGGGATCGCTTCGTTTCCACTGTCGCCATCCTGCGCCAGAGCGGGATCGAGATCATTGACACCGTTGATCCACTCTCCAAGTTCATGCACAAGTATGGGGATCAGATTGGCGCGCATATCCTGTCCACGTACCGGCCTTTGTACAACTTCGATCCAACATCGGAAGAAACTGCGATCCTGGATGTGCTTGGAACAAAGCGAAAACCATTGCCCGGACAGGAAAAACCGGGGCTGTTGCCAACACAACGTCATATCGCGGCTGGCGTTGCCAGGGCGATAAAGAAACATGGCGTTGGAAACGTGCAGGGCGAAATGGGAGCCGGAAAATCGATTACTGGTGCAGCGATCATGGAGCTGTTGAATGCCTATCCCGCTATTGTGCTCTGCCCGCCGCACCTCGTGCCCAAATGGATCAGAGAAATCGAAGAGACCATTCCAGGCGCAAGAGCAATGGAACTGAAGCGGATTGGTCGCAATGCAGATGATCCCGGCGATGTAAATGATGTGAGCAGATTCCTGAATCTTTATAAAGCAGGTGAACTGGGGCAAAGGGCAGTTGCGGTCATTGCCCATACCTCCGCAAAATATGGCGCTGGTTGGGAACATGCCGTGGTGCGTAAAAGGTTCGTGGATGATGAAGATGGACGGGTATTTGAAGCCCTGACATGCCCTACATGCGGTTCGCCAATTCAAATCAATCTGCCGGGTGGTTTTACCAAGTTGGCAACCAGCCTTGATGACCTAGGTGACAAACGCCGATTTTGTGAGGCTGAGATCAGCGGATATGAACTCGACCATAAGGGCAGGCTTGTACAAGATGAAAACAGGAAGCCGGTTTGGGGAAAACGGATTTGTGGCACACCCTTGTTCCAATTCACTGGTCGTCGGTGGGCAATCGCCGAATACATTGCGAAACAAGCCAGAGGCGCTTTCAAACTGCTGATCGCGGACGAATGTCACGAACTTGCAGCCAAGGCATCTGATCGCGGTATCGCTTTTCATCAACTGGTTGCCTCAACCAAATATACCCTGACCTTGACCGGAACCTTCTTTGGAGGTCGAAGCACATCCATCTTTTGGCTGCTCCATCGCTTGAATGCCAGCGTGCGAAAAGACTTTGCATTCAATGATGAAAAACGCTGGGCAAGGTTGTATGGTGTCTTGGAGATGACCCGTAAAAGTAAACGTGCCACAGAAGATGGCGACGAAGATGGTTTTACCGGTAATCGGCGATACCAGAATCAGGCAAAGGAGCAACCCGGGATTTCCCCTGCCATTGTCAATCGCCTGCTTGATACAACTGTGTTTCTGTCCCTGAAAGATTTAGGACTGGCTTTGCCTCACTATGCGGAGGAAGTAGTGACACTCACGATGACGGATGAGCAGGGTGGGCAATATCGTTCGATGGCAAAGAAGTTGCGTGACCTGGCGATCAAGAACAGACGCTATCTTTCCACCTGGTTGCAATGGACTCTGGCACGCCCAAATTCCGCCTTCCGAAATGAAGTGGTGGAGGTGGATGAAGTTAATCAGAAAGGAGAAGTAATTCGACGAAAGGAATTGATGGAACTGCCGGCTGTGGTCGATGACGAAACCATGCCCAAAGAGTCCTGGCTTGTGGATTTCTGCCGTACTGAACGCCAGCAGGGACGCAAGGTGTTGATCTACCTGCGCCAGACGGGAACGCGGGACATTCAGGATCGTATCCTGAAAATCCTAAGGGATGGTGGAGTGCGTGCCGAGGTTCTATCAAGCGGCGTCAATCCACGAAAACGTGAGGAATGGATCGCGCGGCGTGTTATCGGGTTGGACGCTTTGGTAGTGAATCCCAAGCTCGTAGCAACCGGGTTGGATCTGATCGCCTTCTCGTCAGTTGTGTTTCTAGAGATCGAATATTCATTGTATGTGCTTTGGCAAAGTCTCAGGCGGGTTTGGCGCTTGGGGCAGACGAAACCGGTCAAGGCAATCTTCTCGGTCTACAACGACACAATGGAGTCACGAGCCTTAGCGCTCATCGGCGCAAAAATGAAAGCTGCCCAGTTGTTGTATGGTGATAATGTGGGCGGCGCCATTGTTCCTGAGGAGGAAGGAGACATCCTTATGAAATTGGCGCGTGAAGCACTGGATTCGGCTGATCTACCCGACCTGCAATCCCTGTTTGCCGATGAAGTGGTTGTCTCGAATTCTCCATTGGGTTGTCCGACGGCTCCAAGTGCACCGTTACCGGTACCTGAAATGCCTAAGACGGTTTCCTGGTCTGACTGGATGACCAACAAAGGTGTGGTGGGAAGAGTGGCTGGCAAAGCACGTCCCAAGCAAGCGGCGCAAAATCAAGTATCGCTTTTCTAAACGACAGCAGTCCGGGTGTGGAGCCCGGACTGCGCTATCCTGTAATGGAGGTTATGATGGAAAAACAACCAAGATGCAAAAAATGTGGTCGGCGGTTGAAATCTCCTCTGAGTATTGCAATCGGCATGGGTCCCAAGTGTGCGGGGATTACGTCCGCCTCTGGGAGAAGTGCTCGTGTACAGAGCAAACCTAGTTCTTGCACGGCTTATTCTGACAAGACGCTAGTCCAAGTGCAAGCACCTCTTTTCACAGGTGAATTGCCAAAGAAGCCACTGAACAAGAAAGAGTTGTTCCGCAGGCGCAGAGAGGAACGCCGACAATTGTTCGAGACACGAATGCCCTTCCATTGTGGTTTGGTGTTGCCGGCGAGAAAGCCGCTGGTGTACACTCCGCTGGAAGATGGCTCTTGGCAGGAAAACTATAGCGGAAGGGTGATCTCGCATGAAAGGCTGCAACAATATCTGGTGAGGTTCAGGTTTATATAGATAACAAGCCCCTGATTGCTTGAAAATCAGGGGCTTGTTTGTTTAATAAGTTAGCTTCGAAAATAGGAATATCCATAAGAAAATTTTTCTTACAATTCTTAATACCCTAGCGTTAGCATCCACTACTATGTGTAATAAGAGCCCTTCTGCGTGTATGCTGACTGTTATAATTGTGCAAACGACAACAACCACTTGCTAACGAAACATTGAATTAATTAATAATGCCCTTTCATTTTTTCATAACCATGCTAGGAGGCTGCAATGTGGTCTGACAATGAAACAACTGTGGATTTACTAGGATTTAGGGTCCATGCCGATCTAGTGCGCGCCGTCGTTACAGATCCAAAGCTTTTGCCGATAACAATTGGGGTATTTGGCGACTGGGGGAGTGGAAAAACCAGTGTAATGAAAATGCTTCAATATGCCTTAACTCCGGAAAATTTCCCGGAAGGTTCTCCTGAACGATCTCAATTAGATGGAGTCGTCTGTCTTTATTTCAATGGGTGGCTGTTTGAGGGATATGACGATGCTAAATCAGCCTTACTCAGTTCTGTGCTCACAGAACTCAAAGAGCATAAAAAGTATGGGGAAAAGTTAAAGGATAAAGCGACTACGCTTCTTCAATCTATTGAGTGGATGCGATTAGCCCGTTTTGGGTTCAAGGAAGTAGCTCTCCCAGCCGCACTTGCTTTTATCACGGGTGGGGCCACTATACTTCCCACATTGATTGCCTCAGGCAAGAATATATTGGACAAAGTCCAAGCGAGCCTTGCTACACCCGATGGGGATGGCGCGATTGATTGGAGTGAGTTTGTTAAATCGCCGCAACACGCTGATGTCCCCGGGGATGTTCGGACGTTTCGTAGTCGCTTTGCGGAAATGCTTTCAAATTCAGATATCAAAACTTTGGTAGTTCTCATCGATGATTTGGATCGTTGCACTCCTCAACGCATCATCGACAATTTGGAAGCAATTAAGTTATTTCTGAGCGTTGAAAACACAGCGTTCGTGATTGGTGCCGACCCAAGAATCGTCAGGTATGCAATTTCATCCATTTACCGACCTGCGGATAATCCTCAACCTGAGTTGGCGGACATCTCATCAACTTTAGTCAAGGATTACCTGGAGAAATTGATTCAAGTTCCGTACTATCTACCTAGGCTTTCCCCTGCCGAAGTGGAAACTTATATGTCCTTGCTTTTTTGTTATCAAGGTTTGAATCAGGAAAGTTTTAACACCGTCCACAATGCTTTGGTGCAACATAGAGAGAAAGACAGGTACACTGTTTTTTCACTGGGTGCGATTCGTAATTCTCTTAATAACAGTCTGTCAGAGGAATTGCAAACCAACCTGCTCTTTTGTAATGCGGCAGCTTCACTTATTACCGAAGGGTTAAAAGGTAACCCTCGCCAGGTAAAGCGCTTCCTGAACGCGTTCATACTCCGCAAAAAACTTGCTCAGGTTGCGCATCTATCCCATGTTAAGGATTCAATTCTAGTCAAATTGATGATCCTTGAATATGCAGAAGACGATAGTTTTAATGAGCTTTATAAATGGCAGGCTACTGATAATGGTTTTCCCCAAAAGCTTCACCAATTAGAGGATGCGATCCATACACCCGATGCATCTTCAGAAGATGTAATTAAGAGTATCGGTCCAAAATGGGGATCGTCCTTTCAGAAGAAATGGGTTGCTATGGAGCCAAGCCTGTCAGATGTTGACCTCAGGGACTATTTTTGGATCGCTCGTGACCGGCTGCAATCTACATTGTCCGACGTATCGCTTGTTCCTCCTCTTGTTCGGCGCATACTCGATGATTTATTATCACAAAATCCGAGTTTGCAAGACTCGTCATCGAAAGCAGCCAAGGATCTGCCTGCAGACGAAGCGGAAATGCTATTCAAACTACTGTCCCAACAGGTTGGCCGACAGCCCGACAATTCTACTGGTTACTCTGTCTTCAAATTGCTTATCGAAGCTGATGTTCCTGGCAGTGCCGAAGCGTTTGCTAATATTATCTCCAACTTGCCACCAGACGTAATACCTGCCGCTATTGGCATGCAACTACGAACGATACTGAAGTCCAAACCTGAGAAGAGTGATGTCATAGAACCTGTTATCAGAAAACTTGAAGGAACGAAAACAAAAGTGGGCAGCGCGCTCAGCGTCGGAAAGGAAAAGTAACTACATGGGCACATCAAAAAGCTATCAACTCCCCACTAGCCCACAATGGGGCAAAGTGAAGACCGACGTGACCAAACAATCGGGCAAAGGATCGGTAACCCCAGGTGTTGCAAAAGAGTTGGTACGTACCTATGTTAGGACAAGTTTTGGATCTAGTAGTGGAAATGGATCAGGCGGTTCAGGTGGTAGCCAGGGTAGCGGCGGTGGAGGTGCGGCAAAAAGTAGTAAAGCAGCCGTCTCGACGGGGCGAAAACTGGCGAGTTTCGCGACTGCAGTCGCTAATAGAGGTGTCGATGAAGCCCTGCAGGAATTAGGTTTAGGAAATTGGGTCGGTAGAAAAACTCAAGACGTAATTGCTGCTCTTGATGACTACCTGACCGATGCTGGGGCTACTCTAGATCAAGTAGACGTGCGCGGCGCCCTAGATGATCTGTGGGAAAAATTACTAGGAGCAGCGCCAGGCTACGAGGAAGTAAGAATGATCTTGGAAGAAAACCTTCAAGCAACAAAAATAGGTGTTCTTCTGTTTAATTTCTTTAGCAACTACCTTTACCGCCACTTTTGTCGTTCGTTCTATGAAGGGATCAGGACAAAACACGGCGCAAGCAAAACAGATGGATTTCTTACGAGTATCAAGGAGTTCATTGCATCCGCGTTAGAGAATTTTACTTTCGGCAAAGACCTAACTCGAATAAATTGGGCAGGTAGGGAGGGAAAAAGAATCTCCGAGCAGATTTTTGCCAGCACTCTTAAGGTATTTGGAGAGTAACCCATGAATATTCGCGTGGAAATAGAACAACCAACTTCCTTTGATGCGTTTGCTCCAGTACAACTCGTTTTGCCCGGGCGGACAGAACACTGTCACCTCAAGGTAAATTTCAGTCCTTTTATTCAGTTGGGAAAGCCAAACTGCCCCGAATTGCTTGACATGCTCCTGTTAGCGAGTATTGTATATGCTCTGGATAGACGCGTATTAAGATCCACTGCAGAAGATAATTGGACACGTTCTTTTTCATTTAACTTGCCCGTTGATAAGCCCTCTCTGTGGAAAAACATGAAGTCCACTATTGATCAGTGCTTATCTTTCTTGACCGGTGATGAGTGGGATATAAATTATAGGCGTAGAACCACGAGGTTGATGGATATACAAAAAGAGGGCAAGACCGAATCTCTCTGGGAAGTTGGAGCGGCAAGCCTCTTCTCGGGCGGACTTGATTCTCTAGTCGGCGTGATTGACTGGTTAGAACAAAATCCACGGTCTTCGATCGTTCTAGTAGGTCACCACGATCCTCGGATCGCTGGTCCATACTCAGACCAAAATCGGGTTTTCAATGTTTTGTTATCAAAGTATTCTGCTAGAATACATCCATTGTTCACGAGTGTTGGCGCGGATTCAGGAGAAGAAACATCGCTTCGAAGTCGATCTTTCTTGTTCATCGCTCTTGGTCTTTACGCTGCCCACCAGTTTTCTGATGCTCTGCCACTGCTGATTCCAGAAAATGGCACGATGGCTCTAAATGTGCCATTGACTCCCTCACGAGTGGGTTCCTGTAGTACCCGTACAGTCCATCCTTATTACCTTTCCCTATTGCGAGAAATTCTATCTCATTTGGAGGTACACAATCCAATATTCAATCCACTTGAGTTAAAAACAAAGGGCGAGTGCCTCTCCGAATGTCTGAATCAAGAGGTATTAAAACTAGCTATTCCATACAGTGCTTCCTGTGCTAAAAGAGGGCATAAATCCTCTTGGATTCATAGATCAGCGAAACAATGTGGGTGTTGCATCCCATGTATTTATCGCCGAGCTGCCCTGCACAAGATTGATTTGGATACTGAATCTTATGGAAGAGATTTTTGCCGTGGAGAAGTTAAGATTCGTTCAAGGCTTAAACACGCTGATGATTTGCGCGCTTATTTGACATTCTTACATGAAGATTATTCTAACAAGGAATTGGGGAAACTCCTACTACTTAATGGAAGACTTGACTTGACCCAACTTGATGTATATGCCGACGTTATTCAACGGGCAAGCAATGAAGTCCGGGATTTGTTGCGTGACAAAGCAAAAAAAGAAATCAAACGCCAGGCTGGGTTGAAATAGGAGCCCTAATGATTGATGCCCACTGTCATCTAGATCTTTATCCAAATCCGGAAGAAATTGCCCAGGAGATTGAGAATAAACAGATCACGACAATCGCAGTCACGAATATTCCGAGTCACTTCATATTCAGTATTCCTCATGTTCGGTCCTATAAAAAGGTTCATCTAGCCCTTGGAATTCATCCACTTGTTGCGGAAAGTCATACAGATGCAGAGCTACGCAAGTTCAAACAAGAAGCAAAACAAGCCACGTTTATTGGGGAAATAGGATTAGATTTTTCAGCGCAAGGTAAGGCGACAGCAGTTGAACAGGTACGCACATTTGAGGAAGTACTGAGAACCATCAAAGACCGTCCCCGCTTTGTCTCCATACATTCACGAGGAGCCGAAGATAAAATTAATGAGTTACTGTCGCAGTTTGCGATAAAAAAGTGTGTTTTTCACTGGTATAGTGGTCCGATCTCTGTTCTCCATAAGATTCTAGAGAATGGGCATTACCTGTCAATCAATCCATCAATGGTTAAATCAAAAAATGGTCAAAAGATCATCGATCAAGTGCCAAAGAACCGTGTGATGACAGAAACAGATGGTCCATATCTAAGAATCGGTAGCAGGAATGTGACTCCTGGCGATGTTGCCAGTGTTCTAGAATATCTTTCCCATGTTTGGGGGAGCGCTTTTGACGAAGCTGAATCTCAAGTTGCTGAAAATTTCCGAGGACTTCTTGATGATATACAAGCAAATCCAAAATAATTAATCTTTGAAGAATATTGCAGGCAAATTGGTGATAATGTGGATTCTTAATTACGTTGTTTCTTTGACGCTAATAAACTTGTTTAGATCCAATACAATAATGACATATTTCGGTTTCGTCACACCATCCGGCTTGAAACCATTATTCCTTTTACTTTCATAAAACTCACCCCTAAAACAAATAAGAGAAGCAACAGGATTGGATCGATCGTTGCTCCTGAGATATGTACCCAATTAGGCATATTATTGACAAGTCGAACAACACTTATATTTGGAGACATCAGACCAAGCAGAGAGCTTGGAATTGTATTCCACGCAAAATGTAAACCTATGACAAAAAATAACCCTCTCTTACTGTAACAGTAGGCAAATAGGATTCCTAGAATAATGTCTAACACAGCTACCGCAATGGGTACGTTTGGTGGTATGAAATAGTGTAGCAATCCAAAAAGGATGGATGAAATGATTGCCGACCCAATAAATTGAGACTTGGAATTCGGTGTTTGGATTAAATAGCCACGGAAAACAAGTTCTTCCCAAAAACCAGCAATTAAATTCTGACACAGAGTAGCAGTAAACCAAAGAACTAGAATCGCAGTCTCTTCCCAACTTCTCCAGCTCCAAGTGAAGCTATCAAATCTGACCCAGCCTAATAGGAATTCCAAAAGCATTGTGGCAAGCGTGGCCAGAAAAACAATAACAACCCCACTTAAGAAGTCCGTGATTCCTTCAAAATTAATTGATAACCCAAAAAATGTGTTGGGAGTATTTAACTTAACCTGCAACAAGCGTAGTGTAAACTGAGATGATAATACGCTGAGACTTAAGAGGGCTGGGGTACCTACTTGATTCAAATCGGATACACCTGCAAGCATCGCTACTGATGCAATAACCCCAGAACAGATGAATAAGATTACACCACGCAACAGAATATCTGTTAACACCGTGTTCAATGTCCATCGTATGAATCGCTTTATTTGGTACACCTTTATTTAGCCCTACTCCATAGCGCGGTTTGCTTTCGTAATAGAACTCGTTTCCCGCAACATACTCTTGACGCTATCCAATAGGATATTACCTTCGTTTTCTACCAGAGTAAATTCATCTTTTGCATACCTTGCGGGATAGCGTAATTTAGCTAACTTGTTGAAAGCCAATGCATGTTCAGGATTGACGTTTCCCAAGCTCGCAAACCTATTGTACCGGCTGTTGATTGCTGGATGATTTGTTTTTTCTCTGAAATTAGGGTCGGACCAAGCAGCAAGCAAAGTGGCTTTTGCCAGCAACTCCGCAGCGCTAAATAGATTGTCTGCAAATGCCGACCAGTTTTGATGAGAAAAAGAAAATTCGGCGGCTTCGATAAATTCTTTGGCAGTATTGATGGTCTTCTTCGCTAGTGCCTTGTTGTAGATGAAATCAAAAGCCATTATCCAACTTCCGTTGAATTTGAGCATGGTGACATGACCACTATCAGGGTCATCCTCCTCAGTTAACATTAATTCTTCCAAGCCTTCCAGTTCGTTTGCATAAACTGAGTCGCCATATTCTTTCTCGATCCCTGGCTTTAGTTTCATTTTAGCGAGAACTTTAACTTCGGAATTTATACGAACTGTAGGCTTCCTTCTGTCGGGATAAAAAATAATTTGCGCGGCTTGTAGATCTAATGGACGTGGAAGTTCCGCGGCTTCTTGCCGTCGCATTACTTCTGGGGTGATAAAAATATCCATGAAGTGCTTTGAGGCATTTTGGGCAATTTCTTCCCAATGGTTTTCTTTTGAATGATTATCCGATGTATCCATTTGTACAAGACCAATTTTGGTTACCTCAACTCCCCACGAAATACCCGCGCCAGAATGGACTGATCTACTTGCTCGAGGAGGCACAGGGACACGAAAGTGGCTTCATTCATCATTTAATTATAAGGCTTTGGATGGTGATTATTTGCATGAAAATCCTAGCGGAAGGGTGATCTCGCATTAACAAACTGACGCACTAATGAATGTGGCGGTACGGGGGCACACTATTTTTGTATGATATTTCCGCCCAAGACTCATTTAACTAAAAAGGACGTTCTTTTTAATTATCAGTTGTGTGTGCTTTTCGTTTATGAGATCTTCAAGCTTCTTATTTCCATCAACAAGAGAATTGACGTCATTTGGTCCAAACAGCAATATTATCCTTTTCCCCATACGGTCTTTGACATCTTCCAAAGAACCGCTAGTAAAACCAGACATTGAAACAATAATGCCCTTAACTCCTTCTCTCAAGTCCAGTTTCGCAAAGAAATCTCTTATTACCAAGGTTTCAATCGGTTTGCCTTCCCATTTACATTCTACTAAAAAGAATTCATGATCCCGATAGAGGACTACATCAAATTCCTCGTTGGATGTTTTAGTACTGACTTCTACTTTCCATCCTTCACGGGATGCCAGCTTTGCAAAGAAGTTTTGAAATTCCCGGCCTCTACTATGAGGTTTCATAGACGAAATCTGTTTAAATCCTAGCGATAATTCTTCTTTGTCCTTGCTTCTCTGCAATTCCAATAACCCATTCTTGGTGATCTTGAGATCGCCAATTAAAAAAGGTGTAACGAATTGGAGATACTCCAAAACATCTGCATTGTTCAAGATTATATACACATCCGCCTTTAGGGAATCGACCATATTTTGAACATGTAGGCTTTGTGATCCACCGTATTTTTCATGAATGACAGCAAGCTCATTAAGCATCTCTATTCTTAAATTTCTGTTTTCAGAAATCAGCAATTCGGATGCAAGCTTATTAGTTTCTACAAAGATTACTCCCATCGGCAATATCCTATAGCTGTCGTTTGTAATAGCTGATGAGAGATCTTCTTTACGCAACTCATTTAACACTTTATATAGCTCGTCTTCATTTTGCTCAAGTGTGTTACACAAATCTTGTATTGGAACTTGCTTCTCGCCTTTAGAGAACGCAATATACAGTTCATTAAGAACTTTGTCCCGAAATGATAATGAGTTGCTTACTGCCATATTTCCTCGTTAAATTTCTTAGTTACTCTTTGCAAAGCTAGAGGTCAGAATGGAATATTTGAGTATTTCACGGGGTAGTCTTTCACAAAGATGTCTTACCAGTAAATTGCAACAAACTCAGAATCAATGAAGCGATCATGGGGGACTGTTGGAGAAATTGTATTGTCGGCAGGAACCAATGGAATAGGTTTGCCGGCGAGATCGAGTCCAGCATTCTCAAGCGCACTCGCTCGGTACTGGGCGAACATAATTGGTTCCGCTTTGATCTTAAAATTTTCAATTAGGTGTGTAGCGATGGATTCGAAAGCTTCAAGTCTTGCTTTCTGAGTACCGAACGAATCACAATACTGGACTGCAAGTAGTTTGATTTGGTCTTTGTCCTGCGGTGTAAGCTCTATTTGAAAATGATTTGTAATCAACTCTGCATAATTTACCAAAGCATTGTGCATAAGTTGTTGCTTCAAGGTAGTTCCTTGTGCAGCTTTATTTGAATCGATCATGGTAGCAAGCGCATTTGACCCTACTGAATTGATTTGACTGGTAAAGCCAGGAATCACCGACTCGAGGACGTGAGCCAATTTCACGGGGGTCCAAGATGTCTGTAAGCCTGTCTGTCCAATTCTGCAAAGGACCCGGTAACGTGCATTAGAGAACAGAATCCGCCGAAGGTCTTTCCAGAAAAGTGCTTGTTCAGCGACACCAACAACAAAAACTGGATAGGTGATTGGTTGGTCGGTAGATGGGAAATCCTGCAAGAGTTTGCGGTTAACAATCCATTCTTTTCCTTCAAGTTCGACTACGCAATAATCAATGGCTTTCCCGCTAATTGGCACAAGCCCGCCAAGGAGCTTTTCAAGAATGCGACCAACCGATTTCATTTGATTAAGATCGCCATTGGCATCAAGTCCGAAGGTCTCAGCGTCTTCTTCCAGGATTTCAAGAATTGCCGATGCAACTGCGTTTACACGGAAAATAGGATCTGCTTCAAGTTGGACTTCTAATTCGAACAACTCACCCCTTGAAAGATTAATTGGGTCAACAATCCAATAGCGATCTACAGATGTTCGTGTTGCCGCTAGAAGTTCGTCGATGTTATGTATTTTAGGAGGCTTCAGATCACCTGGTATCGGTTGGATGCTCAATGAATCCAATTCGTATTCATAAAGATCCTTAAACGTGGTTTGAACAATCGATTTTCGAAGCACTTGCGATCCGTTGGTTTGGTTGTTCAATATCTTAGAGTTTACATCAACCTTGGCAATGCCTACCCCGGCGCCTATTGAGCTCCCAATCTCGCTCTGTAATGAAGAAGTCTCAGTATCGGTAAACTCTGCAGCAATTGGACCAAGCCTCGAAGCTATGAGACTATAAACGCTTACCTCATCAAGGTATACAAACTCTCTGAGGACCCCTTTTTCGTTCTTGGCAGCCCATCTCCTTCGCCATTGACGAAACTGCATCCGAAGGCGTGTTAAGAACCTCATTTAGTACTCCCTTTCATTGATAACTTCACGGTTCGGTGCTTTTGAGCAGATACCAACTCGAATCCACCAACATAATCTTCCGCAAGAATTACCGACCTGTTATCCGCTGCAGCGAGCAAGCCCGCTTCGGTCCATATTGCTGCCAGATCTGCCGCCGACCACGCCTCAGTATTTTGCGCTACCCATGCGTGCGGTAAATTCCCTGAAATAGTCAAGCGTTTTGCTGATGCCTGAAGAATTAACTCACGATCCTGTCGATTCGGGAGAGGAAAATTGATCTCCCAATCAAATCTACCTGGTCGTCGGAGGGCAGCATCAATATCTTGGGGTCGGTTGGATGTTGCAATAACAACAACGTTGTTTTTTGTAAAGCCGTCCATAAGAGTGAGAAGTTGAGCGACAACTCTACGTGAGACTTCATGAGATTCATCTGCGCGTTGACCGGCTACACTGTCAATTTCATCAAAGAAGATAATTGCCTGTTCTTGTTGTGCCGCATCTGCAAATAACTTGCGGAGTAACTCTTCGCTTTGACCATACCATTTACTAAAAATCGCTGGACCGCTAATTTCGTAGAACGTTGACTTTGTGCTATTCGCAATAATCCTTGCCAACATTGTTTTCCCTGTACCTGGTTGTCCAGTGAACAGGACACCCTTGATCGGGCGCGTTCCAATGTGTGCTAGAGCATCTTTATGCTTCAACGGCACTTCAATGAGTTTTCTGGCTCGTTCGACAACATCCTGCAAACCACCGAAGTCATCAAAGGTGTCTTTAATTGCCCCTTTTGCTAATTTAAAACTCGAAATGGTGGCGTCATCGATAGCTGGTAGGTCAAGGTACTTAATTGGATCTTTTGCCAGGACACGAGTTACCCCAGAGGAATTCTTTGCTTCGACGGTATTTCCTTCACTATAGACAACATTATTTGTTGGAAGCATGATCCAACGCCCGCCGACATCTACAACTGTTGTGTCCGGTAACTTTAGCCGAACCACGCCGACGAATGATTGTTCTGGCCATAATTCATCGGGAGCAAGCTCAATATAATTCTCATTAATACGGACTAGAACTACGGATCCAACACTAAACTCAAATGGCTCATCATTAACCACAGTAGTAACAACTCCATTTGGAAATTCCAAATAAAGGCGGCAGCCATCATCGTCTATAGCACGAATCCTGGCGACATTACTTGCTGGGTTTATTTGATCATAATTACTCATAAGAGCGACTTTCGATCTTTCTTCCGTCTCCGCGAAATCCGGGACTACAACTATTGGCGGTATTCACTTAATCCCTTTGAAACTTCCCTACTCATCTGGATCATCTTTACTTTACTTTATCTTCGATTTGCCTGTAAACATCCCTACCTTTTTCATCACGCTTTACTGCCATGTGGAATAGGGCTTTGTTATGACTGGTCTCTTCCCATTTATCGCCAATGTTTTTCTTTTCCTGGGAAAACTCGATCAGGTGCTCGCCTTTGTATTCGATCACAAAGATACGCCCATCATTGAGCAGAGCAACGAAATCGGGGTAGAAGAATTTGCCATTGGAGAGGGGAAGGCGGAATGCCCAGGTGTCGTGAACAAGGTTTCGCACCCAGTATTTGACTTCGTTGCATTGGTCAATCGCTTTTGCACATTCCAATTCTTCTTCTGTATCAAAGGCGCCGATGACACTGCCGTAGTAGTGTTTATTGAATTGATACCGCCCGTGATAAAAATCGCTGGCAGGATAGCTGTTCGGATCAAACTTGAAGGAATAATCGTAGGTGGTTTCTGCGGTGGTGTTGTCACCAAACAGGAGCGCCTGATAGTTGGATTTGCTGTCTTTGACCTGGCATTCCTTGATCTTGGCTGCCATTGCTTTAAGCAGTTGGAAGCGGGCACGCACGAGGGTGACAAGCGAGATTTTTCGCTGATCCAACAATTGTTTCAGCGTCTTGCGGGTGAATTCAAGCAGGTTTTCAGGGCGGATGTTCGGCTGTCGTAGACGTGGCTCAAGCCAACGCGTGAGCTGCAAATCGGTCAACCCGCTTTCGGTGTCACTGAAATCGAGCGGGAGCTGCTTGCCCAAAAACTTGTAGGTGAGTTTTTCACCTTTGATATCAAATTCATAGGTGGAGGCTTTCTCTTCTATCTTGAAATCTGTTTCGGTGAGTTCGGCGGGATAGTCGAGAATGTTCCAGAGATGGTCATCCAAAACGTATTCGGCGAGTTCTGGTTCACCATCCTGAAACAGAGTCAACTGCGGAACAATGAATGGTTCACCGCGTTCGGCTGGCGAAAGCGGACGCTTTGGGCGTGCGCGATAGATTGCGATGGTTTCGCTGACTTTGAGGCGATCTTCATCCTGAACGGAAGCGATAATCTTCTTTTCCAGTTCGGGAGTGACATTTCCTGAAACGCGGAGAAGTAGGCGGTTGTCGCTGCCAGTTTCAATCTTGAGTTGCGAACGTTCCACCAAATCGAACTTCGAGAGGTCAGGTTCTTCGGTGAGGATAAAGACAACGGGTTCTTGTGGTTTGAATGTTACAGGCTCAGCGCTGACAGGAAGCTGCACCTGTGTGTACTGTTTGGCTTCCAGTTTGTCGAAGCCCATGTCCACCAGGCAGTCTTCCATTTGCTCGGCGGCTTTTGTCCAACTGGTGGAGGAGACATGAGCGTAGGCACGGTTCAATTCGGTGTGAACTCTTTCACGCGCATAGGGCATACGCAGGACACGTCCAAGCAACTGCTCAACATCTTTTTTGGAATGGACGGTGGCGACGGAACAGAAGACATAAGCAAAGGAACAATCCCAGCCTTCTTTCAAGGCTTCCATCGTGATGACGGCTTCGATCTTGTTATCGGGATCGAAGAGGTTTACACCATCCAACTCGCGCTGCGTGCCCGTGGCAATGGCGATACGTTCGCGCGGAATGCGACAGGTTTCCATCAGGAATTTTTCCACCACATCCACGGTGACTTCGCGACCTTTTTCCTCCGCCTGGATCAAAACGATCGGGCGGACAAAATCAGGTTCTTTGGCGGCGATTTCTGCGAGTTTATTACGAGTGAGAATTGCGTCCTGGATGGCTTCGCCCCAGGTTTGATGTTCGGTCAACACGATTGGCAGTTTGATCATTTGCTCGTGTTTGAGTTGGGAAGCGGAAACGTTATACAGAATGTTGCTATTGGGGGTAGGCGTGGCTGTGAACTCAAAGACACAGGCAGGCTGGATGCGTTCAAAGACTTCGTGCATGAGTTTTGTAGCGGCGTTCTGGGACTCATCTACAATGACGAGCGGACGGTGAATGGTGAGCAGATTACGGAAGGAGAATTTGGGTTTGCCTTTGTCTGCACCTTCTTCGATGGTTTCCAATCCTTCGATGCCTGCGGGGAGGTTGACAAAGTGCGGTTCGAGATGTTCATTGTGGGAGTAGACTTTGCGCCCATCGGTATCTTTGACGCGCAGACTGGCAAAAGTTCCCAAGACCACACAAGCGCGATCACGCAAGTCTTGCGGGCGGATCTGGGTGAACTCGCTAATGTCTAAAACCTTGACCTGTCCTTTGAAAGCATCCATCAGAGCTTCACGGTTAGGATGATTAGGTTTCTGGAGCGTTTCAAGCGTTTGTTGGCGGATGACATTGGTTGGGACAAGCCACAGGATGACGGGATATTCATCTTCAAGGTAAATGTTCGAGGCGATGGACGCGCTACGGGCTGCCATGTAGGTTTTGCCACCACCCGTCGGGATGCGGATGCAGAGATAGGGAGTCTCTGGCAGGGGAGGTAAAGGCTTGTAAGGGCGAGACAGTTCCAGGTCACGCGTGATGCGGGCGAAGCCTTCCGCCGCTCCGTAAACGCGGGCTGATTCGAGGTAATCCTTCAAAATTCCTAAAGCACTTTCCTGATATTCTTTGCGTTGGAAGGTCATGTTAGCGCGCCTTTATATCGTATGGGACCTGCTTGAAGAGGATGTTTTCGCGTGCGAGTCTTTGAGAGTTGAAGGTGGTCAGTTCACCATAGATCACTTTTTGCCCCTGGTGCGGCGGGAGGCTGGCGAGGATCTTGCCCGTGAGGACGTTGCCGCCATCTTTGGATTTTTCGCCAAGGATACCGTTGTAGAGGAGGTAATAGGCGATGTCATTGTGAACGCCAAGCAGTGGTGACGCTTTTTTGCTTTTGGTTCCAAGGGGGATGTGCGTTTCTGTGAACCAGACATGTGCTGCCAACGCACGGAATTTGACCGTAAGATTAATTTGACCTTCTTCATTGAAGATGGCTTCGCCTAATTTATAGAAGTGGAAACCGCCACCGCCCTGCCAGTTTACATCTTTACTGATGCCACCTTGTTCACCGTCCACTACTTTTTTCAGACGGGGTACACAGTGCGTGATGGCATGGTCGCCCATTTCGATGCCAATGTAACGCCGTCCCATTTTGTGTGCAACAGCGGCTGTTGTGCCTGATCCAAGAAAGGAGTCGAGAACAATATCATTTGGATTGGTTGAAATTTGAATCAAACGTTCAATCAGTTTTTCAGGTTTTGGTGTAGAAAATGGCGTTTCTCCAGGAAACAATGTGGTAATTTCCGCTTTAGCGGTCCCTGTTGTTCCCACCTCTGTATGCAACCACAGACTAGAAGGTACCAACCCTGTTTGTACTTCTGATAAAAATTTTTTCACTCTTGGTGCATTTTCACCATTTGCACCAAACCATATACGATTATCTTTTACCATTTCAAAAAACCTTGGTTCTGTATACAACCAGCATCTCCCTGAAGGAGGGTCTATTTTGCGTCCAGAAGGCGTGATGATGGTAAAAAATTGCTCCTTTCGCCTACCTTTTTCTGCCTTGGCGTGTGCAGGCAGAGAAGCCCAAGGTCCTCGAGGATCATTATCGGGATTGTTGTAACGCTCAATTTGACTTTCAGATGATGGAAGAGGATTCCTGATATCTTTCCAAATACTTCTATCCTTGGTAAATAATAAAACAGTATCATGAACTGTCGATACATCAGTCCTATTTTCTCTTGTATGTGATTTTTGCCAAACTATGTGTGCGACAAAATTATCTCGCCCAAAGATTTCATCCAACATTACCTTTAAGTAATGTCCTTCCGTGTCATCAATTGAGACCCAAATGCTTCCTTCGACTGATAATAAATCGCGCAAAATTTCTAAACGAGGATAGATGGTGCTCAACCATGTAGAATGTTCTAAATTGTCGTCGTAGTGTTCAAAAGCGCTTCGCGTGTTGTAAGGCGGATCAATGTAAATGCATTTCACCTGTCCTGCATAATAGGGCAGCAAGGCTTTTAAGGCTTCGAGATTGTCGCCCTGAATGACCATATTTTCAACGTTAGGATCGCCGTAGGAATATGCGTCATCCGCTTCGAGCAGGCGGTATGGCACGCGGCTGGATGTTTTCCGTGCTTCTTCGTCATTGAGCCAGTGCAAAATGGGCATTACGTTATCTGTCCTTTTGGGGTGCAGGTTGCTCGCCGTTGTCTATGACCACGTCAAGGTATTGTAGTTTCATTCTTTGGGCAGCTGCCAGCCTATGTTGCCCATCAAGTAAAAAGAAGTCTCGATTCACCATGATAGGAAACCAGGCGCCAATTTCAAAATTCTTGCTAATGTATTCGACTTCGGTCCAGTTGACTTCGTTTTGAAAAGAGAATAAGGTCTTATCAACCTTGATTTTTTCAATCGGAGTTTTGGGTATGACGATCCATCTGCCGTTGAATTCAGGCTTGTCGTACATGGATGTCAAATATTCAGGGGAAGGAATGTAGGTCTTTTTCATTGCTTGTAAATCGGGTTTACTCTTCCAGCATGTCGGCTATGAATTGAATGACATCAGGCTTGTCTTTGTTGTCTCTTAGAAGTTGAACCAGGGCATTCCCAATGTAGTATCCCTCCTCGATACCGTATTCGTTTTCAGGAATAAGGCACTGGAAGCGAAGCACCAAGGGTTCCTGTTCAGAGTCATCAAAATCGTCTTTTGGTTCGTCCATTGTTCCTCGTTTAGTTTCTAGGAAGCAAGTATAAAGGTAAATTGGCAACCTGAATAATGGTTTTTGAAGAAAAAATTTTGACGTATCTCGCCGTTCGAACAGAATGTAATCTTATCCGGATGCCCCCTTGAAAATAGAGGCGTCAAGCCATATTAATCTCAACAAAACAATAGCCCTCCATAAAATATCCCTCCAAAATATCCCCTTCATCCGTTGGAAGAGGTGTTGACTCAATGATTTCCTCCCGATCATCAAAGTAGATTAATAGTACAGGATAATCCCTTTTGTTCATTTTAGTATTTGCTTCAAGAAATCTGTAATCATACGGCGAGGCGTCAAGCCATGCAGAAACCTGCTCGCGCGTAAAGCAAACATTAGCCCACCCATTCCATAGGGTTCCATTTGTATAGCCTTCCACAATGTTTTCTTCGCTTTCATCGCCATCAATGCTGAATTTGGATTTATACATTTTTTTGCTCTCCTTTTCCCAGGATACCAGGATGATAATTGTTTGTCCAGGGAATTTCAGACGATTGCGGATGTCTTTAGGGCATGGCTGAGTTCAAGTCTGTCTCGTTGTAGTACCTTCAATATCTTTTTCGCAACTCGATCTGGATATGACAGTTCGTGCTCCCAAACACGGACCACTCTCCAGTGATCTCGCCTTAGAGTCCTTGTAACAAACCCATCGCGCTTTTTATTACCCTGAAGTTTTTGTTCCCAAAATGCCCTATTGTTTTGTGGCATATTGAAGTGCTTTGGGCACAAATGCCAGAAGCAACCATCCACAAACAAGACAACCTTTTGATTAGGGAATACAAAATCAGGCTTTCCGAGCAAGCCATAGTTCCTGCGCCATCCGGAAATATGGTGATTTCTTAGTATTTGAATCATCAACAGTTCCGTATCTTTATTTCCTTTTCCCTTGATACGGGACATGACCTCGGAGCGTTTTTGTTTTGTGAATACATCTGCCATTTTTATTATGGGTTATTCAATAAGTTGAATACAATCTTGGCGATTTTAACTGCGAGCAAGGGGGGGACGGCATTACCAACTTGGTGATATTGCTGGGTTCGGTTTCCTTCAAAAAAGTAGTTGTCGGGAAAGGTTTGCAATCTGGCTGCTTCCCTGACGGTTAAGCTGCGACACTGACTTGGGTCGTAATGAATGTAATAGTGTCCATCCTTGCTGATATGCGACACCACGGTGGTAGATGGTCTCCCGGAAACCTGAACTCGGAATCGATCATTAAACAGGGAATTTCGAATAGCCTCATTGACATTATCATGATCCGGGAGCAATTCCTTCGGAAACTCCTTCAATGTGGGGGACTTTCCTTTGATTTGGGCATAAGCTGATGCAAAGAAATAACGGTGCAAATCTTCACGGATGTGGGATCGGGATTCGTGATTGCATACGCCTTTAAGAGATTTGTCCACGTACCAATGTTCATGTGAGGACGGTTTCACTTTTGCTGCCATAAACGATGCGCCGCGAGTGAGGCTTGAATCAATTAGTTTCGCCGAGCTAACCATTGCTTTGCGCAAATCTGGACTGAGAGATGTCAGCCAGTTAGTATTCGTAATGGCTTGAATTGCCTGACACCATTCCTCTGCCGTGTCACTTTCCTTTGAAAGTCCACTCCGCAGACGAGGTAAATCATCCAGGACATTTTCAATTGAAACCTTTTGGGTTATTTGCAGAAGATCAGGATCGGACACATATACATCAGATCGAATTCCCAGAATGATGATACGGTGTCTCGCCTGGGGAATTCCGTATTCCTCCGAGCGTACAACAAAATCCCCGGGATCAGGTTCATTAAAAAGATTTCCGGAACCTCTTCTGGAAATGGAAAACAACTTATAGGAGAGATTTTTCCCCTGTGTTGTTCCGGACATGGCAAGGGATGGGTTTTGTAAATCAGCAAGAATCTTTTTAAAAGTACTTTGTTGATTTAGTTTTGCTGAAAGCAGCCCCTTGACATTTTCCATGACAAACACGGTAGGTCGATGGTCCGCCAATATTTGAAGATATTCCCTATAGAGAAAATGACGGGGATCCTTCTCGTATTTTCCCTTGTCTTCACCAATCATCCGGGAACGCCCAACCAGTGAATAAGCCTGACATGGGGGACCGCCGATCAACACCCAGGTCTTTGCACCACTTAGCGACTTTTCAATACGTTCCTTTACAATGTCACGGCCCTCCATGCCCAATTCTGCAAGCCATGCCTCATTTTTGGCATGTAAAGCCTCCTCTGGATATTGACCGAAAAGATCAGCCCGCGAAATTTTTCCCTGAAGGTAGTCATAATATTCCCTCGGAGCATTGCCCTTTGCAAATTGGCGAAAAAAAGCCCGTAATTCCAGAGTCTTATGGGCGTGTTCATCCTTTTCGACGGATAGCTTTATTTTGAAAGATTTCTGTCCTTTGCCATCTTCAAAAGAGGAAAACCCCTCGCCAAGACCGCCGGGTCCGGCAAAAATATCAATGATTGGAATGTGTTTATTTAACATTTGAGCAGATTGTACCTATACACAATTTATATAAAGTCAAAATAACCATTTATAGTCCCCTCAAAATCTCCCACAATAACTCCGCGGTCCAGAAAACGATTAAATTCTTCACAGGCTGTTTCTGGTACCAGGGCGCAGTTATGGCAGGCGGCCAGATTGCATGAGTCTGGACCTTGTCCACTTCCGCTTCCCAACTCCATGCAAATGGGGTCGGAGGAACACCACTTGGCGTTTTCGATTGCTTTGATTAGTACAGGCTCCAGATTGCCCGGCTTCCCCATTCTTACTAGCCCTCCCATTGTGCCCTCCGAATCACCATCTGCCGTATATATTAGCACCCCGCACATGGGGGCGTGGTTGGAATTGGATACGTATATCCTTTCCCTAAGTGCAGCAGAACTATAGCCACATTCAAAAGTCAGACGATTCATGAGAAGATGAGAAAATGTATGCAGCAGGACAAATCGAGCGGTAATATCCCTTTCACGCAAATGCCGGCTTGTTTGCATTTTGGAATTCTGTTTTTGCATGGAGGCAATTCTCGCAACAACACCGCTTTCCTGTTCCCAGCTTTTAACTCTTTCCTCCGAGAGTTCAAAATACAAACCCTCTCCAAAGACAGTATAGGCGGGCAACCATCTTTCATCTTCCGGCATGTTTTGCCATAGCATGGATTGACGGTGGTCGCGTCCCTGCGTATTTTCAGCAAATACCCTTGTGAACCCCGTTAGAACCCTGGTTTCCCGCATTTTGCTTACATGCATTATTTTTGAGAAATAATTTCCAAGCCCGTTGCTATATTTCGTTAAATCCGCCTTTTTTATCTTGAGAAAATCATCATTGCGTTCCGTTCTAAGAACTTCATATTCAGCCCGACGAAAAGCTGTTTGATCATCCTCTTGAATTGAGGCTTCTTCTAATGCTGAATTTTCATTACCAAACACCTTATCCAAAGTAGCGCTTACTTGGGCATCTGAATACTCAACCACCAAGCGAGGTGCATTTTTCCTTATCGCCCTAACCATTTGGTCTATGGTAGGAGTGGTTACATCAGAAAGGGTGCTAAGTATTGTGGATATGGGAGGGTTTTGAATCAGATTTTCAATCTGCAACAGCGCAGGATCTTCCGTAACCGGTATATAGATTGAACTCGCAATTTGCGCAAAATATAGATTGGACGCGTTTCTTAATGATCCACGCAGTTGTGAACTGCACTTTTCCAGTATTGCTTCCCCAAGCCATGTTTTTTTGCCTGGGCAAAGATAAACATCGCCGTTATCCAAAAGATTCCTACTCACAAAGGTGCTGTGATCCGGGTAGGAGGTTGTGATGCCATTTAAACTTCTCTCCTTTCCACATCCACACCTTACCATCTGACCACCAAGAGTGGCGCTTCCCATTGAAATGAGGCGCATGTTTTCCCGGCATGAAGGATCCCCATGACGATGTACCCATTCCCGCCAGGGAAAATCCTGAACATGTCCACTATCACACATTGCAATAAATCTCACTTGGGACATATAGCGGGTTTTCTTGTTCTTTTCACATTCGGGACATTTCAATTTTCCCCTTTTTCCACTGGCATACATGGGAAATTCGTACAGCAACCGGCAGCTTGGGCAAAAATGCCAGGCAGGAAATCTTAATGATGGAATGGTAAGCCCGGCATTGACCACTCCCTGACTCCAGAAAGTATCCCGATGGTCAGGCGGAAGGCGGAAATGATCCACTCCCAAAAGTTTTTGGAGGCGCCATTCATACACCTTGAACTCCTCAACATCAACATCATTCCTGCTGTTTTCCCTGGGTTCATACCATGTATCCAGTCCTGAGATAATCAAGGACGTTCCCCCCGGCACGACCACCATTGCTCCCACGCCAAATGGACTGATCAATTGACTTCGTCTGATTGGACCGCCAAGGTTTTTTGGCATTTTCAAGAATCTCCTTCGACGGCAGGATACCTGATTTCAGCCATGCATTCCATGTCAACAGAGCGCATTGATTGCATGGTTG
>Ga0208244_100831_pt1 | contig 23076 bp, 19 predicted proteins | sample SubbioCR12Aug_5A_FD_184828 | JGI IMG/M metagenome (GOLD analysis project Ga0208244, IMG submission 184828) | Serpentinite rock and fluid subsurface biosphere microbial communities from McLaughlin Reserve, California, USA - CR12Aug_5A (SPAdes) | ecosystem: Environmental > Terrestrial > Deep... | reverse complement strand
ACCGTGAAAGTGGTGACCGGGCGGCCCGAAGGGGTGTAACGCATTTCGGGGTCGCGCCCAAGATGACCGATAATCATGACTTTGTTCAAACCGCGGCTCATATTCTCTCCTTGTAAGACGCAAGTAAATCAAGGCTAAAAATCAGGCAACCAGGGTAACCATGGCGCGCAGAATCGACTCCTGGAAGCGCATGTTGCGTTCCAGTTCAGCGATAGCGGCGGGGGGCATGGCAAAGTTGAAGAGAACATACTGCCCTTCGCGGTGCTTGAGAATCGAGTAGGCCATCCGACGACGACCCCAAACATCGGTTTTCTCAATGCTGCCGCCCGATTCGCCAATCCAACCACTCACCTTCTCGACAATACCTTTAAAAGCGGTTTCGTCCAGGTCGGGGTGGATAATACAAACCAATTCATATTTACGCATAGCAGGGAACCTCCTTTCCTCGGGGTTGCTCCCGGTCAACACCGCTGGTGAGCCGGGGGCGGAAAGCGCCCGCCGCAAGGGCGGGCGAATTATCGACGCAACTATAGCACAGGACAATACTTTTGGACAGGGGCAATTACGGACACTCCAGCGCCTGGCGCGCTTCGACAATCATTGCGTCCCGTTCGCCGTCTGGGGTGGTTTCGCGCTCGATGCGCTCCCAGAGCGCGCAAAGGGGCGGACGCATGAAGGCGCGCGAGAAGCGGTACGCCTGGCGGGTCAGGTTGAGCGCCTTTTGCGATTTTCCCTGGTGCGCCAGGCCTTCGATGTAGACAAAGTTTTCGAACGGGTCGTTGGGATGGTCGCCCAGCAACTGCGACTGTTCGTACAGTTCGACCACCGCCGGCCAGTCTCGCTGCTGGCGGGCCAGTTCGGCCAGCGAGAAGTAATAACAGCGACCGCGCGGAATTTCGGGCTGGTAGAAACCCGGCAGGCTGACGGGGTTGTCGGCGCGAATCAGGGACGGGTTGCTCAAGAAGGCGGCATCGCGCAGGTCGGGCGGGATAAGCCGGTTGAGCGGGTCAATCTCAGGGTCGAGCACGCGCAGGCAGCCGGGCGGCGCAAAGTAAACGGCTATCGCCTGCGAGGTGTTGCCGTAAAAGATTGCGGCCAGGTAATCCTGCTCGAAGGCGATGCCAGGCTTCAGGCCGGAATCGAGGGCGCGGCCTTCCTGGGTGCGGACGGAGGTGAAGTACAGGATGTAGTTCATGCCGGGGTCGCGGGTCTTGCCGCCCAGGGCGGGCGAGGCGGTCAGCATGGGGCTGTTGTAAATCCAGTTTAGCGGGCCGGAGAGTGAGTTGTCGCTAAAAACCGTCATCGGCAGGTCGTTGGAAAGAATCGTGGTTCCAGGCTGCAGGGAGGGGATGCGCCAGGACATTTGCCAGAAGAAGGCGCGCTGGGTGTCCCAATCGCGGCGATACGCAGTGTTGGTCTGGAAATGCAAACCAACCGAAAAACCGACCAGCAGGGCGAAGAGGACGAGTTGCAGACGCGGGTAGCGGCGCAAAAACCCGAGCAGGGCGGCCAGAATCAGGCTGGAACCGAGCATGAGTGGCAGGGTGAAGCGGTCAGCCGAAAAATGCAGCTGCGGCAGGGTACGCTCCCCAACCAGCCATAACGCGCCGCCGCCCAAAATCCAGGCGAGGAGGCCGAGGATGAGAAAGTGATAATTGGATTTTGGTAATTCGAGATTTGATATTCGAGATTCGATATTCGAGTTGCGGAAAAAGTACAAACCGGTGAGCAGGGTGGCGGCCAAGGCCAGGGAAAAGGCCGCGATAGCGGTGAACAGGCCGAGGGTCGAAAGGTCGACCGGCCCGAAGGGCAGCACCCAGGCTGCGGGGACGCTCGTCCAGAAGGCCTGGAGCATGTTCCAGAGCAGTTTCCCAATCCCGACCAAGAAATTGGCGCGCAGGTCTTCGAGGGTCTGGTAGGTGTAGTTGGTGGTTTGGTGTGGGAAGAAAAAGATGCGCCAGGCCGTGACCGCCGCAAAAACCGCCAGGTAGGGGAGGAATGCCAGCCCGGCGCGGCGCGTCCGGTTTTCGCCAGTCGAGGCCAGCCAGAAGATGGGCAGGCGCAGGAATTCGAGGAAGTAGAAGTATTCGAGAGTCAGCAGGTTAAAAATGGAAAGGAACGCGGCGGCGCAGTGGAGCGGCAGGCTCTTTTTTTGCAGGGCCAGCAGGCCCAGGTAAAGCGAAAGCAGGAAGGCGTTGAAGACAAGGTAGAAATGGGTGTACATCAGCGAGATGTAGTTTTGCCCCAGGCCGGGATAAACCAGAAAGAGGGCGCTGGCCCACAGTGGCAGGCTGGACTGCGGCCAGAGTTTGCGCAAGACCAGCCAGACCAGCACGGCAGACAGCCAGCGCATGAACAGCATGGACAGTTGCCAGGCCCAGGGGTTCGGCCCCAGCAGCGGCAGGGTGGCCTGGTAGACCATGCCCCAGAAGGGGCGATTGGTCGAGAAGTATTGCGTCAGGGCGTCGGGGCCGAGGCGGTAATATATCCAGGCCCAGGGGGCTTCGTCCCAGTAAAAGCCGTGCTCCCAGAAGAAGAGGGCGTAGGCCAGCAGGGTCAGCAGGAACAAAAACAGCGGGGCGGGGATTTTTTGGAACGCTTTCATCGGGTGGGGATTATACCTATGGTTCTGCCATCCAGCCTATCAATTGGCCCTCGGCCACCGGCGAGACTGTCCCGCTGGCGAAATCGACCAGCAGTATCATGCGTTTGCCGTCCAGGAGACCATTCACGGCGATCTGGTTGCTATCTGGCGACCAGACGGGAGCGCGCATAGTATCATCTTCTTGAAAAGAGTAGTTACGAGCCACGCAATAATCAATGGTCTGATGTGTGACGGTATCAAGCACGAACAAACGATAGGGATGCTGCTGGGCAATGTTTTTCTGCGAATGAGTGTCTCCCCAGAAAGCAATATAACGACCATCCGGCGACCAGGAGAATTTGTCAATCGTCATGGTGGGATAGGCAGCGGTATAGTTGGTCAATTGTGCTTGATGGCCATTGCGGTCAACAATAAAGATTTCGTAGTGTTCGCCCTGATCGTCCGTTTCGTCTTTTGGCATCGGGATGGCAAAAAACTGGTCTCCAGGCTGCCATTTGGGCATGTTAAAACCGACCAACGGCCTGGACAGTTTCCACAGGACTTTGGCATCCCGGTCTTGCATGACCAGGGTGCCATCAGGGTAGTCCGCGTCTACGAAAGTGATATAGCGTTGGAAGTTCCCATCGTAAATTTTATAAAATTCAGGGGAATAATTATTTTGACAATGAGGAGGTGAACAGGATCCGAACTCGTTTCGTTTGAATTCGGGTGCTTCCCTAAGCGTGACATCAAATGGATTGAACAAACCATTCTCATCGCCATATGGACTAATCCAAGAGTTATCTACCCATAACTCGTCGTTATCGAACCAACCACTTACTGCGCGGGGGAGACGGTCTTTACCAAGGTTCTTTTCCTTCGCAACTTCCATTGGAGGCTTGTCCAGTGAAAATAACCAGAAATTCCTTTCGTATACAGGTAGAAATTCATCATGCCAATAAAAAAGCCATTTTTGATTGGGAGAGACAAACCCAAAATAGGTTTTTGTCAGCTGGTTGATTCCTTTACTGGATGTATAGATGGAAAGGTATTCATCCTGAAACAGAACAAGTCCCCCGCCAAACGTTGGGGTGGTGGCAACCGACTGAGGTACCAGGCAGACTTGACTCACGTTCGAGCCACTTTCGGGTGACATCGGGTATACATCTTCTTTAGGCTTTGTCGCTGGCTGATTGGTTTTGAGCCACGCCATTGGCTGCAGATTGAGGTCGAGTTCGATGACTTTGCCTGACGGCAAGTCTACAAGATAACTGATCGTCTTGGGATTTTCTTCGGAATCTTCTGTGGCGTTAATGATGAATTGTTCTTCGTTTGGCGAAAATTCTGGGAGATCGAGAAAATATTTGGCGGGCACAGCGGGGTTTGTGATCTGGTTTGTTTCCGGGTTCCACAACACAACTTGTTCTTTTCCCTCACTCACGGCGGTCAAAATTGAAAGATATTTTCCGTTGGGTGACCAGTGCGAAAAAGAAAAACCGGGCTCATCGATATAAAAATTTTCTTCTGTGATCCTCTCTTTGCCATTGCGATCCACCGCAATAAACTTAAATGTCTCAGAACCATCTCCCCGGCTTGTAAAGGAAAGGAATTCTCCATTGGGCGACCATTGCGGTGTTTCCCAATAAAAATAGCGGGTATCGCTTGTATAGAGTAAGCGGTTGCTTGAAATTTCCCTAACCTTATAATGCAAACTTTCATCAATGTAAGCTTCCCTGGCAAAAGCATTATCGAAGTATATCCATCGTAATCTTTGGTCAATGTTCATATCTTCTGGAAAAGAATAATGAAACACGGAGATTTTGCCGGTAAACGGATCAAGTAGGTTCATTTTAGGGGAGCCTGCCGCGCGTATATTGAGCAGCCCGTTCCTGAGCCAATGAGTAACATTCCACCAGTTTCTGTTCATGGGATAGCGAATGGCTGCACTATCGTCTTCCCCCGTCACAATCAAAGATCTGGTAGAGGAAAGGACGCCCCGCTCATACCGCAGATCCTGAATAGCCAACCATTGAGAATCGATGGAAACCAGGGACGAATGGCGTTCTGGCAGAACCATTGAACGCTGATATGGCTCGACGATTCCATCCAAGAATGGCGTAATTTTGCGCGTTGTTGCTGATAGCTTATACCAGCCTTGCTTGCCGTAGCACTCACCGCTAAAAATAATCGAGCCTTCGGTCAAGAAATCCCTGGGCAGTTGCGCATCGATGATTTCCTGGCAGCGGGTGTACGGCAGCGCAGTGGGAGTCGGTTCTATAAATTCAGGTTCGGCGGGCGTGGCAGTCGAGGTACTCGTCAGCACAACCGCAGGCGTACTGGAAACGATTGGCGATACTACCTCCGCTGTTGGGCCGGGAGTTGGCTGGCTGGCGCAGGCTGCAAACAAAAATATTCCCAACAGGATAAGGCTGGATAATAACAGTTTCGATTTCCCCGCACTCATGGCAGGCACCTCGTCTGGTTCAGGGTGGATGGATGTAAAAATTATAGCACCGCTGCACCGTGGAGGGGCATTTAAATAAAAAAGGGCGACCTGATGGGTCGCCCCTACTGATTATTGCTTACTGGCTTTCACCCAGCCCAAGCCAATGCGTCCGCGTTCTTTCTCGATTTTCTGGATATCGACATCGATGATGTCGCCGACCTTTAAGACCGTGCCAAACGGAATCTGGCTTTTGTGCAACAGGCCGTCCTGTTTGACGCCGATGTCGACAAAGGCGCCGAAATCGACCACGTTGCGCACGGTTCCCTTGAGTTCAAAACCGACTGCCAGGTCTTCCATTTTGAGCACATCCGAGCGCAGGATGGGGGCGGGAGTTTCCTCGCGCGGGTCGCGGCCAGGGCGGACGAGTTGTTCGAGGATGTCGCGCAGGGTCGGCAGGCCGCAGCCAATTTCGGCGGCCAGTTTTTCGGGCGAGGTTTTGGCGGTCAGCGCATCGAGGGCGGGTTTGCGCTCGTTTAGCGGCGAGGCTGGCGTCAGCCCGGCGCGTTCCAGCACGGCCAGGGCCACGGGATAAGACTCGGGATGAATGGCCGAGGCGTCGAGCGGATTTTTCCCATCCCGAACACGCATGAACCCGACGCTTTGTTCGTAGGCTTTCGGCCCCAACCCGGAGACTTTCTTCAGTTCCTCGCGGCTTTTGAAGACGCCGTTGGCGTCACGATAGGCGACGATGCCTGCCGCCAGTTTGGGGCCGACGCCTGAAACATGCGTGAGCAGGGCCGGGCTGGCGGTGTTGACGTCCACGCCGACCTGGTTGACAACGCTTTCGACGACGCCATCCAGCGAGCGGCTGAGGGCGGTCTGGTCGACATCGTGCTGGTACAGGCCAACGCCAATCGATTTGGGGTCGATTTTGACCAGTTCGGCCAGCGGATCTTGGGCGCGGCGGGCAATGCTGACCGCGCCACGGATGGAAACATCCAGGTCGGGGAATTCGGCGCGGGCAAGCGGACTGGCGCTGTAAACCGAAGCCCCGGCTTCGTTAACGATCAAATATTTCGTGCTCCTGGCCTTTTTACCGGTCAGCTCGGCTACCAGCATTTCCGTCTCGCGCGAGGCGGTGCCGTTGCCGATCGTAATCAGCGTGACCTTATGGCGGTTGATCATGTCTTGCAGGGTGTCAATGGCTTCTGCCCATTTGTTCTGCGGCGCGTGCGGATAGATGGTGCCGGTATCGAGCAGCTTGCCGGTCGGGTCAACCACCGCGACCTTGGTGCCTGTACGAAAGCCGGGGTCAAGCCCGATGACGGTTTGATTGGCCAGCGGAGGCAGGCTAAGCAGGGCACGCAGGTTGACGGCGAAGACATTGATGGCGTGGCCGTCGGCTTTTTCGCCCAGTTCGCGGCGCACATCGCGCTCGATGGCGGGCAGCAGCAACCGTCCGGCGGAATCTTCGATGGCCAGCATCATCTGGTCGACCATCGGGCTGAGGATGTTGGCTTCGAACTCGGCTTCGATCACCGGTTGCCAATCTTTTTCGGCCACTTCAACGCGCACGCGCAGGACGTTTTCTTTTTCGCCGCGGTTGATGGCCAGGATCTGGTGTGGCTGCAGGCGGTCGACGCGGCCTGAAAAATCATAATAGGATTCGTAAACGCTTTTCTCGTCCACTGCGCCTTCGATTTTTTCGGCGTAGAGCATCGAGAACTTAAGCGCCCTTTCGCGCACGCCCTGGCGGACGTTGGCGTTATCGCTGATGGTTTCGGCGACAATATCACGCGCGCCTTGCAGGGCATCTTCAATGGTCGCAACCTGTTCGTTCAGGTAGCCTGCGGCGATGTCTTCAGCCGCCCGGTCTCCGCGCGCCTGCTTCAGGATGACTTCAGCCAGGGGCTCGAGTCCTTTTTCGCGGGCGATCATGGCGCGGGTGCGGCGTTTGGGTTTGTAGGGCGCGTACAGGTCTTCGAGGGCGGTCATGTTTTCGGCGGCCTCGAGGGCGGCTTTGAGTTCATCCGTCAACTTGCCCTGCTCCTCGATGGATTTTAGGATGGCGGTGCGGCGCTCATCGAGGGCGCGCAGTTTTTCGACCATCTCGGCGGCCAGGCGCACCTGTTCTTCGTCGAGCGTGCCGGTCATTTCTTTGCGATAACGCGAAATGAATGGGATAGTGTTGCCTTCGTCGAGCAGGCTGATGACAGCCGCGACCTGTTGCGGGCGGACTTTGAGTTCAAGGGCGATTTTTTCAGCGTAGAGGGTCATGGGTTCTTCTGTTGGATGGGATTTTTTGTGCCACAGGCATGTATACCACAGGCACGATATGCACAGCATACTATGCTGCGCATTATAGAACAAGAGTGCGGATTTTACCACGCAAGAAAAATATGGATTCTTAAAAGTTGGGCCAAATTTCGGGCTTTGTAGGGCTTGCCCGCTGCTGTATACTAAGATTTATGGACAAACAACCCTGGTTTACTCCGCTTTGTGAACACTTGGAAAGGTCCGGCGAAATCGGCCTGCAAACAGCCTGCTACCTGCGCGAGAAGAAAATCTCGATTGCTTTCAAGAAGGACAAGCCCGCTGTTGGCGCGGCCTGGACCCCGCTGCGCTCGATAAAAATCAACACAGTTTACTTCACCCCTGAGCAAATCGAAAATCCGCGCCTGTTGAGCCTGGTGGTGCATGAAGCCCGCCACCTGCAGCAGGGGTTTTTCACCGCCTTATCGGTTTACGGCGAACTGGACGCCTGGCAAGTCGATTTCAACTTCCAAAAATTGCTGACCGGCGAATACCCCAGCCCGATCATTGCCGAATTGTGCGCCCTGCCGTTCGAATACGACCGCCAGATATTGAAGCACGCCCAAACCCTGATGCAGGCTTTCGCCGGGAAAGGCTACCGCATCGACCTGCTGCCGCTCTATCCGCTGCCGCGCGAAATCCGCTACCGCCTGACCGGCAAAGCATGAATCAAACCCGACTAACCGCCATATTGCTGGCCTTGCTGGTGACCGTTTTGTGGTCAACCTCCTGGGTGCTCATCAAAATCGGTCTGCGCAATGACCTGCCCGCCCTCAGTTTTGCCGGGATGCGCTACGGCATGGCCTTCCTTTTCCTCGTCCCGGTAGTGCTGGCCAGTCGGCGTGAACGCGCCATCCTGAAATCGCTTAATCGCAGCGACTGGCTGACCCTGGCCCTGCTGGGCGTGGTCATTTACACCTTTGCCCAGAGCGCGCAGTTCATCAGCCTGGCATACCTGCCTTCGGCCATGGTCAGCCTGGTTTTGAACCTGTCCCCGGCGGTGGTAGGCATCATGAGCATCTTCTGGTGGCATGAGAAAGCCGGCAGACTGCAATGGTTCGGAATCGGCCTGTGCCTGGCCGGGACTTTGCTCTACTTCCTGCCCATTGCGGAGGGCGGCCTGGCCCTGGCCGGGATACTCGCTGCGCTGGTGGCCCTGACGGCCAATTCGGCCTCGACCCTGATGGGCCGCCACGTCAACCTGCAAAGCCACCTTTCACCGCTGACGATTACCTTTGTCAGCATGGGCATCGGTTCCGGGTTAATGCTGCTCTCTGGCGGGATGCTGTATGGCTTCGGGACTCCATCGCTGACCGACTGGGGCATCATCGCCTGGATGGCGCTGGTCAACACATCCTTTGCCTACACCCTGTGGAACCAGACCCAGCGCACCCTGGCCCCGGTCGAATCAAGTATCATTCTCAACTTGATGATGCCGCTGATCGCCTTGCTCGCCTGGGTTTTCCTCGGTGAAACCCTGACCGCCAAAGAAATCTGGGGGCTGGTTTTGGTCGGGCTGGGCGTTTTGATTGTGCAAGGTTACAAGGTATAATCAGCCACTACGAGTCCGATTAGCAAATATTACATTCCACCTAAAAGGTATAGAAACGATGACCCCAATTACCCGCGAGGCCGTCTTAGCGGCACTCAGCCAAGTGCAGGAACCCGAACTACACCAGGATTTAGTGACCCTCGGCATGGTGCGCGACATCAAAATCGAAGGCGACAGCGTTGATTTCACCGTCATGCTGACCACCCCGGCCTGCCCCCTGAAAGGCAAAATCGAGAAAGAATCGCGCGAAGCGGTCGAAGCCATCGGCGCGAAAACCGTGCGCGTCAAACTGGATTCAGATGTCCCGCACGATGGCCGCATGCGCGGAATCGTCACCGCCCCGATCCGCAACGCGATTGCGGTTGCCTCCGGCAAGGGCGGGGTCGGCAAATCGACCGTCTCGGTCAACCTGGCCGTTTCGCTCGCCAAAAGCGGCGCGCGCGTCGGCCTGATGGACGCCGACATCTACGGCCCGAACATCCCGACCATGATGGGTGCGCCGCGCATGCCCACCCCGCGCGAGGACAAACTCATTCCGGCTGAAAATTACGGCGTCAAGATGATGTCGATGGCCTTCCTGACCAAACCCGGCCAGCCGCTCATCTGGCGCGGCCCAATGCTCAACAGCGCCATCCGCCAGTTTCTTTCGGATGTCGAGTGGGGCGAACTCGATTACCTGATTATCGACCTGCCGCCCGGAACCGGCGACGCGCCGCTCTCCTTGGCCCAGGCCCTGCCGCTAACCGGCGTGGTCATCGTCACCATGCCGCAGGCCGTTTCGATTGAAGACGCCAGCCGCGGCCTGGAGATGATGAAGCAGCTTGAAGTGCCTATCATCGGCGTGGTAGAAAATATGTCCTACCTGACCCTGCCCGACGGCTCGAAGATGGACGTCTTCGGCGAAGGCGGCGGCAAGGCCATGGCCGAACATTACGATGTGCCCTTCCTGGGCGGCATCCCGATGAACCCGAACGTGCGCATCGGCGGAGATTCGGGCAAACCGATCGTCGTCACCGACCCTGAAAGCGACGCCGCCAAAGCCCTGACCGCCGTCGCCGAAGCGGTGGCTGCCAAAGTAAGCGTCGCGGCCCTGAGCGGGGACAACAGCATCCCGATTAATATTGTCTAATTTAGGAGAGTGCAAGACTCTGCATTCTTCATTCCTGAATTGTTACTTATGCAACCAAACATTTACGGTATCCGCTTTAGCAAAATTGGAAAAATTTATCACTTTGACGCCACGCACCTGGATGAATTAAAGGTTGGCGAGCATGTCATCGTCGAGACCACCCGAGGACGGCAAATCGGCGAGGTCATCCAGCAGATTGCCAACCCCAGCCCTGCCCCCGACGGCAACTGGAAACCCATCGAGCGCCGCGCCAGCGCCGCCGACCTGCTCCTGCGCCAGAACTGGGCCCAGAAGCAAACCGCCGCGATGATTGAATGCCGCGCGCGCGCCTCCGAACTAAAACTGCCCGTCAAAATCGTCGCCTCTGAATACTCTTTCGACGGCTCGCGCCTGACCTTCATGTTTGCCACCGAAAACGACGAGAGAGACGAAAAAGTCGACCTGAAATCGCTGCGCAAGGACATGCAGAAGTTGTTCAGCGAAACCCAGGTCGAAATGCGCCAGATTGGCCCGCGCGACGTGGCAAAAATGCTCGGCGGCATGGGCGCCTGCGGCCTCGAAACGCGCTGCTGCTCCCAATTCCTAACCGAGTTCAGCCCGATTTCCATCAAAATGGCAAAAGAGCAGGGCATCTCTCTGACGCCCTCCGAAATCACCGGCATGTGCGGACGCCTGCGCTGCTGCCTGATTTACGAATACGAACAATACGTCGCCGCCCGCAAGGAACTGCCCAAGCGCAACAAGCGCGTCATCAGCCCCGAAGGCGAAGGCAAGGTTATCGACGTCTACCCGATGCGCAACGCCGTCATGGTCGAGCTGCCTGCCAAAAACCCGCAAGAGCGCCCGCTGTGGAAGGAATTCCACCGCGACCTGCTCGAACCCTGGGACGAACTCGAAGCCCTGCGCCGCAAATCCGCCGCGCCGTGTGACCGTCACGAAGGCGGCGGCTGCGACTGCGGCAAAGCTTCTTACAGCAAACCGCAAACCGACCCCGAAGCCGAAAACCTGGCGGCGGCAGAGCCGGAAAACCGAACCCCTGAGCAACCAGCCCAACCCCGCAAAGAGCAGCAAAATCGCCCGTCAGGAAGGCAGGAAAATCACGGCCCGCGCCAGCAGAACAACCGTCCAGCCGCAAAACAGGACAACCGCCCCCAAAACAAGCCGGGCGGACAACCTGCCAGCACACCCGCCAGCGCGCCCGACGGCAAGCCTGAAAACCGCTCCAACCGGCGCAGGCCTTTCCGCAAGCCGAACAAAAAAGGACAAGATGGACGCGCCTGACCTTTCATGGCCCGAACGACAAAAAATCCTGGTCATCCTGGCACACCCGGATGACCCGGAATTTTTTTGCGGGGCGGCCCTCAAGCGATGGGCGCTGGCGGGACATGAAATCGTCTACTGCCTGTTGACCTGCGGCGACAAAGGAACGAACGACCCGCAAATCGACCCGCAAAAACTATGCGCCTTGCGCCACGCCGAACAGGAAGCCGCTGGCGCGCACTTCGGCGTTACCCGCATCCACTGGTTCAACCTCCCCGACGGCTACCTGGTTCCGAGCATTCCCCTGCGCCGCGACGTGGTACGCGTCATCCGCCAGGAAAAACCGGACGTGGTCATGACCTGCGACCCGCAGAACCTGTTCCCCTCCACAAGTTACGGGCTGAACCACCCCGACCACCGCGCCGCCGGGCAAATCGTGCTGGATGCGCTCTTTCCCGCCGCCGGCAACCACAACTACTTTCCCGAACTGCTGACAGAGGAAGGCCTCGAGCCCTACACCCCGCGCGAAGCCTGGGTCTCGCTCACCAGCCAGCCCAACGTCAGCCTGGATGTAACCGAACACTGGGACGCCAAAATCGCGGCCATCAAGGAACACAAGACCCAAATCGGCGACCCGGCCAAACTCGAGGAACGCATCCGCGCCCGCCACACCGAAGACAGCACGCCAGAAAACCCGAGATACGAAGAAAAGTTCAGGCGGTTGGTGTTTCGGTAGTTGGGTGTCAGTGGACAGTGTGAAGTGACCAGTTTTCAGTAAAAAGCCTTTACTCTGCAATCTTCATTCTGCATTCTTCATTAAACCTATGGAATTCCTCACCCCTCCCACACGCGTCGTTTCCCTCGTGCCCTCCATCACCGAGAGCCTGTTCGACCTCGGGTTTGGCGAGGCCGTTGTCGGGGCGACCGATTACTGCGTCCACCCGGCGCAAAAAGCCTCCGCGTTGGAAAAAGTCGGCGGGACGAAAAACGCCCGCGTCGAAGACATCCTGGCCCTGCAGCCTGAACTGGTGATTGCCAGCCAGGAGGAAAACACCCCGGCGATTGTCCAGGCCCTCGAAGCCGCCGGGATTACCGTCTGGCTGACCTTTCCCAAAACGGTGGACGAAACCCTGGCCGACCTGCGCCGCCTGGCCGATATTTTCCAGAGCAACAACGCCTACCTGGCTGTCGACATGCTCGAAAAAACGGTCGAATTTGCCCGCGCCGTGGCCGCCGATGGCGAACATCCGCGCGTCTTCTGCCCCATCTGGCGCGGCGAGCAGGACGGGCAGCCCTGGTACATGACCTGCAACGCCGAGACTTACACCAGCGACCTGCTAGCAGTTTTCGGCGGCGATAATGTCTTTGCGGCCCGCCTGCGCCGCTACCCGCTCGAATCGGATTTGAAAAACGAGGCCGGCGAGGCCCCCGAAGGGCGCGACACCCGCTATCCGCGCGTCAGCCTCGCAGAAATCCGCGCCGCGCAGCCCGAACTGATTCTGCTGCCCAGCGAGCCATTTGCTTTTGACGAAAGCCACCTGGAAGAAATCAAAATCCTGCTGGCCGAAACACCCGCCGTAAAGAATGACCGCATCCGCCTTTTGGACGGCTCACTGCTGACATGGCCGGGAACACGGCTGGGCAAGGCGCTCGAGCAGTTGCCGGAATTTTTCCCGTAGGGCACAATAATCGAACCGCGAAGAGCGCGAAGTTTTTAAGATTTTCTCATCTGCCCTTGCGGGCGGTGCAAGGGCGGCGTTCTTTGCGCTCTTAGCGGTTCAAATTGACGAAAGTTATTGCAAAAATTATAAGTGGCGGGTAGAGAATTACGGGACAGCATCCCATGCCACGACTACCATCATACAGGAGCCCCTCTTATGACCGACCTATACACACAAGCCCAGGCCTTATTCCCCTACACGCAGTCTATGCGGCGCGATTTTCACATGCACCCCGAACTTGGTTTCCAGGAAGTGCGCACCTCCGGCATCATCGCCAAGGAACTGCGCGAACTGGGTCTCGAAGTCTCGACCGGCATCGCCAAAACCGGCGTGGTTGCGCTGGTGGAGGGCGCAAAGCCCGGCCCGGTGGTCATGCTGCGCTTCGACATCGACGCCCTGCCGATTGACGAAGACACCGGCGCGGAGTACACCTCCCAAACCCGCGGCGTCATGCACGCCTGCGGACACGACGGCCACACAGCCATAGGCCTGACGGTTGCCAAACTGCTCAACGCCCAGCGCGAAAACTTTGCCGGGACGTTCAAACTGGTTTTCCAGCCCGCCGAGGAGGGATTGGGTGGCGCGGAAACGATGGTCAAGGAAGGCGCGATGGTAGGCCCAACCCCCGTCCGCAGCCTCGGCCTGCACATCTGGAACAGCAAGCCGCTCGGCTGGGTCGGCATCGCCGCCGGGCCGGTCATGGCCGGGGCCTCGGCCTTCAAAATCGTCCTGCGCGGCAAAGGCGGACACGGGGCCATCCCGCACTTGAGCATCGACCCGGTGCTGGCTTCAGCCCACATCGTGACCGCCTTGCAAGCAATCGTCTCACGCAATGTGGACGCCCAAAAAGCGGCTGTGGTGACGGTGGCCAGCATTCACGGCGGCGACGCCTTCAACGTCATCCCGGCCCAGGTCGAGATGAGCGGCACCATCCGCTTTTTTGACCCGCAAGTCGGCGAACTGGTACACAAACGCTTTGAAGAAACCGTCCACAGCGTCGCCGCGGCCATGCAGTGCCAGGCCGAAATCGAGATTAACGGCATCACCCCGCCGGTCATTAACGACCCGGCCACCACCGAAAGCGTCCTGCGCGCCGCTGAAAACGTCTTCCCCGGCGAAACTGTCGACACGGCGGCCTATGTCACCATGGGGTCGGAAGACTTTGCCTTCTTTCAGCAAAAGGCTCCCGGCACTTACTTCTTTGTCGGTTCGAGCAACGAGGCCCGCGGACTGCACTACGGGCATCATCACCCCAAATTCGACTTTGACGAGGAATCGCTGGTGCGCGGGTCAGCCCTGATGGCCGCCGCCGCGCTCGAGACGCTCAAAGACGCCTGACAAACCCAAAAATCACCCAAAACGGGTGATTTTTTATCTTGACCCGCCCCGCCGAAAATGATATATTCATAATAATAATCCGATTAATCCAATTTATACCCGCTCCGGCCAAACAGCCGAGGGCACCCCAAAAGCGGACCATCCATGCTGCGAGAACGAAATTCCCAGGGCAATATTTCAGAATTTATGCGCTACCTTTCGGCGCACCCGGAGGCGGAGAACGGCCTGCCTTCCTTAACGGAACTCAGCCTCGAGCTGGGCATTTCGGTTGCCACTTTAAGGGAACAACTTGAAGTCGCCCGCGCCCTCGGTTTGGTGGATGTCCGCCCCCGCACCGGCATCCGGCGCTTGTCGTATTCCTTCCTGCCGACCATTCGCCAGAGTTTGGGCTACGCCATGAACCTCGATTCGGGGCATTTTATGGCTTTCTCAGACCTGCGCCGCCACCTGGAGTCGGCCTACTGGCACGAGGCAGTGCGAAAATTGACGCAAGAAGACCTTCAGGTCTTGCAAGATTTGATGCGGCGCGCCACCGACAAATTAAACGGCACACCGATTCAAATTCCGCACGAGGAACACAAGCAACTTCATCTCACCATTTTTCGGCATGTCGAAAACCTTTACGTGCGCGGAATTTTGGAGGCCTACTGGGAGGCGTACGAAGCCATTGGGCTGAACGTTTACAACGACATCAATTACCTGCAAGAAGTATGGCAATACCATCGCCAAATGATTGAGGCTATTGTTTCAAAGAATTACGAAGCGGGATACACCGCCCTGGTCAAGCATACCGACCTGATTTATCACCTGTACCGTCCCGCAACCAAATAACCTTTCCTGTCGAGGAGTTATGACCCCAAAACGCATTGTCAATGATTTCTCCATCACGGTCGGCACAGCCAACGGTTCAGGCAGTTCAACCGCCAACACCACCCTGCTGCGCGCCCTGTTCAAAATGGGACTGCCCGTTTCGGGCAAGAACCTGTTCCCTTCCAACATCCAGGGTCTGCCAACCTGGTTCACCATTCGCGTCAGCGGGGATGGATTCACCGCCCGGCGCGAAGAGCAGGAAATTGTCGTGGCGATGAACCCCGGCTCTTTCGTGCAGGACCTGGCGTCTGTTACCCCCGGCGGGGCTTTTTACTACGCCGACGACATCAAAATGCCCATCAACCGCGACGACATCAGTCTCTACCCGATGCCGGTCAAGCAACTGGTGCGCGCCAACGCTGAAATCCCGTCGAACCTGCGCGACCTGGTGGCCAACATGGTCTATGTCGGCATCCTGGCCCAAATGATTGGCATCGACCAGTCGAAAATCGAGATGGCGCTCAAATTCCATTTCAAGAACAAGGAAAAGCCGGTTTCGCTCAACATGAGCATGATACGGGCCGGGGCCGAGTGGGCCGCCGACAACCTGCCCAAGACCGACCCTTACGTGCTCGAGCAGCTCGACAAAACCGATGGCCTGATTATGACCGACGGCAACACCGCCGCCGCGCTGGGCGCGATTTATGGCGGGGTGCAGTTTGCCGGATGGTACCCGATTACCCCGGCCTCGAGCCTGGCCGAAGCCCTGAACGAATACCTGCCGCAGTTACGCAGAAGCGAAGACGGCAAGAACACCTTCGCCGTCATCCAGGCCGAGGATGAACTGGCCGCCATCGGCATGTGCGTCGGCGCGGGCTGGAGCGGCCTGCGCGCCCTGACCTCCACCTCCGGCCCGGGCATGAGCCTGATGACCGAGTACGCCGGGCTGGCCTACTTCGCCGAAGTACCGATTGTGATTTGGGACATCCAGCGCATGGGGCCGAGTACCGGCCTGCCCACGCGCACCTCGCAAGGCGACCTGTCCTTTGTCGCCAACATGGGCCACGGCGATATTGATTCGCTTATCCTGCTGCCCGGCTCAATTAACGAGTGCTTCGAGTTCGGCTGGCGTTCCTTCGACATCGCCGAGCGCATCCAGGCCCCGGTCTATGTGCTCAGCGACCTGGATTTTGGCATGAATCAGTGGATGTCTGAACCGTTCACCTACCCCGACCAGCCGATGGACCGCGGCAAGGTGCTCTGGGAGGAAGACATCGAAAAATTGGGTGCAGACTGGGGCCGCTACAAGGATGTGGATGGCGACGGCGTTGCCTACCGCACCCTGCCCGGCAACACCCACCCTTTGAGCGCGTACTTCACCCGCGGCACCGGCCACACCCCCGAGGCGCGCTACTCGGAAGAGCCGGATGTGTGGGTCACCAACATGACCCGCCTGAAACAGAAATACGAAACCGCCAAACAATACCTGCCCAAGCCGATTGTAAAAACCATCGAGGGCGCAAAATTCGGCATCATCGCCTACGGTTCGACCGACCCGGCCGTCGAGGAAGCGCGCCTGAAACTGGAACGCGACCACGACCTGAAAAGCGATTACCTGCGCCTGCGGGCAATACCCTTTAACGGGGAAGTCAGCGACTTTATCGCCGCGCACGAGCGGATTTATGTCATCGACCTGAACCGCGACGGGCAGTTGCAGCAACTTCTGGCCATGAAACACCCCGAACACGCCACGCGCCTGGTTTCGATTGCCTACAACGACGGCCTGCCGCCCACCGCGCGCTGGGTTCGCACCGCCATCCTTGAAAAGGAGGAAAACTAACATGAGCCAACCACTTCCCATGGCCGGCGCGCCTGCGCAACAAGTCAACAGCGTCGGATTGAGTAAAAACGATTATCGCGGCAACCCGACCACCTTGTGCCAGGGCTGCGGCCACAACTCGATTTCCAACCAGATTATTGCAGCATGTTACGAAGCCAATGTCGTGCCTGAGAAAATCATCAAGTTTTCCGGCATTGGCTGTTCGAGCAAAAGCCCGACTTACTTCCTGAACCGCACCTTCGGCTTCAACAGCCTGCACGGACGCATGCCCTCGCTGGCGACCGGAGCCTTGTTCGGCGACCATCACCTGAAAGGCCTGGGAATCTCTGGCGACGGTGACAGCGCCAGCATCGGCATGGGACAGTTCAAACACGCCATGCGCCGCAACGTCAACATGGTCTATATCATCGAAAACAACGGCGTTTACGGCCTGACCAAGGGCCAGTTCTCGGCCACCGCCGACAAGGGACTCGAGCTCAAGAAACAGGGCGTCAACATGTACCTGCCGGTCGATATCTGCATGGAGGCCCTGGCCTCGCGCGCGACCTTCGTGGCGCGCCTGTTCGCCGGGAATGCCAAGCAAACCAAGGAAGTGCTCAAGGCGGCCCTGTCGCACAACGGCATCGCTGTGCTCGACATCATCAGCCCGTGTGTTACCTTCAACAACCTGGAAAGCAGTTACTACTCGTACAGTTTCGGCAAGGAAAAGGAAGACCCGCTGCACGACATTTCCTTCCACCAGGCTTCCGAGGGACCGCAAAGCACCGTTTCGTATGTGCCGCCCAAACCTGAGATTAAGCTCGAAGCCGATATGATTGACGGCGAAATCCGCGAGGTGGCCCTGCACGACGGCTCGAGCATCATCCTGAAAGCGCTCGAAAAGGATTACGACCCGACCAGCCGCTTCGAGGCCATGCGCGTGCTCGAAGAATCCGCCGCCAACAACTGGCTGGTGACCGGCCTGTTGTACATCGCTCCCGAAAGCCCGTCGCTGACCGATGTGCACAACCTGGTGGAGACGCCGCTCAACCGCCTGACCGAAAAAGACCTGCGCCCCGCGCCGGAAACGATGAAGACGATTAATGATTTGATGTTCTAACCCCGCCCCCACCCGACCTCCCCCATTTTCTACGAAAATGGGGGAGGTGACGCGTAGCACCGGAGGGGTACAGGTTTTCCCATGCCCCAAATCACACCCCAATTCTCCATCCCCGATGAAGAAATCCATCTCGAATTTGTCCGCGCCGGGGGGCCAGGCGGACAAAACGTCAACAAAGTTTCGACTGCGGCGCAGTTGAGATTCGACGTGCGCAATTCACCGTCGCTGGCAGAGGACGTCAAAGAACGCCTGGAAAAACTGGCCGGGACGCGGATGACCACCGAGGGAATCCTGCTCATCGAAGCCAAAAACCACCGCACCCAGGAACAGAACCGGGCCGAGGCCATCCTGCGCCTGACATCGCTCATCCTGCAAGCCCTTGAAAAACCCAAAATCCGAAAAAAGACCAGGCCGGGGGTGGCCGCCAGCGCCGCGCGCGTTTTCGAGAAGAAGCGCCGCGGGGCGATTAAGCGCACCCGCCAGTACAGCCCGGACGATTGGGAATAGCCTCAAACTGACAACATGGCAAATACACAATACCTGGTCCTGCTGCGCGGCATCAACGTCGGCGGCGGGAATATCATCAAAATGGCCGACTTAAAGGCTTGCTTCGAGCAGGGCGGATTCGGAGACGTTGCCACTTACATCCAGAGCGGCAATGTTCTTTTTGAATCGGGCGAGACCGACCGGGAACTGCTGACTGGCAAACTGGAACAGGCCATCTCGGCGGCTTTCCCGCCCTACCAGGCGCGGATTGTCCTGCGCACCCATGCGCAACTCAGGCAGGTTGTCGCGGATGCGCCGCAAGGTTTCGGGGGCCAGCCGCAAAACTGGCGCTACGACGTGATTTACCTGAAAGACCCGCTGACCGCCGCCGAGGCGCTGCGGCATATCCAGGCCAAACCCGGCGTCGATGAGGTCTTCGCCGGGGAAGGGGTCTTGTATTTTTCGAGATTGATTGCCAGGGCCAGCCAAAGCCGCCTGACGAAGATAGTCGGCTCGCCGATTTACCAGGACATGACCATTCGCAACTGGAACACGACCGGCAAACTACTGGCACTGATGGACGCGCGAACCCACGCTTGACTCTCATGCTATACTTTTTCTAGCGGGTTTTGTGTATAGACTTTGCCCGATTGCGGTCTAAATCCTATCTTAATTTCGGGGGTTAGGCTGCATTAAAAACTTAAGTCGCCTAAAAGGAAATAGGCCGCAGCAGGTTAATCCGTAGTTAGCCCGCCCTTTACGCAGATTAGTTGTGAAATATTGACAAGAACACAGGTACTCGCTTTGACTTTCCAATCACCGCCTACGCTATAGACAAGGTTCTTTGGAGAAATATGACTCAGAAAAACTGTCCTGACTGTAAAGGTAATTTGAGAAAAGTTAAACTCTTTGGGCGTAGTTGGGAAAATCCTATAAGTGGTGCGGCGATTGACGCTGATATTCGCTTTTACGCAGAGGATAACGCAAAAAGAAGTAGTTTTCTTGGCATGTTTAAGCCAAAAGGCAAAGTCAAATCTTTTATTTGTGAGTCGTGTGGGCGGATCTTCTTATATGGTATTCCAAATTAGTATTTTAATAAGGCTTCCTAATTTTCAAGCAGAAAATCAAAAACTTCGATTTTGGCAAAAAGATGCAATCAAAAAACATGCAAGTCGCCGATATTCATTGGCAACATTGCTAAAAAGAATGGCCTTCCAAATTCAGAACGGGCTAACAAAGCGTGCACCGGACGCGGGCGGGCGTTGCCCACCCGGCAGGGAGTCAGCGCCTTTGGCGTTTTCTGCGCTGTGGCTTTTGTCCGCCAAATCCGCCCGCGCCCGGTAACGCAAACCGTTAGGCGCTTTCTTATCACCAATTTTTTCTAAGGGCTATTTGATCAAGGTCTCAATGATTTTAGAATCTGGCATTTGGAAAAATGAACTCAACAAAGATTTGCAGACAGTAAAAAAGCGTTTGCAAAAAGCAAGGATTTCGGGCGAACAAAAACATTATGAGTTAGCGACTGTTTCTGTCGAAAAATTTACTTTTACGAGTGCGTTTATCATCAGAAAGTTGATCGAATCTAAAAAACTTTCAGACGAATTTGAATCAATGGCCATACAAGTGCTATCATTTCAACGAAATATTATTGAACAGGCCATTACTCTTTTTAATCGGCATCGTATTGATAGATTTTACAATTTGGAAAATGCAAATAAATCAACGCTTTCGGTAGTAAATATCTGTAATGCTTTTATCCATAGCTTTGTTTTTGAAATAGCCATCTCCGATGATAAAGACTCTGTTGATGGCATATTTTTTAGCTCTGATAAGACAAAAGATACAGCTGTTTTCTTTATTCAATTGGAAAACTACTTTAAAGTTATCGAAACAGCCATCAAAGATGAAATTCTACAAATGCACGCGAAACCCAGAGAAGGTAAAATTCGCAAATCACGAAATCAGCGAAAACCGTAGGCAAGTATTCTGCTGGCAAAAACGCGCCTAACACAGCTTGCAGCGGACAAGGGCGGGCTGCGCCGCCTTTCGGGGGATTCTTCCCCAAGTGCGGATTCAACGCTCTGGCTTTTTCCCGCCAAGTCCCGCCCTTGCCGCTAAAGCGCACCGTTAGGCGCTGGCACAATAACACAAGCACATGCAAAAATCGTATCGAAAACCTGTATTTATTGGGGTTCTTATCGTTATATTTGCTTTGGCGTTGTTTTGGAGCTGGACACCAGACGATTTCTCGAATCAAAATTGCAAATTTTCCAAAAATGCTGCTTGGATTAGTGTTGACTGGACTTCCACACCAGTTGATGAACTTGCAGTCAGACAACTTGCTGAAAGTGCAAAATCTCGCAATTTGAAATATTTATTTCCGTATGTTTCTTATCTCAAATCTAATGGGTCTTTTAGTCCGTCTTATAAATACGCTGACGAATTTGTCAGTACTTTCCGCATATCTAATACAGATACTCAAATATTGGCTTGGATTGGTTTGCCACTCGCAAATAAGCGTCAAATAGGTGTTCAAGGCTGGGTTGACTTATCAGACCTAGACACACAAGAAAACATCGTTGAATTTATCGCGAATCTACTTGAACAAAACGATTTTGACGGCGTACACATAAATGCTGAAACAGTTCAAAACAACGACCCCTATTTTTTGAATTTATTGGACGAAGTTAGGAAAAATATCGGAAAAGATAAAATCATTAGTATTGCTGGTAGTCACTGGTATCCTGATTACATCAATATTTTGCCAGTTATAAATGATTTTCGTTGGACAAGTTCTTATTATCAAGAAGTAGGTCAGCGTGTAGAACAAATCGCCACAATGACTTATGATAGTTATACGTTTCATCCTGCTTTATATCGATTATGGATGCGTGAACAGGTAAAGGGAATTATTAGCAGTTTAGAAAACTCTGGCGTAGAATTATTTATTGGCGTTTCAGTTTCTCGTGAGCAAACACGCTCCCACCAGCCTGATATAGAAAACCTTGCAAATGGTTTGGCAGGCTTATGTGCCGGATTAACAGAAGCAAATACCATTCAAGGCGTTGCGATTTACGCTGATTGGGAATTTTCTCAATCAGATTGGCAATTATGGCAGGCATGGCAAAGGTAAGCGAAACCGCGCCTAACATCGTTTGCACCGGACAAGTGCGGGCTTTGCCCACACTTGGGGGGATTCAGCCCCGAAAGCCGGGTTCGCCCTTTGGCATTTTTCTGCCAATTCCCGCACTTGCCGGTAAAACTTGCCGTTGGGCGGCAGGTATATTAAAGTCAATATCATCACATTGAGGTAATTAGAAATATGGTTACAGAAGAAGTTGTCTTTACCAATGAGACCGTTCAGTTAGCAGGAACGCTATATAAGCCAGATACGCAAACAACATATCCTGCCTTGGTGGTTCTTCATGCTGCTAACGGCGGAACCCGACAATTCCCTTTCTATCAACACCTAGTTACATATTTGCCAGCATGTGGTATAGCCGTGTTACTCTTTGATCGGCGAGGATCTGGTCACTCTAGCGGAGATTTTGAAACGTCTAGTTTTGAAACTTTGGCAGAGGATGGTAATGCCGCCGTAAATTATTTGCGAACACGAGACGATATTAATAAAAAACAAATTGGATTATATGGTATTAGTCAAGGGGGCTGGATTGCACCTCTCGTAGTTGGACTGCGATCCGATATTGCATTTCTAATTATTGTATCGGGATGTGGAGTTTCGCCTGCAAAACAAATGGATTATGGCGCAACTTATACTCTGCGCCAGCAGGGTTTTACAGAAAACACTATAGCCCAGGCAATTGCTCTGCGTAAGCGCGTAAATGAGTATTATCGAGGGCACATTTCTCGTGAAGTCATTTCTGCTGAACTTGATAGTGCCCAATCTGAACCATGGTTTCAGGGAGCCTATATCAATTCCAGCAAGGGTTTGCCAGAAGATGTTACGAAAAGCAAGTGGTGGCAAGAATTAGACTACGATCCACTTCTCATCTGGAAGCAAATACAACCACCTACGCTTTTTCTATTTGCCGAAGATGATCAATGGGTACCAGTTACAGAAAGTACATCCAAATTGGAAAAGGCAACTGCACACATAAAAGATTTGGCGATAATACAGATAAAGGGAACGGACCACTTAATGGTCAAAACAAGCGAAAAGAAAGCAGAAATCATTTCAGAAGAATATGTTGAGACGATGGTTGCTTGGTTAATGAAACGCATTGGCTAGAATTCAAAAAATGCCGCCCAACATCGTTTGCACCGGACAAGTGCGGGCGTTGCCCACACTTGAGGGGATTCAGCCCCGAAAGCCTGGTTCGCCCTTTGGCTTTTCTCCGCCACATCCCGCACTTGCCGGTAAAACCTGCCGTTGGCTTGCCCATCTGAAGTTGGGGAAAAAAGAAAGCAAAATACGGGGATTGACAGCAGGGTTGGTATTATATACAATACTAATATGAGCGTAATTCAGATTGTCGTT
>Ga0208244_100830_pt1 | contig 23125 bp, 25 predicted proteins | sample SubbioCR12Aug_5A_FD_184828 | JGI IMG/M metagenome (GOLD analysis project Ga0208244, IMG submission 184828) | Serpentinite rock and fluid subsurface biosphere microbial communities from McLaughlin Reserve, California, USA - CR12Aug_5A (SPAdes) | ecosystem: Environmental > Terrestrial > Deep... | reverse complement strand
AAGTGTTCTATAACAGACATAGGATGCATTCCAGTTTGAATTATTTATCTCCGCTAGAATTTGAACAACAATTTTTTAGTAACAAATAATCTCTTATATTTGTGTACACAAAACTGGGGGAAGATCAAATTCTTATTTCCTTTAGTTGTTTTAACTTCAATATATTTAGGTTCCCCATCTAAATCAAATGATAATATATCATATCCCAATCCATCGCCTTTGTTTTTTGCTACATGTTCAACTTTTTCGGCAAGCGTTTTTTTACCATGTGTTTCTAAAAACTCTTTCTCATATTTGAAAACCCAAATTTCTCCTAAATCACCAATTCTTTTATTTGCTACATTATTTTGAATATGATTAATAATGCTTGGGGTAAAATTTATACTTTCAGTCTTGGTATCTAAGGAATTTGACAAAATCTCATTTTCATTAACAACTTCAATAGCCTTGATATTTTGAGTTTTGATATAATCAAAATGTTGGGAAACAACGTAAATAAAATCCTGCGTTAAAACATTATAATACTTATCCCTATAACAGTTTTCGTCAAGTCTATTTTCGTGAAGGTTTAATAACTCTTGGTCTTTTTCAATTTCATATCTAACAAGTTCACATAGATTTTGATATAATCCAATATTTTCGACACGTCCTTTTATTGGTTTGTGAGGATAGTCAATTCTTTGAGCAAACTTTTTAAAAATCCCGAACTTATAAAAAAAATATCTCTCAGGAAACATTAAAGTTAAATAAACGATTATTGCTCTATGGTCTTGATAGTGGTTATTTTTCTCTGGGAAGACTTTTTTACTCAATGTTCCAAAGTTTTTCTGGAATTTTTCTACTCTTGCAAGTATGTCAAAATATTCGTCATATAGTAATTGAAACATTTCTCTAATTTGCTCGGGTGATTCTTCAATATTCTCAAGAAGCATTCTTCTTGGGAAATACAACTGAGAATCCAATAAATTATCTGATTTACTAAGAGACAATTCAACGTTCGAATAAAAGTCAATAGAATTAATATCAAAAGTATCTTGAAACTGTTTTATGGCGTGCCACTTATAAATTTCTTGTTTATGAATACTTTCAAAATTTCTCTTATATTCTTCAATATATGACTTTACTATTTTAATATTCATTGTCGTCGCCTATAAACTCTTCGTAGTATTTCCTCACGTCTTTCAAATATACACATTCCATATAACATATACAAAATACTGTGTCCGGCTAATTTCTCTCAGCAGTGCCGAGAGTTTTGGAAAGTCTCGTTATGTATCGTAAAACTGCTTCATTCGCCAAATGTTTTAAATACGATGTTAGCGGTTGATGTTTTTTTTTCTGTTTGTCATTTTGCATAACATTACTTTAACATATCATTTTGTTACATCTTCGGGTTCAACGGTTACGACTATATTTTGACCTTTAGCGTGTCTGTTTAAAAAATTGATAAGTCTGGTATTAATTGCTGTGACCTGTAGGTTGTTGCCAAATGAGCCGGGTGCAACCGCTTCAGAATTATATGTAAAATGGTTTCCTTGTTTAACCAACAAACCATAACTCGGACTTGGCGAATGAGTGAAGCAATAGGCTGCATAAACATTTCCCAAACCTGCTGATATTGCCTGTCCGTATTCTGCACCACCATAAAAATAAGCTGTAGGAAAATCTATAGTTTTAAAAGCACTTGCTTCAAAGTATCTGTTTTGATTGTAAAGCCAGTTTAATTCTCCCATCGAAAAGAAGAACATTGCAGTTGGGCGAAATCCATATTCCTTGACTTTCATTACAGTCCACCCACCCATAGAATGTCCGCCTAATATTATTCTTGATTTGTCAATTTTGAAACTTGAAGAATTGATGAATTCAATGACCGATTGCAATTCTGATACTCTATATCCAAAGCTTTCTCCATTTCCAAATGGATTATCATTTAGGTAATCAAGAGCTTCGTCTAAAGTTCCATTTGATTGTCCTTGAATTCTAACTGACATAACTGCATCACTATGGTCAGGAACAAAAACATAATACCCTGCACGGGCAAGCGCTTCGCAAATTTCAACAGAGCCGATACCGCCACCAGAAAATCCGTGTGAAAAAATAATTGCAGGATGATTGTTATTTATTTCTGAACCATTATGAGAAACCTTTCCCTTAACCATTAACCCTGTTGAAGCCGTATTATAGTTATAGTCATTTTCTTCATCACGTGTAGGATACCAAATTGCAACCATAATGCTGTCTTGAGCATCTTGCGCGATTTTGACGAATTTATAGCCCGCTTTAGGTTCGGTAGGAGGGTCGGTTATATTGTCTTTGTTACACGCAAGCAAAGAGAAGCTAAGTATAAATACAATAATTAAACTTAGGTTCTTTAATATAGTTTTAAAGATGTCGGTTTTATATTCTTTTTTCATTGTCAAAATTTATTTAGTCAACTATTTATTTCTCAAATTGTGTACTGTTTCAATTGCCGCTAACGTTTTGCGGCTTGGCGTAGTGGCGGTTTTCGGAGCGCGTCCTTGTCGGCTTGCACCAAATTTACTTTAAAGCACAAAGCTTTGATTTACCTCTTCACCCGCCATAAGTTATATGCGGTGTTGTGCTGTCGTGCTTGTTTATCTCATTATATTTTATTTATCTGCTAAATTTGTTTTCCCTTTTAATATATCGCTAAGAAAAATTTCCTTAACTCGTTGTGATTCTTCAAAAAGCGGACTATGTGCAGAATTCTCAAACGTATAAAACCCTTTGACAGGTGCTTGCAATTTCTCGTAATATGCTTTTGACAAATCAACATTGACAGTCAAATCGTATTTCCCACTCAAAAAATATATCGGAATATCAAGCTTAGCCACCATGGCGGGAATATCTATAACAAAAAGCTCATCGATAAACCTGGCTTTATTTATAAATTTGAATTTTGAAACCCATATATTGATTTTTTCCTTTAGGGTATATGCTTTACAAGTCCAAGCTGGTATAAACACGCCTGTAAAAACCGATTTCATATTACGCATGGTACCAATGCCCAGTTCGTGCATAGCTTTGTCCCGAAAGGCCGATTTGAAAAAGGGCGCAAAACTTGAATCTGTATCCAGAAGTGCATATTTTTTTAGTTCGTTTAATGCTTTTGAATTGCCCGAAGCAGTGTACCGTTCCTCCATGTATTTAAAGGCAATCCTTTCCGAATCAGCCTGACGTGTGATTTGTGCCATACCAATATATGCGTTGTAGAGTTGTGGAGCTTTAGCTACCGCCTGTATAGCAAATGGGGTTCCTCCGGAATGTGCCATCAGGTAAATCTTTTCTTTTCCGAAACGCTGACGCAAATAGTTGGTAACTTCGATAGCATCGGATGTAAGCTGTTCGAACGTCATGGTTTCAATGGGTATATCAGGGCTGTACGAAAGACCGCCTCCACGCTGTTCCCAGTAACAAACAGTAAAAAGCTCTTCGAGCCCGGGTTTGTATTTTTCAATCAGGAAATAATTTGGGAAAGCAGGTCCGCCATGTACATATAGTAATACGGGATTATTGATATTTTTGCTTCTGATAATCATTCCCTGCCGAATACCTCCGATAGATACATAGGTTTTTTCTGAAATACTACTAGCTATAGCTTTTCCATTTTTATCTAAAAAAGGCTCAGGCTTTCCAGGGCTATAAAATAGTATAACAAGCAGAAGAACAAGTACACTAACCAATATAATGGTAAGAATTGCCGTTATCATTCGTATTATCCGTTTTATTATGCTTTTCAAATGTTTCCTATTTAACATTGTTATGACCAATTACTTTTGCAGGCTTATAAAATATGTTCATATAAATGACTTTTTTTTTTGTCCTTAAACATAACATATATATGACAGGGGCATTTCTCAGCATGCAGCACAACGGTTTCGGGCTTTGCGTTCGGGCAGGTAACGGAGCACAAAACTGTCAATACACCACAAAAGTTGAATAGAAGCACAACGCTTGATTTAACCACTGAACCGCCACTTTTTTATACGCGTGTTGTGCGCATATGCTTTCTTCAGTCCGGTTTTTAGATTATTCTAATTGCTCTTCAATTCAACAGAAATAATCTACAATCACACTTTTAATTTTATACCTTACCTCCTTTTACAAGGAGCCATATTGATAAGGCCATTTCACCAAAGATACTTGGTATTGCAACCAATGCTAAAAAAATTGAACTATAGTCATCATAGTTTTCTAGCAAGAAGTGTGCAGATGTATCTACAATATACATAATGCCTGCAATAATAAGAAATAATGTGATGAATTTTGGTTTTTTAAGTATTCGTCCCAACAGTATTAGATGTATTCCAAAAAAGAATAAACCAATTAGCCAGGTAATGTTAAATACATCAACTTGCCGTAGTATTTCCTGACTAGTGGTTGAAGAAAGAGCAATTGGAAGAGCAAAAACTGCTACGCCCATTATAGCTGCATGCATCATTCTAAATAGCGTACTTAAGCCAGATAAAATATTATCCTTATACAATTCATACAATGCCCATGCAACTACAACATCAAAAATTACTGTTACAAGAAAAGCCATTATTCCAAATCTCACCATCAGATGATTTTCCTGAACTGTATTCAAGGGATCATTTGAAATAGATTCGAGCACAAAAAAATTTGCAAATATCGCGGCGAAGAAGATAACTAGGTAGCTAACACCTGCTATTTTTGATAAAGTTCTTGATTTCATTTTTATTATTTTTTAGGATTATAAATAAAATAAATAACTCACTAATTTACGCCATAAAGTTTATAAATTACATTGCAAATCTAACAAAAAATTTCTATTTCTGCAAACTTATGGGGCGAATCCTACAAAAAAATGGGTCAGAACTATGTTTGTTGCGGAATTGGTGATAACGGTTTGTAGCGACAAGAAGTTGGCGATTTTTACACCCTAACTTTTCGGTGTAGCACTATGTTTATTTATATACAATTCGTTTATTTTTAGCACTTTAACCCGCATTACGCTTATACAATGTTGGGCGTTCGTTATTCTTTTTCCGCATACTTTATCGTTAATTCGTCTTCTGAATCAAAAATTGTCAATGCGTGTTTTATCTTCTCAAATTTTCCAATATTATCAATGTTACCTTCAATGAAATATGTGTCGTTTATTGCAACTGCTTGTCTTGGATTTCCTTCTTTTGGATTCTTCGTTAATGTTATCTTTTCTGCCAAGTCTGTTGTAAAAAATGTTTCTGGTTGCAATTCAAAAAGTTGCTTAAACACTTCTACATACAATTTGGCGACTTGATTAACTTCAATTTTTTGGTCGAAGAAAATGGCATATTCTAACTTCTTGTGTTTTGGGTCTTCCGCTTCAAAGATATTAATTTCGTTGTTTTCGTCTGTTTCTTCTAATTCAATATCAGGCATTTGCCAAATTTTCAAGAATCGTTCAGCGAGTAAGTCAAAACGTCTTTCAATTTCTGCTTTATCCCACTTTTCTGCAATAGATAAATATTTGTTAAGCCATAAACGACTGTCTTTGTAACCTGCATTTTCTAAATCCCTTTTAAACACAAATGGTTTGTTGCCAAGTTTTCCATTATTGCCCGATAAAGTCAAATTCCCAATTGTATTCAAATAGGTTTCTTTGATTAAGTTATATTCATCTGCTCCTAAATCCACTTTCCATTTTGGGTCAGGATTTTGTGGGAAAATATGTTCTATGGTTATATCTGTGTTACCTTCAATTATGACGGGTTCGTTATTTTCAAAATTCTCAAGTCGTTCAAGTAGGTAAGTTCTGTTTCTGGATTTTATGTTGTAAACATCTTTTAGTTTTAGGCTTTCAACAACTTCTTTGTTTTTTGGAAAACGTTGTGAGCCTGGTCTTTTTAGTAACCATTTTTGCAAGGACAATAAATAATCGTTTTTATCCACTTTTTCGTAAAGTGTCATAAATATTTTATTCAGTGCGTTTGTTGGCAAACCAACAATAAATCTTCTCCAAGCAAAGGATTGTATGAAATCCAAAACTTTTGTAAATGTTGCTTTATCAATTACGTTTTCTGAATAGTCTTCATAAACTTTCATTAAAAACGGATAAGCCACATTTATTTCAAGTCTGTTTATGTATTCAAGTTGTAATCTTATGTCTTTGTCCGTCTCGTTTTTTGGATTTAGTAGTTTATTATAAAACTTAACAAGCGATTTTATTGGTGATAGATTGGTTTCTAATTCTTGTAAGTCAGTTGTTGGAAACTTTGCTTTAAACTCCAAATAAACTTTGCTTTTGTTCGGGATTTTATTGTTTACTAAAGTCAAATAATCTCTAATAAAATCAGAAACTTTGCTTGTATTCAAGGTTTCATCTTTTGCGAGTTTCTCAATGATTTCCCAATAGTTGTTATAAATCTTATTTTGGTCTCTACGATTGAGACCCATTAAAATATAGTTTCTAATTAAGTCTGCTTGTGATAATTCAAGACCTGTTGAGTTTAAACTTTCAAAAATTCTTTGAGGGTCGTCTTTTTCTCTATCAAGCGAAATTTCTACAAACATCAGTTTTGAAAGTCCTTTCAATACGAACTCAAAATTTTCTTCAGTTATCCTACTTTTAAAGTAGTTGAAGTTGTCAATTACTTTCGAGAAGTCGCTAAACTCTTCATCCTTATCGCTTCTTAAAAGGTATTTTATTGCTTTGTCGTTATTTTCAGTTGGTCGAAGTTTTAATTTTTCTTCTTCGGGTGCAAACTTGTTTGTGAGATATGTTTCTGAAATTTCGGCTTCAAGTCCTTTGTCTCCAATTTCAATTGCCAAACGATAAAGAGCCAAATAAATTAAAGTCAATGTTGTCAACCTTTGCTGTCCATCAATTACAGTCAGTTCTTTTATTCGTGAAGAAGTATAAACATCATCGTGAACATAAACGACACTACCAATAAAATGAGCATTCATTTTGCTACTTGTTCCGACTTCCAAAATGTCGTCCAAAAGTTGTTTGCATTGACTTGTCGACCAATCATAATTTCTTTGGTAAACTGGAATTACAAATTGTGTCTTATTTGAAGATAAAAAGTCTTCTACTTTCGTTTCGTTTGCTTTCATTTATTTTATTCTGTTCACTGTTTGTTCGGGTTCTCTCTAATGACGCCCAACTCGTTTATTTACGCCATAAATTAAAAAATCTCTCCACAAATCTAACAAATAATTTCTACATACCCAAATATTTGACAATGTCAATCTTCCAAAAATTTCCAGTCGTATTTCCATCTCTTTTGAGTGAAATATTTGTAAAAAATGTGTTTCAAATCGTCTAAATTTCGTATGTTTACAAATTGAAAGCACACGTTTTAAAATATGTGGTTTGGAAAATTGTTTATAATGTAAGAGAGTTCAATTAGAGGAAAATTACTATGAACGAGAAAAATGATAGTCTTGAATCAGCAAACAGTTTAGATTTTCATGTTAGCAAAGTAATCAGTGGGGAACGCCGTTTCGAGAACGTGTTCCAAGCTGTCACTCGGATGATTTTGGATTATCCGAACGGAATCCGCAAAATCACGGTGAATGGGCGCCCAACCTACGATTTCCAGCTTTTCCGCAAACCCGGAAAGCATATCGTCGGGATGTATGACGAAATCAACAGCTTAGTGTCCTTTGTCAAAGATGCGGCTGATGGCGGTTCTTCAGCCGAAATGGCTTTTGTGCTAATCGGCGAACCCGGCAATGGCAAAACCTTCCTTGTGGATTATCTCAATCGTTGCTACCGCGAGTTTTGCTCCGAAGAGCCCAACCGGCGCTATACTTTCAAACTGAAGAATCTCGACAAAATCGGCGGCTACGGCAAAATCACGTCTATCGAATCTCAAACTTTCGAAGACCCGCTGATACTGGCGATGAATCTGTTTGAAGACCGCGACAAGAATATCGAATATTTCGAGAAAATGGGTGCAGACGAAGAACAAATCATGTCCTATTTCAAAAAGTTCCGACCTCTCGGGGCTTGCTCCGACTACATTTTCCACCAGATTCGCAACTATTGCGACGGCGACATCGAAAAAATGAAACAATTCGTCGAAATCATCCCGATTCCGATTAGCGAAACTCGTGGCACTCTGACCGGAAAATATGCCGCAAAGGACAAAATAACCTCGTCGGCAGTGGATTTACTGGGCGATGAATCAATTTCACGCTTACTGCACATCACCGACACAAATAATCCATACAGATTTGACCTGCGGCGCGGTGCATTGGCACGTGTTGCAGGTGGCGGGATTCATTTCGCGGATGAAATTTTCAAAAACAAGCGCGACCTCGTCCAAGTCTATCTCGGCGTCATCCAGAATCGTTCAATCGAAATCGAAGGCTTCAAATGGCCCCTCGACACTTTAATCATCGCAACAAGTAATAATGCCGAATTCCAAAGATTTTTAGAAGAAAAAGAACAAGCTCCAATCGTTGACCGTTGCCGTTTGTGCTATATGGCTCACAACACTAACTATCAATTACAAAAGGAACTTACGAGGCTTTCCATCGGTAGTCTCGAAAAAACTACTTTCGCGGGCGAAAAGCTGCATATTGACCCGAATTTGAATTACGCACTTTCGATTTCCTTCATTTTGTCGCGTATGCCACATTCAGACAAGTTGACTTCCATCGAAATGATGAAGCTCTCCGCAGGCGAAGTTGCGGGCGAAAAGAGCGTCAAAACTCTGTCGGAAGTGATTGACCAACTAAACCGCGAAACCGACATCACGAAGCGATTTGGGCAAAAGGGCATGGGGCACCGTAATTTGGGGCGTGCAATCCAAATTTTACTCGAAAAATCCGAGACTCAAGAAGGCAAATGTATGTACGCAGGAGACGTGTTCCCCGCGATTGAAGCCGTGATTCTAGACTATGTGCAGGACCCCAACGACCGCGCCAAGTACCTAAATGATTTGAAAATCGCAAAATCCTTGCATCGCGAAAATATCATGACCTCAATTTTCAACGCCTACATGGACGAGCCCGATGCCATCCAAAAGGACGTGCTGAATTACGTCAACATGATTATCGGGATTGATGCCAAAAACCTCAGTCCAAACAAGGTCTGGACTTATCGCGACCCGCAAACAGGCAAAATTATTTCGCTTAAAATTGACGAAAACTTCATTGACAGCGTCGAATCGCGGCTCGGGCTGAAAAGCAAAGAGCAGAAGCAGTCGTACCGCACCACGATTTCCAAAATCTACGGGCAGAAGATGATTCAAGACCCCAACTACGATTTCATGGATAACAACGATTTGGTCAAAGCGGTCACTGACGTTAGGCTAAAATCCGACATTGCCGGAGCTGGAAGCCTCGTGGGAGCGCTCTCAAACCGTACAAACGACGAAAACCAAAACCTCTACAATCGGATGATAAAAACGATGATTGAAAAGCTCGGCTACGACGTCACTTGCGCCGAAAAAACTATCGAATACTTCTGCACTCCGGAGGACGCTTCGTAGAGCCACTTAATATTTAATAAATGACGGGATGAGAAGTTCATAAACTTGTCCCGTCATTGTTGCAGAGATGGGGGAAGGGGGGAATTAAGGATACAAAAATGAAATATTTTATATTATGTATGATCATATTATTTTCACTCTCATTTGATGAAAATTATCCAAATGATAGAATTAGAGTTATAGAAGATGTAAAAGAATCTTCTATTAGTAGGACTGATAAATGCTATTTTGTCAATTCTTCAGCTTTTGATACAAATAATATTCATGGAACCGCAATTTCAAATCATGTAGATTTGAGAAGTGTTCCCAAATTTAAAAAATTAAAACTATATGCTGAAGAAGTGAGTAAAAATCATCCGTATTACTTAATAATTAATAAGGTAGCAGATAAGCCTACAACGATTTTTGGTGAGTTGAACAATGATTCGATTAAGATATTTGCGGAATATTGTTTTTTTATAATTGATACAATTGAAAAATGGAATCAACATCCAACTATTAAATTGATATATTACGATCAAACTGATTCAATTCAAATGGATACAACAACAGATACGAAATTGATGATAAAAATAATCAACAATGATGACCTAATTATTCAAATTGATGAAATTAAGCCGAATTTTATGTTCGATGTAAGTTTGATTCAAATTGAACCAGATAACGAAAAGTTGGTTTTTGATTTATCAAAATTTTGGAGGTTTAAAGCAGAATGTGAATACATGAATATTGACTATTTATTTTATGAACATGATGCTTATTTCATTTTCGATTTTTTGAGGGAACTTGCAAGATATGAAATTTTCACACAAAAATTTGGACAGACAGATTACGATTATCCGTAATTGTAAATAAATTATTGATAATAATTTATTTACAAATAAGTAATAAAGGACACAAAAATGAAATATTTAATAATAATATTTTCCTTGGTTGTAATATATAACGCAGAGTCGAGTGATTATTGTTACAGCATCCAAGATACAACTTACATACAAGAAATGAGAAGTTTACGATTCGTTACACCTGGCTATTATATCATTATTAATATCAAAGATTCAAATGGACTTGCCAAATACACTATACCATATGGTCGCGTTTTAGTTACCGTAAGAGAAGAAGGACTTATAGTTGATGACTCGTGGGACAACAAATTTTTTCATTTATTAACTGACATATTAGTCAACAATGATACATTAGTCTTGATGAAAACAGCTATGAATAATTCGAAACCCTATTTCGAGCTTTCTGATAAATACATTCAGGTAGTGGACAGCATTGCCCAATATGGTGTTGAATATTTTCTGGAGCACTTTTTTTTGAATCATGAGATATTTGGAGACCAATACTTTAGCGGTAGTTACAAACTTCATATAAGTGGAAAAGAGCCTGAAACCATCCTTTTACGAAATGCTGTTATCGCAAAGTTAATATCTTGGAGGTATTTTGTATTTCACGGTGGTGAGGGTGTTTTGTTTTATCGAAAGAGAACTCCAAATTCGGAATAATTCTCTCACCTCTTCTTCTTAAAAGTGTAGGGTGTGCTTTCGTCTAGTTCTAAGGCTTCTTCGACGATTAAGCTGATTAGGGGCAGGTCAATTTTGTCTGGTTCGGTCATCATTATTCCGCCGACTTGAACTCTTTTGCCGAAAGTTAAATATTTTTTCGCATAGTCGAGTTCTTTTGCTCGCACAAAACATAATTCGACAGCGTTGCGTTTGATTGGATTCATGTAGCACACCCAGGTCTTGCGGTAATAAAATGGAAGTTTAAACCGAATTTTTGGGTCAATTCCGGGTATTTCAATCATAAGATTGTGAATTATTTGCATCACTTCACGTTGATTACCATTGAAACTTTCTATAAATTCTTCTATTTCCATATATTTTTATTTTTAATTATTATTGTTTACATTGCAAATATAATAAACTAAATCATCAAGCCAAAATTTTAATGGTGTCGAATTCAGAACGGGATTTTAATATATTTTATTTATGCAACTTTAGTTCCATGATATGATAAATATTTATCAAAGTAATAAACCATTTTGATTATTGATTGTCAAAGTATATATTTGATTATTTTTTGAGAACTAATTTATGAAGACTTTAATATTTATACTATTAATATTTGGTGCAAGCTGTCTCAATGCCCAAGAAATCTATTTCCCGCCTTTGTTGGGTAATAGCTGGGACACTTTGACTCCCTCGCAGTTAGATTGGGACGAATCTAAGCTCCCGGCTTTATACGAATTTTTAGATGAGAACAATACTAAAGCATTCATCTTGCTCAAAGATGGGAAAATTGTTCTCGAAAAATATTTTGCTTCATTTGAGCAATACAATTCCTGGTATTGGGCTTCTGCCGGAAAAACGCTCACCGCCGCTTTAGTAGGTATTGCCCAATATGAAGGCTTGCTCTCAATTGAAGACAAGTCATCGAAATATTTGGGCACTGGTTGGACTTCCTCGCCCTCCGATAAAGAAGACCTTATCACAATTCGCCACCAACTAACAATGACAAGCGGGCTCGATGATACAGTTGAAGACCTTTTTTGCACTGATAAAGAATGTTTGCATTATATGGCGGATGCCGGAACACGCTGGTCCTATCACAATGCTCCATATACATTGTTGGACAAAGTGGTGGAAAGTGCAAGCGGCAAAAGCTATAACGCATATTTTACTGAAAAAATAAAGAATAAAATCGGAATGTCAGGTTTATGGATTAAAACCGGATATAATAATATTTATTGGAGCAATCCGCGCAGTATGGCAAGATATGGGATATTAATTCAAAATCGCGGAAATTGGGACGGGGCTGAAATTATCTCCGATAAAAATTATTTAGACGATATGGTAAACACTTCGCAACAGTTAAATAAATCATATGGTTACTTGTGGTGGTTAAATGGTAAAGAATCCTTTATGCTTCCCCAATTACAAATTGTATTCCCCGGAAAACTATTCCCCGATGCTCCCGATGACGTAATCGCAGCGATGGGCGCAAATGGGCAATTGCTAAACGTTTGCAATAGTCAGGGAATAGTATTTGTTCGCATGGGAGATAAGCCAAATAATGAAAATGACATCGGTCCGATTTTCAATAATGAAATCTGGAAATATTTAAATAAAATTATACAAAATCCTAATTCTGTATTTAATAGCTCGCAAGATAATGAATTAATAATACATCCCAATCCCGCTGCGGAATATATAGAAATTAATCTTGAAGCCATCAAATCTACCTTTAAACATGGGCTTGATGAAAACCAAGAAATCAAAATCTACAATACAATGGGCGAATGTGTAACCACCACGTCTTTCCCTTTGACAGGCTCAGGGAACGATAATTTAAGAATTGACATATCGCAACTGCCCGTTAGCTTATATTTCATTCAAATTGGAAATTATACAAAGAAATTTGTGGTGGTGAGATGAAATTAAGACTAATGCTTTTTTTAATTATAATATTTTCCAATAAACTATTTTCCAAAGACGTTTGGATTTATACGGACGATGGCACTTGGTCAGATGGTATTATTGCATTAGAGCAATTTTTTGATTACAACAACATAACTCATAAACGTGTCTATGCATTTGATTTAAACAATACAGACAACTACAACAACGCTTCTGCTATATGCTTTCCCGGTGGCTATGCTTATAATTATAAAGTAGCACTAACAGATAAAGCCGTTAATAATATTCGTCATTACATAGCAAATGGTGGTTCTTATATTGGTGTTTGTGCAGGTGCTTTCTTTGCTAGCTCAAATGTTGTTTGGGAGGACGAAGAATATTCATATTCTTTATCATTATTTAAAGGCAAAGCAATTGGCTCAATCCCAAAAATTGCAAAGTGGGACAATTACGCAATGACAAATATTACAATTAATCAAGAAAATAAGATATTACAAAATTCTCAAGACAATCTTGCAGTTCTATATTATGGTGGTCCCTATTTTGAAAGCGAAGAAACAATTTTTGATACAATAGCAACTTGGGACGATTTTAATGACTTACCTGCAATAATTAGTTTCGAATACGAACAAGGCAAAGTTTTGCTAATTGGTCCACATCTTGAAATTGAAGAGAATGACGATAGAGATTCGGTCAATTTTGCACAGGAATTGAACGATGTAGAAACAGACTGGGATTTCTTGAGTATAATTGTAAATTGGGTTTTGGGCTTTAATACTACGGTTGAAACTAATAATGGCTTAAGTTATAGTCTTTCTATCTATCCAAATCCTGCATCGGAATATATAGAAATAGCCCACAATATCAAGCCCACACTTATGCATGGGCTTGATGAAAACCAAGAAATCAAAATCTACAATACAATGGGCGAATGTATAACCACCCCGTTTTTCCCTTCCACAAGCACAGGGAACGATAATTTAAGAATTGACATATCGTATTTGTCGCGTGGAGTGTATTACATCCGTGTAGGCAGCCAGTCGAAGATGTTTGTGAAGAAGTGAATTTTAGTAAAATAAAAAAGAGGGCTTTGATGCCCTCTTTTGTTTGAAGCGTGGTCAGAGAGGGAGTTGAACCCCCGACACGTGGATTTTCAGTCCACTGCTCTACCAACTGAGCTACCTGACCAAAATACAAGAATACAAAAGTATGTATTTGGATTGAAATCTCCAAATCTGAATTGAAAATATTAGTATTTTATTACAAAAATCATACTTTTATATGCAATATCTCCAATTTTACAGACTCTGCCATTACCCATAGCACAATGTTTAGCTCGTCTTGACTTGTTTCGGACAGATTGATTTTTGTGGTTCTGACTTTGTATGGCATCAGCAATGACTCGAGCAATGCGGTGTTAACGGGTTGGCCTCCTGTAGCTCCGGCGATTCCGTTGTCGAAAAGAACAATCTTCAGGGGGATGTTGCGATTTACAGCTTCCTGCAATCCAATGATTCCACAAGATAAGAATGCGAAATCTCCCAGTACTGCCCATGCTTTGGTATGCCCGGCAAGATATGCTCCAATTGCCGTTGGAATGCTACCTCCCATGTGGAGTGTGATGTCTATGCATGAATAAGGCTCTAGTGCGAACAATGTTGGTAAGCTCGTATCACCGATTGTGACATCGCGTTTGATTGTCTTGAAAATCTCGAAAAATGGAATGTAATCCTCTGTGACTCTCTGCCATTCAAGTGGCAATTGGGACAATTGCGGCAATCGTGGCTTTGGGATGTCATGATACGAGAGCGAGTCAATTTTGCGTTGCATGACTTGATGTTGGTAGTCAGCAAGTATTGGCGTGACGAGGTTTTTGTAAATGTTGCGGCTGTAGGGCTTGGTGCATGGCTTGCGCGCCATTTCCGAATAGTTTCCTGTTCTCTCAATATCGTCAGCATCAACTATGATAACGCAAGGCAATTCACTGTTTTCGGATTTTTCGGTAGAATCAATCAATACTTGTTGAATGTTTGCAGGCGTTGCGATAACTGTCGGGAGTTTTGCTCCTCTGACAATTGGCTCTATATCAAAAATATTGTCGGAGTGTGTACCTGTCTTATCGTCGAAAATGATAAAGAGAAGTGAAGAGTTTACTCCGGATGTCATCACGTCAATAACACAGTTCATAGATTTGAGCAATCCGTGAGTTTTGATTATAACGGCTGCTCTTGTTCCGGTAATTGCTGCTCCTGCTGCCACTGCAGATGCAATTTCTTCGTGGTAGCTGATTGTGAGTTGATTGCCAAATTTTTCATTCAATAGTTCAAATGTTTGATTTGCTCCATATCCCGGTACATAGGTAATGATTCTGTAATCCAAATTATACAAAGTTTCGGAGATTATTTTGGCTGTTGTCATTTTGTTGTCTCAGGGTTAAGGTTTTGTTTCATCAAATCGAATGTTTCATTCATCAAAGTGTTTATCCCGGCTTGTCGAATGTGTTCAATATCAAATTGTTTAATATATGTAAGTGTAACATTTTGCGGGTTGATTTCGAATTTTCCTTTGGGCATAACATCGGATGTGCCTTTTATGGCAAGCGTTACGATAGCTTTGCCGCTTTTGGTTGCAAGCAGGAAGGCACCTTTTTTGAATTGACCCAATGCGCCGTCTTCGGAACGAGTACCTTCGGGGAAAATAATCACCGAATCTCCGTCGCTTATTGATTGGACTGCATGGCGAAAGCTTTGCATCGCATTTTCCGGGTCTTCTCGTTTGACTGATAGGAATGGTGACATCTTCAAGCACCAACCAAAAATCGGGATTTTCTCGAGTTCTTCCTTATACATGATTCGCGCATTATCTTTTAGCGATGAAAGCAATACGGGTATATCGAAAAGTGAAGAATGGTTAGAAATATAAACAACATTTGAAAGTGGGAATTTTCCGTCCGGAGTGATTAATTTCACTTTGATACCGGAAATTTTGAGCAATAATTTAGACCAAACGGCTGCGAGATGGTGAAATTGATGTTTGCCAAATATTAGCATAAGCAATATTGTGGCGAATGCAAAGAAAATCGTAACAACTGCAATCAGAATTAATCGCGATATTGTAACGATTTTTTTTATCATTCTAACCCAAACCTATTGCTAATTGTGACTCATACCATTAGCACACATGACGTGACAAATCTTAAGAATTGTATAATCTTTGATAGAATAATATCTCAGCAAGCCGTGAGCACGTGAATCTAAGAAACCACAAGATTGGAGTACCTTGAGTTGCTTCGAAACATTTGCCTGTAATAATCCTGTAGCAATTATTATATCAGTAACACATTTTTCGCCTGCAAATAAGCATCTTAAAATCTTGAGTCGTGAAGGCTCAGATAGTGCTTTAAACACTTTAGATAAGTGTTCAATTTCGATATCGGTCAAATCTGCTTTTGCCGACTCTGATAAAATCGCTTTCATATCTTATACGTCCGTAACAATAAAAGTCATTATTTTGTCAATTAGTGTTTCAAATATACTAAAAATAAGACAAATATTGTGGATATTCTCTTTTTTTTCAAGGATTCTCTTACATAAAAATTTCAAAATAAAAATTCGTCATGCCAATAAAATAATTTTGGTCAATATCGTTTTTAATGTTTGGTTATTATAATTTTGTTGAAAAATATTGAAAATCTAATGAATACACATATACATATTTGCGATACATGTGGCGATGCTAAAGAAATCTATCTATTGCCAAACGAAAAAGCAGAAGATTTAGACGGATGCGTTTGTTCACGGGATGTAAAAAAAATCGGCAGACACGACGAATCAAGTTTATTACGTATGCTTGACAGCGATATCCGCCGCAAAGAAAGAAAAGAAAGCTCTCTGTAATTTTGTAGCTTTGCTAATTAACTAAGTTTTATTTAAATGTCTTTGGCATGTGGATAAAACTTTTCATTTGATTTAGCCATTTTCGCAATAATGGGTGATGTTCTGTAACGGTCTTCGAGATATTTATCATACAAATCGGCGAGCCTTGATGCTACGAAATCTAATCCTAATTCATCAGCCCATTTGAGCAATCCTTTAGGATAGTTAACACCGTTAAGCATAGCCAAATCAATGTCTTCTTTGCTTGCAATATTGTACATCAAAGTATCTGCGGCTTCGTTGATTAACATTACGATTATCCGTTCAAAAATCATGCTGTCGAGCTTAGAATCGGGTTCGATATCGTCATGTTTGACATTTTGTAATTCAGTGTATTCATAGAATCCTTTGCCTGTTTTTCGTCCAAATAGCCCTGCCTCAACATAACGCTTTTGTGTAATTGAGGGTTTGTATCGTTGGTCGTAGTAAAATTCGCGAAAAACGGTTTCCGTGACTTTGTAGTTTACGTCATTGCCGATTAAGTCCATCAACTCAAATGGTCCCATTCGGAATTTGCCAATTCTTTTCATAGCATAATCAATTCGCGGGATGTCCGCTATTCCTTCTTCGTAAATCCTGAGTGCTTCACCATAAAATGGTCTTGCGACTTTGTTTACAATAAATCCGGGCGTATCTTTGGCAATAACGGGTACTTTACCCCATTCTTTCATCAAATTGAATAATACTTCCTTCACCGAATTACTTGTCAAAATGCTTGGTACAATCTCCACAAGAGGCATCAAGGGTGGCGGATTAAAAAAATGCAATCCAATGACCCTTTGTGGGATTTTGCAAGCTGATGCTATTGAACTAATCGAAAGTGACGATGTGTTGGTTGCCAAAAAGCAATTCTCATTTACCAAATCCTCGAGTTGCGAGAAAAGCTCTTTTTTGACTTCCAAATCTTCTACAATGGCTTCAATAATCAAACCCATAGAAGACAATTCATTAATGGAGTTTGTGAAACTAATCCGCGATAGAATGTCTTCTCCGTCGCTTTGTTCAATTTTATGTTTTTCGACCAACCTGCTGATTATTCTTGTCAAATTATCGTGAGAGTGGTTCAATTGTTCTTTTTGTTGGTCAAATATTACTACTTTGTGACCGAAAGTCGCCGCTACTTGGGCAATACCTGTGCCCATAGTGCCGGCACCAATTATGCCAATTGCTACGTGTTTATTAAAATTAATCATAATATTTTCCTCCATTTTACATGCCTTTGTAAATAGGTTTTCTTTTTTCTAAAAAAGCATTGACTCCTTCTTTGTAATCGTAGGAGTTCGATGCAATTATCTGTAATTTCATTTCCTCTTCGAGTTGTTTTTCCAAATCATTATCAATTGTTGTATTCAACAAATGCTTTGTCAAAGCCAATCCTTTCGTGGGCCTGTCTGCCAAATGATTCGCTATCGCTTCGGCTTCTGCCATAAATTCTTCCGCAGGGAAAGTCTTATAAATCATGCCCATCTCTTCGGCGGACTTGGCATCTACTTTTTCTGCAAGAAACATAAGCGCAGATGCTTTTGCCAAGCCTACTAATCTCGGCAAAAAGTAAGTTCCGCCACTATCGGGAATAAGACCAATATTTGAAAAAGACTGGATAAAAGACGCTTTGTCGGAAGCGATGATAATATCGCAGGCAAGTGCAATATTTGCTCCGGCGCCGGCTGCAATTCCATTAACGGCAGCAACAACAGGCTTAGGAATATTGCGAATCAAGCTAATAATCGGATTGTATTGCCGAGTAATAATATCGCTTACATCATATTTACCGCTGATTGCTTCCTCCAAATCTTGCCCTGCAGAAAAAGCTCTTCCTTCGCCACTGATTAGGATACATCTGACTTGAGCATCTTCAGTGGCTGAATGCAGTGCCTCTTGCATTTCGAGCGACATCTCTCTGTTGAAGCTGTTCAATACATCAGGGCGATTTAAAGTAATATAGGCAACTTTGCCCTTTATTTCATATTTGATTAACATATAATCCACTTTTTTATCCTCGTTGTTATATATCTGACGAAAATAACACATCAAAGTTTTTTATTTTGCATTTTAATGTAAATTTATTATTTTTACGTGTAGAATAATTGTAAATGCAATAATAGTATGCAATAAGTGTCCTTTAACAAAATATATTGACTCTTTGAAACAAATCTTAACAACTGATACCGGCTTCTTTTCCCTAAATTGAAATATTATCATCCGAACCCGAAGCTCATTTTCCAAATTAAACAATAAATCATGAATATTATTAATACTAATATCTAACATTAAAATAGGATTTCTATGGCTAGAATAGCTGCAAAAAACGACATACCGGAACCGGTCGAAGTACCAACGGCAGTCGAACCGGAGCACTCTCCGACAGCATTAATTGACATTAATGAAATGAAGGGCAAAAAGATTGCCGAACTGACATTGATGGCTAAATCACTCGGCATTAGCGATTTTGCCGACTTGCGCAAGCAGGAACTCATCCTGAAAATCGTTGAAGCTCGTACAGTACAAGCTCAAAAAGAAGTACCACTCGAAGGTCTTATCACAAGTGGTGGCGTTCTGGAAGTGCTAAGCGAAGGATACGGATTCTTACGTTCCGTCAATTACAATTACTTGCAATCACCCGATGATATTTACGTATCGCCATCGCAAATAAAGAGATTTAGTCTCAAGACCGGCGACACAGTCAAAGGGCAAGTACGCCCACCGAAAGAAGGCGAAAGATTTTACGCTTTGCTCAAAGTTGAATCAGTCAACTTTACAGAGCCCGAAAAAAACCGCGAACGAATATTGTTCGACAACCTCACACCACTTTATCCCGACGACAAATTCAAATTGGAAAAGCTCCCAAGCGATTATTCAATTAGAGTTCTTGATTTGTTAAGTCCGATAGGCAAGGGTCAAAGAGGTTTGATTGTTTCGCCTCCGAAATCTGGTAAAACGATATTGTTGCAACAAATCGCAAACAGTATAGCGTATAATCACCCGGAAGCAGTTTTAATCGTATTGTTAATTGATGAACGCCCTGAAGAAGTGACCGATATGGAACGCTCTGTAAAAGCAGAAGTCGTGTCCTCGACTTTCGACGAACCACCTGATCGTCACGTCCAAGTGGCTGATATGGTCTTAGAAAAAGCGAAAAGACTCGTCGAAGCAAAGCAAGATGTTGTGATTCTGTTAGATTCAATCACTCGTTTGGCTCGTGCACACAATACGGTTGTTCCTCACTCAGGTAAGATTCTTTCCGGCGGTGTTGATGCCAATGCACTTCACAAACCCAAAAGATTTTTCGGTGCTGCAAGAAACATCGAAGAAGGTGGCTCGCTTACAATTATTGCAACTGCATTAATCGAAACAGGCAGCCGTATGGACGAAGTAATCTTTGAAGAATTCAAAGGTACGGGCAACATGGAATTAGTTCTCGACCGCAAACTTGCCGACCGTAGAATTTATCCTGCAATTGACGTTAACCGCTCAGGCACAAGACGTGAAGAATTGCTCTTTAGCTCGGACGAATTGACTAGAATTTGGATTTTACGTAAAGTACTAAGCGAAATGCAATCTGTTGATGCAATGGAATTCCTCTTGAACAGAATGAGAGGCAGACGCACAAACAGAGAATTCTTAATGTCCATGAATAGCTAAAAGTTGAAGAATTTTAAAATGGGCTGAATCTTTTATTTAAAGACAAATCACCTCACCCCGCCCCTCTCCGAAGGAGAGGGAGAAAAACAAGCAAAAAATACCCCAAAACCCGTTCCCCCTCTATCAAGAGGGGGTTAGGGGGTGTGTGGTATTTTTGTCTAAATCCTGAAATATATTGACAATTTTTTTCACCAATTTTGAGATAATTCATGTCCCGTCAGTTGTTATAATTGACGGATAGGGATGAATCTGAATTATAGTCGTCTTTGTAATTATTGACGATACACTAACTTTAGAACAACTGACGGAACGGGAAAATGTTAATTCATCCGATGACTCCCAGTTCAAAGTGCGACACATCTTAGATAATTAATTAATTCGAGAACAGTCATCGGATGAATATTGCGTGTGATGATTTTTTTTTCCCAATATTCCAAACTTTTTTCCCTAATTTTGAGATAAATTGCGCATTCATGTGTCATAGAATATATACGGAACATGTATTTCAGGGAGAATTTTATGAAACGAGAATGATTGTTCCGTCAGTTGTAACAACTGACGTGACGGTGAAAAATTTACTGAAAATTAACATAAAATTTATTTTTTTTATATATTTTATTTGTATATTTGATATGTTCACAATTACATTTATCAATTAGATAAAGGTTTTGCTATGTTACCAGAAATTGCAACAATTAATAATGCACTATGTGGTGTCGAACATACATACGGTGTGATTTTCAATCGCGAAACTGCTGTAATGGCAGTAGATAACAACTATAAGGTATTGCATTTATTAGTGGGTACTTATATCCAGCCGAACATTAATCCACAGCAACAGATTGCTTCAACATTAGCTATTATAGCACCAGATGATGAAGTTCAAATTTGTCCTATTGTAACGGTGACCAATCTACAACAAACAGCATACACAGGTGTAAATGTAATTGATGCCAGTGGCAATCCATTGCAATCGTCACCCATTTTCCAAGGCGATCCTACTCCTGTCTAAGGGCTATCTGGCTCTATATCACTTTTGGCTGGCCCATCAATAAAGAATTTAGATGTCACTATTACTCAAAATCCGAATGGAACAACAACTGTCCGCGCAAGTGGTACAGTTGATGTAAGTTTATTTTTGGGACTAATAACTTATGATATTTTTTCATTTGACATAGAAATAATATTTGGAAACGTTCAACCATAGCTACATGCGGCATATAGTTTTTTATTCGTAATAGATTACTATGCCTTTTCCCTTTTTAAGAGAAAAATGAGGTTTATATGATAAAATTGTATTTAAAAGTCTTTAAAGACAGCTTTAAGTATAATGGTAGATCTTCACGCCAAGAATATTGGACATTCTTTTTTGTAAATTTTGTAATTACCCTCTTTTTGTGGGGTGGCATAGAATATATTGATCCGCAGTGGATTTTTGGGTTGATTACTCTATTTTTCTGGTTAATAACACTACTACCTTCCATATCTGTTGCTGTTAGACGATTGCATGACATTGGCAAAACTGGATGGTTGCTTTTGTTGATATTCATTCCTTTTATCGGACAAATTATAATGTTAATTTTTCTTTTACAAAAAGGTGATGTAAATGAAAATGAATATGGAGACGTTCCAGAAATTCAAACAGATTAATATTCAAAAGTCAAGAAAAATGAGACGAATGAATCAAAGCATTTTAATTTTAATATTAGCAACAGTCGTTAATGTGTTGCCTAACAAATATGAGTTATTACCGGCTATTCCCGAGACAACACTCTCATGCAAAGAAGAAGTTGCTTATATTTATCAAACAGACCAAACCGACAGAACACAATATATTCTCGATACTTTAAACTTTGATATTGATGTTCTTAATTTTAGGGATTCACTCAGATTAACAAGAATAATTGAATTGGACAAAAAATCCTGTTTTGATGATTATGACTCATATTATAAAGCAGCATATATCTATCTTCATACCGGTGGTATAAACATGAAGAACGATTCACTGTATTTTATGAGATCCTCGGAATTGTTCAAGAAGGCAAGTGATGCAACTACTGACATTGCAAAAGCCGAAGGTGCTACAAATATGGCAAAAATGGCTCATAATTTTTATTTGAAAATTTCAAATCCGCAAGAAGCTGAAGAATCTTTGTTTGGCACTATTACAGACGCTAATTTTTTTACAGAACCTGCGAACCTTGATAGCTTCAGAACTAAAATGAGAGCAGAAATAAAAAACAAATTTGCAGGAATGGGCATACCATTATCAGATGAACAAATTAATCAAAGCGTTGAAGAAACAATTACAATGATGAAGAGTCAATTGGAGGCTGCAATACGCAGCGCAAAGCAAAAAGCAAAGGACTTGAATAAAAAGCAAAAATGACAATTTAGATAAACTTCGATAAATATCTGAACCGCAGATTAGAGATTATTTAGGGATTACAAAGTTAATAGGGACACGGCGCGCCGTGTCCCTACTTTGTCAATATTGTGGTTTTGAATGTCAATATTATCATCTCGAATGAGGCTGTCTCATAAGGGCAGCCACTTTTGTTATTTTTGTGGAAAAAAAAGAGAAAATACTAGGTGTAAATCGGCGTCATAACAGCTGTAATCAACAATAAGTTAGCGATGCAATGAGACCAAAGTT
>Ga0208244_100829_pt1 | contig 23184 bp, 22 predicted proteins | sample SubbioCR12Aug_5A_FD_184828 | JGI IMG/M metagenome (GOLD analysis project Ga0208244, IMG submission 184828) | Serpentinite rock and fluid subsurface biosphere microbial communities from McLaughlin Reserve, California, USA - CR12Aug_5A (SPAdes) | ecosystem: Environmental > Terrestrial > Deep... | reverse complement strand
GCCGCCAAACGCCTCAACGAGGCCAAGGAAAAACTCTTTCAACTTATCAACAAATCCCAACAACGCGCCGCCTGAATCAGCTCAATTCACAACACCGCCCAGGCTCATGTCCGGATTGGAAAATACTGCGCTGGCGGGCCGCTCGCAGCCACGCCCTGGGCCAATCATGCGCGCTTCGCCAATGGTCAGAACGCGGAATTGATACGGCCGTCCGGGGTTTCGGCCTGCCCCCACAATGGGGGCAACCTGCTAAGCCACACTGCCAAAGCTGGGGTCGGTGGCGATGTACGGCGCCTTCAGCCCGGCCAGGCGGCAGCCCTGGGCAATGGGCCCGCCCGGAAACAGGGTGTACAGATACTTGATCCCGCCTTTCGGGTGGAAGTGCTCATCCAGGGCATCGTGCAATTCGCGCAGGTTGTTGACGGTTTCGTCTGCATGCTGGGCATAATAGTGTTGCAGGGCACGTATGGTTTTCCAGTGATCTTCTGCGAGTTCAAGCCCTTCCTCGCGCGCAATTTTTTCCGCGTCGTCCCGTGTCCAGTCGAGTGGCGCATCGGGAAAATCGGGATTCACCGCTGACTCCTGCAAGAACGTGTTGATGTCTGCTGAAACGTGCTGCATGGCGATCTCCTTCAAAGGCATTCAGGAATACATTCAGGATAGGCCAGCTTGTCCCGGATACAAGGATCGCTGGCGGGCTGGCGGTTCATCGCATGCAGGCGTAGCCTTCCTGCTGCAGTCGAACGCCCCGGCATCTGTCATCGGCATCAGGGTGCTAAGCCATGAATGGTTTGCGACCGCAAGCCATTGCCGTGCAGTTCGATCACAATCTTGCGATCGAGCGGGTCGGAGCCTTTGAGGTCGGCCAGCAGCGTCGAGTCCGGGCGAGGGCTCGACAGGCAGGGCGACTCGAAGGCAAATGGAACGTATTCGGGCGCATCGGGGTCACCATTGCTGGTGTTCGAAGCCCGATGGACACGTGAGGATGGCGATTGGTCTGGTGCGGTGGAGGAGAAAAAGCTTGGAACAGGAATCGGTGACGGACGGCGCAAGAACGATGCATCATCGTCACGCTTTCCCGGTACGCCTGCTGTTTGCCGGCTTGGGCACGCTGTTCGTGCTGCTGGGCGTGCTCGGCATTTTTCTGCCGGTGCTGCCGACCACGCCTTTTCTGCTGCTGGCCACCGCCTGCTATGCGCGCTCGTCGCGCCGCATCTACCACTGGCTGCTGCATCATCCGCATTTTGGCCCGCTGATCCGCGAATGGCGCGAGCATCGCAGCATGCCGTATCGCGCCAAGCGCAAGGCGCTGTTGCTGATTGCGCTGAGCTTCACCTTTTCCATCGTTTTCTTCGTGCCGGGGTGGCCGGCAAAGCTGGCGATGGGCGTCGGCGGGATGCTGCTGGCGGCCTGGATTGCCCGCATTCCCTCGCGCGACGCGCCGCACCGGCCATGAAAAAGCCGCCCCCCCGCGTGGTGCGGGAGTCGTGGTGCTGCCCGGATCGTGATTACATGCGGTATGTGCATAGCAGGGCGGGTGTGTCGCACGCCTGTGTCGGGCGGGTTCCGGAACGCGACAGTTTGTGACGGGGCCGCCGGACGGATAAGCTGAAAGCGTTCGGCCCGTGTAAGGGGTGACGCCATGGCAAAACGATCCTGTCCATTGTCCAGGGTCTATGGCCTGCTGGAACCGGGGCCGGTGGTGCTGGTCACCGCTGCTCGCAAGGGGCAGGTTAACGTCATGCCCCTGTCGTGGCACACCATGATGGAATTCGAGCCGTCGCTGGCCGGTTGCGTGATCAGCGGCCGCAATGCCTCGTTCGACACGCTGAGGTCGACCCGGGAATGCGTGATCAATATTCCGAGCCAGCCTCGAATGCCGGGTGGCCGATGCCCGGCTGGTCAATCGCTACAACTTCTTCATCCTCGAGGTGGTGAAGGCATGGGCCGACATCGCGGTCAGGCAGCCGCAGACCTTGCACCCTCGCGGCCACGGCGTCTTCGCCGTGGCGGGGGGGACACGGTCAGGCGGCGCTCTGCGGCCAAATAGCCGGCCGAATCTATCCGCGCGTGCGGATTCGGCGCCAAGCTCAGGGATAATCCGGCCGCATGAATGCCGTTCCCTACTGGCGCCTGTCCGGTTTCTATTTTTTCTACTTTGCCTTCGTCGGCGCGATGTCGCCGTTCTGGGGGCTGTATCTGCAGTCGCTGGCGTTCAACGCGTTCCAGATCGGCGTACTGATGTCGCTCTTGCAGGTGATGCGGATTTTCGCGCCCAATATCTGGGGGCATATCGCCGACCGCACCGGGCGCCGCACGGCGATCGTGCAGATCGCGGCGATCGGCAGCGTGCTGGTGTTCGCCGGGGTGTTCGTCGGCGACGGTTTCTGGTGGCTGTTCGCGGTAATGGCGGCGTTGAGCTTCTTCTGGAGCGCGTCGCTGCCGCTGGTCGAGGCGATGACCCTGTCCCATCTGGGCGAGCGCACCCTCGACTACGGCCGCATCCGCCTGTGGGGGTCGGTCGGCTTCATCCTGATGGTGGTGGGGCTGGGCTATGCCTTCGATCAGGTGTCGATCCGCTGGCTGCCGTGGGCGGTGCTGGCGGTGATGCTGGGCATCGTCGCGTTCGCGCGGGTGATCCCCGAGTCCGAGATCCTGCCGCACGCCAGCGACAACATCCCGGTCTGGGACGTGCTGAAGCGGCCCGAGGTGGCGTCGCTGCTGGCCGCCTGCCTGCTGATGGCGGTGACGCACGGGCCGTATTACACCTTCTATTCGATCTATCTGGTCGACCACGGCTACGACAAGTCGACCGTTGGCTGGCTGTGGGCGCTCGGGGTGATCTGCGAAATTGGGATTTTTCTGATCATTCCGCGCATTTTCGGCCGGGTGACGCCGCGCCAGTTGATTCTGGCCAGCTTCGCGCTGGCGGTGCTGCGCTTCCTGCTGATCGCCTGGGGGGTGGAGTCGGCCTGGCTGGTGTGGGGCGCGCAGACCCTGCACGCCTTCACCTTCGGCACCTATCACGCGGCGGCGGTGGCGCTGATCCACCAGCATTTTCGCGGGCGCCACCAGGCGCGCGGGCAGGCGCTCTACACCAGCCTGTCCTACGGCGTCGGCGGCACCATCGGCGGGCTGGCCAGCGGGATGACCTGGGACACGCTGGGTTCGGCGTGGACTTTTACGCTGGCGGCGGTGAGCGCGGGGCTGGCGTGGGTGGTCTATGCCCTGTGGGGGAATACAAAATCCGTGCCCGCACCCGGCAAGCTATGAAATAATCAGTGTTTTACGCGCTGTCTCGCCTTATTCAGAATGTCAGGACTCACCTTATTCCAGAAATTGTGGGACGCCCACGTGGTCCACGTCGAGGCCGACGGCACCACCCTGCTCTACATCGACCGCCATCTGGTACACGAAGTCACCAGCCCGCAGGCGTTCGAGGGGCTGAAGCTGGCGCAGCGCACGCCGCGCCGCGCCGATGCGGCCATCGCCGTGCCCGACCACAACGTGCCGACGACCGACCGCAGCCAGGGCATCGCCGACCCGATCTCGCGCCTGCAGGTCGAAACGCTTGACGCCAACTGCGCCGAGTTCGGCATCACCGAATTCAAGATGGACGACATCCGCCAAGGCATCGTCCATGTCATCGGTCCTGAAGAAGGCCTGACCCTGCCCGGCATGACCGTGGTGTGCGGCGATTCGCATACGTCTACCCATGGTGCGTTCGGGGCGCTGGCCTTCGGCATCGGCACCTCCGAGGTCGAGCACGTGCTGGCCACGCAATGCCTGTGGCAGAAGCCGTCGAAGACCATGCTGGTCAAGGTCGAAGGCACGCTGGGCCGTGGCGTGACGGCGAAGGACATCGCGCTCGCCATCATCGGCAAGATCGGCACCGCCGGCGGCACCGGCTACGCGCTGGAGTTCGGCGGTTCGGCGATCCGCGCGCTGACCATGGAAGGCCGCATGACCCTGTGCAACATGGCGATCGAGGCTGGCGCGCGCGCCGGCATGGTCGCGGTCGACCAGACCACCATCGACTACGTGAAGGGTCGCCCCTATTCGCCCAGGGGCGCGGCCTGGGACCAGGCGGTGGCGTGGTGGAACACGCTGCATTCGGACGCCGATGCGGCGTTCGACCGCGTGGTCGAACTCGACGCCGCGAAGATCGAGCCGCAGGTCACCTGGGGCACTTCGCCCGAGATGGTGACGACCATCGGCGGCCGCGTGCCCGACCCGGCCGACGCGCCGAACGAGGTCAAGCGGCATGACTGGACGCGCGCGCTGGAATACATGGGTTTGCGTGCGGGCACGCCATTGGCCGAAATTGAAATCGACAAGGTGTTTATCGGCTCCTGCACCAATTCGCGGATCGAGGATCTTCGCGAAGCCGCCGCCGTGGCGCGTGGCCGCAAGGTCGCGTCCAACGTCAAGCTGGCGATGGTGGTGCCGGGTTCCGGCCTGGTCAAGCAACAGGCCGAGGCCGAAGGCCTGGACAAAATCTTCGTCGAAGCCGGCTTTGAATGGCGTGAGCCGGGCTGCTCGATGTGCCTGGCGATGAATGCCGACCGGCTGGAGCCGGGCGAGCGCTGCGCCTCCACCTCCAACCGCAATTTCGAGGGGCGGCAAGGGCAGGGCGGCCGCACCCATCTGGTCAGCCCGGCGATGGCGGCGGCTGCCGCGTGCGCCGGGCATTTTGTCGATGTGCGACACCTTTAAGGAGAACACCATGAAATCAATGATCGCTGTTTTGATGGCCGCCGCTTTCACCCTGGCGGGCTGCAATACCATGGAAGGTTTTGGTCAGGACATCCAGAAAGCGGGCAGTTCGATCGAAAAAGCCGGTAGCAAGGCCGGCAACTAGTCAGCATGCGGGCATTCACCACACTCGATGGGCTGGTGGTGCCGCTCGACCGCGCCAACGTCGACACCGACGCCATCATTCCCAAGCAGTTTCTGAAGTCGATCAAGCGCGCCGGCTTCGGCCCCAACCTGTTCGACGAATGGCGTTATCTCGACCACGGCGAGCCGGGCATGGACCCCGCCACGCGCCGGCCGAATCCGGAATTCGTGCTGAACTTCCCGCGCTACAAGGGGGCTTCGGTGTTGCTGGCACGCGACAACTTTGGCTGTGGTTCGAGCCGCGAGCACGCGCCGTGGGCGCTGGAAGACTACGGCATCCGCGCCATCGTCGCGCCGTCCTACGCCGACATCTTCTACAACAACTGCTTCAAGAACGGCATCCTGCCCATCGTGTTCGATGCCGCCACGGTCGAACGGCTGTTCCGTGAATGCGAAGCCAGCGAGGGCTACCGGCTCAAGGTCGATCTCGACCAGCAGACCGTCACCACGCCGGGCGGCGAGGTGACGGTCTTCGAGGTTGACGGCGGCCGCAAGCATCGCCTGCTCAATGGCCTGGACGACATCGGCCTGACTTTGCTGCAGGGCGACAAGATCAAGGCATACGAAGAGCGGCGCAAGCTGGAAGCGCCCTGGCTATTTAGTGGATCACAACAATGAAAATTGCAGTATTACCCGGCGACGGCATCGGCCCGGAAATCGTCGCGCAGGCCGTCAAGGTTTTGGAGGTCCTGCGTGCCGACGGCGCGAAAATCGAAATGGAAACCGCGCCCATCGGCGGCGCCGGCTACGATGCGGCGGGCGACCCGCTGCCGGAGGCGACGCTGAAGCTCGCGCGCGAGGCCGATGCGGTGCTGCTCGGCGCCGTCGGCGGTCCGCAGTACGACGCGCTCGACCGCCCGCTGCGCCCCGAACGCGGCCTGTTGCGCATCCGCAAGGAACTCAACCTGTTCGCCAACCTGCGGCCGGCGCTGCTGTATCCGGAACTCGCGTCTGCGTCGTCGCTGAAGCCTGAAGTGGTGTCCGGGCTCGACCTCATGATCGTGCGCGAGCTCACCGGCGACGTGTATTTCGGCCAGCCGCGCGGCATTGAGGTCCGGAACGGCGAGCGCGTCGGCTTCAACACCATGCTGTATTCGGAATCCGAGGTGCGCCGCGTCGCCCACGTCGCCTTCGGCATCGCGATGAAGCGCGGCAAGAAGCTGTGCTCGGTGGAAAAGGCCAACGTGCTCGAATGCTCCGAGCTGTGGAAGGAAGTGATGATCGAGGTGTCGAAGGACTACCCCGAGGTCGCGCTCTCGCATATGTACGTCGACAACGCGGCGATGCAGTTGATCCGCGCACCCAAGCAGTTCGACACCATCGTCACCGGCAATATCTTCGGCGATATCCTGTCCGATGCGGCGTCGATGCTCTCCGGCTCGATCGGCATGCTGCCGTCGGCCTCGCTCGACGAGCACAACAAGGGCATGTACGAGCCGATCCACGGCTCCGCACCCGACATCGCCGGTAAAAACCTGGCGAATCCGCTGGCGACTATCCTGTCGGTGGCGATGATGTACCGCTACACTTTTGCCGACCTGGCGACCGCCGACCGCATCGAGAACGCGGTGAAGAAGGCGATCGCGCAGGGCCTGCGAACCGGCGATATCTGGACCGAAGGCACGCAGAAGATGTCGTGCAGCGAGATGGGCGACGCGGTGGTCAAGGCGATTTGAAAACAGCGGAGAGCGGAGAGTCGAGAGGGCGCCACAAACTCTCGACTCTCCACTCTTGGCTCTCGACTAAAGGAGTTGTAATGATGAAAGTAGGACTGATCGGCTGGCGCGGCATGGTGGGTTCGGTGCTGATGGGGCGCATGAAGGAAGAGCGCGATTTCGACCACATTGATCCGGTGTTTTTCACCACGTCGAACGTCGGCGGCAAGGGTCCCGACATCGGCCGCGACGTGCCGCCGCTGAAAGATGCCGCCAGCATCGACGAACTGAAGCTGTGCGACGCCATCATCACTTGTCAGGGCGGCGACTACACGAAAGAGGTCTATCCGCAATTGCGCGCGGCGGGCTGGACCGGCTACTGGATCGATGCCGCCTCGACGCTGCGAATGAAGGACGAGGCGATCATCATCCTCGACCCGGTCAACGGCCAGGTGATCCGCGACGGCATTGCCAATGGGGTCAAGACCTACGTCGGCGGCAACTGCACGGTGTCCTTGATGCTGATGGCGATGGGCGGACTGTTCGACGCCGGCCTGGTCGAGTGGGTGTCGCCGATGACCTACCAGGCCGCCTCCGGCGCCGGCGCGCGCAACATGCGCGAGCTGATCGCCCAGATGGGCGCGGTGCATACCGAAGTGGCCGATCTTATTGGCGATCCGGCCTCGGCGATTCTCGAAATCGACCGCAAGGTCGCGGCGTTCATCCGTTCCGACCGCTATCCGACTGACGCCTGGCCGGTGCCGCTGGCCGGCAACCTGATTCCGTGGATCGACGTCGCGCTGGAATCCGGCCAGTCGAAGGAAGAATGGAAGGCGCAGGCCGAGGCCAACAAGATCATGCGCCGCAGCGACAAGCCGATCCCGGTCGACGGCCTGTGCGTGCGCGTCGGCGCGATGCGCTGCCACTCGCAGGCGCTCACCATCAAGCTGACGAAAGACGTGCCGCTGGCCGACATCCACAGCCTGATCGCTGCCCACAACCAGTGGGTGAGGGTGGTGCCGAACGACCGCGACATTACCATGCGCGAACTCACCCCCGCGGCGGTGACCGGCACGCTGACCGTGCCGATCGGCCGCATGCGCAAGCTCACCATGGGGCCGGAGTACCTGACCGCGTTCACGGTCGGCGACCAGTTGCTGTGGGGCGCTGCGGAGCCGCTGCGCCGCATGCTGCGAATCCTGCTGGAAGCCTGATCCGGCAAGGGCTGAAAGCAATAAGCTTCGGGCTGGTGCGGTTTGTGCACTAAAGATTGTGGCTGGCGAGCCGTCAATACAGGCGTCAAGGATTCAACAGCTCCGCCGCGCGGGGCGAACTAGGAGATACCGGATGAAATTGAAGCGCTTCACCACCCAACTGGTGGCTGCAGGCCTGATCGCCATGCCGCTGATGGCGCATGCCGCCGGGCTGGGCAAACTGTCGGTCACCTCGGCGCTGGGGCAGCCGCTCGCGGCGGAGATCGAGCTGTTCGCGGCAGACAAGGCCGAACTCGACAGCCTGTCGGCCAGCCTCGCTTCCGATCAGGCTTTTCGCGACGCCCGCGTCGAATTTGCCCCGGTGTTGACCTCCCTGCGCTTTACGGTCGAGAAGCGGCCCAACGGCCGCGCGGTGCTGAAGGTCAGCTCCAGCCGCCCGGTGAATGATCCCTTTATCGACATGCTGGTCGAGCTGAGCTGGGCCTCGGGACGGCTGGTGCGCGAATACACCATGCTGCTCGATCCACCCGGCATGGGCGGCGTCCAGACGGTGTCGCCCGTGGCCGTCGCGCCAGCCAGAGCGTCCGTCGCCGCACCCGCGGCGGCTCCTGCTCCTCAGGTCGCGGCCGCGCCGGCCGCGCCCCGCCCGTCGGTGCCCGCGCAAGCCGCGGTGCCGGACCGCGTGACGGTCAAACGGGGCGACACGCTGACGGGGATTGCCAGCCGGGTGCGTCCGGAAGGCGTCAGTCTGGAGCAGACCCTGCTGGGGCTCTACCGCGAGAACGACCAGGCTTTTGACGGCAACATGAACCGCCTCAAGGCAGGCAAAACGCTCACTGTGCCGTCGGCTGAAAAAGTGGCGGCCATTCCGCAGCAAGAGGCCGTGCGCGAGCTCAGGCTGCAGGCGGATGACTGGCGCGCCTATCGCCAGAAACTGGCCGGTGCGGTCAGCGCCGCCCCGGCCGCCGCGGTCGCCGCGGACCAGGCCAGCAGCGGCAAGATCACCCCCAAGGTGGAAGACCGCGCCAAGCCGACACCCGAGGCCCGGCAGGATGTGCTGAAGCTGTCCAAGGCCACACCGCCGACAACTGCCGCTGCGGGCAAGGCGGACGAAACCCGCGCCCTGCAGGACAAGCTTCGCGCCCAGGAAGAAGATGCGACCGCGCGTGAAAATGCGCTGCAGGAATCGGATCAGCGCGTGGCCACGCTGGAAAAACAGATTCAGGACATGCAGAAGCTGGTCGAGATGCAGGAGCGGGCGCAGGCTGATGCGCCGGTTGCCGCGCCTGCCCCTGCAGCGTCTGCGCCCGCGCCGGTCGCGCTGGCCGTGTCGCCGCTGGTGCCCCCCGAACCCGCCGAAAACTGGTACGTCCCCCTGCTCGCCAATCCGATGTATTGGGGCGGCGGCCTGGCTGCGCTCGGTCTGGGCGGGGTGCTGTGGTGGATGATGGCAGGCGGCGGTCGCCGTCGCAAAATCGGTGGCAACGCGCTTGACGACAGCATCATGACCGGCGGCGACGTTCGACCCAATACCGTGATCGGTGCCGCGTCGGGCGGCAGCGTCAATACCGGCGACACCTCCTTCCTGACCGACTTCAGCCAGGCGGGCCTGGGCACCATCGATACGCACGATGTCGACCCCATCGCCGAAGCCGAGGTGTACATGGCCTATGGCCGCGATGCGCAGGCCGAGGAAATCCTCAAAGAAGCCATCAGCAACAATCCGGACCGTCACGAAATCCGCGTCAAGCTGCTGGAGATCTACGCCGCGCAGCGCAACACCGTGACGTTCGAGGCGGTCGCCGGCGAGCTCTATGCCGCGCTGGGCAGCAAATCGAGTCCGTTGTGGGACAAGGCCTGCGAAATGGGCCGCAGCATCGATCCGACCAACCCGCTGTATGGCGGCGTGCAATCGAGTGCCGCCCCGGCAGCCACGGTGGCGGCCACTGCCGCGGTGGCCGGTGGCGCCGTGGCGTTTGCCGACGAATCCGCGCCCAGGCCCGTCGCCGACTCGCAGCCAGCCGCCCCGGTTGAAATCGAAGCGGCGTCCGAGCCCGAACTTGAGCCCGAGCCTGAAGCCGTGACAGCCAGCGGGCCGCTGGAATTCGAGTCGGCAGGCCACGTGCTCAATTTCGATGCTCCGTCCGAGGAGGCCGCAAGGCCCGAGTCGGGCTACGTGGAAATGGACACCCTGGGCCTCGACTTCGACCTGTCCGATCTGGATCTTCCCGCGACGGCGGATGACACGCTGAAACTCGATCTGGGCCTGGATGAAGACAACGGCCCGGACAGCAAATTCGATTTCAGCGGCCTCGACCTCGACCTTGGCGAAGCCGGCGGCGACGAGCTCGAACTGGACGAAGTCGGCACCAAGCTCGACCTTGCCCGCGCCTATGTGGAAATGGGCGACAAGGAAGGTGCGCGTGAAATCCTCAACGAAGTGCTGGCCGAAGGCAGCGACAAGCAAAAGGCCGATGCGAAAGGCATGTTGAGTTCGCTTGCTTAAATCGCTTCATCCGGTTGCCCGCATCCTGCTGTGGTGCGGGTGGGCAGTCGCGGTGGAACGCGCTGCGCTGTCTGTGCTGATCCTCCTGGCCGTCGCCACCGCGACGGCCTTTCTGTTTGCGCCGATCCGCCATGAAGCGTGGCGCCTGCTGCGCCGCACCCGCTGGTTGATGGCGGTGCTGCTGCTCACCTATGCCTATGCCCTGCCGGGCGCCGCACTGTGGCCGGCGCTGGGGTGGGCGAGTCCGGGCATCGAAGGCCTGCAGCAAGGCGCGTTGCGTGTCGGGCGGCTGGTGTTGATGCTGGCTGGGCTGGCCGTGCTGCTGGCGTATACGACCCGTCCCCGCCTGATTTATGGCCTCTACGCGCTGGCCCGTCCGCTGGCCTGGCTCGGCTTCGACCGCCGCGCCTTTGCGGTGCGCCTGGGGCTGACGCTGGACTATGTCGAACACGCGCCCAAACCGGCGCGCTGGCTGGATGCGCTGCGCGCGCCGCTGCCGGACGATGCGACGCCCGCTACCTACATCCTGCACACCGAGCGCTGGCAAAGCCGCGACAGCGCCGTCATACTCGCGGGCCTGCTTTTGTTGCTCGTCGTCGTGTTGGTATGAGAATCGTATTGGGACTGGAATATTGCGGCATCGGCTTTTGCGGCTGGCAGTCGCAGTTGCAAGGCTGCGGCGTGCAGGATGCGCTGGCAGCCGCGGTGTCCATCATCGCCGGTGAAAAAACAAGCATCATTGCCGCCGGGCGCACCGACACCGGGGTGCACGCCGTGCTGCAGGTGGTGCATTTCAATACCGCGGCGAAGCGCCCGCTGACCGCCTGGGTGCGCGGCGTCAACAGCCACCTGCCGGCGGGCGTGGCGGTGCTGTGGGCGCGCGAAATCGGCGAGGATTTCCACGCGCGGTTCGCCGCCACCCATCGCGGCTACCGCTACGTGCTGCTGAATCACCCGGTGCGCCCCGCGCTCAACCACGGCCTGATCGGCTGGTACCACCGCCCGCTCGATGCCGCCGCGATGAACCTGGCCGCGGCACAGTTGATCGGGCAGCACGATTTTTCCGCCTTCCGCGCCGCGGCATGCCAGGCCAAATCACCGGTCAAGGAACTGCGGCGGGCGCACATCGAGCGGCGCGGCGATTATCTTTTATGCGACTTCCACGCCGACGGCTTCCTGCACCATATGGTGCGCAACCTCATGGGCTGTCTCGTCCAGGTCGGCGCAGGCGCGCAGCCGCCAGAATGGCTGCACGAGATCCTGACCGGTCGCGACCGCACCGTTGCTGCACCCACCTTCGACGGCGCCGGGCTGTATCTCACCCACATCCGGTATCCTGCGCACTTTGGCTTGCCGGAAACCTCCGACCGATGGCTGTTCGCGTAAAAATCTGCGGCATCACCCGACTGCAGGACCTGCACGCCGCCTGCGACGCCGGGGCGGACGCGCTGGGTTTTGTGTTCTACGAAAAAAGCTCGCGCCACCTGAGCATCGCCGCCGCCGCCGCGCTGCTGCGCGAACTGCCGCCGTTCGCGCAGAGCGTGGGGCTGTTCGTCAACGCCGAACCGGCCTTCATCGAATCGGTGCTGCAGGCTGTTCCGCTCGACCTGCTGCAGTTTCACGGCGACGAGACGCCGGCCGACTGCGCGCGTTTCGGCCGGCCCTATATCAAGGCGGTGCGTGTGAATCGGGACACGGATTTGCTAAAATGCGCGGCTGACTTCGCTGCCGCGCGCGGTTTGCTGCTCGACGCCTGGGTGCCCGGCGTGCCGGGCGGCACCGGCGAGCGGTTCGACTGGACCCTGATCCCGCCGAATCTGCCCACGCCAGTCATCCTGTCGGGCGGGCTGACGCCGGACAACGTCGCCGAAGCGGTGCAGCGCGTGCGCCCGTGGGCGGTGGATGTATCCTCCGGTGTCGAGGCAACAAAAGGCATCAAGGACGCGCAAAAAATTGCGGCTTTTATCCAGCGGGCCAAAGGCGCGAATTGAAATTAACCACAGAGACACAGAGGCACAGAGAAAACCAGTAGCTAGCAGAAAGACATTCCGTTTCCGAACTGTGAATGATGACTGGACTTTTCCCTTGTTTTTCAACTCTGTGCCTCTGTGCCTCTGTGTCTCTGTGGTGAATGAATTGAGGTTTTTAAGATAAATGAACCTGACCGATCTTCCCGATTCCCGCGGCCACTTCGGCCCCTACGGCGGCATTTTCGTCGCCGAAACCCTGATGGCGGCGCTGGAAGAACTGCGCGTCGAGTACGAACGCGCGCGCGCCGATCCCGCCTTCATCGCCGAATTCGAATACGAGCTCAAGCACTACGTCGGCCGCCCCAGCCCGGTCTATCATGCCAAACGATTGAGCGAGCAGTACGGCGGCGCGCAGATCTACCTCAAGCGCGAAGACCTCAACCACACCGGCGCGCACAAGATCAACAACACCATCGGCCAGGCGCTCCTGGCGCGGCGCATGGGCAAGAAGCGCGTCATCGCCGAGACCGGCGCCGGTCAGCACGGCGTCGCCTCGGCCACCGTCGCCGCGCGCTACGGCATGGAGTGCATGGTCTACATGGGCGCCGAAGACGTCATCCGCCAGGCGCCCAACGTCTTCCGCATGAAACTGCTCGGCGCCACCGTGGTGCCGGTGTCCAGCGGCTCCAGGACGCTGAAGGACGCGCTCAACGAAGCGATGCGCGACTGGGTCACCAACGTCGAGTCGACCTTCTACATTCTCGGCACCGCCGCCGGCCCGCACCCGTACCCCATGCTGGTGCGCGACTTCCAGTGCGTGATCGGCCGCGAATGCCTCATCCAGATGCCCGAGCTCACCGGCCGCCAGCCCGATGCGGTGATCGCCTGCGTCGGCGGCGGCTCCAACGCCATCGGCATTTTCCACCCCTACATCCCGTATGAGGATGTGCGCCTGATCGGCGTCGAAGCCGGCGGCTCCGGCATCGCCAGCGGGAAACACGCGGCGTCGCTTTCCGCCGGCAGCCCGGGCGTGCTGCATGGTTTCCGCAGCTACCTGATGCAGGACGAAAACGGCCAGATCATCGAAACCCACTCGATCTCCGCCGGCCTCGACTACCCCGGCGTCGGGCCGGAACACTCGTGGCTCAAGGACGCCGGCCGCGCCGAATACATTGCCATCAACGACGACGAAGCCCTGGCCGCCTTCCACGATCTGTGCCGCTTCGAAGGCATCATCCCCGCGCTCGAATCCAGCCACGCCGTCGCCCAGGCCAAGAAGCTCGCGCCGACGATGAAGAAAGACCAGATCATCCTGGTGAATCTCTCCGGGCGCGGCGACAAGGACATCGACACCGTGGCGAAGCTGTCGGGGATTGCGCTTTGAAGTACAAGGTCATTCTGTTTTGGAGTGAAGAGGATCAAGCATTTCTTGCTGAAGTTCCGGAATTACCCGGTTGTATGGCGCATGGTGATAGTTATGAGTCAGCATTGGCAAGCGTAAAAGATGCGATGGAACTTTGGCTTGAGGTGGCTCGTGAGTGTAAACACGAGATACCAGGCTCCACTGGAACGGAGGTAGCGCTGTGAAAAATATCCCCCACGCGATTCAGTACCAGGGCAGCAAACGAAATTTGGCGAGTGAAATTCTGCGTTATGTACCGGAGAAAGTGAGGCGGTTTATTGAACCGTTTTCTGGCTCGGCCGCTATGTGTGTAGCGGCAGCCGCCCGAGATAATGCGAATAGCTATTTAATCAATGATTTGAATCAGCCGCTGGTGGAGTTGTTGCGGCTCATCATTGATCGCCCGGTCGATATTTCCACTTTTTACGAAAGCTTGTGGAAAGAACAGCATAACGACTCCATTGAACACTATTACAGGGTGCGTGAGGATTTCAATCGAACCCGAGACCCAAGGCTTTTTTTGTATCTGTTAGCACGTTGCGTGAAGGGCTCAGTGCGCTACAACGCTGAAGGTTTGTTCAATCAAAGTCCTGATAAAAGACGTTACGGAACGCGCCCGGAGACTATGCGCAGAAATATTTTTGGAGTGTCCGCCTTGCTAAAGGGTAAAACGGATTTTTCGTCTCGAGATTTCCGTGAAATTTTGCTTGAAGTCGAGCAGTCTGATGTGGTGTACATGGACCCACCCTACCAAGGTGTGTGTGGTGATCGGGATTCACGGTATTTCTCGGGAATATCGCATGACGAGTTTGTTGAAGCATTGCACGAGCTTGATTCACGAGGCATCGCTTATTTGGTGAGTTATGACGGACGTAGAGGGGGCAAAACTTTTGGGGAACCGATGCCTGATTCGTTGGAGTTGACCTGTGTGGAGTTGGCTGCCGGCCGCTCTACTCAGGCAACCTTGCTGGGTCGTGACGAAATTACTTATGAGTCCCTCTATTTATCCAGGTCCCTGATGGAAAGGATGGAAGGCAAGGTATCAGGTTGTGGTTTGCAGAATACTCAACAGTACGTCTTGCTGGAGCCTGTCGCGCGATATGGCTAAATTCCCGAAAGCATTCATCGAACTGTGCAAATCGGTGACTGCGAAACGTCCCAAGACGGTTATCGACCACATACTTGAGCATGGATTCATCACCACTGAACAACTAAAAAACGTGTATGGGTATGACCATCCCCCAAGGGCAGTTCGTGATGTTCGCGAGCATGGAATCCAGATTGAAACCTACCGAGTTGTTGGCTCGAATGGCCGGAAAATTGCGGCATATCGATTCGGGAATACACAGGAAAAACGACTGAGGAAATTCTCTGGCCGCACGGGTTTGTCCAAAAAGCTCAAAGACGCGCTTGTCGAGAAATATGGTTGCAAGTGCTTTATTTATCTTGAAGAAATTCCTGCAAGCGAATTGCAGATTGACCATAGGGTTCCCTATGAGGCGGCTGGCGATGATGAAGGTGACTTGAAGCCGGAAGATTTCATGCTGTTGTCGGGTTCCGCAAACCGGGCAAAGTCATGGTCTTGCGAGCAGTGCGACAACTGGAACAACGCAAAGGATAGAGCGGTTTGCTTGTCTTGTTATTGGGCATATCCTGAAAAATATTCGCACATTGCCATGCGTCAAATCCGCCGTCTTGATCTGGTTTGGCAAGGCGAAGAAGTTGAGATTTATGAGAAGCTGAAAGCGGAAGCACTCGCGTTAGACAAGCAAATTCCTTCCTTTGTGAAGGAGATTATTGAAAAAGAAGTGCGCCGGAAGCGTACTTGAACCCCCGGTTTTTTGAAGAAGACTGATTTTAGATTGAGTACAGCATGAGCCGAATCGGCCAGACCTTTATCGCGCTCAAAGCGCACAACAAGAAAGCCCTCATTCCCTTCATCACCGCCGGCGATCCCGGCAAGGGGTTGACGGTGCCGCTGATGCACGTGCTGGTGGAAGCCGGCGCCGACATCATCGAACTCGGGGTGCCGTTTTCCGACCCGATGGCCGACGGTCCGGTGATCCAGCGGGCGTCCGAGCGGGCGCTGGCAAACAAGGTCGGACTCAAGGATGTGCTGGCGATGACGGCGGAATTCCGCAAGACCAACACGACGACGCCGGTGGTGCTGATGGGCTATGCCAATCCGGTCGAGCACATGGGCTACGAGACCTTTGCCCTGGCGGCGAAGGCGGCCGGGGTGGACGGCGTGCTGACGGTGGACATTCCGCCGGAGGAATCGGCGGGGGTTTCGGACGTGTTCAAGGCACACGGGCTCGACCCGATTTTTCTGCTGTCGCCGACCACGCCGGAATCGCGGGTGGAGCAGGTGGCAGCGGTCGCGGGCGGCTTCATTTATTACGTGTCGCTCAAGGGGGTGACCGGCTCGGCCAATCTCGATATGGATGAAGTGGCGCAGAAAATCGCCATGATTCGCAAGCATTGCAGCCTGCCGGTCGGCGTGGGCTTCGGCATCCGCGACGCGGCGACCGCCGAGGCGGTGGCGCGGATTGCCGACGCCGTGGTGGTGGGCAGCCGCATCATGAGCGAGATCGAATCCGCGCCGGAAGGTGCGTGCGCCAGCCGCGTCGGGCATCTGGTGGCCGAGTTGCGCCGCGGCGTCGACGCCGCATCGAAATAAACCTGAAAACCCCACCACGGAGACGCAGAGGCGCGGAGAACGGCAGGAAATCAATGGGTTGTTTATCAACCCGCCTTCACCCATCGGGTGGGCGCACTGACCCATGCAAGGTGTTGTTTTTCCCTCTGTGCGCTCTGTGCCTCTGTGGTTCAACTGCGGTTTCAAGGATAAACGGAGAAAAACATGAGCTGGTTCCAGAAAATACTGCCGCCCAAAATCAAGCGCCGGGTCGATGCGCGTAAATCGATGCCGGAAGGGCTGTGGTCGAAGTGTCCGGCCTGCAACGAGGTGCTCTACCGCGCCGACCTCGAAAGCAATCTGGAGGTATGCCCCAAGTGCGGCCACCATCACCGTATCGGTGCCCGCGCGCGGCTGGCCATGCTGCTGGATGCCGAAGGTCAGCACGAGATCGGCGCGCAGGTGACGCCGCTCGATCCGCTGAAATTCAAGGACGGCAAGAAATATCCGGACCGCCTGAAGGAAGCCCAGGCGGGCACCTCGGAAACCGACGCGCTGGTGGTGCTGGGCGGCAGCGTCAAGGCGGTGCCGGTGGTGGCGGCGGCGTTCGAGTTCAAGTTCATGGGCGGATCGATGGGCTCGGTGGTCGGCGAGCGTTTTGTCCTCGGCGTGGAAGCGGCGATCGAGTCCAACTCGGCCTTCGTCTGCTTTGCCGCCAGCGGCGGCGCGCGGATGCAGGAAGGCCTGTTCTCGCTGATGCAGATGGCGAAGACCTCGGCCGCGCTGACGCAGTTGTCGCGCAACCGCCTGCCCTTCATTTCGGTGCTGACCGATCCCACCATGGGCGGCGTGTCGGCCAGTTTCGCCATGCTGGGCGACCTGATCGTGGCCGAGCCCAATGCGCTGATCGGCTTCGCCGGCCCGCGCGTGATCGAGCAGACCGTGCGCGAGACGCTGCCGGAAGGCTTCCAGCGTGCCGAATTCCTGGTCGACAAGGGCGCCATCGACCGCATCATCGACCGCCGCCAGATGCGCGACGAACTCGCCACCACGCTGGCGATGATGATGGGCCGGCCCGCGCTGGCCGCGTAGGCATGGTGATGCGCTCGGGCCTATCGCTGGCCGACTGGCTGGCGCGGCTCGAACGGCTGCATCCCAGCACCATCGAACTGGGACTCGACCGGGTTCGGCGCGTCAAGGATGCGCTTGGGCTCGATCCGGCCTTCCCGCTCGTCGTCGTCGGCGGCACCAACGGCAAGGGCTCCACCTGCGCCTATCTCGAAGCCATCCTCGGCGCCGCGGGTTACAAGACCGGCCTCTACACCTCGCCGCACCTTGTGCGCTACAACGAGCGGGTGCGGATCGCCGGCAGAGAGGTGGACGATGTCGATCTGGTTGCGGGGTTTGAAAAAATCGACGCTGCGCGCGGCGACATCTCGCTGACCTATTTCGAATTTGGCACGCTGGGCGCGATGGCGCAGTTCGTCGACGCCGGCGTCGATGTAGCGATCCTTGAGGTCGGCCTCGGCGGGCGGCTCGACGCGGTGAACGTGTTCGACGCCGAGGCCGCGATCGTCACCAGCGTCGATCTCGACCACATGGATTATCTGGGCGACACCCGCGAGCAGATCGGCTTCGAGAAAGCCGGGATTTACCGTGCGGGCCGCCCCGCGATCTGCGCCGACCCCGCGCCGCCCGCCAACCTGCTCGATCATGCCCGGCGCATCGGCGCCGACCTGCGCTGCGTGGAACGCGACTTTTCCGCGCAACGCGAGGGCGACCAGTGGGCCTATCGCGGCCAGACCGTCGTCTGGCCGGCGCTGCCGCTGCCCGCCATGGCGGGGGCCTTCCAGTTGCGCAATGCAGCCGCGGCGCTGGCGGCGCTGGAGGCCATGCGCGACCGTCTGCCGGTGAGCGAGGCGGCGATCCGCCAGGGGCTGGAGCAGGCACGTGCGGCGGGACGGTTCCAGCGCATTGCCCGTGCGCCCGACGTCATTCTCGACGTGGCGCACAACCCGGAAGCGGCGCGGGCGCTGGCCGCCACCCTGCGCGAGCAGCCGGTGGCCGGGCGCACGCTGGCGGTGGTGGGCATGCTGGCCGACAAGGATGCGGCGGGGGTGTTCGCCGCATTGCGCGGCGAGATCGATGCGTGGTGGACGTGCACGCCCGACTCGCCGCGCGCGCAGGATGCCGGGGCGCTGGCCGCCGCCCTGCACGCGCATGCGGGCGGCGCACCGATCAGCGTGCAAACGGATGTGAACACGGCGCTCGCGGAGGCGCAAAACGCGGCGCGCGAAGGTGATAGAATTCTCGTCTTCGGTTCGTTCTATACCGTAGCTGCCGTCCTCGCCCATGCCGCCATCCAGTAGTGAAAACGACCTCAAACGCCTCGCCCGGCGCCGCCTGATCGGCGCGGTTGCGTTGACCCTGCTGGCGGTGATTGTGTTGCCGCAGCTGCTGGAAGACGAGCCGCCGCCGGCGAGTTCGCTGGCGGTGCACATGGTGGCCGCATCGCCCGATCAGGCGGCGCCGCCGGACCCGGCCGACGCGCCCGACGAACTGGCCACGCCGGAGCCGCCCCCCCCTCCGCAACCCGCGCCGCCGGTCGAGCCCACCAAGCCCGACCCCGAGCCTGAACCGCTCAAGCCTGAACCGGTCAAACCCGCATCCGTCAAACCGGTGTCCGCGCCGCCCAAGCCTGTTGTGTCGCCTGCGCCCCAGGCCAAGCCCGCAGCAGCCAGCGAGACATTCGTGGTGCAACTGGCCGCCCTGTCCGATTCCGTCAAGGCCCAGGCACTCAAGACGCGCGCCGCCGAGGCCGGCTTGCCGGCCTACACGGACAAGGTGGGTTCCCTGACGCGCGTGCGGGTGGGGCCCTATCCGTCGCGCGAAGCTGCCGTGGCGGCCGCGGTGAAGCTGGCCGAAAACGGCATGACCGGGCAGATCCTCACCCAGTGAGCATGCTCGACCTCATCGTGCTGCTGGTGCTGATCCTCGCCGTGGTGCGCGGCCTGATGCGCGGCATGGTCGACACGCTGTTTTCGCTGGCGGCCTGGGTGCTGGCGTTCGTGCTGGGCAAGTGGGGCGCATTGATGGTGGCGCCGCTGCTGCCGATCGGCATCGAAAATCCGGCGATCCGTTATTTCGCCGGCTTTGCGGTGATTTTTCTGCTGGTGCTGATCGGCGTGTTGCTGCTGGGGCATGCGCTGGCTTCGCTGGTCAAGGCAGTCGGGCTGGGCAGTGCCGACAAGGTGCTGGGCGGGGTGCTGGGGCTGGCCAAGGGGCTGCTGATCCTGGTCGGCCTGACGCTTGCCGCCGGGCTGACCTCGCTGCCGCGCACCGACTTCTGGAAACAGGCCAGGCTGTCGAACAGCCTGCAGGCGATGGCGCAGCTCAGCTTGCCGCTGCTGCCGGTAGACATGGCGAAATACGTTCGTTTCGAGTGATCCCGGAAAAAGCAGTTAACCACAGAGACACAGAGGCACAGAGTTGAAAAACGAGGAACGAAGTCATGGACGCATCATTCTTCGGTTGGGCGACGGAAAGTCTTTCTGCAACCTGTGGTTTTCTCTGTGTCTCTGTGCCTCTGTGGTGAATGAATTGAAGTTTTTAAGACCCAATTTTATGAATAGGTACGCAGCATGTGCGGGGTAATCGGAGTTGTTGCCAATACGGCGGCCAATCAGTTCCTGTACGACGGCCTGATGGTATTGCAGCATCGCGGGCAGGATGCTGCCGGCATCGTGACCGCGGAGGAAAGCCGCTTTCACCTGCACAAGGGGCCGGGGCTGGCGCGCGACGTGTTCCGCACCCGCGACATGCGCAGCCTGCTGGGGGACATGGGGGTGGCCCACGTGCGCTATCCCACCGCGGGCAGCGCGTCGTCGTCGGCCGAATCGCAGCCGTTCTATGTGAATTCGCCGTACGGCATCGTCCTCGGACATAACGGCAACCTCACCAACACCCACGAACTGAAGGAATCCCTGTTCCGCACCGACCTGCGCCACGTCAACACCAACTCGGATTCCGAAGTGCTGCTGAACGTGCTGGCGCATGAACTGCAGGTGCGCGCCTCCGGGCGGAAACTCAGCCTGGACACGATTTTCGGCGCCGTCGCCGGCGTGCATGCGCGCTGCAAGGGGGCCTATGCGGTGACCGCCTTCATCGCCGGCTATGGCCTGCTGGCGTTCCGCGACCCGTACGGCATTCGCCCCCTGGTGATCGGCATCAACGATCAGGTCATGCCGCACGAATACATCGTGGCGTCGGAAAGCGTGGCGATCGATACGCTGGGCTTCCGCCTGCTGCGCGACGTGGCGCCGGGCGAAGCGGTGTTCATCGACTACCAGCGCAAGCTGCACAGCCGCGTCTGCAGCGACAAGGCGGTGCTGAACCCCTGCATTTTCGAATACGTGTATCTCGCGCGTCCGGATTCGGTGATGGACGGCGTCTCGGTCTACAGCACGCGCCTGGCCATGGGCGTGTCGCTGGCCGAAAAGATCAAGCGCGAGTTCTCGCACCTGAAGATCGACGTGGTGATCCCGATCCCCGACACCAGCCGGCCTTCCGCGCTGCAACTGGCCAACCACCTCAACGTGCCGTACCGCGAAGGCTTCATCAAGAACCGCTACATCGGGCGCACCTTCATCATGCCGGGGCAGGCGCTGCGCAAGAAATCGGTGCGGCAGAAACTCAATGCCATCGGCGAAGAGTTCAAGGGCAAGAACGTGCTGCTGGTCGACGACTCCATCGTGCGCGGCACCACCAGCCGCGAGATCGTGCAGATGGCGCGCGACGCCGGCGCCGAAAAGGTGTATTTCGCTTCGGCCTCGCCGCCGGTGCGTTTCTCCAACGTCTACGGCATCGACATGCCGACGCGTAATGAGCTGATCGCCAACGGCCGCACCGACCAGGATATCGCGCTCGAAATCGGCTGCGACGCGATGATCTACCAGGATCTCGACGCCATGGTCGACGTGGTGCGCGCGGGCAACCCTGCGATCACCGACTTCGACACTTCGTGCTTCGACGGCCGCTACATCACCGGCGACGTCACCCCGGATTACCTCAATTACGTCGAGGCCGTGCGCAACGGTGAAACGCCGTCGCTGGCGGCGCTGTCCACCCAGCAGCTCGACCTCAACCTGGCGACGAGCGATTCATGAACGAAGAATACGACCTCGAAACTCTGGCGGTGCGCGCCGGCACGGTGCGCAGCCAGTTCAACGAGCACTCGGAGGCGATGTTTCTCACCTCCAGCTTCGTGTTCGCCAATGCGGCCGAAGCCGCGGCGCGCTTCAAGGGCGAGCAGCCCGGCCCGATCTACGCGCGCTTCACCAACCCCACGGTCCAGATGATGGAGGCGCGGCTCGCCGCGCTCGAAGGCGCCGAGCGCTGCGTGGCGTTCGCCTCCGGCATGGCGTCGATCCTGGCGACCGTGATGGGCTTGATGAAGGCGGGCGAGCACGTCGTCGCGTCGCGCTCGATTTTCGGCTCGACGGTTCAATTGTTCACCAACATCCTCGGCCGCTTCGGTATCGAGACGACCTACGTCTCGCCGACCGACCCGGCGGAATGGCGGGCGGCGGTGAAGCCGAACACGAAACTCTTCTTCGTCGAGTCGCCGTCGAACCCGCTGACCGAGGTGAGCGACATCCGCGCGCTGGCCGACATCGCGCACGCGTCCGGCGTCTGGCTCGCGGTCGACAACTGCTTCTGCTCGCCGGCGCTGCAACAGCCGTTGAAACTCGGCGCCGACATCGTGATCCATTCCGCCACCAAATATCTCGACGGCCAGGGCAGGGTGCTCGGCGGCGCGGTGCTCGGCAGCCAGGCGCTGATGGAAGGCGTCTACACCTTCCTGCGCACCGCCGGACCGACGCTGTCGGCGTTCAACGCCTGGGTGATCCTGAAGGGCATGGAGACGCTCTCCCTGCGCATGGAAGCGCATTCGAAAAATGCCCTGGCGCTGGCGCAATGGCTGGAAGCGCAGCCGCAGGTGTCGCGCGTGTGGTATCCCGGCCTGCCGTCGCATCCGCAGCATCGACTGGCGATGGCGCAGCAGAAAACCGGCGGCGGCATCGTCGCGTTCGAGCTGAAGGGTGGCCAGGCGGCGGCATGGAAGCTGATCGACGCCACCAGAATGCTGTCGATCACCGCCAACCTGGGCGACACCAAGACCACCATCACCCATCCGGCCACCACCACGCACAGCCGCATGACGGCGGAACAGCGCGCGACGGCCGGCATCGGCGACGGCCTGGTGCGCATCGCGGTGGGCCTGGAGTCGGTGGCCGACATCCAGGCGGATCTGGCGCGCGGCCTGACGTGAGCTTTGGCTGGCCGGCTGCTTGGGGTCAGCACTGCCCACGCAGCCGACATGGCCGTCGTGCGCTATATCGATCAGGATCCGGTTGTCAGCCACAGCCATGGCAGCCTGTCGTTGCGAGCACCCAGAGGGCATAAACTCGCGAAGCAATCCAGCGCCTTGATTAAGCGGGCCTTTCTGGATTGCCGCGTCGCTACGCTCCTCGCAACGACAGCTTATTCGTGGGCTGTGGCTGACAACCGGATAAGCACGGTTTTTACCTCCGGCACCGTCCCGTCCAAACCCGCCAGCTGAAAACCCCGGCTCGACACCCGGAAGGCCGCACACGGCACCCAGCGCTTCAGTCTCGCAGTGAACAGTGTGGTGTGCAGTGAAGGTCTGGCCGTCCGGCGCCACGCTTAAACCCGGGTTGTCCATTGGGCACGCGAGGTGTTCAGTAGGGCGCTATTGTGGACCCCGTTTTCAAGACAACAGATTAAGCTGTGTTTTGACGTAAGGGATGAGAAGCGATGAGCGAAGCGAAGAAGCGGAAGGTGCATGCCCCGGAGTTCAAGGCCAAGGTAGGTCTGGAA
>Ga0208244_100827_pt1 | contig 23243 bp, 17 predicted proteins | sample SubbioCR12Aug_5A_FD_184828 | JGI IMG/M metagenome (GOLD analysis project Ga0208244, IMG submission 184828) | Serpentinite rock and fluid subsurface biosphere microbial communities from McLaughlin Reserve, California, USA - CR12Aug_5A (SPAdes) | ecosystem: Environmental > Terrestrial > Deep... | reverse complement strand
CCCGCCGTTAAAGAACAGGTCAAGAGTCTCGGCGCCACATTCATCGAAATGGAGTTGCCGAAAGATACCGAGACGGCCGGCGGATACGCAAAGGAGCTCTCTCCCGAATTCATCAAGAAAGAGATGGAAGCCATCAGCGCTCGTCTCCCAAAAGTGAATGTCGTCATCAGTACTGCGCAGGTCTTTGGCAAGCGCGCGCCGATCCTCATGACCGAGGATATGGTGAAGCTTTTGCCGACCGGCTCCGTTATTGTTGACCTCGCCGCTGAGCAGGGGGGCAATTGCGAGCTGACCGAGGCCAACAAGACCGTCGAGAAACATGGTGTGACGATCATCGGCGCAGTCAATCTGCCGGCAACGATCCCGGTCGATGCCAGCCAGATGTATTCACGCAATGTTCAGAACCTCTTCAGGAACATCTTCCCGAAAGCAGACACTCCGATTGACTGGGAAGACGAAGTGAACAAGGGCGCATGTATTACTCGCAACGGCGAGATCGTAAACGAAATGATAAAGAATGCAGTGAAATAAGGAGAATGCCATGGATGTTATGTTGATGATGTCGATCTACGTCTTCGTGCTCGCCATCTTTGTTGGGTTCGAAGTGATCAGCAAGGTTCCACCGTTGCTCCACACTCCTCTGATGTCCGGATCAAATGCCATCTCCGGCATTACTCTCGTTGGTTCATTGATCGCCGCGGGAGAGGGACATGGAGGTATCAGCGTCATCCTCGGAATGATCGCCGTGATCGTTGCCACGATCAACGTCGTTGGCGGCTTCATGGTGACCGACAGGATGCTTGAGATGTTTAAGAGAGACACTTCGAAACCAGCAAAATAGGGATTTCAAACTATGAATGTGTTTTCAGCTATTGCTTATCTCGTCGCCGCAGTCCTGTTTATCATGGGATTGAAGCTCCTCAGCTCGCCCAAAACAGCTCGTCGCGGCAATATGCTGGGTGCAATCGGCATGCTTATTGCCGTCGTTGTCACCTTAACCGATCAATTGATCATTGACTATACTTACATCATCGCTGGGCTGGTCATCGGCGGAGCGATTGGTGCATTCCTTGCCCGAAAAGTGCAGATGACGGCGATGCCGCAGTTAGTCGGGCTTCTCAACGGCTTTGGCGGAGCCGCCTCGACGCTCGTTGCCTATGCAGAGTATATGAGATTCACCGCAGAAGGGATCGATCCTGCCGGCCATGCCTGGGTTGCACTGATCCTTTCGCTTCTCATTGGAACCGTTACACTCACGGGCAGCGTCATCGCGGCTGCGAAGTTGCAGGGAACCATGTCCAGCGCCCCCATCCTCTATCCGTTCCAGAAGCACCTGAACGCCCTGATGCTCCTTGGTGTACTGGTCATGGGTGGATTCTTTCTTATGGATCCAAGCTTGTGGTATCTCCTTCCGATCATCATCGGGGTCTCCGCTGTGTTAGGTGTGACCAGCACCATCCCCATCGGAGGCGCAGATATGCCGGTGGTGATCTCGTTGCTGAACTCGTACTCCGGTATGGCTGCCGCGGCCACCGGTTTCGTGCTCGGCAATAACGTGTTGATCGTCGCTGGTACGTTGGTTGGTGCTTCCGGATTTATTCTCACGGACATCATGTGTAAAGCGATGAATCGATCGCTCGGGAATGTTCTCTTCGCGGGTGTTGGAGCCGAATTTGTCGCCGGCTCGACGGAAACAGAACAACGCACTGTGGTTCGCTACACGGCCGATGATGCCGCATACATTATCGAGAATGCGCAATCGGTTATCATAATTCCGGGATACGGACTTGCCGTCGCACAGGCCCAGCATGTCTGTCAGGAGCTGGTGAGTATGCTTCAGGCTCGCGGGATCGAAGCGCGGTATGCCATCCATCCGGTTGCCGGTCGCATGCCCGGCCATATGAACGTCCTGCTTGCCGAGGCAAATGCTCCATACGACATCCTGCTCGAAATGGAACAGATCAACGACGATTTCAAGAATACCGATGTTGCTCTCGTTCTCGGCGCCAATGACGTCGTGAACCCCGCAGCTCGCTATAAGAAAGAGAGCCCTCTTTACGGCATGCCGATTCTCAATGTAGACCACGCGCGCACGGTCATGGTCTGTAAGCGTAGCCTCAATCCCGGTTTCGCCGGCGAAGACAATGAGTTGTTCTACGACAAGAAGACAATGATGGTGTTCGGCGATGCAAAGGCAACACTGACGAAACTCGTGCAGCTTTTGAAGAAGTAAGCGTCTTCCGATAGTCCGTCAGAAAAATCCCGGTCTGTGATCGGGATTTTTCTTTTCGAGCAGATCTCGTGTTCGATGACATTCGGGGAGGACAATCGCAACATTTCTCCGTTTCTTTCGTTAGCTTTATGTGTCCATTTGAAATTGCCTAACCACCTTTATTGAGGAGCGCCATCTCATGAGAAAACTCTCCATCCTTCTCCTTGTACTATTCCTAGGTTTCGCGGCCTTCGCGAATACCGAGACCCGCCTGTTGCGGTTCCCTGCCATCCATGGCGCCCAGATTGTCTTCACCTATGCTGGTGATTTGTATACCGTCGGCGCAAACGGCGGTGTTGCGCGAAAGCTCACGAATCACGAGGGGTTCGAGTCCTTCGCCCGATTCTCACCTGATGGAAAACTCGTCGCCTTTACCGGTCAGTATGATGGGAACACCGAAGTTTATGTGATGCCAGCGGAGGGGGGAATTCCAAAACGCTTGACCTTCACGGCTACATTGGACCGCGATGATGTTTCTGATCGCATGGGGCCCAACAACATCGTGATGGGATGGAAGGACAGCAAGACCGTTCTCTATAGGAGTCGCGCGAACGAGCCTAACAGTATGAAAGGCCAGTTATTCCTCATTTCAACAGAGGGGGGATTGCCACTACAACTCCCCCTCCCCCGCGGCGGCTTTGCCTCATTCTCACCCGACGGAAAGAAACTCGCCTATAATCAGATTTTCCGTGAGTTTCGTACATGGAAACGGTACCGCGGCGGGCAGGCAGATGAAATATCGATCTATGATTTCGACACAAAGCAGACGATCAAAATCACCGACAATGTTGCGCAGGACATTATCCCCATGTGGGCCGGATCGAAGATCTACTTCGTCTCCGATCGGGATGACAACCGCCGCATGAACATCTTCTCGTATGATCTCAATTCGAAAGAAACGCGCCAAGTCACCACATTCACAGAATTTGATGTCAAGTTCCCGTCGCTCGGCGACAGATCGATAATCTTCGAGAACGGGGGATACCTGTACACGCTCGACCTCACCAGCGAGAAGTCCCAGAAGATTCAGGTCTTCATCAATGAGGATTTTGCCGTCGGCCGAGGCGGGTTGATTGACGTCAGCAAGAATGTGACAAATTTTGAAATCTCACCGGATGGCAACCGCGCATTGTTCGGCGCCCGCGGGGACATCTTCACTGTTCCGGCGAAACATGGTGCCACGCGCAATATCACCGCTACACCCGGGGTCCATGAGCGCAGCTCCAAATGGTCGCCAGACGGCAAATGGATTGCCTATATCTCGGATGCATCGGGGGAAGATGAAATCTTCGTTGTCGCGCAAAACGGAAGCGGAAAACCGGTTCAGCTGACGAGCGGAGGCGATACCTACAAATATCAGATCGCATGGTCACCGGATAGCAAGAAGATCGCGTGGTCAGACAAGCAACAACGCTTAAACTACGTTGATATTGATTCCCGGAAGACGACGACTGTTGTCGAAGCTGTTCAATGGGAAATCTCCGCTTACAATTGGTCGCCGGACAGTAAGTGGATTACGTATGCAAAGCCCGAAGAACTCCAGATGACCACAGTCTACCTGTACTCTCTCGATTCCAAGAAATCGATTCCGGTCACGGACGGATGGTTCTCCTCCACAAATCCTACCTTCAGTGCTGACGGTAAATACCTCTTCTTTGTCTCCAACCGCACTCTCAATCCCGTCTACAGTCAGACGGAGTGGAACCATGCATATCAAGACATGGCGAAGATCTACATGGTCACGTTGGACAAGACAACCAAATCCCCCTTCGCGCCGAAAAGCGATGAAGTGAAACTGAAAGAGGAAAAGAAAGAGCCGGCAAAGAAAGAAGCGGATCAGAAGAATGCAAAAGAGGCACCGACGACAGTCACCGTCAAGGTAGATGCCGACGGCCTGGTAGATCGTGTCACTGTGCTTCCCATTGACGGCGCGGCATACTGGAATATTCAATTCGTTGGGGATAAGGTCTACTTTATGCGCCGCGGATCAAAAGACGAAAAATCCAAGTTGATGCTCTATGAGCTGGAAAAACAGAAAGAGACGGATCTGGGGAATATCAACGGCTACGAAATCTCGGTCGACGGAAAGAAGATGCTCGTTGGTCAAGAGGGAAACTATGCCATCATCGATCTTCCCACCTCCAAGCTCGAGATCAAGGACAAACTCAATCTCTCTGATGTAAAGGTGACGCTTGATCGCCAGGCAGAATGGAAACAGATGTATTTCGAGGTATGGCGACAAATGCGCGATTTCTTCTTCGATCCGAACATGCACAAGGTCGATTGGGCCAAAATGCGTTCGCTCTACGAGCCCCTTCTCGATCATGTACAACATCGGGCTGATCTTACGTACATCATGGGAGAACTTGTCGGGGAGTTGAATGCCGGACATGCCTACGTCGGCGGAGGTGACTACCCAAAGGCCGAGAGAATCCAGCTCGGACTTCTTGGGGCGAAGCTGACGCTCGACGCGATAAGCCGGTACTATCAAATCACTGAGATCTTCAAAGGACAGAACTGGGACAAGAACCTCCGTTCACCGCTGACTGACATCGGTGTTGATATCAAGACCGGAGAGTACATTGTTGCGGTAGACGGCAAGCCCACCAATGAGGTGACAAACATTTATGCTGCGCTCATCGGCAAGGCGGGAAAACAGGTCACCCTGACTGTCAATACAAAGGCACAGGCGACGGGAGGACGGGATGTCGTGGTCGTTCCGATCAACAATGAACAGTCGCTGTACTACTTCAATTGGGTCGAGAAGAACCTCGAAAAAGTCAGCAAGGCAACCAATGGAAAGATCGGATACGTGCACATCCCCGATATGGGCGTGTCGGGGCTGAATGAGTTCGCGAAATACTACTACCCGCAGCTCCGGAAAGAGGGATTAATCATTGACGTGCGGGGGAATGGAGGCGGAAACGTTTCACCAATGATCATCGAGCGATTGCGTCGTGAACTTGCGATGATCGATATCGCACGCAACGGGGCTCCCAATCTTAATCCCGGTGGAATGGTCCTGGGACCCAAAGTGGCATTGATTGATGAGTTTTCCATGTCTGACGGAGACATCTTCGCATACCGATTCAAGCATTACAAACTTGGCCCGGTGATCGGCAAACGATCGTGGGGCGGTGTTGTGGGAATCCGCGGCTCACTTCCGCTTCTGGATGGAGGATTCCTGAATCGTCCTGAATTCTCTCGGTACGATATCGAAGGGAAGGAGTGGATCATGGAGGGATATGGAGTGGATCCCGACATCGTCGTCGAGAATGACCCGGCGAAGGAATTCGAGGGAGTCGATCAGCAGTTGGATCGGGCGATCAAAGAAATTCTCGATGAGTTGAAAAAGAACCCTGTGAAGCTCGCTCCGCCGCCTCCGTATCCTGATAAGCGCAAATAGGAAACCATTTGGCAACGTCGGGGTATGCCATTCCCCGGCGTTGCTCTCATTCAGTCGGACAAATCACATTCTGAGCAACGGAAGAAATGGAACGATGGGAATACGGTGGAGAGTTCAGCAATTGCGGACAATCGTGTCAGAAGATGTTGGCCCTTGTCCTTCTGATGTGTCTGACAATCACGGTAAACGCATCCAGCCAATCGAGGAATCATTCTCTCGGCCAGAATCTTAGATTTTCGAAATTTGACAGCAAGGCGCTTGCTGGAAATTTGATCGGGGATCCAAGCCGTCGCGAGGTTATGGTTCTTCTCCCACCTTCCTACTTTCGAAGCCTGTCAAAACGGTTCCCGGTCGTGTATTTACTCCACAGCGTCGGCAAACGAAAGGATGGTCATCTCGATTTCCTTCCGCTGTTTGTCGAGATGTTCGACAATATGAAGAACAAGAAACTTGACGACATGATTCTTGTTGCCGTCGATGGAGCGACGATTTTTGGAGGAAGCTACTACGCAAACTCTCCTACCACCGGAAACTTCGAGAAGTATATCGGAGAAGAGATCGTTACACTCGTCGACAGTTTGTTCCGAACGAGAGGATCTAAGCAATTCCGCGCAATCGCTGGATTCTCGATGGGGGGACACGGCGCGCTTAAGCTTGGGATGAAGTACGCCGATGTGTTCGGGCAGATTGGCAGCATGAGTGGAAGTCCGATGTCGATTCGCTACCGCAAGTCCATTTACCGCAACGCTCTGCGTAATCATCGCAAGCCCAAGACGCTGGAACAACTGATCGAGATGTATCCGTTTGATAAGAGCTGGAATCTTGCAGCCGCGTACGCGAAGGCGGCGGCTTTTTCACCGAACCCTTCGAAACCGCCGCTCTATCTGAATCTCCCGTTCGAAACTCCTGAAGAGGAGGAGGATGATCCCGTCTGGGTTCTTTGGTACGATGATGATCCGCTGGGAATGGTGGCACGGTACCAGCGACAGTTGAAAACCCTCGAACGAATCTACATTGACCACGGCCACGACGAAACCACCCTCGGGACGGAAGACTTTGTTCGAGAACTCGTACGATACGGCATCGGACCGACCTACTTCGTCTACCGCGGCGATCATGTGGATAAGCTTTCTTACCGCTACTTGAGAATGCTCAGAACACTGTCGCTCAATTGGATGTATGAGTAAGAGAGGATATGTAACTCCAAACCTTAGTGCTTCGATTCGCAATTACGGTTACGTATTTGTGCCTGTAGTTGCAATGAAAAGTGCTCTCTCAGCACTAAGTCCTGAGTGAATAAATTCGTCATCGAATTTATGAATCGAAGGACTTACGTAGGTGGGGCGAGGCGAGATCGGGAGTCCTCGCCCCATTGTCTTCCGAGTCTGGGAGGGTTGACCCGAGGCAGACTCATCGTTAAATCACAAAGCGCATTCCAACGAACATCACCTTTTTTGACGGGATTTCGGAGCAAAACGCGGGGATGGCGTGTAGATTGTACAATCGTTGAAAACGGCGAATTAATCGGCGGGTCAGTTTTGAAATTGAAGGCAGGCTCTTGATGCCTAATAGCGTTTCACAACGAGTTTCGATACCCCGGCATCGATTTCGATGTTGATCTTCTTCTCGGCACTCGCATAATTGTCGGTTTCATAGAGCCCGTCTTCAATTTTCCGGAGGCCTTGGAAACTCTTCTTGCTCAGAGGGGCATCAATCTCCACGCGGCACCCGACATCGGTCGGAACTTCAATGATTACCGCGGCGACTCCGGTTCGAAGTTCTACAGAAGTTTCCGGAGAATGATCCCCCAAGCGAAGACGGATCGAGGCAGCTCCTGCTTCGATGCGGATCCGCTCGGATTTGAATTCCGAGAGATTGAGTTCTGCTTTTGCCGCCCCAATTTTCATCACAAGATCCCACATCACCTCCGGATGGAGCTTGATCCGGGTGAAGTTCCGACGTCCGGAGCCAAATCCCCAGTGAACCCGGTCCGTCTGAAACGACAAATCAACGTTTGCCGCATCCCCTGTTTGGCTCGTCGTTAGCTCATACTCCCCAAAATGTGATCGTGATTCCACTTCAACAAGATCCGACGTTGTGCCGTCAATCTCGATCCGTGTCGCTCCCGTTTCTACGTCAAGGACTGCGCGCTTGATGTCGGGACTATACGTCTGATTCATATACTGTGTCTTCGCCTTTCCCCTTACAAACGTCCCATCCGAATCTATCCACCCGAATGAGAACATCCAGAACAGGATCATTCCGAGAAGAACAGCCATGAACGCAGAAAATATCCATTTCACTTTTTGGTTCGGAACAAGCGCGGATATTCCCCAGAGAATCAGCACCACAGGCCAGAACCTCCAGATTCCGGACCAATCAGGGTAGTACCATCCAAGGTTGTTAAGAAGGAAAAGTCCCCCGATAACCAGAAGGAGAACCCCCCAGAACACTCGACCGGTTTTCATGTGATTGTCACTTCCTCATTTTTGACGTGGTGAGGACTTCAGAAGTATCCCGATGCCAATGGCAATCAGAATAATGGGCCAGTAATCGCCGAAATGAAATCGCGGCAGCAGATTGTTCGCGAGGAAAAGGGCTCCGAGAACTATCAGGAGAAGTCCAGGCAGAAGCGCTCGACTGCGCCCATTCGGTGTGCCAGTTTCCTTTTCATTGCTTGTTTTTTCACTCTCCGGAGGCGGTCCTTCAGCCGTTGCGGCTGAGGCCACACTCTCCTGAGGAATGATAATCCAGCAAATGATGTACGCAAGGATTCCCGATCCCCCCATGAGCCCGGTAACAACAAAGATGATCCGGATAATCACAGGGTCGATATCAAAATATTCTCCCAACCCACCCGCAACGCCAGCTATGATTTTGTTTTTCCGAGAGCGATAGAGTCTTTTTTGCATGTGTCACCTCCTTTGTGGGGTCTACGTCACGCGAGCAAGATTGTTGCAAACGAATCTCTAATGGAATATCGATAAGACAATTCTTTGCGAAACCGCTATTTCACGATAAATCCATGACCTTCCGAGTCGCCGCGACAGACAGAGAACGTCCCTTTCATTGATCTGAACTTCCTCCATCGCGCCATCAGTATACTCTCCTCTCTTCCAAAAATCAATCCTACGGAATCGACGACGCATTTCCCATTAGCCCGAATTTTCTACATTTGAGAACAAATCCCATCGATGAGAAGGGACGCCACGCATTTCACTGTTTTCCATTTGATTTTACACTATTGCCTGAGATTTCGTTGGCACAATCATTGTCCTGAGAAAGTCAAAGTTATCCTTGATAAGGAGGTCTCAAAGATGTCTCCAACCGGTAAGAAGCTCGAAGAAAACGCTTCTGGGAAATACTATGTAACAGACGCGTGCGACGGCTGTGGAATCTGCTTTTCCTACGCTATCCAGAATTTCATGTATAGCAGCGATTCCAGTTACTATTTCGTGTTTCAGCAGCCGGTTGATCCCAGGGAAGAGGTCGACATCCAACGAGCCATGGAGCTCTGCCCTATGAGCTGTATCAAGGATGATGGCGAAACGAGTGTGAATTAGGGCTTTCGACGGCGTTCCGTCTACTGATTTGGCCCCGATCGAGGCTATCGCGCAGACCCCATTAGAAACGGGGTCTGTTTTTTTTCCTGCCCCTGGTCCACCCTTCGTGCGATCTCTAATTCAGTTGACCAAAAGGAGTTAGGAATAAATAATCTTGAAAATTGAAACATAACCAGGGATATTTGCGTTACAACTGACTGCTGGTCATTTATTCAACGCATGTAAATCTATGGGCATACAAGAACGGAAAGAACGTGAGAAGGGACAGCGACGGGACGAGATCCTGACTGCCGCGCAGGAAGTTTTTTTCGAGAAGGGTCTTCTGAATGCCACGATGGATGAAATCGCCGAAAAGGCGGAACTCAGCAAGGGGACCCTCTATCTCTACTACCGGTCAAAAGAGGACCTGTACCTGGCAGTCATGATGAGGGGCATGGACACGCTCTACACTCTGTTCGCGCGCGCTGTCGCCAATCATCATAAGGCAATCGATGCCCTTCATGGTCTTGCTCAAGCGTATATTCAATTCTTCGAGGAGCATCGCAGTCTCTTCCGCATGCTCCATTTCTTTCAAACGCCTCAACTTCACAAGCAGGTCTCCGAGGAAATGCTCAGCGCCTGTTCGATGCAGAATATGAAGCTCTGGAATTTTGTGCAGGAACTCATTACCCGCGGGATTAAAGAGGGAGATATCCGTCGGGACCTGAATCCCATCTCCACCGCTATCGTCCTTTGGTCTGCCACAACTGCAATCATGGCGCGTATCGACTACGGAAGCGACTATTGGAAGTCCACGATGAAGGTTGATCTCGAACTTGTCCTCCGTCAATCCCTCGATTTTCTTCTCGACGCTATCATGACTCCGCAGGCTCGTGAACAACTCACAAAACGACCGGCGATTTCCTAGTACATTATTTTCGAGGAACATCAACACATGAATTCACGTCGTCTCTTTTTCACCATTGTTGTTTCACTCTGTCTCGCCTCGGTCCCCGCGGCGGGACAATCGTCTTCCGTCCGACACCTGACATTGGATGATGCCATCAATTTAGCTCTCGAGATGAATCCAGATCTCGAAGCATCACGCCTCGAGGTTGAGTACGCAGACGCCCGCGTTCAGGAAGCGTGGGGTTACGCTCTCCCGGTGCTTGATCTTTCCGGCCGGTATGCCCGGGCCCTGAAGAAACCCGTCTTCTTTCTTCCCGATTTTGCCAATCCCGGAAGTGGAATCATCAGACCAATCGAGATCGGCGCAAACCATGCTATCGATGTGGGGTTCAATGCGCGACAGACGTTGTTCAACGCGACTGTCTTTATCGGTGTCGGTGCGGCTCATGTGTATTCCAAAGCGGCACGTGAGATGTTTATCGCCAAAAAACTGGAGACTATTACCAATGTTCGGCGTGCATTCTACGGTTATCTAATGGTCGCCGAAGTCCGCGAGATGATGAGGGAAAATCTTCGCAACTCAGAGGAAAACCTTCGCAACGCAAGACTCCTCGCGACGCAAGGAATCGTCTCTGAATACGATGAACTGCGCGCCACCGTAGGATACGAGAACCTTCGTCCGATGGTCCTGGAAGCAGAAAACAATTCACAACTCGCCAAAGATGGTCTGCGGATGGCCATCGGACTCGACCCGACGATCGATTTCGTAGTGAATGGCTCGCTTCTGTTTGCAAAATATCCGGACGATTTGCTCGAGATTGCCGCTGCCAGAATGCTGGAGATGAATCCATCTCTTCGCGCGATGCGCCTGCAAATTGATGTCAATCGCGCGTTTATGAATGCCGAACGATCCAACTATCTTCCGACACTTACTGCCTTCGGCAATTATCAATATCAGATTTCGAAGAATGATCTCAGGTTCTCACCGAATGACTTCGTTTCCAGCTCGCAGGTCGGTCTCACGCTCTCCATGAACATCTTTCAGGGCCTCCAGACCAATGCGCGCGTGCAGCAGGCAAAGGTCGTCATGATGAAAACAGAGGAACAGGTCGAAAAGCTTGAGACAAATTTGCGCACGGCTGTACATTCCTCGACACTCAAGCTCAGACAGACCCAGCAGCGCATCGAAGCACAGGGGAAGACCGTCGAACAGGCCCAGCGAGGATACCGCATCGCATCGACAAGATTCGCAAGCGGATCCGGAACCCAACTCGAGGTCAATGACGCGCAGCTCGCACTCACGCAGGCACAAGTAAATCGGATCCAGGCAGTCTTTGACTACCTCATTGCGTCAGCAGAGCTTGACCAGCTCCTGGGACGAACACCTGATTACGTGGACACAAACAATAAGTGAAAAATGAGATAATCCAACATTTTTGAATACACGAGGATCGACATGAAACATCGTACCACAATCATTCTGGGCACTGCCGCTCTGGGCATACTCACCCTGCTGATGGGGTGCGGCAAATCCGACGAAGGCAACAACGGCTCAGACGTACACAACCAGGCTGAGCAGCCGATCAGTGTCCAGGTAGAAGTCCTGAAACCAAGATTGTTTGCAGATGCAATTACCGTTACCGGCAGCATCAGGACACATGAAGACGTGATGCTGAGCCCGGAGGAGGGGGGCGTCGTGAAGGAATGGCTCGTCCGGAGAGGAGAATCCGTCGCAAAAGGACAAATTATTGCGCTGTTGAATGACGACCTCGTCCAGGCCAGCTACGATGCTGCGCTGGCCCAGTACAAAATGAGCCAGCTGAATTTTGAGGCCCAGGAGAAGGTATACAAGGAAAAAGCCGTCAGTGAGCTGCAGTACAAGAATGCGATGTATGGCCGGGATGCGGCCAAGGCACAGGCCGATATGATGCTTGCACGTCTGGAACGCACTCGCGTGAAGAGCCCGATTAACGGAATTCTGAATGATCGGATGAAGAACGTTGGGGAATTTGCTCCTCCGATGGCACCGATCGCTCACATTGTCAACCTCCGGAATATTCGGGCGGCGGGAGAGGTCTCGGAGAAATACGCGGGAATGGTCAAGTTGGGAAATCAGGCACGGGTGGTTCCTGATGTCTTCGCTTCCGATACGCTCGAGGGGCGCGTTACATTCGTCGGCGCCGCAGTCTCCTCGAGCAACCGAACACTCCCTATTGAAGTCGTCATACCCAATCCCGGTCTCCGGCTGAAACCGGAAATGATCGTGCGCATGACGGTCATGGGCTCGGCCAAGCGAAACGCTCTCTTGGTCGGTGAGAACATCCTCCAGGAAGTCGACCGGAACAAGATGGTTGTCTACGTCGAAAATAATGGCAAAGCAGAAGAACGGCTCGTCAAGCTCGGCGGACGCGAGGGAGCTCTCCGGGAGATCGTCGAAGGGTTGAAAGCCGGTGATCGCGTAATCACATCGGGATTCCAGAAACTGACCAACGGGCAGCCAATCCAGGTTGTCCAGTAGTCCCACCGACTGTTGAAGAAAGAGAACATCTGACATGCGAATTTCAAATCTGGCAGTTCAAAACAGAGTTGCGGTGTACATCCTGATCATGCTTATCGTTGTCATCGGATGGAACTCATACACTTCGCTCCCCCGCGAGGCATCGCCGGACATTACAATTCCCCTCGTGATCGTATCGACCCCCTATGTGGGCGTCTCACCGATCGATATTGAAGGATTGGTCACACAGCCTCTTGAGCGTGCACTCAAAGGGCTCAAAGACGTCAAGCAGATCAGCTCGGTCTCGAAGGAGGGACTCTCGACGATCCGTATCGAGTTCAACACCGGGGTCGATATGGATGAGGCGTTACGCAGGGTGCGGGATAAAACGAATTCCACGAAACCGAACCTCCCGACTGATGTGCTTGATCCCATCGTATCGGAAATCAACCTCAGCGAGTTTCCGATCATGTACGTCAACGCCGGCGGTACGATGGGGCTTGCCCGCCTGAAGAAGATCGCGGAAGATATCCAGGACAAGATTGAGGCCATTCCGGGAGTCCTCCGGGCTGATCTCAGTGGCGGTCTGCAGCCGGAAGTTCAGGTGAACGTCGACATTCATCGGCTCAACTCATTCCAAATTGGGTTCGATGATATTGTCAGTGCCATCAAAGCCGAGAATCTCTCCGTCCCCGGAGGAACTATCGATGACGGTGAACGGACGTTTTCGGTCAGGATTCCGGGCGAATTCAAAGTCCTCCGTCCGATTGAAGATATTGTGGTAAAGATCCAGAATGGAAAGCCGATCTACGTGCGGGATGTCGCCACCGTCGACTATTCATTTGAGGATCGGGTAACGTACGCCGAGCTCAACAAGGAGGAGGTCGTCTCTCTGGCCGTGCGAAAGCGGGCTGGAGAAAACCTTGTCCAGATTGCCGATCAGGTCAAAAAGATTGTGAATGACGAACAGAAGAATCTTCCGCTCGGCGTGAAGCTCACGATTTCAAATGATCAATCAGTGATGATCAGTCAGTTCGTACACGAATTGGAGAACAGCGTTCTCACCGGGATGTTCCTCGTTGTTCTCAGTCTCTTCATGTTCTTTGGATTCAAGAATGCATTACTCGTCTCCACAGCCATCCCGCTCTCGATGCTTATCGGCTTCATTGTTCTCGGTACATTCGATATTACGTTGAACATGGTTGTGCTTTTCTCTCTCGTGCTCGCGTTGGGTATCCTCGTTGATGATGCCGTCGTGGTAATCGAGAATATCTATCGTCATCAGCACGATTACAATAAACCTCCCGTACGGGCGGCAAAGGATGCTACAAGCGAGGTTGCCATTCCCATCATAGCATCCACAATAACCACTGTGGCTCCGTTTATCCCTCTTCTCTTCTGGCCCGGGATTGTCGGTGAATTCATGTCCTTTCTGCCAATCACCCTCATTGCAACACTGGGAGCTTCCCTGTTCGTCGCATTTGTGATCAGTCCGGTTCAGGGAGCCCGGTGGATCAACTACCAGCGCGAGATCAAGAAGGCGCGCGAAAATCTTCAGCACCCGCGATGGTGGAAGAAGTACAACCCTGTGACATGGCTCTATCACAAGGTCGATGAGGTTCTCTTTCCGTTGATGGTGAAATACTATATCATGACGCTGGAATGGACTCTTGCGCGAAGAGGAAAGACGATCGCCGCCTCGATCATATTTTTCATCGTGACGTTCGTCCTATTCGGAGTGTTCAACAAAGGTGTCGAATTCTTCCCCAATACTGAGCCGTCACAAGTGAACGTCAGTATCGAAGCCCCGCCGGGAACGTCGCTCGATGTCACGGACGGCATCGCTGAGGCAATCCAGGATCGAATCGAATCCATCCCTGGAAGAAAGGATATGGAGTTCGTCGCTCTGAGCGTGGGGACTTCCGATGATATCTTTGATTTCGGCGGCAAGGGAACATCGAACAAAGGCCGCGTGGCAATCACATTTTATCAGAAAAAGTTACGGTCACAAAGCACGTTTGCCTCCCTTGAGGAGATCAGATCCTCAACCGCAAATCTCCCGGGTGGAGACATACGCGTCAGCAAACAACAAATGGGGCCACCGGTCGGCGCCGCGGTGAGCGTGGAAATCTCGGGCGAAGATTATGATCAGCTTGCCGCGTTAAGCGTCAAAGCCATTGAACGGATCCGGAACATTCCCGGGCTATTCGATTTGAAAGATGACCACAACTCGGGAAAACCCGAGATCGAGATCATCATCGATCGGGAAAAGGCAGGGCTTCTCTGGACAAACACCGGACAAATCGCGAGCACAATCCGCTCAGCAATCTCCGGATCAGAGGCATCCAAATATCGGATTGGAGAAGATGAGTACAAAATTCGGGTCCGACTCAAAGAGAATCAACGCACGTCAATCGAGGACCTCCAGCAGTTAAGGGTGACTTTCATGAATCGACGCGGGACGTTGCTCTCGATCCCGATTTCTTCCATCGCGGAGGTCCGAGAGACCTCAGGCCTCACCGATATCAGACGAAAGGATCTTAAGCGTGTTATAACAGTAATGGGAGATGTCGAAGGACGAGTGGCATCTGAGGTCCTCGATGAGGTCAAGGCGAAACTTTCAACGATGGAGCTTCCCGCTGGATACAATATACGGTTTACGGGAAAGGATGAAGAACAAAATAAGGCGGAACGATTCCTCGGCAACGCCTTCATCATTACGCTGTTGCTTGTGTTTCTTATCTTGGTCTCTGAATTCAATTCGGTCAAAGTGCCGTTTGTCATCATGCTCTCGGTCATTCTATCGCTGATTGGCGTATTGTGGGGATTGATGATTACACAAACGCCCTTCGTCGTGATCATGACGGGGGTCGGCGTTATCGCACTAGCTGGAATCGTCGTGAAGAACGCAATTGTGCTTCTCGATTTCGCCAAGCGGAAGCTCGAGGAGGGTCTTCCTTTAGATGAAGCTCTTCTCGAAGCGGGTCGAACTCGTCTTCGTCCGGTCGTACTCACCGCCGTTACGACAGTTCTCGGAATTCTTCCTCTCGCCACGGGATTCGATTTTGACTGGAGGGATTTCAAATTTGTCACTGGAGCCGAAAGCGCAGGATTCTGGGGACCACTTGGCATTGCGATTATTTTCGGACTTTCAATATCGTCATTTCTGACGCTTGTGATCGTCCCGACTTTCTATTCTCTCCTTGATTCCTGGCAAATCAAAATCAGGCGATGGATCGGCACAGCTCAGCCGGAGCTTGATCTCTCCGAGCAGGAGGGTTAGACCAGCACAACCTTTTTTTGTCGTGCCGGAGAATTGCAGAGAGGGATTTTTCGAGTATGCTGTTAGGGGCCACGCACGATCTCCACGAAATGCCCGATTTTACAGTGCTTCGGAGAATTCTCTCCACCTATTGGTGCCTATCAGTTGCAATCCTCCCATCGAAGGTTCTGATTGGCGCGACAAAAGAGTGATTGAATCGTTTTTAGCTTGTACGGAGGGAACCGAAGCGAGCGCAGATGATGTTCTCGCCCCCGTTTTGACGTAGATAGATCTTCATTTTCTCACGAGGCGACACGATGAATTCCATCAAGCGTATAGACAGAACATTTTCACATCTCCACACAGGTATTGGTAATCGAACCTTTTATCTCGCTGTGATTTCCCTTGTTGTGTTTTTTGTTCTATCGGGATGCGGCAGCACACGTGAGCTTGCGGGCGGGTGGACAGACTCTGAAATCACGATCGACGGAAAGAGCGGAGATTGGATTGGCGCAACGACCTATGACAAAGACCAGGATGTGTCAATCGGCATTCGAAATGACGAAGAGTTCGCTTATGTCTGCCTCATTACCACGAATCGGATGACGCAGCGGCAAATCATGGTGAATGGTCTGACCGTGTGGTTTGACCCCACGGGAAGAAAAGAAAAAACATTTGGAATCCTCTTTCCGGTTAGCACCATTCGGGAAGCACGCCGCACGATGGGCGAGGGCGAGAGACCTGAACCTGCGACTCAGCGGAATATCGTCGACCGCGTTCATCAAGAGCTGGAAATCGTCGGTGCAGACCCAAACAATCGGCTCCGTCTCTCGTTTGTGGAACTCAAGGGCATTGAGCTTCGAATGAACGCTACCGGAAGCTCTCTGGTGTACGAATTGAAAATCCCGCTCAAGCCGAGTGAGAATCATCCGTATGCGATCGGAATAACCGGGATGGGACCACTCGCCGTTGGCTTTGAAACCGAAATCATTGCTCCCGAAAGAATTCAGCGGGGGGATATGCCTACCGGAACCGGCGCGGCGGGCATCCGCGGGGCTGCTCGCGGCAATCGTCCGGCGGGAGCACGTCCCGAGGCAGGAATGCAGGGAGAGCGACCGGAGCCGTTGGATTTCTGGACCCGTGTCCAATTGGCAAAGAAGTTTGAATAGGATGTTAAGCCTTCTTGGAGATCTGAGCATCCAAGACCATCTCGCTTCACGAACTTGATGTATCACGTAATTCACTCTCTCGTAATCATGGAAGGGTTAATCGTATGCCTTCAACCCGATGTATGTCTAGGTCGGTTGTGTTCTTCACAGTTTTCGTCTTGAGTCTTTTCCTCACTAATGGTTTGTTTGCTCAGCGCATGGGAATGAATGCGGAGGAGAGGGCCAACCGTCTGAAGGAACAGCTTTCTCTCACAAAGACACAGAGCGACAGCGTGAAGAAGATCTACGAGCAAGCTCAGCAGCAGATGATGGAAGAGATGATGGTCAACCAGGGCGATCGGGAGGCGATGCGGAAAGCGATCACGGAGATCAACGAAAAATCCGACAAGGATATTGAAAAGATCCTCGATGCCAAGCAGAAGAAGAAGTTCGAAGAGGTGAAGAAAGAGCGCCAAACGATGATGCGCGAGCGTCAGCGTCAGCAATAGCCCACCGTGAGTATTGGCTTGCCCCTCGGCGTGACGCGTTTGATCACATATTGTCTTTTCTTCCTTTTGGGTTCGCAGTCCCTTTTTGCACAGCCAATTTGGTGGAAACCGTACTTCACCCTCTTTCCCGAAGAGGGAACGCGATTTGTTGTCGATACAAATGCCATTGTCCCCGGCGGAGGCGTTCCAGCGCTCAACATCACCAAAGCCGGGGATATTCTTCTCTCCTCCGCTGGCGGGCCTCAACTCAATTTCTTTCGCGTGCTTGACAACGGACGATCGTATCAACCACTGAGTGGATCTCTTCCCCGTGGACCCGATGGTGGATTCATCTACCTCTCCGACGGCCGTATCCGATTCGTCACTGAAGAAGCGGCACCCGATCGAACTCCCCAGCGTCATAAGAGCCGGGTCATCAGCTGGATCTCAAACGACGGTGTTTCGTGGACGAAAGAATCCGGCATACGATACCAGCCCGGCATCGAGGATGATTCGATCTCGAGCGTTGTCTCGACTATTCAAGTCAACAACGCCATGTGGCGGATGTATTTCGTCGGGGATTTCTATCGCACGAACGGTACACGCACCGCTATCTCCAACGATTGGGGATTGACGTGGCAGAAGGAATCAGTCCATAACGTTTTGAAGCGAGGCGATGTTGATCCTCACCCGGTCTACCTCACCAATGGCAAGATTCGTCTCTATTTTCGCACTGGATTTCATTCTCCAGGCCAGTCCAATAGCGGCATCGCATATTGTGACAGCGAGGACGGAGTTCGATTCGACACGATCCAAACTCGGTTGATTATCCCCGATACGATTGCACCCCGACTCCTGAAGCTCGACCCCGCAGTCATCCGATTTCCCAATGGTTCAGTCGCGTGCTACATCGGAGCATCTCCGGCGCCCGGTAATCCCCCGCAAGGAAGTCCCGCTCTTATTGTTGCTTGGGATTCACGACCGGTGGGAATCCATGAAGAGTACTTCCCTCCTTTCCAACCGGACGAATTCTCTCTCTTCCAGAACTATCCAAATCCCTTCAACGCGCATACAACAATTTGTTTCAACATCCCAGCCAACGAGTATGTTGTTCTGAAGATCTTCGATCTGTACGGACGCGAAGTAGCATCCCTTCTGCAGAATCAACGGGGGGCAGGACAGCACTCCGTCACCTTCGATGCTTCAGCGCTCGGAAGCGGCGTCTATCTCTGCCGCCTCCGCGTCGGCTCGTTTGTGCAAACCAGGAAGATCGTGCTCATCCGATGAAGAATAATTCCTTCGGACTTCGTCAGACCACCATATTCAATCTGATCGTTTGCACGGGATTGCAACTCTTGTCCGCGCAGACGAATGTCTGTCCTTCTCGACCCGGAAACACCACAATTGAAGTGCGAGCGATCAATTCAAATTACAGAATCGCAACTGCAACAACGGGCGGAGCTTTTGCGACAGGACAAGATGCCAATCTTCTTCTTTCCGGTTTCGATTTCAACAACGCCGGTGGCCCGCTTCAGTTCAACCACCTTGGGGGTATTGCAAGCGATGGAACACGCCTGGCCGTTTGCGATCGGTTCAACAATCGGGTGCTGATATGGAATCACCTTCCGACCAGCAATACCCCTCCCGATCTCGTGATCGGCCAGCCCGATTTCTATCAGAACAATCCGGGTTCGACACGCAGCAGACTCAATTGGCCCGCCAGCGTGAGGATCACTCCCACTGGACAGATGATCGTCGTTGATGGCTACAACGATCGTGTGCTGATCTGGAAGTCGTTTCCAACATCGCTTGGTCAACCGGCAGACGTGGAAATCCGACATCAGAATCTTGTATGGCCGTGGGGAGCATGGACAGACGGAGAGCGACTTGCGGTCACAAGCACCGGAAGATCAAGAGTGTTGATGTGGAGAACGTTTCCTTCAGTCGATAATCATCCTCCTGACTACGAGTTGACCGCCGACAACATGATGGGGACGCCCCGCACGATCACGAGCAACGGCGTGTACTTCATTGTGGGAGATCACAACTCGAAAACCACAAACGGACCTCAAGGAAATTTTGTCTGAAAATCGTTTCCCCTTTCGAACTCACAGCCGTACGACTTTTTCATGAACGATCCAATTGACAAGATGGCCGCGTGGCTCCAGGGCGATTTCACCCCCGACGGAAAGCTCCTCATGCTCGGACGATCTCTGCATGTCTGGAATCTCCCCCCATTGACGACTGATCAGAAGCCGGCATTTTCGATCTCCGCATATGCATTTGATGGCGGAGATGGATCGGATCTCGTGATCGCGGGCGGCAAGGTGTTCGTCGCACTCTACAACGGAAACAAGATCGTCGTGTACAATTCTATCCCGACAAGCGCCGCTCAACCTCCTGATTTTTCGATCGGAAGTCCTGACATTTGTACAAACACGCTCGATGCCCGGTATTACATTACGAACGGAGTTCCGGCCTCAAACGGAACGAGTCTGATCATTTCCTCAGACTTTGACAGGAAGATGCTTTTGTGGCGCAGGATTCCGGATGAGAGCGGAGCGATTCCCGATCTCGAATTCTTCCTCCCGTTCCCCCCCTGGGACAATGCGATGAAAGGAGATACGCTCATTCTTGCGGGGCGACATACGGTCTGCGTGTGGAAAAAGATCCCGGTGAACGGCAAATTGCCCGATTATTCGTATTCGAACTCAATCGGGAATATCCAGTTGCAGGAGATTCGCGGCGTCGCGATTGATCACCAGTACTTATACGTTGCCGATGAAAAGGCAAACAAAGTGTATGTTTGGGAGGGGATTCCGAGCCAGGGCGATTCTCCAAAATTCACGCTTGATGTCGACCGTCCTCAGCGTCTTTCGAGTGATGGAACATATCTGGCAGTAACCGCAATGTACAACCATGCGATCAGATTGTACGTGGTGGCATCACTTCAATCAGGGGCGTACACCACTGTCGGCGGCCCCGGCAAGTTCAATTTGCCGATGAGCGGATCGTTGTCTCACGGTCGGTTGATTGTCGACGACACCGGCTTCAATCGGGTTCACATGTGGAACAACATCCAGGATGCCATTGGAAGAAGAGATGCCGATGTGCTTTTTGGAAAAGCGAACAGATCAGACACCCGACCGGCCATTGGAAGGAGCAGTCTCTTCTGGCCGGGCGCGAGTCATTTCGACGGTACATATCTCTGGGTCGGAGAGTTCAAATTTTCCAATCGGGTTGTGCGACACTCACCTACGCCGCCAACTCACGTTACGCCGGAGGTGGCCGTTCCCTCTCACATCGATCTGCATCAGAATTTCCCTAATCCCTTTAACTCGACAACGTCGGTTCGATTTTCCCTACCGCGACGTCAGGAGATTCGACTTGAGGTTGTCAATTCACTCGGCGCGCGTTTGGAAGTCCTCGCTGAGGGATTGTTTGATTCTGGAATCCATCTGCGAACATTCCATGCCTTTACTCTCCCAAGTGGCGCGTATTTTGTACGCCTCGTCACACCGCAGCATGTTTTTGTGAAACCAATGATTCTCATTCGTTGAAATTAAACCCTCGGTCCAATATCTTCATCACACCGGATAATTTCCTTCTGACTTGAGAGCGAACGCATGATTTCCCTCCGTATCTCCTCCATGGCATCCGTGATTGTCGCACTCAACGTTCTTCCTGTCCTTGCTCAACATCAGACAGGAACGAACTGTCTGTCGTGTCATTCAACTTTTAAGATGGGCGGGACGGTTTATACCGACACGCTGGCTACAAGCACCCGCGCGGGAGTTCATGTAAAGCTCACTGCTGAGAACGGCGCTCAGACAATCCTGGACAATACGAATGTCAACGGCAACATCGCGTCGACGCTTATTACGAACGGTAATTATCTTATCACTATCGGAGATGCTACAAGTCGGACATGGCACCGCATCCCAGATCAAGGGAGCTGCAATACGTGCCATGTAAAGGGGGGAAATACGGGTTCCGGCCGACCAAAGAAGTTCAGCATCTATCACACACGTATTTCTCCCGACAACGACTGCAAGCATTGTCATCATTTCCCAGCGAGCATGCTCTACTCTCAGCTCGCGACGGGAGGCGTACTAAACGTACAATCGAAGCCCCCCGCTCCCCCTGGTTCGCAGGTGTTCATTCAGAATCAGTCGTATCCATTTGATCCTGCCCAGTATCAGATCACAACAGCCCGCCCCGATATTTTTGCGCCTGGATATTTCTCGATGTTTGACGCAATCCTCGCTGTCGCCGCGAAAAACGGAATCGCCATAGAGTATAACTATGACGATTCATGCAAGACTCATTGGATCACAAAGGTGAATGGGATTGCTGGAAAGTACTGGTACGGATTTTCGTATGATGCCGGCTCAGGAAATACGAACGAGATGAAGTACAAGCGGGCCAATCGGTGGGATGAGGCGCTCTGGCGGCCGGGCGTCTGGGTTCAACTTCGCAGCGGAAACGAAGGGACCGACGAAATTCGTCTTCAATACATTGAAGAAATCAACCGTGAGCGAACGCAGGGAAATGTCGTCCCCTCCGTGACCATTCAGCTCAATCCATCGAATTATCTCGGAAATCCTCCCAGCTCGGGACGCGTCACGGTAGGTCGTACGTTCACAAATGTTACCGTGACCGCGCACAACATTCGGGCAACCGGTTATCCCTCGCCGTACTCAAAACCGTTTCGACCGGGTGTGATCACCTCGAAGGATATCCTGCTCTCACTCAAAGATCAGGGACACCTCACTCTCGTGACAGGAGTGTTCTACTCTCATTTTGGAGGTAAGTACATCGACAGTTACTACGTTGTGGAAATGGGATTTCCCGGTGTTGGAACCGCGCACTCGTCAGGTCGACAGGGATTTACTTATACAACGGAAAATGGCACTTCCAATCGGCTTCCGAACGATGCGGACAGAAAACTCCACATGACATCCGATATCAATGTCATCCACGCGCCCGATTTTTCCCGATGGACATGGACACAACTCGGAAATCCATACTACGAATCGTCGGAACCCACTTCTGTTCTCGATCAGAGTATCATTGATGATTACGAGGCTATCAGCCGGGGATTCAACCTTCACGAACCGTATCCGAATCCCTTCAACGCATCTCTTAATCTCAGCTTCAACATCTTCGAAACCGGACCGCACATCACGTTAGCGGTGTATTCGATCACCGGTCAGCGGGTCGCAACGATCTATGACGGTCAAACGGAGAACCTCGGCATTCAGAAATTCAGCTGGCAACCGAAGCGAATTACATCGGGGGCGTACTATGTGATGATGAATTTCGGGAATGCGACACAGATCAGGAGGGTGGCGTACGTGAAGTAGTAGATGTGGTTGTTGTCACGCTATCGTCTCCTCGAATTTCAGTAGGATTCGGGGATTTTCCATTTGGTGAAATGGCATCATGCTCGTTTACGCCAATCTTGACGAATATCATTGACTTTAATTCGGTTTTTTTATTTCTTCGAGCAACCTCCTGCCGTAAATATCTTCCAGCCAAAAAATAGGGGGAATCTGAATGCATTTTACTGAACTCTTTGCGATGGTCCCATGGACGGGAGTCCACTGTCACCATGAATCTTGGTTATCCCCTAAGGATGTATCTGCAGGTCGTCCCGAGATCCTCCTCCTTTGTCTACCTGCAGCTCAGATCCAAATGCAGAATATATCACAACAGT
>Ga0208244_100826_pt1 | contig 23274 bp, 15 predicted proteins | sample SubbioCR12Aug_5A_FD_184828 | JGI IMG/M metagenome (GOLD analysis project Ga0208244, IMG submission 184828) | Serpentinite rock and fluid subsurface biosphere microbial communities from McLaughlin Reserve, California, USA - CR12Aug_5A (SPAdes) | ecosystem: Environmental > Terrestrial > Deep... | reverse complement strand
CGGCTGTCCGACAAATTTTATTTCCGTATTTTTGCTCATGTTGTTTGTTGTTCGCAAAGCAAACTTACAACATGGGGTGAAACCTTCGGGGATTAACCCCTATTTTTTTTTAGTCGTTCAGTAGTGAAAGAATATACTAATTTAAAAGAAGGAAGCTATACATTTGAGGTTAAAGCATTAAATTCGCACGGCTCGGAAACAGAAATCAACAGTTTTAGCTTTGTTATAAAACCTCCTTTTTACAAATCAAAAGTTGCATGGTTAATTTATTCGTTGTTAATCCTTGCATTGTTTATTGCAAATGCATACTATATAAGGAAAAGAGTTGTTAGAATAAAACTTAAGGAAAAAATCAGGCACGAAAAGCGTCTTGCCAAAAGAGAACATCTTTTTAAAGAACAAACAGCCCTTAGTGAAAAGGAAATAGTTCAGTTACGTAATGAATGTTTACAAAACGAAATGCTGCACAAGAACAAAGAGCTAGCAAATGCAACATTACTTCTTGTACAAAAAAACAAAACTCTAACATTCTTAAAAAATGATTTGTTTGAACTTTTAAAGAAATTGCCATCAGACCATCCATCAAGACAAAGCCTTAGCAATCTTTTAAAAAAGGTAAACAGGGATTTGAAAAATGAAAAAAACTGGGAGCTATTTAACTCTTACTTTGATGAAGTGCATCAAGACTTTACAAACCGCATAAAAGATGAATTTAAAGATTTAACGCCAAAAGAGCTTAGGATGTGTGCGTACTTGCGGATGAATCTTTCCACAAAAGAAATAGCACCTCTAATGAATATATCTGTCAGAGGCGTCGAGATTAGTCGTTACCGACTTCGCAAAAAGCTTAATATTGGTCATAATCAGAATTTGACAGAGTTTATCCTTTCTTACTAATTATACTATTTTTTTAAAGTTCTAACAAAGCCTAACAATAAATTTAATTGATGTGTCATGAATCAATGAACTCTATTCATATTTCATTCACTTTTAGCATTTTGCAAATCAAGTGATGTAGTTTTGATGTAGTTATAAATTCTACTGTTGAAGTTTTGATGAAATGTATTTTTTGCAATATAATGTTAATCAAATTTACTTTGGCAAAAAATTAAACCTCACGGTGTTTTCTAAAATCAACCTTTTTATTTATTTAAACATTATAATGTTATGAAAAAAATCAAAACACAAAGTCAAAGGATCAAAGTTGTTATCCTTACAATGATTTTCGTCTTTTTTGCTGCTTTCACAGCTTGTAAAGATGATATTGAAACAGAAGAACCTATTGCATCATTCCAGTATGAAATTGATGCGACTAATTTTCTAACGGTCATTTTTACAAATTATTCTCAAAATGCTACTTCTTACGAATGGGATTTTGGTGATAACAATGTATCTACAGAAATGAGTCCAGTGCACATTTATGAGACTACAGGCACTTATACGGTAGTCTTAACAGCTATAAATGACGAAGGCGCTTATGCCACATATTCTAAGGATATTACAATTAATGACCCGCAAACAGCATTAACTCTTCTTGCAGGTGTAGAATCCAAAACATGGAAACTTTATCGTGTTGGCACAAGTCTTGGTGTAGGACCAGATGCTGATAATCCTAGAGGCTGGTGGGCTTTGGAAAATAATGGTACCCGACCATGCTTATATTATCATGAATTTACATTCCACAGAAATGGAACATACGTTTTTGATGACAAAGGCTCTATGTGGGGCGAAGAAGGCGTTTTTCATGAAAGTGTAGAAGCAACATGTTTTGGAGCTATTGCTTCTAATATGGTTGGCCCCAATGGCGAAAATCTCAGCGCATGGCTCGGTGGAACTCATGCATTTGAATATACACCCTCATCAGGCACTTTAAAACTTATAGGCACAGGAGCTTGGATTGGTTTAGTAAAAACTGGAACTGCCGGAGAAGTGACTGTTCCTCAAAATAGCGTTACTACCAAGATTACGATCGAACAACGTGATGGATATGACTACATGCATGTATTATTCCAATACGAATGGGGTGTATGGTCGTTTTCTTATGCTCATTATTTTGATTCTACACTTGAACCAGATGTTGTTGAAGAAGAAGAACCATGGGGAGAAGATTTACCAAACATTACACCAAATGAGCTTTTCCATACTTTTGAAACAGCATCAACCTTTGAATTAATTGGTGCAATAGGTGGTACATCCGTAATCACAGTGGGACAGACCGATCCACTTGGAGGTGGAACTAACGTTGGTAAATTTGAAAGAGTTGCCGGAGAACAATGGCAAGAAGCTCAATTAAGAACTACTCCAACATTATATGATATTCAATTTAATAACTTCAATGTTGCAAAAATTGATATTTATATTCCTGCCGGAACTGATTTCACTACTCTTCAAAGGACTTTTGTATTTGGCTTTGCAGACCAAAGTGCAACTCAGGAATGGTGGAACAGCCCTGTGCAATTTGTTAAATCAGGGGATGATGTTATTCTAGGCGCATGGCATACTTATACATTTGATCTTACAGATGTAAAAGCACGCAATGACATAGATATGATTTATCTAGGCATAGGTGGAGGTGGCCACGCAGCAGGTGGAGTATTTTATGTGCGTAATCTAATTTTTGAATAAAATATAAATCATTAAAGGGATTACACGGATATTATTCCGGGTAGTCCCTTTTTTTCATCTTTTAATCGGCATGAATTTTTCACAATCCATATTTTTTGTATTATTCTTTATGCTGTTTTCATTCTCTTGTAATGATAAAGCATATGAAAATGAAGAATATCCTACTAACCTCAAAGTAGAGGTTGTATATTCAGAAGATATAAATGGATATATTCAGATTTATGCCACTGCTGAAAATACCGTTAAATTTGAATTTCGGCTTAACAATAGTGAGAATCCTGAAGAAGAAAATTCTACAGGAATTTTCGAATACACATATTATCAGGAAGGAGATTATATAATTGATGTAAGAGCTGTTGGAGAATCAGGCAGATACCTGAAAGAAATTGTTTATATAAATATTGTGTTTATTGATAATGAAGTGGATGTAAGTCAAGGTTATATTTCTCCTTTAGAGTATGAAGGATATATATTATCGTGGAATGATGAATTTAATGGAAGTACTATAAATACAGATTCCTGGGTTTTTGAAATAGGCACAGGTTGTCCAAATTTATGCGGATGGGGGAATAATGAATTGCAGTATTACAGACAGCAGAATGCATGGGTAGGAAATGGTGTTCTTACAATTGAAGCCAGAAAAGAAAGCTATTATGGCAGTCAATACACCTCAGCGCGTATAAAGACTCAGGGCTACAAATCTTTTCAATATGGCAGAATTGATATTAGAGCATTATTACCTAAAGGACAAGGCATTTGGCCCGCATTGTGGATGCTGGGAAATAATATTACATCGGCGGGTTGGCCTTCTTGAGGAGAGATAGATATTATGGAGATGATAGGAGGCTCTGGCAGAGAGAACAAAACACACGGAACTCTGCATTGGAATAACAATGGCCATGCGTATACGGGTGGCTCTTATACTTTACAATCAGGAACTTTTGCAGATGAGTACCATGTTTTTACTATAATATGGGATGAAAATTCGATTCGTTGGTTTGTAAATGATATTATATTTTTTGAGATTGACATTTCACCAGCTCATATGACAGAATTTCATCAGGAGTTTTTCTTTGTTTTCAATGTAGCTGTTGGGGGAAATTGGCCTGGAAATCCAAATAATACAACAGTTTTTCCCCAGAAAATGAAAGTTGATTACATAAGAGTTTTTCAAAAAAACTTATAAGCTTTTTTATACAAATAATACTCAAACCTATAATGATATTATTATAATTACATAAACACTATATTCATGAAAAAACATTATAGTATAATAATTATTACCTTACTTTGTTCGGCAATAATGTCTTCAGTTTATGGGCAAACACTAACAGGCAAAATAACTGATGCAGTTACAACCGAAGCATTGCCTGGTGCCAATGTGATAGTCACTGGCACTACCATAGGGACAATTAGTGATACAAACGGCAAATATTCACTAAGTTTAAATCCTGGCGAGTATTCTATTTCCTGCTCCTACATTGGTTATGTTTCTGAGGTAATTAAAATATCTTTAGCTGCAGGACAAACTCTAAATATAGATATTTCACTATATGCTGACGTAACAGTATTTGACGAGTTTGTTGTAGTAGGCTATGGATCACAAAAGAAGAGGGTAGTTACTGGAGCTATTTCCAGTGTTAATTCAGATGCCATTATTTCCACACCAGTTTTAAGACTTGAGCAGGCAATGCAGGGACGTGCAGCTGGCGTGCAAGTGACAAATCTCTCCGGGCAGCCTGGAGAACAGCCTACGGTTCGAATAAGAGGCATTGGTACTACAGGCAATTCTGAACCGCTATATATAGTTGACGGTATGGCTGTAAGTGGTATAGATTTCCTTAACCCTGGCGATATTGAGTCTATTGATATTTTAAAAGATGCAGCTTCGGCTGCCATCTATGGAGCCAGGGCTGCAAATGGCGTAATACTTATTACCACAAAACGTGGAGAAAAAGGAAATATGAATGTTACTTATAGCGGATATCAAGGATATCAAAATGCTGTAAAGAACATTGAAATGCTAGATGCTGAGCAATATCGTATGTTTATGAATGAAGGAGCACGAAATGCAGGTCTAACTGAGCCTTTTGATCTTAATGAAATTCCAACACATGATACTGACTGGCAAGATGCATTATTTCAAAAAAATGCACCAATGTCAAGTCATGAAATAGCTATAAACGGCGGTTCCGAAAACTCCACTTATGCATCATCAATATCTTATTTTTCTCAAGATGGGATTATTGGGGGAAATAAATCGCAGTTCGAAAGAATCACAGCAAGGCTTAACACCAACCAAAAAGTTAATAGCTTTTTTAGTTTTGGCAATAATTTGGCTTACTCTCATATCGAACGCCGTGGCATTGCCAGCAATTCTTCATTTAATGCAGCCTACGGAAGCGCACTAAATTTAGATCCCCTCACCCCTGTTTTTGAAGAAAATGAAAATATTTTAAATCAATACCCATACTCCTCTGAGCCGGTAGTAACCAATGCAAATGGAAATATTTACGGTATTTCTCAGTATCTTGGAGCAGAAATAGTGAACCCTCTTGCATTAATGGAAATACAAACAGCAAAAAGCAGGGTAGATAAAGTTGTTGGAAATATCTATGGGGAGCTTGAGTTGTTGAAAGATTTGAAGTTCAAAACAAGTGCTGGAATAGATCTTGCTTATGTTATTAATGATTATCATGTGCCATTATTTTACCTTAATGGAGCTCAATCTAACACCGAAAAGACTTCAGTAACTAAGCATTTTAACAGGTATTTTACTTGGGATTGGGAAAACACTCTATCGTACGCGAAAAGAATTAAGGAACACAACTTCTCTGTTTTGGTAGGTATTTCAGCAAGAAAATTTAATTTTGAAGATCTTTCTGGCTTCAATGCAAAAGTACCTGTCGATAATCCTAATCATGTTTATCTTAACTTGGCAACAGATACTGTATGGACGCCTTATGGTGGAGCAAACCATGCTTCACTTTTATCGCAATTTGGTAGAATTCTTTACGATTATAAGAGTAAGTATGCTTTCAATTTCACTTTAAGACGAGATGGTTCTTCCAGATTTGGAGAAAATAACAGATATGGGATATTTCCTTCTTTAGGAGCTTCATGGGTAATTAGCGATGAAGACTTTTTCCCTTCATTAGGTCGGTTGGAAATTGTAAAATTAAGAGCTTCATGGGGTGTTAACGGTAATGAGCTAATCGGCGACTTTCAATTTCTATCAACAATGAATTCAAGTAGAGGCTATATTTTTGGAGATGGAAGAGCTTTTGGAACTTCACCTTCATATATCGCAAACCCGGATATAAGATGGGAAGAGTCGGAACAAATTGATATAGCAATTGATTTTGGTGCTTTTGATAATAGGCTTACAGGAACAATTGACTATTATAAAAAAACCACCAAAGGTTTGCTAGAGATTATTCCAATACCTGCGCATGTTGGGAACGACCCACCTGTTGCCAATGTGGGTAGTGTTGAAAACAAAGGAATTGAAATGTCTCTAAACTGGAGACAAAATAAGAATAACTTAAGTTATTCTATTGGCGCAAATGCTTCCTACAATATTAATACTATGATTAATATTGGTAATGAAGAAGGAGTGCTTCCCGGAGCTACCTGGGCTGTAGCGGGCATGGTTACGCGTACCGAAATGGGTTATCCTATTGCATATTTTTACGGATATGTTACTGATGGAATCTTTCAAAACATGAATGAAGTTTACCAACACATAAATTCTAATGGAACACCTCTACAGCCAAATGCAAAACCGGGTGATGTGCGCTTTGTTGATGTAAATGGAGATGGCGTTATAAATGACAAAGACAGAACAATGATTGGAAACCCCACTCCTAAATGGGTTTTTGGAATGGATGGAAATTTTCGATATAAGCAATTTGACATAGGATTTCTAATTATTGGAACTTATGGAAATGACATTTTTAATGGTATGCAAAGGCGTGATTTGCGTTACACAAATAGAACTGTTGACGCTCTTGACCGCTGGACAGAGGAAGGCTCTTCTGATACTACACCCAGATATACCTGGATAGATGTTAATAACAATGAAAGAATTTCGGATCTTTACATTGAAGATGGCTCATTTGTTAGACTAAAAAATATACAGATTGGATATACAGTACCTGCAAAAATTCTCAAAAGAATAAAGTCTAATAATTGCAGAATATATTTCTCCATAGAAAACTTGCTAACTTTCACTAATTATACCGGAGCTGATCCAGAAATTGGAGCCATGAGCTCTTTTGATATCGGTATAGACAGAGGAGTATATCCACAGGCTAGAACCTATAGACTTGGAACAACAATTTCTTTTTAACCTTTAATACCAAAGAATGATGATTAGAAAATTATTCAATAAAAGTGTTAAAATCCTGCTAATATTATCGATATTTTACTCGTGCAGTGATTTTTTGGATTTAGAACCTCTCGATCGCGTAGTTTCTTCAAATTTTTATAAAACTGAAGAAGACGCCTATCAAGCTTTAGTAGCCATTTATGATGTGCTAACATATCAGTCGACACCTGGTGTTGCCTGGGCGCCTTTCATCACAGTGTCAGATGCATTGTCTGATGATGCTTATGCAGGAGGCTCTGATGCTAATGATGGATTTCATTTTGATCAAATTAACAAATGGAATTCATCAACAACTAACCCTATACCACATTCTATTTGGATTAAAAATTACATTGGAATATACAGAGCTAATTTATTTCTTGAAATAATTGATGGTATTGATGCAAGTGATGAGTTTAAAACCAGAACAATTGCTGAAGCAAAATTTCTGAGAGCTTATTTCTATTTAGAACAAGTCAGATATTTTGAGAATATACCTTTACTTACCAAAACAATACAAGGCCCTTCCGAATATGTTCAGGATCAAGATTCTCCTCAAGATGTTTACAATCAGATAGCTAAGGATTTGGTAGAGGCAATTGAAGATTTACCTGAAACTTTACCGGCAGGTGAACTTGGACGTATTACTAAATGGGCTGCACAAGGATTATTGGCGAGAGCTTACTTGTTTTATAATGGAGTATATGGTGGTGAGCTCACAGCAGGAAGTGTAGCTGTTGATGCTGCTTTTGTATTACAACAATTGGAAGACCTTATCCAGTATAGTGGCCATGATTTATTTGAAGACTATTCCCATAATTTTAAACTTGTGGGAGAGTTTGGAATAGAATCCGTTTTTGAAATTTCTTATGGAGATGTACCACCATGGTGGGATTGGAACTATGTGCGTGGCGGCAATGGAAATCTTTCTGCTCAAATGCAAGGTCCAAGAGTCACTGGATCAACCAAATGGAACAGAGGATGGAGTTTCGCACCGGTAAGTCATAAATTAGCTGAGTTTCTTAAAGATGACCCAAGATTCGAATATACTATTCTGTTGGAAGAGGATTTGGATGGCTCATTAGTTAAAGGGTATCAACATACAGGATATTATTCCCGTAAATACACTTCAGACTCTGAGCATTGGGGCTCTGGTGGGCAGTTTGAACTAAATCGCACTTGCAATCACAGAGTTATCAGATTTTCTGATGTATTGCTTATGGCTGCTGAGTTAAATAGCGCAAACAAACAGATATACTTAGATAAGGTCCGTGAAAGAGTTGGGCTTATAAGTGTTCCGGCTACACTTGATAACATTTTAAGAGAAAGAAGGTTAGAGTTGTCTTTAGAAGGTATTAGATTCTACGATGTTTTGCGCAGAGGGCTTGATTATGCAAATCAAGAGTTTACCAAAACTGGTATTCGTGGCCCTAAATACGAAGGTGATCAGCAAATTTTTGATGTTGCTTTCGACCGATCTAAAAAAGGATTTTTACCCATTCCTCAGTCTGAGATAGATTTATCAGGTGGTGCTTTTATTCAAAACCAAGGATATTAATACAATTTTTGAACAATTGCCTTTGAAATTTAAGTATTGAATTATAAAAACGAAAAATAAAAACAATCTAATTGCTTCAAATAAAATCATTTCTAGCTAAACAATTGATTGTGAATACGATAATGAATTTTTGTTTTAGAATGCGAGTTGAGTTGATTAAGTTGTCAATAGGGAGGGTGAATTTAAACTCACCCTCCAATTGATTAAATTGTTTCTGTTACTAAATATATAAAAATGACAAAAAAATACTACACTATATTTATTTCTCTTATTGTAGCATTAGGAGGATTTTTACTTGGCTTTGACAGTGCTGTAATATCAGGTGCTGTCCCTTTTTATCGTGAAACATTTGGATTAAATTCCGGATCCATGTTAATGGGTTTTTCGGTAAGCTCGTTAATTCTTGGTGCAATTATGGGAAATATAGTTGCTGGAAAGCTGGCTGATCGTTTTGGACGTCGTAAAATTCTCATGATAACTGCAGTTTTATTTGCGATTAGCGCTTTGGCTTCAGCTTTTTCTCCAGATATTATAACCTTTTTAATATCCAGAGTTATTGGTGGATTAGGCGTTGGAATGGCTATTCTTATAGCACCTATGTATATTGCAGAAATTGCACCCAAAAATCTTAGGGGAAAACTTGTAACTTTTAACCAGCTTAATATTGTATTGGGTATTTCTTTTGCATATTTTTCTAATTATTACTTTCAGCAAACAATTGCTGATCCTGATTTAAAATGGAGAATAATGCTTGGAATAGAAGGGCTTCCGGCATTACTTTATCTGGCATTATTGTTCTTTGTCCCTAAAAGCCCAAGGTGGTTAATGCAAAAAGGCAAAGGGACTGAAGCTATGGCTGTGTTAAATAGAATTTTTGAAAAAGTTCAAGCGCAACAAACATACAATGACATAGAGAACAGTCTTAAGGAAGAAATTAACCGTGAAAAAGCAAAATGGTCTGATGTGTTTTCTTCCAGAATGAAAACAGTTCTTATAATTGGATTCGGAATTGCATTTTTTCAACAGATTACAGGTATAAATGCTATTTTCTATTACGCACCCTTGATTTTTGAAATGACAGGAGGTGGAACAGATGCAGCCTTTTTGCAAGCAGCCATTCTAGGAGTTACCAATGTATTAATGACTATTGTGGCAATGTTTTTAATTGATACCTTAGGTCGCAAACCTCTACTCTATATAGGCGCTTCGGGAATATGCATCTCACTTGCCATTGTAGGTTTGTCATTTCACAATGCCAAATATGTAGTTAGTGAATCAGGTCTGCAGTCACTTAATATAGAACTCGTTGAAATTCAAGCCGACGCAGCACATATTAGAAACATAAATAATCTGGAAAAATATATTGATACTGAATTTGCCAATGAAGTTGAGTTTTTTAGCATTATAAAAGAAACTATCGGACAAGATACTTATAATAGCTATAAGGAGGTAATTATTAAGCATTCAATAAATATAAATGGATTGTTAATACTAATTGGGCTAATAATGTTTGTTGCCTCTTTTGCTATTTCAATGGGACCAGTAATGTGGACACTGTTGTCTGAAATATTCCCCAACAAACTGAGGGGGCTAGCTATTTCTATTATGGGTTTCTGGAATTCTATAGTAAGCTTTTCTGTAGCTACAGTTTTTCCTGTGCAACTTGAATTTATGGGTTCGGGAAATACTTATTTGATTTATTCCTTGTTTGGACTACTTACCGTCTTGTTTGTATGGCGTTTTGTTCCTGAAACAAAAGGAAAATCACTGGAGGAATTGGAGTCTAAACTTTTAAAATAATTTGAGATGAAAGCATTAAAGATAATAAGCTTAATATTAATAGTTAGCATTTTTACGGCCTGTATTTCAAAGATGGAGACTGAAGGTCCATCTCATGTAGAATTAAAGCATATTGATGGTAAATATCGCCTATTTGTAAATGGTGAAGAATTTTATATAAAAGGCGCAGGATGTGAGTTTGGTCCTTGCCATCTGGTGGCTGAATATGGTGGTAATTCTTTCAGAACCTGGCGAACTGACAATGGACAAAGAAGTGGACGCAAAGTCCTGGATGAAGCCCGGGAGAATGGATTAATGGTTATGATGGGCTTAGATGTTGCCCGCGAACGTCATGGTTTCGATTATGACGATGAAAATGCTGTAGCAGAACAACTTGAAAGTTTCAGACAAGAAGTTCTGGAACTCAAAGACCATCCGGCACTATTGGGATGGGGAATAGGCAATGAATTAAACCTTAGGTACACAAATTATAAAGTCTGGGATGCTGTAAATGACATTGCTAAAATGATTAAAGAGGTTGATGGAAACCATGTTACCACAACCATGTTAGCCGGAATTGGCCCAAGTGAAGTGAATTATATCTCAAAAAACTGTCCTGACATAGATTTTCTATCTATTCAAATGTATGGTGAAATAGTTCATTTGCATAGAATACTTGCAGAATCAGGTTATAACGGACCATACATAGTTACTGAATGGGGCGCTACAGGTCATTGGGAAATGCCAGCTACCAGCTGGGGGGCTCCTATTGAACAAACTTCAACTGAAAAAGCAACGGCAATTAAAGAACGATATAAAAACGTTATTTTGGCAGACGATTCTAATTGCTTAGGTTCATATGTGTTTCTATGGGGACATAAGCAAGAGCGCACACCCTCATGGTATGGCCTGTTTACTGAAAAAGGAGAAAAAACTGAAGCTGTTAGTGTTTTGCAATATCTATGGACTGGAGTCAACCCTGGATGGGAAGCTCCTGAGTTTAACGACATTGTTATCGAAGGAAAAGGTGGTCGTTTTGATAATGTAAGGCTAACTGCTGGAGAAACATATAAAGCAGTTTTGTCTGCAAATCATGGAGACTTATTATCAATTAAAGCTAGAGCTGAAATTATGCCCGAGCCTACAGAACTAAGTGATGGTGGTGATTTCGAAAAACGCCCTGCGAGCATTCCCAATTTAGTAATATCAGAAACACCCTTTGAAGTAAGTTTTAAAACACCTGAAAAAAGTGGTGCATACAGGCTATTGGTTTATCTTGTGCATAAAGATTATTATGCAGGTACAGCAAACATTCCTTTCTGGGTAGAATAAGGAATAGCCACATTTACTAAAAACATATCAGTATATGAACTTTGCTATTAAAAAATTGTGGTTAAAGCATCTTACACTTTGTTTTTCTTTGGCATTATTTACTTCCTTTAGTTATGCTCAAAGCAAAATTAAATCTGACGAAGATTGGTTTCATCTTGCCGACAGCCTGCTAAAGCTTCTTACATTGGAAGAAAAGGCAGGGCAAATGACAAATGTGGGACTGACAACTCTTACTAAAGGGCCTTTCTGGAACAGTTTTGATACTTTGGAACTCGATTCCGACAAAATGCATAACCTGCTGATTAAAAGCAATGTAGGTAGCATTCAGAATAAAGGAACTTATCCTCCTTGTAGATATGAATGGGCAAGAATAATAAGAAGTATTCAGGATTATATTGCGGATAACTCAAAACATAACATCCCTGTAATTTATGGAATGGATGCTGTTCATGGAGCAAACTATACTGCAGGATCAACCTTATTTCCTCATCAAATTGGATTGGCTGCTACATGGAATACTGAATTAGCCATAATCACGGGTGAAGTTACAGCCTATGAAATGCGAGCTTCTTCTCAAATGTGGAACTTTGGTCCTGTTCTTGATTTGAGCAAACAAGCTTTGTGGGGCAGAATTTTTGAAACTTTTGGGGAAGATACATATCTGCAAAGTAAAATGGGAGTTGCTTTTTTACAAGGCTTACAAGGGAATAATATTTCTGATACACTTAAAGTAGCATCATGCTTAAAGCATTTTGTGGGCTACGGCACACCTGTTACAGGAAAAGATCGTTCCCCTGCTCTTATTCCTGAGCATTATCTCAGACAGTATTATATTGAACCATTCAAACAGGCTATCGAACAAGGTGCTTTAACGGTAATGCTAAATTCTGGCACTGTAAATGGCATGCCAGGTCATGCAGACCATTATCTGATTACAGAAGTGTTAAAGGGAGAGTTGGGTCTAAAAGGTTTTGTGGTTTCTGACTGGGAAGATATATCCAGGCTGGCTAGTGTGCATAGAGTAGCCAAAAACCCAAAGGACGCAGCCCGTGTTGCAGTAATGGCAGGTGTTGACATGAGTATGGTGCCTTATGATGCCAGCTTTGCTCAACACATTGTAGAATTGGTTGAAGAAGGATTAGTTCCAATGAGCAGAGTTGATGATGCTGTAAGAAGAATTTTGTTTGTTAAGTTTAAATTAGGCTTATTTGAAAACTCATGGCACAATCCTGATCACTATCCACTATTTGGATCAGAAGAATTTGCTAAAAAAAGCTATAATACTGCAGCAGAGAGCATTACTCTTCTGAAGAATGAAAACAAGGTTCTGCCACTGAATTCAGAAACAACAAGCATATTTATTGCCGGTCCCACTGCTAATAGGCTCACATCGCTAAATGGACCATGGAGCCGCACCTGGTCAGGCGATGATCCTTCTTTTGACGATGCTGGCAAAAAAACTCTTTTGGATGCCTTAAAATTTAATTTTGGAGATAATAACGTAAGTTACAGACAGGGAACAGATTATGAAGGTGAAGTTGAAAGCTACGAAATTCTTTTGAAACAAGCCAAAAATGCTGATGTAATCATTGTGGCTTTAGGTGAAAGACCCTCTACTGAAAAACCTTCTGATATTGATAATTTGGAGCTTCCTGAAAATCAAACAGAGCTGGTGAAAAGATTAGCTAAAGCAGGTAAGCCTGTTATTGTTGTATTATTGCAAGGGCGACCTAGAATTATCAGGGAGATCGAAGAATATGCTGATGCAATTATACATGCTTATTGGCCTGGCAATGAAGGTGGAAGAGCCCTTGCAGATGTTATTGCCGGTTACGTTAATCCTTCAGGGAAATTACCATATACTTATCCGCGGCATTCAGCAGCATTATACACTTACCAACATAAAGGCAGCGACAGGCTGGATCATACATTCGGTATGGATGGCTTCAACCCGCAATGGGAGTTTGGCCATGGCTTAAGTTATACTAATTTTGAGCTGAGCAATTTAACTCTTAGTCGTAACACATTCTCGAAAAATCAAAAACTAATTATTAAAGTTGATATTACCAATACCGGAGACAGAGCAGGCAAAGAAGTTATTCAGTTATATATTCGTCAATTGGTAGCAAGCATTTCACCGGATGAGAAGAAGCTTGTAGGATTTCAAAAAGTTTATCTTGAAAAAGGAGAAAAAACAAGTGTTGAGTTCATAATAAATGATCATGATTTAGCTTTTGTTAATCTTAAAAACAAATGGGTTACAGAATCAGGCGTATTTAATATTATTATTTCCACAAGGCCGGATAATTTTCTGGAGTCCAGCTTTAATTTTGAATAACTTTAAACAATTTTTCATCATTTAATTATGCCCACTATAAATAATAAAAAGCTTTCTGACGAAAAAACTATTCGGGGATACCTGAAACAATACGATGGTCAAAGCTTTTATTGCATTGAGAATTATGATGAAATGCCTGCGTTTTTAATTAGTATTGTTAGCAGTGGAGATCTTTGGATGTATATTTCTTCGAAAGGTGGGCTAACAGCAGGTCGTCAAAATTACAACAATGCCCTGTTTCCATATGAAACTGATGATAAATTACATGATGCACATTTGCATAGTGGACCTTTTAGCATTATAAAAGAGATCAACAAAGACATTACTGAAATCTGGCAGCCATTTGGCTACAATCATCAGTCAAACATAAAAAGGCGATTACTTAAGTCGAGCAGTGGAACCAGCATTGTATTTGAAGAAATGAATCATAGTTTAGGCCTGAAGTTTACTTATTCATGGAGCAGCTGTGAGACCCTTGGATGGGTGCGTAAGGTTAAAATTGAGAACCTTTCAAAAAAATCCCGAAAGTTAAGTATTTGCGATGGGATACGTAATATACTCCCTTGGGGCATTCAAAGAGAAACACAGAGTATGATGAGCACTCTTATGGATGCATACAAGCAAGCTCAGTGGGAAGAAAAAAAGAGCTTTGCGCTATTTTATCTCTCATCAATACCGGTTGACAGAGCTGAACCTGCTGAAGCACTGCGCACTCAAACTGCATGGTACAGCGGGCTTTATAAGCCTATTGTTTCATTAAGCAATGATGCTCCCAATGAATTTATTAAAAACGGACACATTCAATCTGCTCACAATATTACTGGTAAAAGAACATCTTTTACTCTTCAATTCTCAATCGATCTAAAACCCACAGAATCAGCAATCTGGTATCAGGTTATTGACACTGCTAAAGATTATTACGATTTAGAAGTTTTAGAGAATATTCTTGCAAACGAAACTGATCATGCAAGTTTTATTGAAAAATGTATTAATCAAAACATTAAAGATTTAGAAAATCTGGTCAAGTTGTCAGATGGCATACAAACAAGCCCTGATAATATTAATGATCAAAGACATTTCAATAATACCTTGTTTAATATAATGCGAGGTGGCATTTTTAGAGATGTTTACCAGATTAATACAGCAGATTTTATTTTACACATAAAAGAGTCTAATTATTTTATTTTTGAAAAACATCAGCATTTTTTCAAATCATTAAAAAACACAATAGATATAGATAGCCTCCTGAACAAAGTAAATCTATTAAATGACAACATTCTTTCACGTCTTTCTGTTGGATATCTTCCCTTGAGTTTTGGGCGTAGGCATGGAGACCCTAGCCGACCATGGAATTTCTTTGATATTAAAGTGAAAAACGACGATGGCAGTCCTATAATGAATTACCAGGGTAATTGGCGTGATATATTTCAAAACTGGGAAGCTCTAGGTTACTCTTTTCCAAAGTTTGTTAAAGGAATGATTACACGTTTCTTGAATGCTACTACAGCAGATGGCTATAATCCATACAGAATAACACGCAATAGCTATGAATGGGAAGTGCCTGAACCTGATAATCCCTGGGCATACATTGGCTATTGGGGCGATCATCAAATCATTTATCTGCATAGATTGCTATTGATACAACAAAAGTTTTTTCAAGGAAGTTTACTAAATCTTCTTGAACAACAAATATATGCATATGCTCGTGTTCCGTATATAATCAAAAATTATGATGAAATGCTTGAAAATCCACGCGACACGGTGGTTTTTGACAAGAATTTACACGAAGAGTTATTGAAAAACAATAAAATATATGGCGCTGATGGATTGCTGATGAGTCTGCCTGATAAAGTCAAAGAGCAAATAGATCAATCAAAAAATGCCGGTTTATCTTCTCAGCCAGAAAAAAACTATATCCAAAACCATAATGTATATCAGGTAAACATGCTTGAGAAACTGCTGGTTACAATGTTAACTAAATTCTCAAACTTCATTCCGGATGCAGGCTTATGGCTTAATACCCAAAGACCTGAATGGAATGATGCCAATAATGCACTGGTAGGATATGGAGCTTCAGTTGTAAGCCTTTGTCAGCTTAGGTCGTTTGTTAAGTTTCTTCATAGTCTTTTTATTCAAACACCCGAAGAGAAAACCTTTATTATCAGCAGTGAGGTATATGACTTTTATAAAGACATTTACAATATCTACTTAAGCTCCCAATTAAAGCCTAATGCAAAAACTGCCTTGCTAAACAGGAAAAACGTGAGTGAAAAACTCGGCAGGACTGCTGAAAAGTACAGAAAAAAAGCCTATATAGGCTTCTCAGGCAAAAAATCAAAGATAAAAGTTTCTGAGTGCATGAAATTATTCAAACTGAGCTTATCTCATTTTGATGAAAGCATAAAATCAAACAAAAGAGAAGATGGATTGTTTCACGCTTATAATTTAATAGAATGGGACTCTAAGCAAATACGAATACATAGATTGCCATTGATGCTTGAAGGTCAGGTTGCAGTTTTAGGATGTGAAATACTTGATGAAAAAGAAACTTATACCCTATTACACAATCTTTTTAAAAGCTCACTATATAGAAAAGATCAGGAAAGCTTTATGTTATACCCTGATAAAAGTCCGGGCTCTTTTTACAACAGAAATATTATTGATTTGAGGTCTGCAAAAAAGTCACCTCTGTTGCAAAAGCTCTTGGAACAAAACAATCATGAAATTATCAGAAAAACTCCAGGAGGTAAATTATGCTTTAATTCATGTTTGCTAAATTCTCGTTTACTTCAGGAAAAATTAAATATTGTTTGTCAAAAGACGGGTTATAAGCTATCTCCGGAAGAGGAGGCAAATATATTATCCATTTATGAATCGGTTTTTAATCACAGATTTTTCACAGGCAGGTCTGGTTCTTTTTTCAAATATGAAGGATTAGGTTCTATATACTGGCATCAGGTCTCAAAACTACTAATTGCAGTTGGTGAGAATGCCATACGATTCTCCAGCGATAACAACGCTTCATGCATCAGTGAGCTTAATAAGTATAATTCTGAAGGAATTAAAAAAATAAAAGAATTCTATTATCAGGTCAAAAAAGGAATTGGTGCACACAAGCAGCCTAATGAATATGGGGCTATACCTACAGATCCATACTCACATACACCTGCAGGCATGGGTGCACAACAGCCTGGAATGACAGGGCAGGTGAAGGAGGATTTCCTTAGTAGATTTTTGGAATTGGGACTTCATATAGAAGCCGGAAAAATTTATTTTAATCCCGTACTTTTTAACAGTTTTGAACATCCGGAAGATTGCATACACTTCTCTTTCTGTGGTTGCAGTATTATTCTAAAGCAAAATCAACAAACTTCCACCCCAAGATTAATAATTACATTTAATCCTAAAAACAAACAACTTATTAAGTTGATAAGTAAAGATGTTTTAAGCAATAAAGAATCATTCATAAAAGAAGAAAGCATCACAATACACGGTCTGATTATTCCTGAAATTATTTCAGAACGAATATTCAGCAGGGATAATTCAATAATAAAAGTAGAGGTTTTTTACTAGTATCGGTGCTTAACAACTCAAACCCATAGCAAAAAGACTAACTCTTTTACAACCCTTGTCCGTGACAAGATTTATACTTTTTGCCACTCCCACAAGGACAAGGCTCATTTCGCCCAACCTTTTTCTCAACCCTGATGGGTTCTGTTCTTTTTCTGCCTTCAGCAATATCGCTTCTGCCTGTTTGCAACCTACTCATGTCGGTTCTTTCAGGAGATTGAGCAGCTCTTACTTGATCAGGATTTTGTATTGGTAATCTTGCCTTAACCAAAAATGCAATAATATCCTTGTTTACTTTCTGCAACATCTTACGGAACAACTCAAAAGACTCAAATTTATATATTAGAAGAGGGTCTTTTTGTTCGTAAGCAGCATTCTGAACCGATTGCTTTAAATCGTCCATTTCGCGAAGATGTTCTTTCCATGCTTCATCAATAATAGCAAGTGTTATCCCCTTTTCAATCGATAATGTTATCTCTCTTCCTTTGCTTTCAAATGATTTCTTCAAATTTGCAAGCACATTAAGGGTTTTAACGCCATCTGTGACCGGGATTGCTATATTTTCATACTTCTGACCTGATTCTTCATATACTTTATCAATAACAGGGAAAGCAGTTTCAGAAAGCATTTTTGATTTCTGGTTGTATTGATGCAATGCTGCTTCAAACAATTTATCAGAAAGCTTTTCTACTTTTCCATCAAAAAATTCTCTTTCACCAAAAGGACATTCAATACCAAATACTCTAATTATTTCAAATTTGAACTCTTCATAATTTCCTGTGTCTTGATTCTCAATAATCGTTTGCTCACATAGGTCGTACATCATATTTGCCAAATCAACAGCTAATCTTTCTCCAAATAGAGCATTCTTTCTCTTTTTATAGATTACTTCTCTTTGGGCATTCATAACATCATCGTACTCAAGAAGTCGTTTACGAATACCGAAGTTATTCTCTTCAACTTTTTTCTGAGCTCTTTCAATAGAACGAGTAATCATAGAGTGCTGTATTACCTCACCCTCTTTATATCCCATTCTATCCATAATTCGAGCAATTCTCTCAGAACCAAACAACCTCATAAGATCATCTTCGAGAGAAACAAAAAATTGAGAAGAACCCGGATCTCCCTGCCTACCTGAACGACCACGCAACTGCCTGTCGACCCTTCGTGATTCATGTCTTTCAGTACCGAGTATTGCCAAACCACCAGCCTCTTTCACACCGGCACCAAGCTTAATATCTGTACCACGACCGGCCATGTTAGTAGCAATGGTTACTGCTCCAGCTTTTCCGGCTTCGGCAACAACCTGAGCTTCACGCTGGTGTTGTTTTGCATTTAAGATATTATGTTTTATTTTTCTAAGCGTAAGCATTCTACTTAGCAATTCCGAAATTTCAACAGACGTAGTACCAACAAGCACAGGTCTTCCTTCAGATACTAGAGTACTAATTGCATCAATAGTTGCATTATACTTTTCTCTTTTAGTTCTGAAGATAAGATCCTCCATATCCTTTCTGATGATAGGTCTGTTTGTGGGGATCACAACTACATCAAGTTTGTATATATTCCAAAATTCTCCTGCTTCTGTTTCTGCAGTACCAGTCATACCGGCGAGTTTGGAGTACATCCTGAAATAATTTTGCAACGTAATAGTTGCATACGTTTGAGTTGCTGCTTCTATTTTAACATTTTCCTTAGCTTCAATAGCCTGATGTAAACCATCGCTATACCTTCTACCTTCAAGTATTCTTCCTGTTTGTTCATCAACAATCTTAATACGATTATCCATTACAACGTACTCAACATCTTTTTCAAACAGAGTATATGCTTTCAATAGCTGATTAATTGTATGAATCCTTTCAGACTTAACAGAGAAATCGTTTAATAATTCGTTTTTCTTTTGAATCTTCTCTTGTGCAGAAATATTCATCCTTTCAAGTTCAGCAATTTCGGCACCTATATCCGGCATTATGAAAAACTTTGAATCATCGCTATTACTTGTAATAAGGTCAATCCCTTTATCAGTAAGTTCAATAACATTGTTTTTTTCTTCAATAACAAAATAAAGCTCATCATCAATAATATGCATGTGCTTATTTTGTTCTGCCATATAGAAATTTTCAGTTTTTTGAAGTATTGCCTTTATTCCGGGCTCAGAAAGAAACTTAATTAGAGCTTTGTTTTTCGGCAACCCTCTGTGGCATCTAAGAAGCAATTCGCCACCTTTTTTCTCATCAGCTTCACCTTCTTTAGGTGCAAGTAACTTACGAGCATCGGCCAACAGGGTGTTTATAAGATTTCTTTGAGCGTTAACCAACGTTTCTATTTTTGGCTTCATCTCAAAAAACTCGTGCTTTTCACCTTGAGGCGTTGGCCCTGAAATAATCAAAGGAGTTCTGGCATCATCAATTAATACAGAGTCGACCTCATCAACAATTGCAAAATTATGAACTCTCTGAACAAGCTCAGAAGGATTTTTAGCCATATTATCGCGCAAATAATCGAAGCCAAATTCATTATTTGTACCATAAGTAATATCTGCAAGATAAGCTCTTCTTCTTTCTTCAGAGTTTGGAGTGTGCTTATCAATACAATCAACTTTCAGCCCGTGAAATTCGAACATCATACCCATCCACTCAGAGTCACGTTTTGCAAGATAATCGTTAACCGTAACAATATGCACGCCTTTACCAGGAAGCGCATTAAGATATACCGGCAACGTTGCAACAAGAGTTTTACCTTCACCGGTTCCCATCTCTGCAATTTTTCCTTTATGAAGATGAATTCCACCTATAAGCTGGACATCGTAATGAACCATATCCCAGGTAATTTCATTGCCACCTGCCATCCATTTATTACGATATTTTGCCTTACTACCTGAAATTTCAATTGATGGCCTGGTAGCTGCTAAATTCCTATCAAATTCACTTGCCGTAACCTCAACAATCTCATTTTCTTTAAATCTTTTTGCGGTTTCCTTAACTACCGAAAATGCTTCAGGCAAAATCTCTAAAAGAATCTCCTCAATCTTAGCGAGTTGAGTTTTTTCAAGTTCATCAACTTTGTTATAAAGTTTATCCTTTTCCATGATGTCCATATCCGGCTCATCATCTATCTTTTTTCTGATAACACTTATTTCTTCAGTTTCAGACTTGATAAACTCTCTAATCTTCATTCTGAATTCTTGTGTTTTAGCCCTTAATCCGTCATTATCAAGATTTTTGATACTTTCGTAAGCAACATGTATTTTTTCGTATAAAGGCTTAATTTCCTTATAGTCGCGGTCAGTTTTTGATCCAACAATCTTCTTAAAAATTCCAAGCATAATATTTAAGTTATTTTTTCTTCAAATTTATTATTGTATTTACTGTAGGATAACTTTTTTCAATGCAAACAGTATTTAGCCTATATCAGACTGACAAAGTTAATGTAAATAACGAAAAAAATGTTATCCCTATTTCATTAAAAAGAAAAAGCCGGAAACATCCGGCTGATTTTTTCGCTTATGAAATATACCTTAATATTCATCTTCATGAAAGAAGAAATCATCCTTAGTAGGATAATCCGGCCAGATGTCTTCAATGCTTTCATACACATCTCCTTCATCTTCAATTTCCTGCAAATTCTCTATTACCTCCATTGGTGCGCCAGATCTAAGGGCAAAATCAATAAGTTCTTCCTTTGTCGCAGGCCATGGGGCATCCTCAAGTTTTGAAGCTAATTCCAGTGTCCAATACATATTAATCTGTGGTTTAAAATTTTTGCAAAAGTATATTTTTTTAGTTAACATTTCCAAAAAAAAACACCTCTTTTTAGCTAGTTTTTTTATTAGTTAATAACAATATTGTCGAGGCTTATATAAATGTTTAATACTCAGCTTTATACAACAGCGTTCATCTCTAGCAATATTTGAATTATTTTTATAAATGTAAAATATGAAACATTATTGTGCTTATTATGTTTTAACTTTGAAATAATATTTGCCCAACATACTAAGTAATGAGCAACCACAGCAATTCTGTTTCTGAAAAAGTAGATTTTCTTATAAAAAAAGTAAATTCAGGTAACCGCATCTTAACAGATGATGCAGTTTTTTTGTATGAAAACGCTTCATTGGGCATTTTAACCGAACTAGCTTTTTCTGTAAAAAACAGAATAAATGGCCGATATGTTTATTATAATAAGAATTTCCATATCGAGCCAACTAATGTTTGTGTGTTTAACTGTGATTTTTGTTCATTCTCAACTTTAGAAGAAGAAAAAGGCTGGAAAAATAGTCATGATGATATTTTAAATATTATTGAGGAGAAAATTTCATCAGGCGCCAGAGAGCTTCATATTACGGGAGGTGCAAACCCTTCGTATAATCTTGACTTTTATACTGAATTATTCAAGCACATAAAAAAGCTTTATCCATTTCTGCATATAAAAGCATTTACAGCTGTCGAGATTGACTATATATCTAAGCTTGCCGGGTTGGATTTTAAAGATACTTTGAAAATTTTAAAAGAATCCGGACTAGATTCTATACCCGGAGGTGGGGCTGAGATATTCGATGAAGAGGTTAGGGAAATTATATGCAGCAAAAAAACATCAGGCAAGAGATGGCTTGAGATTCATGAAGCAGCCCACAAATTAGGCATAAATTCTAACGCAACAATGCTTTATGGCCATATTGAAACTGTGAGAAACAGAATTGAGCATATGGAGAGACTTAGAAATTTGCAGGATAAAACAAAAGGCTTCAATGCATTCATACCATTAAAATTTAAGAACAAAAACAACAGACTATCATCTATTCCGGAAGCTCCATTAATAGAAGATTTGAAAGTATTTGCAATTTCCAGAATATTTCTAGACAATATTCCTCACTTAAAAGCTTACTGGCCGATGTTGGGAAAGGATATTGCCAGATTATTGCTACATTTTGGAGTTGATGACCTTGATGGAACAATACAAAACACAACGAAAATTTATAGTATGGCAGGCAGCTCTGAAGATAATCCGGGGATGAGTGAAGAGGACATAAAATCTATGATAATTTCTTCCGGATTTGTTCCGGCTGAACGAGATTCTCTTTACAACCTAGTTTCATAAAATTTCAGCGAATACTACACTAAGGTTTTTTAACACAAAACCTGTATTTTAATAGACTTATCAACACATCAAGCATTTTAGATTAAAGCATTAATAAGCTGATTTTCAATATTCATCAGAAGCATAGCTCACTTTGTAGATTTCTTTTAAATATTTCATATGCTAAATCTTGAATATGATTGATTTTTTTCTTATATTGCACTAAATTATGTTAAACCGATACATTTGTTTAATATTGCCAACTTTTTTAAACCTTGTTTTTTAACCAAAAATGGAAAAAACTGACAATAACCTTTACAAAGAAATCCTATTACATGCTGTAGACGGTATTATTATCGGATCTCCCGAGGGAGTTATTGTGGAAGTAAATATCAGTATTCAAAATATGCTTGGATATGATAGAGATGAATTGGTTGGAAAGCATATTAGTGAAATATTCCCAAAAAAAACACTTGAAAGTAGGCCACTTAGATTTGATCGGCTAAGTTCTAATATTAACAGCATTATCTTTAAATTGCAAAAACAGCTCATATGCGTATGGCGTAGCAAGAATTGCGTAGAACCATTGTTTAATGGTTGACTTCGTTCCATATAGTTTATCTTTAT
>Ga0208244_100825_pt1 | contig 23300 bp, 19 predicted proteins | sample SubbioCR12Aug_5A_FD_184828 | JGI IMG/M metagenome (GOLD analysis project Ga0208244, IMG submission 184828) | Serpentinite rock and fluid subsurface biosphere microbial communities from McLaughlin Reserve, California, USA - CR12Aug_5A (SPAdes) | ecosystem: Environmental > Terrestrial > Deep... | reverse complement strand
CAGCAGGGCACCGATGCGCAGCGCCTGCGTCACCCAGGGCTGCGGCGCCAGCGCCCAGACCAGTCCGGCCAGCGCCAGCAGCAGCGCCAGCCAGGGCAAAAGCAGGCCCGGCACCACAGGAAACGGCACCTGCGCCGGGGCGTCCCGCCCCACCAGCCAGAGCAGGCGCAGCATCAACAGCGCCGTGCCCAGCGCGGCCAGCGGCAGCAGCGCCGCCAGCAGATCCGCCCATGGCGCCGGCAGGTTTGCCAGGCCCGCCTTGAGCCCGTCCTTCACCAGCATGCCGCTGGTGAAAGGCGCGCCGGCCAGCGCCAGCGCGGGCAGGGCGAGGCCGAGCAGCACCCGGCGCGAGGCGCCGTAGCGTTCGGCCACCCCGACGCCGAGGAACAGCGCGGCCTTGGCCAGCGCATGGTGCAGGGCGTAGAGCACCACCGCCGGCAGCAGCAGCAGCCACAGCGCGGGCGCGAGCAGGCCGGCACCCACGGCGAGGGTGATGAAACCCATCTGGCTGAGGCTGGAATAGGCCAGCAGTGCGCCGGGCTGGCGCTGCGTCAATCCCATGGCGACGCCGTAGAAGATCGCCAGCAAGCCGGCCAGCATCAATGTGCTGCCCGTTCCCGGCAGCGCCGCCTCGCCCAGCGGCAGAAAGCGCAGCCAGCCGAGCAGGCCGGCCTTGATCATCGCCCCGGCCAGCACCGCCGCGCCGGGGATGGGGGTGGCGGCGTACGCCAGCGGCAACGAAACGTGCAGCAGCGGCAGTCCGGTTTTCACGCCGAAGCCGAGGATCAGGCAGGCCACGGCGGCAGGAAGATACGTGGCGTCGACGGCGAGTAAGAGGCCGGACAGGATCAGCATTTCGCCTGCCAGTGCCAGCACCAGATAGACCCGCCCGGCGCGCCGGGATGCTGCGCTGCGGTCATGCACGATGAGGCCGTAGGCGGCGAAGCTCATCAGGGCGAAAAACCAGTAAAAACTGGCCGCGTCGAGCGCCAGGCAGACGCCCAGATTGCCGGCCTGGGCCAGCAGGAAAAATCCGGCAAAGACGTGGCGGCGTGCGTCGTCCGCCAGCCAGGCGCGGGCAAACCAGCCGGCGGCGAGCCAGATCAGCGCAGTCAACAGCAGGAAGACGCGGCCGGTTTCGTCGAGCCCGAGCCGGGTGCCGAGCAGCAGCCAGGGCAGGTCGAGTTCGAACGGGGTCGGCGCGGCCAGCGCCAGGATCAGCGCCGGCAGCGGGGTCCACGGCGCCAGCCGCAGGCCGATCGCGCGGCTGGCCGGCAGCCACAGCAGTGCGGCGAACAGGAGCGGCGCCGCCAGGCTGAGGGCGATCAGGGTATCCACGCCAGGTACTCGCGCACGGCAATCAGCTCGGCCCAGCTCAGCGGGCTGATTGCCGCGGCGGCGAACAGCCCCACGACCAGCGTGGCGGCGGCGGTGGCCAGCGGCGGAATCAGCAGCAGCGGCGCGGTTTCCCAGCGACCGCGCTGCGGGATTTGTTCGTCCGGCCACGCGCCGCCCGCCGGCTTGAACCAGGCGCGATGCAGGATGGGCAGGAAATAGGCGGCGTTCAACAGGCTCGACGCGGCCAGCACCGCCAGCACCCACGGCATGCCCGCCTCCAGCGCGCCCAGACCGAGATACCACTTGCTGATGAAGCCGGCCAGCGGGGGCACCCCGATCATGCCGAAGGCGCCGAGGCTGAACGCGAGGGTGGTCCACGGCATGCGCCGGCCGACCCCGTCCATTTCGCTGACCTTGTGGATGCCGAGGGTTTCGGCGTAGTTGCCGGCGCAGAAGAACAGGGTGATCTTCATGATGCCCTGGTGAACCAGATGCACCAGGCCGCCGATGGTGCCGAGCGGGCCGAACAGGGTGACGCCGAGCACGATGTAGGACACCTGGCTGACGGTGGAATAGGCCAGGCGCCGCTTGAGGTCGTCCTGGAACAGCGCGCGCAGGCTGCCCCAGATGATGGTGATCGAGGCGGCGATCGCCAGCGGCAGCAGCAGGGCGAGCGATTGCGCGAACTCGATGCCGTAGACCTCGTAGACGACGCGCACGATGCCGAAGGCGCCGGCCTTGACCACCGCCACCGCGTGCAGCAGCGCCGACACCGGCGCCGGCGCCACCATCGCCATCGGCAGCCAGCCGTGCAGCGGCACCAGCGCGGCCTTGACGCCGAGACCCGCGATCAGGATCAGAAAAATGACCTGCAGTTGGCCGGCGGTCCCGGGCGGCAGCGCCGCCAGCGAGCCGCCGTGGACGAAGTCGACCTGGCCGGCGAGGCTGTACAGCCACACCGTGCCGATCAGCAGCAGGGCGCCGCCCGCGAGCGTGTAGGCGAGATAGACATGGCCCGCGCGCAGCGCCTTGTCGGTGCCGCGGTGCACCACCAGCGGGTAGGTGGCGAGCGTCAGCAGCTCGTAGAACAGGAAGAAGGTGAACAGGTTGCCCGCCATCGCCACGCCGACGGTGGCGGTGACGCACAGGCTGAAAAAGCCGAAGAAGCGGCTGCGGTTCGGCGCGCCTTCCAGATAGCCGATGGCGTACAGGGTGGTGAACAACCACAGCACCGCCGACAGGCTGACGAACAGCAGCGCCAGCGCGTCGGCCTTGAGCACCAGGTCGAGCCCTGGCAGCACGGTGTGGCGGAACACGTATTCGTGGTCGTTGAGCACCCCCCACAGCATGATGCCGATGAGCGCGATTTTGGCGAGTGCGCCGATCAGGTTGAGTGCGGTGCGCAGGCGGATGCGCGATTCCGCCAGGAAAAAAATAACCAGCCCCGGCAGCAGGGAACTCAGTACCGCCAGCGCGGGCAGCCAGGTGTCGCTCATGCTGCCCGCCCGATTGCCAGCAGGTACAGCAGCGGTGCGCCGAACAGCCCCAGCAGGATCGACGCCAGCGCCAGCGCGAAGGCGCTGAATTCCAGCGTGCGCGGCACCCGCGTCACGCGGTCGCCTGCGGCCATCGGCAGGAAGGCGCGGCGCAGCACCTTGAACACATAGGCTGCGGTGAGGAGCCCGCCGACGATCATCACCGCTACCCACCCCCACTGGCCGGACTCCAGCGCCGCCGTCAGCAGCAGCCACTTGGCGGAAAAGCCGGCGGAGGGCGGCAGCCCCATCAGCGTCACCCCGGCGAGGCCGAAGCTGAACAGGGTCAGCGGCAGCCGCGCGCCGACGCCGCCGAGGTGGCCGATGTCGTCGCGTCCGGTGGCGACGATCATGCTGCCGGCGGCGGCGAACATCGCCGCCTTGGCGAGGCCGTGCGCCACCGCCTGCATCACGCCGCCCTGAACGGCGCTGTCGGCGACGCCCGGCGGCACCAGGGTGGCGAGCGGGAACAGCAGGAATAGATAGCCGACCTGCGCCACGGTGGAATAGGCCACCAGCATTTTCAGGCGCGACTGCGTCAGCGCCAGCACCGAGCCCCACAGGATCGCCGCCACGCCGAGAATACCCAGCAGCTGCGCGGCGGCCACCGTGGTGAGCGGCGCGAACAGCTCCAGCCACAGCCGCAGCACCAGGTAGAACGTGGCCTTGATCACCAGCGCCGAGAGCAGCGCCGAGACCGGCGCCGGCGCGCCGCCATGGGCGGGCGGCAGCCAGAAGTGGAAGGGGAAGAGCGCGGTTTTCAGCAGCAGGCCTGCCAGCATCAGCGCCGTCGCCAGCGTGACCGCGAGCGGCGCATCGCCAGTGACCAGCGGCGTCAGCACCGCCAGCGACACGCTGCCGTAAGTGCCGTAGATCAGCGCGACGCCGAGCAGATAGGCGCCGGACCCCAGCAGCGTGGCGAGCAGGTAACGCATCGCCGCCGTCACCGGCTGCCTGCCGCCGGCAATCGCCACCAGGCCGACCGCTGCCAGCCCCAGCAGTTCGAGCGTGACGTAGATATTGAACAGGTCGGCCGACAGGAACAGCGCGTTGAGGGCGGCCAGCAGGAAGCCGGTGAGCGGCCAGAACAGTTCGCGTCCTTTCGGGCTTGCGGCGAAGTAGCCGCGCGCAAAAACAGCCAGCGGCAGCGCGACCGCCTGGGTCAAGAGCAGCATCACCGCGGCGAGGCCGTCCGCCATCAGGTCGATGCCCAGCGGCGCGCCCCAGCCGCCGACCGCATGGACGCGCGCGCCGTTGCCGAGCAACTGGCCCGCGAGTTGCAGGGCGAGCATCAATTGCAAAGCGATCGCCGCGATGGCGAGCCGTCCGCCGCGCCCCGGGCCGAGCAGGAAGGCCAGCGTGCCCCACGCCAGCGGCAGCACGATCAGCCAGGGCAGGGGATCAAGCAAATCAGTCATCCGCCGGCTCCGCATCGGGCCGGTCTTCCGGCAGCCGCATCTGCCCGGTCAGATCGAGCAGCTGCCGCGCCAGCGCCAGTGCCAGCGCGGTGGCGGCGATGGCGACGACGATGCCGGTGAGCACCATCGCCTGCGGCACCGGGTCGATTATGCCGTCGCGCTGGCCCAGCCCTACCAGGATCAGGAAGGCGCCGCTGCCGAGGATGTTGAAGGCGAGGATCTTGTGCAGTAGATGCGGCTGCAGCAGCAGGCCGGCCAGCCCGATGGCGAACAGCGCGGCGCCGGTCAGCGGATAGAGCAGCATGGCGCTCACTTCTTCCACCCCGCGCTGGCGAGATAGAGGCCGGCCAGCGTGAGGCCGATCGACAGCGTGAGGCCGGCCTCGACCAGCAGGATCAGCGGGCTTGCCAGGGCGGGCGGATAGTGCAGCAACTCGCCCTGCGGCAACCCGGCGACGGCCACCGCCAGAAAGACCAGCAGGCCCAGCGCCAGCCCGCCGCGCAACAGCCGTCCCGGCTGCGCCCAGGCGGGCAGCAGTCCGGCCAGGCGCAGCAGCACGCCGGCGGCGGCCAGCACCGCGCCGGCCTGAAACGCGCCGCCCGGCGCATGGGCGCCGACCCACAACAGATAGCCTGCCACCAGCACCATCAGCGGCGCCAGCAGGCGCGCCAGGGTCTGCAGCACCGGGTGGGCGGGGTTGGCGGGATGGGTGTGGCCGCTTGCATGGTGCGAAAGCGCAAACACGCCGAGCAGCGCCAGCAGCAGCACCGCCACTTCCAGCAGGGTGTCGTAGCCGCGGAAGTTGAGCAGCACCGCGGTGACCGGGTGGGCGACGCCGCTGGCGTCCAGATTGGCTGCCACGTCAGCAGGCAGGCGCACCGCAAGCTCGGGCAGCGCCAGCATGGCCGCGCCGAGCGCCAGCGCCAGCCCGGTGCAGAGCAGCGCGATCAGCACAGCGAGCCAGGCTTTCATTGGAAAGGCCTCACCACAGAGGCACAGAGACACAGCGTTAAGAACAAGGGGAAAGTCCTGTACGCATCATGCATGGTCTTGAGACAGCGAGTTTTTCTGCAAACTGTTGTCTCTGTGTCTCTGTGCCTCTGTGGTTCAAATGGGGTTTTGAACTTCATCACTCCGGCTCCCGCTGTTTTGCCCGCAGGTGGCCGACCGCATCGAGCAGCAGCGCGCCGGTGAGCCCGGCGCCGATGGCGGCCTCGGCCAGCGCGATGTCGGGGGCGCCGAGGCGCGTCCAGGCCAGCGCCATCAAGAGGCCGAAGACGATGAACAGCACCACTGCGCGGAACACGTCGGCGGTGGTCAGCGCGCGCGCCGCGCTCCACAAAAGCGCCGCGACCAGCAGCAGGTCGAAGGCCAGCGCCGGCGTCATTTCGGATCTCCGGCTTGCCACGGCACGATGCCGTTCTGGCGCGCGCGGCGGGCGATGAGGAAGCCGACGGTGGCGCTGGCGGCCAGCGCCAGGAGCCAGATCAGGATCAGCTTCAATGCCATTGCCAGGCTGCTCGCCTGCAGCAGCAGCCCGAGCATGATGAAGCCGAGCCCCAGGTTGTCGGCCTTGGCCAGTGCGTGCAGGCGGGTGTAGACATCGGGAAAGCGCAGCAGGCCGACGGTGCCGGCGAGAAAGAATCCGGCGCCGAGCAGCAGCAGGAGGGTGCTGAGGTTTTCAGTCGTCATGCGGGGCCTCGGCGGGTTCTTCGCGCCAGGCGCGCTGGGCAAACGCCGCACCGCTGATCGCCGCCAACAGGGCGAACACCAGCGCGGCATCGAGCAGGGCGGCGCTGGCCGTGGCAAAGCTCAGCAGCAGCAGGATCGTCACGCCGGTGGTGCCGAACAAGAGCGCCGCCAGCAGGCGATCAGCCGGAGTGGGGCCGCGCGCCACCCGCAGCAGGGCGACCAAGAGGTTGGCGAGCAGAAAGACGGCGAGGATCGGCAGCAGGGTGTTCATTCTCAAAACCATATTTGAACCACAGAGGCACAGAGGCACAGAGAAAGACAAGCAATCAAAAGGCTATCCGCATTTGGCCACTCACCCGGCAGGTGACAGGGTATCGCGACGCAAATCCTTGTTTTTTCTCCGTGTCTCCGTGCCTCTGTGGCGAGGAATTCAGGTTCATGTTTCCTCCAGTTTCAGTCCCAGCATCTGGGCCACGCGGGTTTCGGCGCGGCGCACTTCGGCTTCCACCGGCACACGTTCGTCGAGCGCGTGCAGGCACAGGCGGTTGCCTTCCAGTCCCACGCTCAGCGTGCCCGGCAGCAGGCTCAGGGTGTTGGTCAGCAGCACGTGGCCGATGCCCTCGGGCAGGCGCAGAGGGATTTCATGGATGGCGGGCCTCAGCGAAAGGCGCGGGCGCAGCGCGAACCAGGCGACCTGGATGCCGCCGCGCAGCGATTGGTCAAAAAAGAAAACCACAAAGCGCAGCAGGCCGATGCGCGACACGGTGGTGGACACCGGCGGCAGCAGGCGCAGGCTGAGAATCACTGCGGCCAGGATGCTTACGCTGCCTACGCCCCAACTGTCGGCGCGGCCGTCGGTCAGCACCCACCACAGGCCGGCGGACAGGGCGCTGCGCCAGAGCACGGCGCGGACGGCGGCGAGGGATATTGTCATCGCAGCGGCACCTCCACTACGGCAGGCGGCGGATTATTGAAGCGCACGCTTTCGGGCGCGTTGGTGCCGCCGGTCATGACGAAGCTCATTGCCTCCTCCATGGTCCAGTCGGTCATTACCACGTCGGCCAGCGGCAAAATCTCGATATAGCCCGAGGTCGGGTTGGGCGAGGTGGGTACGTAGACCACCGCCAGTTGCTGCCCCGTGTCGGCGTCCGCCATCACCTTGGTGACGAGACCGACCGCTTTCATTTCCAACGAGGGAAAGCTGATCAGCACCACCCGCTGGCCCTGCACTGGCGGCTTGCTGACGGTTTGCAGGAAGCGCTTGGTGGCGCCGTAGATGGACTGCACCAGCGGCAGGCGGTTGACCCAGTATTCGACGCTGGCGATGAGTTTTTTGCCAATCACGAACGAGGCAAACAAACCAATCAAGTACAGCAGGACAAGCGTGAACAGGGCAGCAAGTGCGTATTGCACGTCAGCATCCAGCAACCAGGTCGCCAGCGTGTTGGACAGCGGCCGTAGCAGATGTGCCAGGGCCTTGATGAAGGGCGCACCGGCACTGGCCAGCAGGCCGAACAGGAAGTCAAATACCAGCCAGGTCACCCACAGCGGCGCGACGGTGAAAAAACCGATCAGCAGGTAGCGCAACAGGTGCGGGTTGCGGCGGGAGGGGGCTTCTTTGGGCATGGCAGAAGGGCTCAGGCAGGGTGGCCGGCGACGAGCACATCGCTGCTGGAATAGGCCAGCACATGTTTGGTGACGCTGCCGAGCAGCAGTTCTTCCAGCACCGACTGGCCGTGCTTGCCTATGGCGATGAGATCGACGTCGAGCGACTGCTCGTGTTCGAGGATGCGCAGGGTCGGTGCGCCGTGCACGACCAGGCGCGTCAGTTGCCCCGCCGGAATCGACAACTGCTCGACGAACTGCGCCATCGCCTCGAGTGCGTCCTCGCGCGCCCGGGCGCGGTACGCATGGATTTTCTCCTCGTCAATGCTGGCGAAGCGCAGGGTGCCTTCGATATCGACCTCGAACGCATGCAGCAGGATGATGTCGGCGTCGGGCAGCCAGCGGTGCGCGGTCTGCGCCGCCGCCACGGCATGGACCGAGAAGTCGACCGGCACCAGCACGCGCCGGTAGGCGCCTTGCGGGCGCTGCTTGACCGCGAGCACCGGGCGGCGGGTTCTGCGCAGCACGCGTTCGGTGGTCGAGCCGAGCAGGAACTCGCGCACAAAATGCGCACCGCGCGCACCCATCACCAGCAAATTCGACTGCAGTTCATCGGCGAGGTCGGTGATGGCATCCAGCGCCGACCCCTGGGCGAGGCGGGTGTTGACCGGGCAGGCGTACTGCGTGCTGAGGCGTGTGGCCATCTCCGTCAGGGCCTGCGCTGTCTCGTCGGCCAGGCGGGTTTCCATCGCTGGCGCCTCGTCGCGCATTATCCCGCGCAGCCGCGCCAGCATTGAGATGCTGATGACGTGGGCTAGCGTGAGCTGTACGTCCGGATGGGCGGCGGCGAGTTGCGCCGCGCGTTCCAGCGCGTGGCGCGCCGGGGTGGAAAAGTCGGTGGCGGCGAGCAGGGATGGGGGTGAACTCACGATGATGTCTCCTTGTTTTGGGTCAGTTCTGATGTGGCGATGCGCGCGGCGAGATCGAGCGCGGCAAAGTCGGCGGCCTGGTTGAACGGCAGGATGATTTCGACTTGGCCAAGCGTGCGCAGACTGGCGGCGTCGGCCTCGTCGCGCGCCACGATGGCGATCTGCCCGCTGTAATGGTGCTCTTTCAGCGCATTGAGCAGGGCATGGTTGGCGGCGCGGTCGGGCAGGGTGCTGACCACCCAGGGCACCCCCGCCAGCGGCAGAGTTTCGACGTAATCCGGCGCCTCGCCGTCGCCGAAGCGAACATCCAGCCCGAGATTTTGCTGCGCCCGCACCACTTCGGGATCGAAGTCCACGCCCAGCACATGAATGCCCTGCTGCCGCAGCGAATGCGCCAGCCGGCGGCCGTAGCGTCCGATGCCGAAAATGGCCACGTCGGGGCGCACACCGTCGACGTGGGTGTGCTCGACCGCCAGTTCGCGGAAGGGATGTTTGCGCTCGAACAGGCCCAGCCAGGGCGCGAGCCAGGCATACAGGCGGTGCGAGTACAGGATCATGTAGGACGACAGCGCGATGGTGACGAGGCCGACCAGCGTGGTCAGCCCCAGCGTGTTGGGCCCGACGTGGCCGAGCGTGATGCCCATGGCGACGAAGATGATGGAGAATTCGGATATCTGCGCCACCGTCAGTCCGGCGAGAAAGCTGGTGCGTTTGCGGTAACCCATGTAGCCCATGATCGCCATCACGATCAGCGGGTTGCCGATCAGCACGAACAGCGACAGCACGATGGAGGAAGTGATTTCGTCGCCGAGGGTGGAAAAATCCAGATTGGCGCCGAGGTCGATGAAGAAGAACAACAGCAAAAAGTCGCGGACGCTGGTCAGCCGCGCGCTGATCGCCTCGCGGTAGGCAGTGGACGCGAGCGAGAAGCCGGCGATGAAGGCGCCGGCTTCCTTGCTGAAGCCGGCGAATTCGCCTGCCGCCGCCAGCGCGGTGCCCCAGGCGATGGCGAAAATCAGCAGCAGTTCCTGCGAGCGCGCCAGGGTGTCGACAATGCGCGGCAGCACATAACGCATCAGGATGAACAGCAGCAGGGCGGCGCCGCCCAGGCGCGCCAGCAGGGTCAGCGCCAGGATCATGCCGCTGACCTCTTCCTTGCCCATGTCGCCGAGTCCGCTCATCACCATCATCGCGATCACCACGGCGAGGTCCTGCACAATGAGGAAGCCGACCGCGATGCGGCCATGCAGCGAGTCGAGTTCGCGCTTGTCGGACAGCAGCTTGACGATGATGATGGTGCTGGAGAAGGTCAGCGCCACCGCCACGTACAGCGCTTCCAGCCAGCCCTTGCCGAGCGCGAGGACGATGAAGAAGCCGAACACGATGGTGAAGCTGAGCTGCCCCAGTCCGGTGGCGACCGCGACCGGTCCGATATGGCGGATGTGCTTGAGGTCCAGCTTTAATCCCACCACGAACAGCAGCACGGTGATGCCGATCTGCGCCAGCAAGTCGATCTGGTCGTGCGCCGACACCAGCGAGAAGCCCGCCGGCCCGAGCAAAATGCCGACCGCGATGTAGGCGATCAGGATCGGCTGGCGCAGCCGCACCGCGATCGCCCCCAGCACGGTGGTGATGATCAGGAGCAGGGCGAATTCGTCAAAAGGCTGTGTCATTGTTGTGTGCGTGATTCTTTGCTTCGAATGCCATGGGTGGGGACACTCCTGAATCATGATGGCTGGCTTTATGGCCCCGGACAAGCACGGGCGCGAATTCGGCCGCAATACCGGGCTGGATACCGGGCTGGAAAATGTTGCGATATCAGGGCGCGTCGACCAGATGGGTCGGGATTCTCAGGCCCACCTGCCTGATGCGGCCGTCGACGATCGCGCGCACCACGAATTCCGGTTTGCCCAGCCGGACGCGGTCGGGCAATGCGCTGCGCCCATCGACTGCGCTCAAGACAGGCTTATTGCACCCTACGGTTCTACGGTGTGCGTCTTGCGCGAGATGCCGGCTGGCTTATGGTCAGCCGTCATCTGCTTGCTCTCACGAAAGATCGAATCTGGCCAGGCCCAACATATCGGTCGCTGCACACAACCGGTTGTCGAGACTGGCGATTCGTGCGCCCAGGCGGCGAGCGACCGCCAGATGCAGTGCGTCCCCTGCCCGCAGGGCGGCGGGCGACTCGATGAGTACCGCTGCGGTGCGAAAATCTGCCGGTTCAATTTCGACCGTACCGAAGTGCATGGATGCAAACCGCTGAAAATTGGCGATTGCCTGCTGGCGGGTCTCGGCATCAAGGGCGCCTGTCCGCTGTTTGATGCCGCCGATGCTGGCCATCTCGGTCAAGGTCCAGGCCGAAATCATCAGCCTCTCTTTACGCTGACTTTCGAGCCGGGCCACAAGATCGGCCGCGCCAGGCTCTCGAAAAAAAATCGCGCCCAGCACCGAAGTATCGAGATAAATCACAGCAGATCCTGTTCGCGCATTTCGGCAACGGTCAGACCCAACGCCGGCGGCGCAGACACCCAATTACGCAAGTCCGACCAGTCGAAGCCACCCGATCGCGGCTCGGGAACGAGACGCGCCACCGGCTTTCCCCGCCGGGTAATCACAACACCCTGGCCAGCCTCAACTTCGGCGAGCAAGGCGGATAGATGCGATTTGGCATCGGCTACTGTGGCAGTTTTCATCGTTCAGGCCCCTCAAGATGACCATCTCAAAGCTTATATTTTATCAAGTTGGTCGTTTTGTAAAGGGGCTGCCGGATGCGCATCCGGTCTTGCGATCCAGTGGCTCCGGATTGTTGCGGGCTCAAGGTGCGTCGACCAGATGGGTCGGGATTCTCAGGCCAACCTGCCTGATGCGGCCGTCGACGATCGCGCGCACCACGAATTCCAGTTTGCCCAGACGGACGCGGTCTCCGACCACGGGCACGCCGGGAAGCTTCCGGGTGATGAACGCCTCCAGCGTCATGTCGGACATTTCCGGCGGCAGGGGCAGGCCGTACTGCGCCGCGACACTTGCCATGCCTGCGTCGCCGTTCAGCACGAAATCGCCGTAGAACTGACGTTTTTCAAGATAGGCGGGCGCGCGGGGCGCGACCAGCAGATCGCCCAGCGCGGCGCTGTCCGTTTCATTTGCCAGGACGTAGAGCGTATCCCCGGCGGCCAGTTCGCCGGCCACTTCAGGCACCAGCGCCAGGCCATCGCGCAACACGGTCAGCAGGCGCGCCTCGCCGGGCAAGCGCAGCGCGCTGGCGGGGCGGCCGATGAATTGGCCGTCCGCCGTCAGCAGGTAGCCAAAAAAGGCATGGCCGCCGGCCGGTGCCGACGCCAGGTCGAAGCGTTCGGTCGGCGTCGGCGCGGGCGGAACCTGCAGCCGCAGGCGGCGGGCCAGGGTGGGGATGGTCCAGCCCTGCAGGGTCAGCGAGATCAGCACCACGAAGAAGGCGACATCGAGGATCAGTCCAGCTTCCGGGAGGCCGGCGAGTAAAGGGAACAAGGCCAGAATGATCGGCACCGCACCGCGCAAGCCGACCCACCCGATGAACACCTGCTCGCGCCACGGAAAATGAAAGGGCAGCAGGCACAGCGCCACCGCCAGCGGCCGCGCGACGAACATCAGCACCAGCGCGATCGCCAGGGCGGCGGGGGCGTGTTCGAGCAGGCTGCTGGGGCTGGCGAGCAGGCCCAGCATGAGGAACATGGCGATCTGCGCCAGCCAGACCAGGCCGTTGTGCACCTGCAGGATGTTGGTCGATTCGCGCGGGGTGCTGTTGCCTACCACCACGCCGGCCAGGTAGGCGGCGAGGAAGCCGCTGCCGCCCAGCACCGTGGTGAGGCTGTAGAGCGCGAGGCCGCCGGCGAGGACCAGCATCGGATACATGCCGCGCTCCAGCGGCAGGCGGTCGACCAGCCGCACCAGCAGCCAGCCGCCGCCGAGGCCGGCGATGAGGCCCAGGCCCATTTGCTGGACGAACAGCCCGAGCGTTTCCCAGCCGGGCGTGCTTTGTCCGGACAGGATCAGTTCGATAAGGGCGATGGTGAGCAGCGCCGCCATCGGATCGTTGCTGCCCGATTCGATTTCCAGCGTGGCGGACACGCGCTGCTTCAGCGCCAGGCCCTTGGCGTGCAGCAGGGCAAACACCGCAGCGGCGTCGGTGGAGCCGACCACGGCGCCGACCAGCATGCCTTCGAGCAGGCCGAAATCGAGCATCCAGGCGGCGAACAGGCCGGTCACCACGCAGGTGACGAGCACGCCGACGGTGGCCAGCACGGACGCCGGGCGCAGGCCGGCGCGAAAGCTGTCGGCGCGGGTGTTGAGGCCGCCGTCGAGCAGGATGATGGCGAGCGCCACGCTGCCCAAGGTGTAGGCGATGCCGCTGTCGTCGAACAGGATGCCGCCCGGTCCGTCTTCCCCGGCCAGCATGCCGACCGCCAGAAACACCAGCAGCAGCGGCATGCCGATGCGGTACGACAGCGCGCTGGCGAGAATGGCAAGCAGCAGCAGCACCGCGCCGGCGAGGACGAGCTGATTGAAAAAATCCACGCGGCTTACCTCGGTGCGGGGCGCTGGCGGCGGCGGATCACGGCTTTTTCGATTTCCACCACGCTGTAGACGATGACGCCGAACACGAAGATGTGGCCCCAGGTGGCGAGGTCGAGCGGGGTGGTGGCAAACAGCGTCTGCATCAGGGGCAGGTAGGTGAACAGTCCCTGCAGCACGACCAGGATGCCGATGGCGATCAGCACAGCCCGATTGCCGATCAGTCCCGACCAGCCGACTACCGGCGCGGTGAGGCGGCGGCAGTTGAACAGATAGAAAATCTCGCCCATCACCAGGGCGTTGACCGCGGCGGTGCGCGCCGCGTCGATCGGCATGCCGCGTTCGAGTTCCCACAGGAAGAGGCCGAGCGATCCGGCCACCAGAAACACCGCGACGAACCCGATGCGCCACAGCATGAAGCGCGTCAGCAGCGGCTCGCGGGGGTTGCGCGGCGGCTGGCGCATGGCTTCGGGCTCGGGGCGCTCGAAGGCGAGCGCCAGCGCCAACGTCACCGCCGTCACCATGTTGACCCACAGGATCTGCACCGGGGTGATCGGCAGGGTGAGGCCGAGCAGGACCGCGATCAGCACCATGCCGGCCTGCGCTCCGTTGGTCGGCAGGATGAAGATGATGGCCTTCTTCAGGTTGCCGTAGACGGTGCGGCCTTCCTCGACGGCGTGCGCGATCGAGGCGAAGTTGTCGTCGGCCAGCACCATTTCCGCTGCTTCCTTGGCCGCCTCGGTACCCTTCCTGCCCATCGCCACGCCGATGTCGGCGCGCCGCAGCGCGGGGGCGTCGTTGACGCCGTCACCGGTCATCGCGGTGATCTCGCCCAGGCTTTGCAGGGCCTCGACCAGGCGCAGCTTGTGTTCCGGACTGGCGCGCGCGAACACGTCGACCTCGTTGACCGCCTCGCGCAGACGGGCGTCGTCGAGGGTCTCGATCTCGGCACCGGTCATCGCGCTGACCGATTCGTCGAGCCCGAGCTGTTTGCCGATGGCCAGCGCGGTGGCGGCATGGTCGCCGGTGATCATCTTGACCTTGATGCCGGCGGCGCGGCAGTCGGCGACCGCGCGGATGGCTTCCTCGCGCGGCGGGTCGGCCAGGCCGAGTACGGCTAACAGGGTGAAACCGCCACCTTCGATGTCGTCGAAGTTGAGCGTTGTCGCGCTGTCGCTGCGCCGCACCGCCAGGGCCAGCAGCCGCATCCCCTGGGCGGCCGCCTCTTCCATGCGGGCGTGCCAGCGCTCGGGGTCGAACGCGCTGTCGCCGTCCGCGCCGCGTTGGGTCGCGCACAGCGCCAGCACCCGCTCCGGTGCGCCCTTGAGGTAGAGGTAACCGTGCCCGTTATGGTCGTGGTTGAGCGTCGCCATGAAGCGGTGCTCGGACTCGAACGGAATGATGTCGGTGCGCGGCAACGCCTCGCGGGTCTGGCGCAGCGCCAGCCCGGCTTTCAGCGCCAGGGTCAAGAGCGCGCCTTCGGTGGGGTCGCCGGTCAGTTGCCAGCCGTCGCTGCTTTCGCGCAGGTCGGCGTCGTTGCACAGCAGGGCGGCGTGCGCCAGTTCCTGCAGCAGCGGCTGCGATTGGGGGTCGACCTGCTCGCCGGCGCGGGCAAAGCCGCCCTCCGGCGCATAGCCGCTGCCCGACACCTCGAAGCTGCCGTCGGTGTCGATGACGGTCTGCACCGTCATTTCGTTGCGGGTGAGGGTGCCGGTCTTGTCCGAGCAGATGACGCTGACCGCGCCCAGCGTTTCCACCGCGGGCAGGCGGCGGATGATGGCGTGGCGGTGCGCCATGCGGGTGACGCCGATGGCGAGCGTGATGGTCATGATTGCCGGCAGGCCTTCGGGGATCGCCGCCACCGCCAGCCCCACCGCGGCGAGGAACATGTCGCTCATCGGGTAATCGCGCACCCACACGCCAAAGGCGAAGATCAGGCCTGACAGCAGCAGGATCGCCCCCGCCAGCCACTGGCCGAAGTGCGCCATCTGCTTCAGGAGCGGGGTGGTGAGTTTTTCGACCGTCGACAGCAGGGTGCTGATGCGGCCCAGCTCGGTGGCGGTGCCGGTGGCGGTCACCACGCCGGTGGCCTGGCCGTAGGTGACCAGGGTGCCCGACCACGCCATGCTGGCGCGGTCGCCGAGCGCGGTGTCTTCCGCCACCGGCTCGACCTGTTTGTCGACCGCGAGCGATTCGCCGGTCAGCGCGGCCTCCATCACCCGCAGGCTCTTGATCTCGATCAGCCTGAGATCGGCGGGCACGCGGTCGCCCGAGGCCAGGTGCACGATATCGCCCGGCACCAGGTCCTCGGCGGGAATTTCGTGGCGCTCGCCGACGCGGGTGACGATGGCGTGCGGCGACAGCATGTCGCGGATGGCGTCGAGCGCATCTTCGGCGCGGCCTTCCTGGATGAAGCCGATCACCGCGTTGATGACGACCACGCCGAAGATGACGCCGGAATCGAGCCAGTGGCCGAGCACGGCGGTGATGACGCCGGCCGCCAGCAGCACGTAGATCAGCACGTTGTGGAACTGCAGCAGCAAACGCTGCCAGGCGGGCGTGCGTTGCGCCGGCGGCAGGCGGTTGGCGCCGTATTGCGCGCGGCGCGCATCGACCTCGTCCGGGCTCAGGCCTTCGCGCGGTGCGTCGAATCGGGTCAGGGTGTCGCTGGCGGGCAGGCTGTGCCAGTGCGTCGGCTGTTCGTCGTGGGTCTGCAAGCGATGTCTCCGTTGGGTCGGCATTCAGCCTGGGTCAGGCTGAAACGGATTTTTCAAATATGAAATTCGTGTCAACGCACTCTACAATTCTGGCACACATTAAAAACACGGGTGCGTAATGTCGGGATTTTCTGTCGCGGGCGGGCTCGCAGGCGGCATCGGATTGTTCCTGCTGGGCATGTGGCTGATGACCGATGGCTTGAAACTTGCTGCCGGTCCGGCGCTCGAACGCATCCTCGCGCGCTCCACCGGCACCCGCCTGCGCGGCCTTGCCTCGGGCACCCTGATCACCGCGCTGGTGCAGTCGTCCTCGGCGGTCACGGTCGCCACCATCGGCTTCGTCAACGCCGGCCTGCTCACGCTGGGGCAGGCGCTGTGGGTGCTGTTCGGCACCAACGTCGGCACCACCATGACCGGCTGGCTGGTCGCCATCGCCGGGGTGGATTTCAAGATCGAGGCGCTGGCGCTGCCGATGATCGGCGTCGGCATGGTGCTGCACTTCACCGGCGGCGGCCGCCGGCGCGGCGCGCTGGGGATGGCGCTGGCCGGCTTCGGCGTGCTGTTCCTCGGCATCGACGTGCTGAGGGGTACCTTCACCGACCTCGGCAGCCAGATGGCGCTGCCGGGCGGCAGCGGCGTGCTCGGCGTGCTGGCGCACGTCGGCGCCGGCGCGGTGCTCACCGTGCTGATGCAGTCGTCCAGCGCGGCGCTGGCGGTGGCGCTGACCGCGGCGCAGGGCGGCTTGCTGACGATCCATGACGCCGCCGCGGTGGTGATCGGCGCCAACATCGGCACCACCGTCAAGGCGCTGCTGGTGGCACTGGGCGCCACCCCCAACGCGCGCCGCGCGGCGGCGGCGCATGTAATGTTCAATCTGCTGACTGGCGCGGTGGCGCTGCTGCTGCTGCCCTGGCTGATCGACGCGATCGAGTGGTTGCGGCAACTGCTGGAACTGGATGCCGCGCCGGCGGTGACGCTGGCACTGTTCCACACGGTTTTCAACGTGCTCGGGGTGGTGCTGATGTGGCCGCTTGCAGGGCGCCTGGCGGAATTTCTCGCGCGCCGCTTCCGCACCGTCGAGGAGGACGAGGCGCGCCCGCAGCATCTCGACAGCAACGTGCTCTCCGTGCCCGCGCTGGCGCTGGGCGCGCTGATCCAGGAAGTGCGCCGCATGGGAAAAATCGCCCTGCGCGGCGCGCGCCGGGTGTGGACGATCCAGCAGGCGGCCGCGCCGGCGTCGCTGCCGGAGCAGGCGGTGGTGGCGCAGCTGAACGTAGCCATCGCCCGTTTCATCGCGCAGCTGCACCGGGTCAGCATGGCAGCCGAGAGCGCGCAGCGCCTGCCCGATGTGCTGCGTGCGGCACGTTATTACGATACGGTGGTCGAACTGTCCGCCGAACTGATGGCGATGCCCTATCCCGGGACCCTCGGCTCGCCGCAACTGCGCGATCGGATCATGGCGTTCATGGAGCAGGCCGAGGCCTTGCTGAGTCTGGACGTTGCCGCGGGGACGGTGGAGCCGGAGGCGCGCCAGACCGACATGCAGCGACACTATCGCGCGCTCAAGGCGGCGGCGCTGGCCGAAGGCGCGCGCGGCGATTTCGATATCCACGACATGGAACTGTGCCTGCGCCGTCTGAGTCGGATGCGCCGCCTCGCCGAGCAGGCGCTGAAGGCGACGACGACGCTACAGTCGTTAAACCTTTCAGCCGACCGGACCGTCATACCTGACGAACCTCACCCTTACACTGCTGCCTGACCTGATGCTACCCGAGCGTTTTCGCCGTTTTCTTCCCGACCCGCACACCCTGCGCGAACACCGCGCGCTGCGCTGGATGGGGCCGCTGCTGCACGATGCCCGCCTGTGGCACGTCAACCGGCGCGGCATCGCCCTCGGCATCGCCATCGGCGTGTTCTTCGGCCTGCTGGTCCCGGTGGCGCAGATCGTTTTCGCCGTCGGGGCAGCGCTGCTGCTGCGTGCAAACATCCCGGCGGCGGTCGGCAGCACCCTGATCACCAACCCCATTACCTTCGCGCCGATGTACTACGCCGCCTATCACCTGGGCGCCTGGATGCTGGGGCACGCCAACGTGCCGCTGGCCGAGGTCGACCTCGAACGGGTCGCGGCCAAAACCGAAACCGGGCTGGCGCTGTGGATGGACCGCCTGTACACGGTGGGCGCGCCGCTGGCGCTGGGTTTGCTGACGCTGGCGGTGTGCCTGTCGGTGATCGTTTATTTTGCCGTGCACTGGATCTGGCGGCTGCGCATCATGCGCGCCTGGCAGCGCCGCAAAGCGCGTCGACGCCAGCCTTGAGCGGGACTCAGGCAGACGCGCCCATGACCTGGGCCCATAGCGCCCTCACCGCATCACGTACGTTTTCCACCGCGGGCAGCGGCACCCGCGCATAGTCCGCGCCGCTGAGCTTGATCGCGTGCTGCTGGCGGCGCAGTTCGCGGTAGGCGTCGGCGGCGGCCTCGGCGACGCCGGTGGGAACCAGCCCGGCCGCGCCCGCGCGCAGCAGCAGCGCGATATTGCCGACGTTGTCGGCGAGTTCGGGATGCGCGGCGCAATGCCGCAGCACCAGATACTGCACGCAGAATTCGACGTCGACGATGCCGCCGCTGTCGTGCTTCAAGTCGAACAGTTCGCTGTCGTTGAGGTGGCCGGCGTGCATTTTTTCGCGCATCGCCAGCACTTCCTCGCGCAGCTTGCCGGCGTCGCGCGGCGCGCACAGCACTTCGCGGCGCAGGGTCTCGAAGGCCGCGCCGATCGCCGCATCGCCGCGGACGAAGCGCGCGCGCGTCAGCGCCTGGTGTTCCCAGGTCCAGGCGTGATGCAGCTGGTAGTCGCGGAACGCCTCGACCGAGCTGACCAGCAGGCCCGCCGCGCCGTCGGGGCGCAGGCGCAGGTCGGTCTCGTAGAGGATGCCCGCCGGGGTGAGGGTGCCGAGCCAGGTGTTGATGCGCTGCGTCAACCGCGCGTAGATTTCCTGCGCGCGCTCGTCGGTGTCGTCGTAGAGGAACACCAGGTCGAGGTCGGACGCGTAGCCGAGTTCCCGGCCGCCGAGCTTGCCGTAGCCGATGACGGCGAAGCGCGGCGTGTCGCGGTGGCGCGATTTCAGCCCGGCCCAGCAGCGCGCAAGGGTTTCGGCAAGCAGCGTGTCGGCGAGATTCGACAGGTGGTCCGACAGCGCTTCCAGCGTCAGCCGGCCCGCCACGTCCTGCGCCAGGAGGCGCAGCGTCTGCACCTGCTTGAAGCGGCGCAGCGCATCCAGCTGCGCTTCGGTGTCGCCGGGGCGGGCGTCGAGTTCGTCGCGCAATTGGGCGGCAAGCTGAGCCCAGTCGGGCACGCTCATCAGGGATTGCGGCGCGATCAGCTCGTCCAGCAACTGCGGCTGCAGCGTCAGCACCTGCGCCGCCCACGGGCTCGCCGCCAGCAGGCGCACCAGCTGCCGCAGCGCCGCCGGGTATTCGGCCAGTAGCGCCAGATAGGTGGAGCGGCGCGCAATCGACTGCACCAGCGCGGCGAAGCGATCCAGCGTGGCCATCGGATCGGGCTGGCTGCCGATGACCTCGAGCGCGGGCGGCAGCAGTGCGTTGAGCAGAAGCTGCGTCGATTCGGCCAGTTGTGCGGTGTGCTGGCGCAGCGCGTCGAGCGTGGCCAGCACCCGCTGCGGATCGTCGTAGCCGGCGTTTTCCAGCAGCGCCCGGGTGGTGGCGGCGTCCGCCGTGCCACAGCAGGCCGCGGTCAGCGGGTGGCTCATCTGGTCGGTCTGCGGCGCGGCGAACATCTGCTCGAAGTGGCGCGTGACCTTGTTGCGGTGGCGGTCGAGCACGGCGATCAGCGCGGCGTAGTCGGGGAATTCCATCGCCTCGGCGAGCATCGCCTGCGATTCGGCGTCGTCCGGCAACTGCTGGGTTTGCGCATCGTCCAGATACTGCAGCCGGTGTTCCAGCCGCCGCAGGAAATCGTAGGCGGCGGCAAGTTCCTGCCGCGCGTCGGCCGCCATCAGGCCGCTGTTCACCAGTTCGCCCAGCACGCTCAGCGTCGGCCGCTGCTGCAGCGCGGCAATCTTGCCGCCGCGAATGAGCTGGAACACCTGCGCGGTGAACTCGATTTCGCGGATGCCGCCCGGCCCCAGCTTGATGTTGTCGGCCATCTCGCGGCGCGCGACCTCGCGCCGGATCTGCACGTGAAGGTCGCGGATCGCGGCAAAGGCGCCGAAGTCGAGGTATTTGCGGAACACGAAGGGCCGCACGATGGCCATCAAATCATCGTGATGGCTGCCGGTGAGCGGGCGCGCCTTGATCCAGGCGTAGCGCTCCCACGGCCGCCCCTGCGCGACCAGGTAGTCCTCCAGCATCGCAAAACCCATCGCGAACGGCCCGGAATCGCCCCACGGGCGCAGCCGCAGGTCGACGCGGAACACGTAGCCGTCGGCGGTGGCTTCCGACAGCGCGGCGGTCAGCTTGCGCCCGAGGCGGACGAAGAACTCGTGGTTGCTGATCGGTTTGCCCGCGGCGCCAGGTTTGTTCAACGCAGCGTCGTCAGCCGCGGTGTCGCCTTCCTCGGGATAGAGATAGATGAGGTCGATGTCGGACGACACGTTGAGTTCGCCGCCGCCGAGCTTGCCCATGCCGACCACGACCATCTGCTGCGGCTGGCCGTGTTCGTCGCGCGGTTCGCCGTGGCGCGCGGCAAGCGCGGCGTGGTGGAAGTCGAGCGCGGCCGCGAGGCACACCTCGGCCAGCGTGCTGTAAGTCGCCGTCACCTCGGCCAGATCGGCGCTGCCCGTCAGGTCGCGCGCGGTGGCGACCCACCACACGTGCTGGCGCAGTTGCCGCAAACGCTGATGCAGCGCGGCTTCGTCGGCGCACGCGGGCGCCGCGAGAAACGCCTGCATGGCTTCGCGGGTGAAGGCCTGGTCAAGCTGTCCGGCGACGGCTTCAGCCAGGTGTGGCTGCGCCGCCAGCAGGCGGCGGCCATAGCGGGAACAGCGGACAACACGGTCGAGTGCGGGATTGCTCATGGCATGGACTAGAATCTGTAGTATCAAGCACTCTATCAGTGGAGAGACCGTATGGCTTCTATCGAGTCGATTCTGACCGAAACCCGTGTGTTCCCGCCTGCGGACGCCTTCGTCAAGCAGGCCAACGTGTCCGGCATGGAAGCGTATCAAGCCCTGTGCCGCCAGGCCGAAACCGACTACGAGGGCTTCTGGGCGGACCAGGCGCGCCGGACGATCGACTGGAAAAAGCCGTTCAGTCGCACTCTGGACGAGTCGAAGGCGCCGTTCTGCACGTGGTTCGACGACGGCGAACTCAACGTTTCCTACAACTGCCTCGACCGCCATCTGGCGACCCGCGGCGACAAGACCGCGCTGATTTTCGAGGCCGACGACGGCGCGGTGACGCAAGTCACCTACAAGGAATTGCATGCCCGTGTATGCCAGTTCGCCAATGGCCTGCAGTCGCTTGGCGTGGTCAAGGGCGACCGCGTGGTCATTTACATGCCGATGAGCATCGAGGCGGTGGTGGCGATGCAGGCGTGCGCGCGCATCGGCGCCATTCATTCGGTGGTGTTCGGCGGTTTTTCCGCCAAGAGCCTGTTCGAGCGCATCGAGGACGCGAAGGCCAAACTGGTCGTCACCGCCGACGAATCGATGCGCGGCGGCAAGGCGGTGCCGCTGAAGCGCGCGGTCGACGAGGCGCTGGCGATGGGCGACACGTCCTGCGTCGAGAAGGTGATCGTCTATCGCCGCTCCGGTGGCGCCGTGAACTGGGGCGCACGCGACCTGTGGTGGCACGAACTCGCGCAGACCCAGGCCCACACCTGCGAGCCGGTGTGGGTTTCCGCCGAGCATCCGCTGTTCATTCTCTACACCTCGGGATCAACCGGCAAACCCAAGGGCGTGCAGCATTCCACCGGCGGCTATCTGTTGGGCGCCATTCTTTCCATGGAGTGGGTGTTCGACGCCAAGCCCGATTCCGACGTCTACTGGTGCACCGCCGACGTCGGCTGGGTCACCGGCCACACCTACGTCACCTACGGCCCGCTGGCACTTGGGATGACCGAGGTCATCTTCGAGGGCATCCCCACCTGGCCGCACGCCGGCCGTTTCTGGGAGATCATCGCCAAGCACCGGGTCACCACCTTCTACACCGCGCCGACCGCGATCCGAAGCCTGATCAAGCTGGGCGCCGACCTGCCGGCACAGCACGACCTGTCCTCGCTGCGCCTGCTGGGCACGGTGGGCGAGCCGATCAACCCGGAAGCCTGGATGTGGTATTACGAGGTCATCGGCGGCGGCCGCTGTCCCGTCGTCGACACCTGGTGGCAGACCGAAACCGGCGCTCACATGATTTCGCCGCTGCCCGGCGCGGTGCCGACCAAGCCCGGTTCCTGCACCCTGCCGCTGCCCGGCATCATGGCCGCGATCACCGACGAGCACGGCCACCCGGTCGAAAAGGGCCACGGCGGCCATCTGGTGATCAAGCGGCCTTTTCCCTCGCAGCTGCGCACGCTGTGGGGCGATCCTGACCGCTTCAGGAAGACCTATTTCCCCGAGGAACTGGGCGGCAAGGTCTATCTCGCCGGCGACTCGGCGCACCGTGACGATGACGGCTATTTCTGGATCATGGGCCGCATCGACGACGTGCTGAACGTGTCCGGGCACCGTTTTGGCACGATGGAAATCGAATCTGCGCTGGTGTCCAACCCGCGCGTCGCCGAAGCCGCCGTGGTGGGTCGCCCGCACGACATCAAGGGCGAGGCGGTGGTGGCGTACGTGGTGCTGAAAGGCGCACGCCCCACCGGCGACGAGGCAAAGAAGATCGTCGCCGAATTGCGCGACTGGGTGGGCAAGGAAATCGGCCCGATCGCCAAGCCCGACGAAATCCGTTTCGGCGACAACCTGCCCAAGACCCGCTCCGGCAAGATCATGCGCCGCCTGCTGCGGGCGATTGCCAGGGGCGAAGACATCACCCAGGACATCTCCACCCTGGAGAACCCCGCGATTCTGGAGCAGCTGAAGGAAACCGTGAAATAAAGCAGGGCGAGGTTGGGCGGAAATCCTGATCGTCGGCCCGGGCCAGGCCAAGCTTGAGCGGATCAAGCATATCCATTCCCACGACCATGCGGTCTCCGACAAAGTAATCGGGGTGGAAACCGTGGATCATCCGAGCGACGCCCAGCTGGTCGCGTTTGCCCGCAAGTATTTCGTGGCCAAGGACAGGATGCTGTCGCAGTAAGCCTGCTGGGGAGCGCCGTCGGGCGCGTTCAGCTGCGGTTTCCAGGGAAGTCGGGCCCATTGTTTTTTTGCGCCGGCCCTCAAGCCAGATGAAAAAATCGGGCTCTTCCGGTAAATCCTACGGAAGAAATGGGATGACCGGCACCCCTGAAATGCTGTATCTACACGGTTTTCTAACGACGCGAGCAGGTACGGCATATGGGGGCGGTCATCCCGGCGAAGATTTTGGGGCTTGAGGGGCAAGTGATCAAGAAGGTTTTGTTTGAC
>Ga0208244_100824_pt1 | contig 23300 bp, 19 predicted proteins | sample SubbioCR12Aug_5A_FD_184828 | JGI IMG/M metagenome (GOLD analysis project Ga0208244, IMG submission 184828) | Serpentinite rock and fluid subsurface biosphere microbial communities from McLaughlin Reserve, California, USA - CR12Aug_5A (SPAdes) | ecosystem: Environmental > Terrestrial > Deep... | reverse complement strand
AGGAACCGCCGTATACGGAACCGTATGTACGGTGGTGTGGGAGGATGGCGGGGGCAACTCCGCCTCCTACCCGATTGTGCCCTCAGGGAGTCGGCGGTTGAATGTGTGGTTCCTATTCAGTATGATTCGACACATGCAGATCCAACCAATAGAGTCCGACTCCACAATTCCCACGCGCGAGCATGATGTCTCCTGAGATCGTTCTTCAAACGCAAGGCCTGAGCAAGCAGTTCAAGAGACGGTGGGCCGTGAAGGATCTTAACCTTGAGATCTTCCAGGGTGATGTCTTTGGATTTCTCGGACCAAACGGCGCGGGAAAGAGCACGACTATCAGGATGCTCCTCTCTCTGATCAGACCGACTTCCGGCACGATCAAACTCTTTGATGAGCCCCTTACCGTGAGCAAACACGACGCCCTGCGCCGGGTAGGAGGGATAGTGGAAAAACCGGACTTCTATTTGTACCTGTCGGCGTTCCAAAACCTGGAAATCGTCGGAGCCCTGTATGGTAACGTGGCCCGTGCCCGGATGATGGAGGTCCTCGATCTGGTTGGGCTGAAGGATCGGGCTTTCGATCGGGTCAAAACCTATTCGCATGGGATGAAGCAACGTCTCGGGATTGCCCAGGCGCTTCTTTCAGATCCCGAGCTCGTCATTTTGGATGAGCCGACAAGCGGACTTGACCCACAGGGGATGAAAGAGGTCCGAGACCTCATTCTGTATCTCGCACGGGATCAAGAAAAGACGATCTTCCTCTCGTCACATCTTCTCTCCGAAATCGAGCTGGTCGCGAACCGGATGGCAATCATTAATCGCGGTGAACTGATTGTCCAGGGAGAAGTATCGAGACTTCTGGAGGAGGGGGAGCAATATGTGATGATTCGCGCCGAGCCTATTCGGAAGGCGCGCGCAATCCTTAATCGCCTCAAAAAGATTGTCCGGTCGGTCAGCGATGCTGGTGAGAATCTGAAAGTGGTGATGTCATTTGATGATATTCCCGCCGTCAATCACTCGCTGGTGAGGGGAGGAGTTGCGGTTCATGCAATCGTGCCCCGAAGATCACTGGAAGAATACTTTTTAGCATTGACAGAACAGAGTCTCGCGGCCGGTTCGGATATGAGTCATTCCAACAAGAGTCAAAAAAAGTAGACTGAGATGTCCATGGTCCGCCTGGTCCGCTACGAAGCGGTGAAAACCTTTTTGAAGAAGCGAACCTACCTCGGTTTCCTCATTGTCGCCCTCATTGTGCCGATTGTGGAGGTCTCAATGAAGATCGAAGGGGGGAGGTTTCTTCAAGCTGCAACCCGGTCGCTGCAACAAGATTTCATACTCGTCGGAAATCTCTTCAACGGATGGTTCGTCGCACACTATCTGATGTACAGTCTCTGGTTTCATATTCCTCTTCTCATCACATTTGTGGCAGGGGATCAGCTCGCGGGGGAAGCCACCGCGGGGACTTACCGCCTGATCCTGACCCGCCCGGTTTCCAGAACTCAGATTTTCTTTTCGAAATACGTTGTCATTCTCATCTATTCGGTGATGTTTGTTGCATTCCTTGCGCTTCTGAGTATCGGCCTTGCCGTCGCCCTTCTCGGTGGGGGCAATCTCCTGGTCTTCGACAAAGGGATTCTGATTCTTCCGGAGGCCGAAGTTGCGTACAGATTCTGTGCTGCGTATATTTTCGCTACTTGGTCGATTGTTACCATCGCGTCGATCGCGTTCTTCTTTTCCTCGTTTGTGGAGAATGCGATCGGACCCATCGTTGCCACAATGGGTCTCCTCATCATTTTTGTGATTGTTTCGGTGCTGCCGCTGGAGGTCTTCGAGCCGATCCGGCCATACCTTTTTGCCAAGCACATGAATCTCTGGCAGGAGGCATTCCGGGAGCCTATTGGGTGGAAGGAGATCGGATGGGGGATGTTGGTCCTGGGGGGATATTCAACGGCTGCGGTGGTTGGCGCCTGGTGGATATTCACCCGGAAGGATATTTTGTCCTGAGCATTCCTTGTCCGCTCTATGTCATAATCAAAGGGATACCGTATGGATTTCTATCTGATCGGGATCGTCGTGTACGTGGCGTTTCTCCTCGGGATCGGCATCTACAAAAGTCGGTTTGTGAAGACGCAGGACGACTTCATGGTTGCAGGCCGGAAGACCTCGGCAATTTTTCTTGCGGGCACCCTTATTTGCACCTGGATCGGTTCCGGAAGCCTCTTCGGGAGCGCCGGTCTCGGCTTTCGAGAGGGGTTTTCCGCGCTCTGGATGAGCGCCGGCGCGTGGGTCGGGATTTCGATCGTGTACTTTCTCGCGCACCGGGTTCGTCGAATCGCTCAATACACGCTCTCCGATATTCTTGAGAAACGGTATAATGCCGCAGCTCGCATCTTCGGAAGCATCACCATCATGATCGCCTATCTGACGATCGTTGGGTACCAGTTTCGGGGGGGAGGCCGCCTGCTCAACATCATCACGGGAATCGATCCCGTTACCGGTGGGATGATCGTTTGTGGCGTTGTCATTCTGTTCACGGTGGTTGCCGGGATGGTTTCTGTCATTACCATCGACTTGTTCAACGGGATCGTGATGATCATTGGTGTGGTTCTCGCGTTGGGATTCGTGTTCGCTGCCGGCGGGGGAACAGAACAACTTTCAGCTCTCCCTGCCGATCATTTTGCTGTTTTCGGTCAGCATAATGCAGTATGGGCGTTGGGAGTATTTTTTCCCACATTTTTCCTCCTTCTCGGCGAGGGGAGCATGTACCAGAAGTTTTTCGCCGCACGCGATGAAGCAACGGCGCGTCGCGCCGTCATCGGGATGATTATCGGAGTCGTGGTTCTGGAAACTGCTATTGCGACTCTGGCGATTTTCGGGAGCAGTAAGTATTATGCCATGGCCCCGTTTGCCGGTATCGACGGGAGTCTGAACAAGGCGGTGACGGAAACGATAATTCTCCATATCGCGCGATTTGACATTCCGATGGTTGCCGGAGTCATTCTTTTGTGTGCCGCGGTGGCGATCATTCTCTCGACCGCAAACACGTTTCTCATCATTCCGTCCACGAACATCACTCGCGATATCTACCAGCGATTCATCAATCCGAATGTCTCCCAGGAGGCGATCGTCCGGTTCCAGCGGATCTGGATCATTGTCTTCGGGCTTACCGCCTTCGTTGTGGCGAGTTTCTTCCAGAGCATCCTCGACATGGCCTTTACCGCCTATACGATGGTCGGCGCCGGAATCACACCGGCGATCCTCGCCGCCTTCTTGTGGAAGCGTGTCACCGTCCCCGGAGGTGTAGCATCCATTGTCGGGGGAATGAGTGTCACGCTGCTCATCACTGTTCTCAACCTCACGCTGGCTGAACCCCTGCTTGAGACCGACTATATCATCCTTCCCGCGGCGATCGTTTCAATTACGTTGTTGATCGTTGTGAGCCTCCTGACTCCCCCCTCACCTCCGGAGAAGTGGAAACCATTCATGGAGAACATGAAAGCCTGAGATGTTCGCGCGCAGACACATGGCTCTGGGGCTTTGTGCCCTATTCTTCCTCTGCTCGGCGTCGGCCCGGCAAATCAGCGGAAGTGAAATTCTTGAGAACGTCGAACGAAACCTCGCCGGTGTAAGAGATTTCGTCGTCAATCTGGAAATAGATGTGAACATGGACCGTCTCCGGATGCCGCGCATGAAAGCGGCGATGTACTTCAAACAGCCGGACAAGTTCCACTTCGATGCCTCCGATTTCGCGATGATTCCTCGGGAAGGAATCTTCCTGAACGCGCGATTCCTCCGGGACCGCTACGACATAGTGCTTTCCGGACAAGAAACGGTCGCGGGGAAGTCGATCTATAAACTGCAACTCGCGGCCAAAGAAATCTCCGCGAGGATTCGGCAGATGCATGTTTTCGTCGATGCCTCCAACTGGACGATCGCGCGAATGGAAATGGCTCCCGTTCCGGGACGCGTGGCGACGTTTGAATTTACCTACTCGCATCAGCAGGAAGCACACTGGCTCCCGGCACAATTGGTGGCATCATTTTCGACAGTAGAACGTGATTCTACGGTCGCACTGCCGGAGCTTGCGCAGGAGATGACGCCGAGATACAACGAAATGCGAAGAGCCCTCCGGTCGGGCTCGATCACCGTCGCATATACAAACTACCGGATCAATACCAATCTCCCCGATGACCTTTTTTCCCGACCAGAAAAGGAGTGACGATGCGCAGAGTGATTGTGACAGGAATTGGATTGATCTCTCCCCTGGGACTCAGCACCAAGGAGTCTTGGCAAAACTGCATTCATGGGAAATCGGGGGTGGGTCCGGTTACGAAGATGAATATGGATTCTTACGCGACGAAAATCGCCGCCGAGGTGAAGGGTTTTAACGGCGGAAAATATTTTGACGCGAAAGAGGTGAACAGGTATGATATCGCCGTGCTCTATTCGTTTGCTGCAGCCTCAGACGCGCTGAAGGATTCCGGACTGCAGATCACCCCTATTAACGCTGAGAGAGTCGGAATCATCATTGGATCGGGCATCGGCGGTTTGAGGAACATCTATGATACGAGCGTTCTCGTTGCGACAGAAGGACCCAGAAGGGTTTCCCCCTTCTTCGTGCCGGGTGCGATCATCAATACATGCTCGGGCTACGCGGCAATCCGGTTCGGAGCAAAAGGCCCGAACTACAGCGTGGTATCCGCCTGTGCAACCGGGAACCACGCCATCAGTGATGGGTTTCATGCGATACGGCGGAACGAGTCAGATGTGATGATTGTGGGAAGCACGGAGGCAGCCATCAATCCGCTGGGTTTTGCAGGATTTTCCGCAGCTCGCGCCCTCTCGAAACGGAATGATGAGCCTCAGAGAGCATCCCGTCCGTTTGACAAGGATCGGGATGGGTTCGTCATAGGAGAAGGGGCTGCGGTGTTGGTAATCGAGGAATATGAGCATGCGATGGATAGAGGCGCCCCGATCTACGCCGAGATTCTCGGTTGCGGCATGAGTGCCGATGCATACCACATCACGGCGCCGGCTGAAAACGGAGAGGGGGCGGCCCGCACCATGAAGCTCGCCCTCGATTGGTCCGGTGTACATGTCGAAGAGATCGACTACATCAACGCGCACGGCACCTCGACACTGATCGGAGATATCGCGGAGACGCAGGCGATTCGCTCCGTGTTTGGTCGACACGCAGATGCTCTGGCCGTTAGTTCCACGAAATCGATGACGGGACATCTGCTCGGCTCAGCGTCATCGCTCGAGGCGGCCTTCACGATTCTGGCGCTCAAGGATGGAGTGATTCCTCCGACGATCAATCTCGATAATCAGGATCCAGAATGCGATCTTGACTACGTTCCCAATGTTGCGCGCCCTCGCGATCTCAGAGTGGCGCTCTCAAACGGATTTGGTTTTGGCGGGACGAACACTTCGCTCTGTGTGAGAAAAATAGAGTGATTCGAAAAAGAAAGAATTCGCGTTCGCTGGTCGGAGAAATGAAAAGGGGGTGTACCGGAAATTGCTAAGGTGTGACGGTTGCTATGTGGATCTCCTTGCAACAGGGAGGTCGATGATTACTCGAGTGTGCTGATTCGGTTCGCTCTCAATAGTGAGACCCCCGCCATGAAGTTGTGACAATCGACGCGCAATCGCCAACCCCAGCCCTGTCCCCTGCTGTTCCCGAATCCGCCGTTCGAATTGCATATAGCCACCGATGTTGCCGATTTGATCGCGACTCATCCCAGTCCCGCTGTCGCGAATCACGATCCTGCAGTACTCCCCCTGTTTGTCCATTGATACCCTGACCGGCGATCCCTTCTTCGAGAATTTGAATGCATTATCAATCGTCTCCGTGCAGATCTTCGCAAGGTAATCAGAGGAAAGCGCTACCGGACAATCGGTTCCCTCGACAGTTAGGTCAGAAGATCGGTCGTGGCGTTGGGCAAGCTCCGTTGCCAAATGTTCGATCAGCGCGTATGTTGCGGTGGTCTGAACCGATGTGAGCATCCGTTGTTTTTCAGGATCGGAGGCCATTAGTTCGAGCTGAGCATACACGAGGAAATTTTCGAGCACGTGATGGAGCCGCGTGGCTGACCGATGGATATTTTCTCCCATCTCCTGGATATCGGCGGCGCTGAGCGATTCCGGATCAGTTCTGAGGATCTCTGAGAAGCCCAAAATTCCGAACAGGGGAGTCCGCATTTCATGGGGAATGGAGAGCGATACGCTCAATCGAAGTTCTTCGAGTTTTTTCTCTGCCTCTTGAATCATTACATCATGCTTTTGGAGACGTGATTCAACAGCGGCGAGAAGCTCCTTGGATGTGACAGGTTTGGTGATGTAGTCATCTGCGCCCAGATCCATTCCCTGACGCATGTGAGCGCGGTCTTCCTGACCGGTCAGAAAAATGAAGGGAATCGAGGCTGTGAGGGGGTTCTTTCGCAATTCTGCGAGGGTCCAGAAGCCGTCGAATTTCGGCATCGAAACGTCACAAATAATGAGCCGGGGTGAATGCTTCTGCGCAAGCTCCAACCCTGACTCTCCATCGTGCGCCTGTATTACTGTAAAACCGTGGGTTTCAAGTACTTGTGCGGTGACCTCGCGAAGCATCGCGTCATCGTCAATAATGAGGATTTTTTGCATGCGGGCTAGCTCAGTTGTCGATTTGCCTCATAGTAGGGGAAAATTGGCTTATTCTCAAGCCTCGACGCATGCCTTCCTGACAACGAGTCTTTCGCGATTCTGCACTCAGGGACTTGACAGATGGTTCCGTAGTTCATATATTTAGGTGTCCCTAAATTACAATTAAGGAAAGCCAGAGCTACTTTCGACGATCGAGCCATGCCGAGTGAACAGGTTGAAAACTACATCAAGGCAATCTACAAGCTTGCTGATCGGAAGGAGCGGGTGACTACGTCGCTGTTGTCAGAGAACCTCCAGGTCTCATCGCCATCGGTGACCGAAATGATCAAGAAGCTCTCGGAATCGGGCATCGTGAGTTACACACCATACAAGGGCGTTCAACTGACACCCGCCGGGAAGAGGAAGGCCCTGCGTATTGTGAGGCGTCACAGGCTTTGGGAATTGTTTCTCGTTGAGGTGCTGAAGTACCGTTGGGATGAAATTGACGAGGAGGCGGAACGCCTCGAACACATCACATCGGACAGACTCGAAGAACGATTAGATGCGTTTCTTGGGTATCCGAAGTTTGATCCTCACGGAGACATGATCCCGACTGCCGAGGGAAAAATCAATCAGCCGGAATACCTCCCTCTCTCCGAATGCGCACCAGGAACGACAGCAACTGTCGCGAGAGTCAGTGATGCAGACTCCGGGATCCTGCAGCATCTTTCAAAGTTGGGAATTGAATTGAAGAAGGACATTGTCATCGGGGACCGATTCGAGTTCGATGGGTCGATGATGATTACCGTGGATGGGAAGCAACAGTACGTGAGTCAGAAGCTTGCATCGTATATCTACATTGAACAATCGTGAGCGAGAACCATGACTGATCCTGTGACTGCTTTGACGATCGGAATCGTGTTGTTGATCGCGGCGGGCTATCTTTTCTGGCCAAAGACCGGATTGATTGCCCGGCTCCAGCACGGCTCGCTCCGGGTGAAGCGTGTGCAGATGGAAGACGCCCTCAAGCATCTCTATGACTGCGAGTATCGAAACCTTACCTGTACCCTGGAAAGCATCGCGGGAGCGCTGGGTATCGTCAGTGACAATGCAGCGACGCTGGTGAAGCGTCTGGAACTGCTGGGACTGATCGCACGAAACCAGACTGACTTGAATTTGACCTCGGAAGGGCGCTCGTACGCCCTGCGGATCGTCCGCATTCACCGTCTGTGGGAGCGATACCTGGCCGATGAAACGGACGTTGCCGAACCCGACTGGCACCGGGAAGCGGAGCGGCGAGAGCATTTCATGACGGTTGAAGAAACGGAGCATCTTTCCAAGCACCTGGGTAACCCGCTCTACGATCCGCACGGAGATCCAATCCCCACATCGATGGGTTCTATCCCCGGTCCACGCGGCGTTTCTCTCGCATCACTTGATGCAGGACGAGCGGCGACAGTGATCCACCTTGAGGATGAGCCATCATCCATTTACGCGCAATTGGTTGCACAGAACATCTATCCCGGACTGCTTCTCCGTATCATCACAAAATCAGCTGAGCGAATCGTATTGGAAGCGGAAGGGAACGATGTCATTCTGGCGCCCGTCGTGGCTGCCAATGTCAGCGTCGTACCGCTCGAATCGCGAGCTCCTGTCGAACGACCGCAACGGACGATGGGTGAACTCCGACCAGGCCAATCGGCGAGGGTTGTGGGTATTTCACCCTTATGCAGGGGATTGCAGCGCCGACGGCTGATGGATCTGGGCATTGTGCCCGGTACGACGATCTCGGCGGAAATGGAAAGCGTCGGAGGCGATCCGGTCGCTTTTCGAATTCAGGATGCCAGCATCGCCTTGAGGCGGCAACAGGCGAACTTTGTGATCGTGGAGGAGATATCGAAGGGAAAAGAGGGATGACACAGAAAACGATCGACCAGTGCGAAATTTGTCCGGCAAACCCGAATGCCAAGTTGGTGCAGTTGGGACCCGACACGAACGCTCACGAGTATGTCATCGCGCTCGCCGGAAATCCCAATGTTGGAAAAAGCACTGTCTTTAATCAACTGACCGGACTCCGCCAGCACACCGGCAACTGGCCCGGAAAGACCGTGAGTCGGGCCGAGGGAGCATATTCATTTGACAACAAACGGTACAAAGTCATCGACCTCCCGGGTACCTATAGTCTACTTTCGACCAGCACGGATGAAGAAATTGCTAGAGACTTCATTCTCTTTGGTCAGCCGGATGTGACCGTCGTCGTCGTCGACGCGACCAGACTTACACGCAATCTGAACCTTGTTCTCCAGATCCTGGACATTACAGATCGGGTTGTCGTGAATATCAATCTCATCGACGAAGCTCAACGCATGGGCATATCGATCGATGCCCGCGGCCTCTCACGCGAGCTTGGTGTCCCCGTCGTGCTTACCGCCGCCCGCTCGGGTGAAGGGATGCCCGAGCTGTTGAGGGAAATTGCAATCGTCGCGACGGGCCGGATTCAAACAAAACCGTTCCGGTTTGCGACAACGTCCAGGAATGTGCAACGAGGAATCGATCGATTGAGCAAGATGATTCACAGGGCCTTTCCTTCGATCCCCAATGTCCGGTGGATCGCGCTCCGACTCTTAGAAGGGGACCAAAGCATCATTGACGCAATCCGGCTTGACGAATTGGGATTGCTTGAAACTTTACGGGAAAAAGAGGAACGAGTTCGGAGGGAAGGAGCAGAATATGGTCAGGCGTAGTCGCGTGCCTAATGAGGAGATCCTGACGACGGCGAACGCTCTCCGGTGGGAAATCGGCGAGGACCTCCACGATTCTGTCATCTCAGATCTCTACCGCGAAGCAGAACGCATTGCCGGATCGGTGACGGTACGAAAAGGGGAAAAGCGAAGATTTGATTTTGACCGCACGCTTGATCAGATTCTCACCAGCCCGTGGCTCGGATTTCCGACAATGTTTCTCCTTCTCGCTGCCGTGTTCTGGTTGACGATCGAAGGGGCAAACGTCCCATCCGCGCTCCTCTCGTCTCTTCTTGTGGATCAGGGGCATCCGTTCCTGAAAAGCATAGGAGAGGTGATCGGAATGCCGCGGTGGCTCAGCGGACCCTTGTTCGACGGGATGTACCTCTCCATGGCGTGGGTGGTGAGCGTCATGCTTCCTCCGATGGCAATCTTTTTTCCGCTCTTCACGCTGCTGGAAGATTTCGGATATCTCCCCCGCGTTGCCTTTAACCTCGATTTCTTTTTTCGGAAAGCGGGGGCTCACGGTAAGCAGGCGTTGACGATGGCGATGGGGTACGGCTGCAACGCGGCAGGAATCGTTGCGACGCGAATCATCGATAGTCCAAGAGAACGACTCATCGCGATTCTCACAAACAACTTTTCCTTGTGCAACGGACGCTGGCCGACACAGATTTTGATTGCTACCATCTTCATCGGCGTGCTCGCACCCCCGTATTTCGCTGGAGCGGTCTCTGCGCTCGCAGTTGTGGCCGTCGTATTGCTCGGCATTGCCTTCACGTTTCTGGTCTCGTGGATGCTCTCGCGGACCATCCTTCGCGGAACGGCCTCCACGTTCAGTCTGGAATTGCCTCCGTACCGCCCCCCCCGGATTCTCCAGACCCTCTATACTTCTCTCATCGATCGCACCCTGATTGTTCTGTGGCGCGCGATTGTCTGGGCCGCGCCGGCAGGTCTGGTCATCTGGCTGGTTTCGAATATTCAGATTGGAGACGCGAGTCTCGCCGCGCACATCGTGCATTCCCTCGATCCGGTCGGACTCCTGATCGGCTTGAACGGCATCATTCTTCTCGCCTACATCATCGCGATCCCCGCGAATGAGATCATCATCCCGACAGTCCTCATGCTCACAGTGCTTCTCCATGGCATCGTCGATGTGGGGATCGGGGTGGGAGTTCTGTTCGAACTCGATTCCGCCGATGCGATCGCATCACTGCTGCATGCCGGAGGGTGGACCCTTCTTACGGGTGTCAACCTGATGCTGTTCAGTTTGCTTCACAATCCCTGTTCGACCACCCTTTACACAATCTATAAAGAGACCGGGAGCATGAAATGGACGCTCCTCTCCGCGGTCATTCCGTTGGTTATCGGATTAGGAGTCTGTTTCTTTGTTGCGCAGATTTGGAGGATTGTTGCGGGGGGTTGAATCGGGGGGATGGTACTTCAGACCGGGGGGCTCAGTTGCTTTTTCCCGTCATTTCGAAATCTTGAAGCCCGAGTTCGTACTTCTTCTTGTACTCCTTGATACCTTCGAGGAGAGCTTCCGCAATTCTTGTTTGGCCGGCTGCAGAACGCAGAACCTGTTCTTCCTGTCGGTTCGAAAGATACCCCAGTTCTACGAGGGCATTGGGCATAGAGGCCCCGACCAGCACATGGAATCCGGCCTGCTTGACGCCGCTATTTTTGATCCGGAGCTTTGATGACATCGTTTCGCTGGCGATCTCAGCGAACCGCTCGCTGGATCGCATGAAGCTCATCTGCTGAAGCGTCACGAGAATGAAGTTCTCCTCGGTCAACTCCTTGTATCGATCTTCGTATCCCTCCTCCTGCCTGATCACCGAGTTCTCCCGCTCCGCGACGGAGATCGCGCTCTCGGTCTTTCCGGGTCTGAGAAGATAGATTTCAAAACCACTCATAGGCGATGGTTTTTTGGGCGTCGAGTTGCAGTGGATGCTGACAAACAGTTTTCCCCCGGCGTCATTGGCGATTTGTGTCCGTTTGTAGAGCTCGATAAATGTGTCGGTGGTTCGAGTATAGACAACCTTCACATCTGGCAAGCGCTTTTCGATGAGTTTTCCTAGTTTCAACGTCACGGCGAGGGTGATGTCTTTTTCCCTCGTCCCGCCGATCCCAATTGTCCCAGGATCCTTTCCCCCATGACCCGCGTCCAGCACAATGACATCGAGTTTCCAGCGATCCCTCTCTTTTTCAAGACTTTCCCGCACCATCCCCTGTCGGGTTTTCTCAAGCTCCGCTTCCGCTGCCTTGGATCGGGTGTGCAGGGTGACGACGAGATTATTCGTCCCGGGCTCGTTGACGGCCTCTGCTTTGACCACGTCGGGGGAGACCTTGAACGTCAGTTGCACCGATGTGGGGGACTGAAATACGAGGAAGCGCTGAATTGCGCCAGACGCCTTGAACATCTTCTTGAGAGCCAACGTATCTGCTTTTGCGTTGGCAACTGTGACAAAGAGCCAACCGTCGTTTTTCAACCAGTGTTCAAAATCGCCGAGTGGCCGGGCGGATTTGATCGTCAGCATGGTTCCGTTCAATCGGGACTCGATGTCGAGTCCGGTAATATCGAAGTCCGTGACAGACGAGCTTGCCTCCAGATTCACGGTGCGGGAAGTTCGCTCATACTTTATGTTTCCAGTCCAGAGGAAACCAAGCAAACGGAAAAAATGATCCGTCGGAACATAGTAGGACCCTCCGAGATGAAGTGTCGACCTCGGGAGCTGAAAGACACTCGACGTATTATTGGAGAGATCCGTAATGACGAGAAATGGATTACCGGCGGTGACTTTTATCCGATGGTTGGGAAGGCGGAATTCAAATTTCTGCACTTCGAGGTTGTTCGCGGAGGGGAATCCCAGCCCCTGGGCAAATTCGTTGGCGGAGACGTAGTTGATGTTCAGCGTATCGAGCGAGCCGACGTGGATCGGCTGTCTGTCACCTGATGATATTGTCAGGAGCGAGCGCTGGGCAAAGACCGAAGTGGAGATGAAAACAGTGAAGAGAAGAAGGGAAACCAGTGGAGAGGGGCGAAAAGGGATAAGGGGCATTCCTTGTCTAGTTAATAATCTCAAGGACGTTCTTTTTTTCATCGGCGCGCATACGGACGCGGATAGAGTCATCCCCCGCGATGATCTTCCCGATACCCATGAAAACGACGTAATCGTCTGTGACTTCTTCAATATAGTAGCGCGCATGTTCGTTTTCGTTGACCATCGAGACATGCCGCATGGTCACCCCCGTGAATCTCTTATTTCCGCCCCCCATGGAGGTGGGCTTCCAATAGTATTCCCGGGCCTTCTGCGCGAAATAGCCGAGGTCCACGATGATGACGTTACGCGTCGCCTCCGTAGCGCCCCCGGAGAATATCGTAAGTCCCGCGGCAATGGCGATTCCCACGATAATGACCCCCAGGAGAACGAACATAAGCTGTTGCTGTCCCATTTAGTCTTCCTTCATCATGAAAGATCATTCGTGCGGGACTCAAGCTGCTGCCAATGTTTCCGAAGGTTGATTCCCCTCTCTGCCAGACCGCTGAGCAGAGGCTCAAGGGGAACAAACTGCTCCGGGGTCATCACACCAAACTCCCTGCGCGAATTTGCCACAAGATACTGCGCGACAAGTGAGGTTGGGAACGCGGTTGTCCGCATCATTGCACCAATATTGTCAATCGAATCAAAATAATCAACTAGCTCGTGCTGCAAAATTCCATACACTCCTTTCCGCACTCCCTCGATTTCGATTCTCGCCAAAACAATGTCCAAATCGTCTCCAGAAAGCCGTTTCTTCAGAAGTTCGTGAAAAATCTCTCTTGCCGTCACGACCCCCGATCCGAGTGTGAAGGGTTCACTCGATGCAAACCCGACTTCAAAAAGAGTCCGAAATCTCTCACAATGCCCCGGATACCGAATCGTCTTGTAATCCAGGGATCGAACCTTCCCCGCAAACATTTCAGGCAGATGGGAAGCCCCGCCTGAGGTGTGGAATGCTTCGAGCATTCCAAACGGCGAGGCAAACTCAATCTCTTCGAGTCCGCTTAATGCATCAACCTCTTGGATGGCTCCGTCGCGCAACACCCGCGCCTTGCCGGAATACTCGTTGACAAGTCCCTCCACCGCGAACACGAGCTGATAGTTGAGCGGCGGCTTCGGGCGCTGAGGCAGACCACCGACGCGAATCCGTATGGATTCCACTTGGTCAAATGTTTCTGCTTCGCGAGCAGCGACGATGTTCGCAAGGCCGGGAGCGAGTCCGCAGTTGGGTACGATGCAAATGTTCAGCGATGCGGCCTCGTCATGCAAAGCTCTCTGTTGATGAACGACATCATCGTTCCCGCCGAGATCGCAAAAGTGCACACGCGCAGCAAGGGAAGCTTTTGTCAACTCGAGATTGCGTTGATAGGAAACAGCTCCAATCGCGCAATCGTGTGCGGACATGACCTCAACCACGCGCGAGAAGTCGTCAACATTAAGTTCGGTGACGTCCACGATTTCCGATCGAATCCAGGATTGAACACGCCTGGCTCTCTCCAGATCGATATCGGCAAGCGTCACCCGTTCCACCCCCCTCGAGCGTGCAAGATCAAAGGCGATGGCCCGACCCATCATCCCAGCCCCAATAACGGCAAATTTCATACCGTTTATCACCTTATCGTATAATGGCCAGTACTGCGGGAGATTGCATCATAACTTCAAGTGCATCCTCAAGTAAAAAATACCGGAGAGGTTACTTTTACTTGAAGATTCGCCCTGTCCCGATCCACCAAAAAAGAAGATCAAGCTCAGTCATAGGGATTTCTGTTACTGCTGCAAATTCCTGAAAGGCGGCTTCAATCTCAAGGTATATTTTCTTTGAGAGAGTGGCGGGTGTGGCCCCGATCACATTATACCGTTGCAGACAACGGAGAATGTGGCGGTCGAGAATTGCGAGATCTTCAGATTTCCCAATGTTCCTGAGAAAGTGAGTCGATTCTTTGTATCCAAGTCCTTTGAAACTGGCCACGAGCAATTCCCGTTTCTTAAACGCGGGGAGCTTGTCTGTGAAAAGGGAAGAGGCATCGCGATACTTTTCCCGGGCCGCGAGCAGATGCTGGGACTTGCTTCGATGAAAGCGGATGTAATGTTTCCGGTTGCTAAGGTACGGTTCAGGATTGAATCCCTTCTTCTGAAACCCGTTCCGCCGGAGAGACTCGACGACCTGCCAGGCATTCTCGGCGCTCGACTGAGGCGTGAGCAGGCAATAGACAAGCTCATAGAAGTACTGTGATTCGGGGACACGCATGAACTCCTTGAGTCGGCTTTGGATCTCTTCACGTTTTTGCCGATACTGGACAATCAGATCCTCCACCATCGAAGAGGGTTGCTTGGGATGCTTAGGAAGCATCATTTCACAAGTCCTACGAAGTGCGTGTTCTTGTTCGAATAGACAGACACCAGCCCGTCTCGTTCGAGCCCACCAATCAACCGCCGCATCCAGCGCAAGTCTCCTGATCTCACAGTCGGAAGGATGGACTTCAGCAGGAGACGTTCGGATATCCTCCCCCTGCCATTGAGGGAACGAAGGATTTCGATTACTTTGCCCCGATGCAACCGATCAGGGATGTCGCGACGGGAGGGCTCGTTCTCCGGCGCTTTCTTCAATTCGATGCGAGGTTGAAATGCGCTCAAACATTCTCTGCTTACGGGGCAAGAGTCGCACCGCGGAGAGCGCGCCGTACACACGAGTGCGCCAAGATCCATGAGCGCCTGATTCCACTCGGAGGCCGATGAACGGGGAAGGAGCCCATCGGCGAGCTCCCATTCTATGGAGAGGCCGCTGTTGTGCCTGAACAGCCGGGCGAGGACTCGACCGATATTCGTGTCGACGACAGCGACCCGTTTCTTGAACGCCGTAGCGAGGAGTGCATTGGCTGTGTATCTGCCGATTCCGGGGAGTTTCCGCAGAACAGTTGCGTCTGAAGGGATTTTTCCTCCAAAATTCAATACCACTTCAACAGCTGTTCGCTTCAGGTGGACGGCGCGTCGGTTGTAACCCATCCCCCGCCATGACCTGATGACATCCGACGTCCGTGCGTGTGCGAGGGCTCTGATGTTCGGATACCTCTTGATGAACTCAGGATACTTCTCTTCCACTCTCGAAACCTGAGTCTGCTGCAGCATCACCTCGGAAACAAGGATGCGGTACGGATCGCTTGTCCGGCGCCACGGCAGCTTGCGTCCGGTTTCACGGTACCATCGGAGGATTTTCGCGTTCAGGCTCTTTCGGATGGAAGGGGGGATATGGGATGCGCGGAGGAGGGTCATTCCCTTGAAAGCCGTTCCACGATTGATTTGTTCCCCTCGAGAATGGGGAGTTCGGAAAGCTCGGCCGGCGTGACCCACGCGATTTGCTCGAAGACGTTGTTCAGCGGCTCGCCGCTGAACCGGGAAATATGGCAATAGGCGACCTCATAATGACCGCCGTCACGATAATAGGCGGTCGTAATCTCCGTCGTGTCGATATCATGGATACGAATCGAGAGTTCCTCCTGGAGTTCCCGATCGAGACAATCGATAATTGACTCATTCCCTTCGATTTTTCCGCCGGGAAATTCCCACAGTAATTCATATCGCCCCCCTGCTTTCGCTGGCAGAGCAGAATTTTTCCATTCCTTCGGAGTATTCCAACCGCAACGCGTGTCATATTCGTCTGCCAAATATATTGAATCGCGGTGGGATATCCAATTCCGGGAAAATCAAAAGCCAGAACTGATTGACTCGTCAGTAAAAAACTCTAATATTATCATCCCCCATACAATGAAGGAAGTCTGCTCGTGAAGAAGCTTGTGCTCGTTGCGCTGTTCCTTCTCATTGCGATTCCCGCCGTTGGACAAACGGCGACTTATCCGGTAATCAGTGAGTTCGCGACTCGAGGTTTGTCAAGTGCGTCCGACGAATACATTGAATTATACAATCCGACGGATTTTCCGTATGATCTTGGCGGTTGGAAAATCGAGTACAAAGCCGCCTCGGGCACTTCTTGGGCTAATCGTGCAACAATACCCATGGGTAACGCCATCCCCGCTCGTGGTTTCTTCTTAATCGCGCCTCTAGCGTATACAGGAACAGTCACCGCGGATCATAGAGCTGTCGAATGGACGACGGGCATAGCTGATGATGGGCATATTCGACTCGTCAATGCCTCGAATTTGCAAATCGACAAAGTCGGATATGGCAGTGCGATTGATCCCGAGGGCTCAGCAGCACCCAACCATGGTACCAGTGCAAACACTCAATGCGTTGAAAGAAAGGCGAACTCAAATTCAACCGCCGACTCACTCCGCGCCGGTGGCGTCCATGCACTCTTAGGTAATGGTTATGACACGAACAACAACGCGAACGATTTTGTCCGTCAAATTCATGGACGGAGCCCGCAGAATTTGCTAAGTCCAAGGGAGCCCTCAATGGGAGACGGAAGCGGCAGCGCGACGGCCACGCCGGATACGCTCTTCATGGGGAGTACATTTGACCTGCGTGTGACGTTTCGCCGGGATGCTCAGTTTACGATCGACGGTCTACGCGTGATCGTCTCCCCGGCATTTCAATGGTCGCGGAACGCCTCGGACGTTGTAGTCGAGAACTTGTCTGCGACGAAGAGTATCGCGGGGGATACAATCACATTTGGCCAACTATCGTTCACGGCGGATAGCACGCTCATCACCATCAAATCGGTCGCGGCCCCGGAGAGTACGGCATATTATCCAATCGTGGTGCAGACGCGGGGGACATCGAAATACGAGAATATCATGGGAGTCCCAACGCTTGTCTCGTTTGGAGCCCCTGTCCCGATCAGCGAAGTGAAGACGAATGATCCGAATGGCGTAGCCACGCGAATGGGTCAGCTCGCAACGGTTCATGGAATTGTCACGGTGGCGAATGAATTTGGTGGTCCGTCTTACATTATTGATAACAGCGGCGGGATGTCGATTTTCGGCTCCGCGTTCAGCACGCGCGTTCAGGTGGGGGATGAAGTGATTGTCTCAGGTCGCATCACGCAATTCAATGGACTGAATCAGTTTGAACTCCCCTATCTTCACTCGATTCTGGGCTCCGGAAATGAAGTTACCCCTCATCTCCTCCAGGTGCGCGATATCAAGAATGAAGGAGTTGGAGGGATTGAACTGTATGAAGGAAGGTTGGTCCGCATCAGTGGTGTGACGGTCAGGACCGTGGGGGGAAACACGGTCGGAGGTTGGGCGGGAGAAACAAACTACAAGATCATCCAGAACGGGGATACCTCTGAAGCACGGATCGACAAGGATACGAATTTGAGCGGAGCGGCTGCACCGCAGGGAGTCTTTGATCTCATCGGCGTCCTGGGGCAGTACAAAACGAGTTCTCCGTTCATCGGTGGATATCAGGTAATGCCCCGATCGACCTCTGATATTGTCGCGTCCGGCCCGATCATCCTGACGACGCCAAAGGAGAGTGCGATCACGCCGACTTCAGTCACGATCGGCTGGAAGACGAAAAATCCCGGTACCACACGCGCCCGTCATGGAAAAACGACCGACTACGAGCTTGGCCACGTCTCCGCTTCCGGCACAAACACAGATCATTCGATCACGATCACGAACCTCTCCCCGGTCACACTCTATTATGTCCTGCCCTACTCCGTGAGCGGAGTCGATACGAGCTACGGAAGCAGACTGTTCGTCAGCACGGCATCGGCGACTTCAAAGGGAACGATCAACGTTTATTTCAACAAATCGATAGATGCGAGCGTGGCCCGCGGTGAGATCGCGTCGGGGAATGTGGCACTGATGAACCGCTTCATCGACCGAATCAACGCCGCAAAATTTTCGATCGACCTCGCCATCTATAATATGAGCGGCACCACCGGCTCGACGATTGCCTCGGCCCTTGTCAATGCCAAGAACAGGGGAGTCAAGGTGCGTGTCATCGGTGAAAAGGACAACGTTCTCGATAATAACACCAAACAAGTCAAATATCCCTGGACGATCCTGACATCAAATCAAATTCCACTGATACACGATGGATTTGACGCGACAAATGGCGGGAACGGACTGATGCACAACAAGTTCGCGGTCTTTGATTATGCCGATCCCGGTTCCGACACGACGGTCTGGTCATGGACCGGATCATGGAACTTCTCTGACAACGGCACGAACGTTGATTTCCAGAATGCGATCGAGATCCAGGACCGGGCGCTTGCGGGGGCTTTCACGCTGGAATTCAACGAGATGTGGGGGAGTGCGACGCCGACTCCGGACCAATCGAAGACCCGCTTTGGCGCCAGAAAGACCGACAACATACCGCACAGTTTCATGATCGGAGGAGTGCCTGTTGAGCTCTATTTCAGCCCTTCAGATCGTACCACCGAACAGATTGTCCGTACGGTGAATGCAACCAACCACTCGGCAAACGTTGCCATGCTGTCGTTTACGCGATCCGATATTGCCAATGCACTCGTTGCCCGGAAGAACGCCGGCGCAAAGGTGCGTGTGATCGTGGACAATAACACCGACAGTGGAAACCAGTTCAGCTTTTTGCAGTCCAATGGGGTCAATATCCTTCTCGATCCCCTCCCCGTGCAGCTCCATCACAAGTATTTGATCGTGGATGCAGAGCACGGTTCATATCCCGGAGTTGTGTTGACCGGATCTCACAACTGGAGCACATCAGCCGAGACGCGAAACGACGAAAACACGTTGATCGTCAGGAGCGATCGTGTCGCAAATCTCTACCTGCAGGAATTCAAAGCGCGCTATAGCACATCGGGGGGACAAGACAGTATCATCGTGAACGTCGCCGAGGGAAATTCTGAAACACCAATGCACTTCTCACTATCGCAAAACTACCCCAATCCTTTCAATCCGAGCACGACGATCGAATTTGGAGTGCCGCAGGCTGCACGGATCTCGCTGAAGATCTACGACATCGTCGGGAGGGAACTCGTCACCCTCGCCGACGGGGAATATCGGTCGGGTGTTTATCGCGCGATATGGAATGCGCGGGCACTGCCAAGCGGAGTGTACTTCTATCGATTGTCTGCAGGTGAGTTTGTTCAACAGAAGCGAATGGTGTTGGTGAAGTAGAGGTTACGATGAAAACGGACATGCATCATGTTCTTTCTTTTCTTCTGATCTCTGTTACAATCGCGGGGATGGCTTCGTCGGCTTCCGCGCAAAATTGCAGCAACACGTCAGTCGGGTTGAAGCCGCTCACCGAACTGGGCACTGGCACGTACCAGGGGTATCCCGGCGGGCTGTATTCGCAGGGTCAGAATCAGCGGCCTGCGGCGCACGAAACGGCTGGACGAGCACTCGCACAGCAAGTACAGTCTCTCAACGCGGCAGGCGCTCCGGATTCAACGAATGGAAAGATCGTTCTGCTGTCGATCGGCATGTCAAACACGACCCAGGAGTTTTCTGTATTCAAGTCCATCGCCGATGCCGATCCGGTGAAGAACCCCCGAGTCGTGATCGTCGATGGAGCGCAAGGGGGGCAAACGGCGGCGATCATTTCGAGTCCTTCAGCTGCTTTTTGGGATACGGTTTCGCAGCGTCTGGCCAGAGCGAATGTCACGCCGTCACAAGTGCAGGTGGCATGGGTAAAAGAGGCAAATGCCGGTCCGACCCAAGCATTTCCTGTCCATGCACAAATGCTGCAAGCGAATCTTGAATCGATTGCGCGCAATCTGAAGCTTAAATATCCTAACATCAAAATCGCCTATTACTCCAGCAGGATCTATGCTGGATACGCGACGACAACCTTGAATCCCGAGCCATACGCATATGAATCCGGATTCTCCGTGAAGTGGATGATTGAGAAGCAGATCAACGGTGACACATCCCTGGCGTATTCCGGTTCCAACGCGAGAGCGCCGTGGCTTGCCTGGGGTCCGTATCTTTGGGCCGATGGACTGACGACTCGAAGCGACGGACTGAAGTGGGAATGTCTCGACTTCCAAACGGACGGAACACATCCGAATACAACAGCCCGCCAGAAAGTCGCCCAACTTCTGCTGACCTTCCTCAAGAGCGATCCGACGGCGACTCCGTGGTTTGTCAAAACGACAACTCAGATCGAACGCGTGGGGAAGATTGTTCCTTCGACAGCGCGTCTGGAACAGAACTATCCCAATCCGTTCAATCCAACCACGACTATCGAATTCGGACTTCCGCGTGCCGCCCATGTGAATCTGAACATCTATGATCTCACGGGGAAAGAAGTGATGACGCTCGCCGACGGGGAATATCGGTCAGGTGCATACCGTGTGACATGGGATGCGCGGGCGCTCCCGAGCGGAGTCTACTATTGCCGCATGGCCTCGGAAAACTTTGCGCAAACCCGAGCGATGGTACTCTTGCGGTAGGGAGATTCGGCCCCACTGTGCGATCGTGTCCGGCTCTTCGACGAGGTGCCCGATGTCGGCTTTTTCCGTGTCCTATTACCTGAACCACATGAAGAACCGACTCATCCATCTTCTCATCGTCTTCATCATTTCTCCGACCTCCGACCTCCTAAGTCAAGCACCCCTCAACGCTTCGAATCTGATTCAACAAATGGTGAACGCAGTCTCACGCGATTCGTTGATGGGATACATCCGGAGTCTTGAATCGTTTGGGACGCGGTATGAATTCACTCCTCAGCGAGATGCTGCGGGGGCGTATATTCTCAATCGGTTCAACCAGTGGGGCGTGCAGGGGGCAAGCGACCATTACACGCTCAGCACTGTGGGTCTCTTTGATCTCGATGTTGTCGGTACGGACACCGTATGGATGGTGAATTCACTGGGGGAAATACTCCGAAGCACAAATGGAGGGACAAATTGGAGCGTCGTGGTATTGCCAAGACAGGTTGCATTGTATGGCATTGATTTCATCACTCGGGATCAGGGATGTGTCGTGGGTTCCGGCGGAACGATTTTTCGCACGACCAACGGAGGAAGCACCTGGCAAGATGTTTCCGCAACTCAGGCCGCGCTGCTTTATGATGTTTCTTTCGTCGATCAGAATATCGGAATCGCCGTCGGGAGTGGAGGCACTATCCTTCGCACAACAAACGGCGGCACCGCGTGGACGGCTATTTCTTCAGGCGTTGTAAATACTTTGAGAGAAGTCCGTTTTATTTCTCCATCAACACTGTGGATTGCGGGGGACAGCGGCACTCTTCTCTTTAGTTCAAATTCCGGGGCAACCTGGTCGGTGAGGTTGACCGGGACGACCGCAAATCTTCGCACCGTGTACTTTCTTGATGCGCAGCGTGGTTGGATCGGGGGTTCGAATGGAACGCTTCGGCGCACAACCGACGGAGGAGCATCGTGGAGCGCCGCAAATATTGCTCCGAGCACGAAAGCAATCTATCGCAGTATCCTGTTTGCGTCGGAACAGAAAGGAATTGTGCTGGATTACTATGGGAAGATCTTTCGCACGATCGACGGCGGCAATTCGTGGGGGCTTGTCAAAGATCTTCGAAACCTCGGGTGGGGTCCTCATCTCTGGACTGTCGGTGCAACCGGCGGACAGCGTTTCGTGGTGTGCGGTTCGCGTGCTGTGCTTCTGGTCAGCACAGATGATGGTGTGACATGGAACTCGCAAAAACCGAATCTTCCCCAACAATACTATATCCCTTCACGCAATATCATCGCGACCATTCCGGGAACTGTCACTTCCGAAAAAGAATGTGTGATGGTTGCCCACTACGATTCGTACAGCAATGCTCCCATGACACTGGCCCCCGGCGCCGATGACAATGCAACGGGGACCGCGGCAGTGATGGAAGCCGCGCGAATCATGCGGGGATTCCAGTTTAGGTCGACGGTCAAGCTCGTTGCTGTTTCCGGTGAGGAACTCGGCATGTTTGGGAGTCACCATTATGTTGAGACGGCGCTCTCTGAAAAAAGAAACATTGTCGGCGCGGTCAACGGCGATATGATCGGATATCCGTTCAAGTCCGACACTGCGCGGCTTGTTCTGGGGAGCTACCTTCAGCGCAACAGGCTGGTCGATTCGGCATTGGTGTACAACACACGATATGGGATTGGACTGACGTTGGTGACCGATGTTGACAGTACCGGCGCCAGCGATTATGGTCCATTTGCCATCGCAGGGTATGACGCGCTCGATGTTGCCGAAGCGACTGCTCCGGAAATCTGGGGCGGGTCGAATCCGTACTATCACAAGACGACCGATACCTGGGACAAGCTGCATGCGGGGATGATCCGGCGCGGGGCACAGTTGATGCTTGCCGTGGTTGCGGAGATGGCGGGTCCGGTCAGCCTCATCAATTCTCTTCCACTCCAGGCTCAGGTTCCCGATCATTTTTCACTTTCGCAGAACTACCCCAATCCGTTCAATCCGACGACAACCATTACGTTCGGTATACCGGTATCGGCGCATGTTTCGTTGAAGATTTATGATCTGATGGGGAGAGAAGTCGCAACGTTGGTCGATGCGCCAGGTCCCGCGGGAGTTCACACGGTTGTTTGGAATGCCAGTTCGATGCCGAGCGGAGTGTACTACTACCGCCTGAGCGCCTCTGAGTTCGTCCAGACGCGGGCGATGGTGTTGGTGAGGTAGTGGTTGGTGACCTTCCGAAGGGTAGGGGGAGATGTGCGGAGTACCTTTGGAAGGTTTGTGAGAAGCCCGACCCTCTAGTGCCAAGCGAACCTTCCGAAGGGCGCGACGGAGGCGGGAAGACCCTTCGGAAGGTTTCCGAGAAGCCCGACCCTCAGTGCCATGCGAACCTTCCGAAGGGTGGGGGGAGATGTGCGGAGTACCTTCGGAAGGTTTTTGAGAAGTCCGACCCTAGAGATCCGGTCGAAAAGTGGTTGTTTGTGAAAATAGTGTTAGGTGTGAGGTCATGCGTACACTATATTGGTGCAATTATTTCTGATGATCCAGCCACAAGAAGAGTACCCCATCAATGCT
>Ga0208244_100823_pt1 | contig 23309 bp, 22 predicted proteins | sample SubbioCR12Aug_5A_FD_184828 | JGI IMG/M metagenome (GOLD analysis project Ga0208244, IMG submission 184828) | Serpentinite rock and fluid subsurface biosphere microbial communities from McLaughlin Reserve, California, USA - CR12Aug_5A (SPAdes) | ecosystem: Environmental > Terrestrial > Deep... | reverse complement strand
GCTCGATGTGCCGTAACGGAAAGTGCTGACCGCCGCCACGCCGTCTACGCCGCGAAGCGATTCGGCCAGGGCGGGTGTTGCGCCAACGTTGGTTCCCCAGACGGCAATTGCAGGCGGCACCAGCAGGTAATCGCTGCCCAGGCTGTCTTTAATCATCCCGCCCAACAGGCCGGTCATGCTCGTAACCAGCCCGCCAGCGGCCACAATCACCGCCAGGCCGAGCATACTGGCCGAGGCTGTGACGGCCACGCGCGAGGGTTGACGGCTCAGGTTATTCTGTGCCAGCCCGCCGATACCCGCGCGCAGGTACATCAGCGCTATTGCGCGGCCGAACAGGTTTGCAAAGGGGCGCACCAATGCCGGGGCAACCAGCACCAGCCCAAGCAGGAAGGCAAAGCCGCCGGGGATGATGAAGGCGGCCTGCCCTGAGAAGATGGCCGCGATCGACAGGACGATGACGACCAGCCCGACCAACGCCCCGTAGCCTGCATCCCGTTTTTCGGTCACTTCAGCCAGCGAGGGGCGCAGGGCTTCGAGCGGGGTGACGCGGCTGGCGCGCAAAGCCGGTATCAGCCCGGCCACGACGGTCACGCCCACGCCTGCCGCAACCGACAGGATAACCAGCCCGGGAGAGATGACCGGCCAGCCAAGTTGGATGTTGATAAAGGCGCTCATCGGCCCCTGGGCGAGCCGCATGACGCCGACGGACATCAGGTAGCCGAAAAACAGCCCCAGCCCCGAACCGAGCAGGCCTTGAATCAGTCCTTCGGCCAATATCATGCCGAGGATGGTGCGGCGGGTGGCGCCGAGGGCGCGCAGCATGCCAATATCGCGGCGGCGCTCGGTGACGACCGTGCGGAAGGTGTTGAAGATGATGAATCCGCCCATGAAGAGGGCCAGGGCGCCGAAAATGCTGAGGGCAATTTGCCCCATTTCGAGCGCGGCAAACAGTTCGTCGCCGCTCATCAGGTTTCCGACCCGCAGGTTTTCTCCGAGTACGGCTTCGAGGTCGGCCTGGATGCGGGCGCGACGTTCCTGCCCGGCGAAGGCTTCGATGTTTAGTTCGATGACGTTGACCTTGCCGGTTTCGCCGGTCATCTTTTGAGCCTGGGCCAGCGGGACAAGCACTTCCTCGTTGCCGGGGGCAAGCCGCCCGGGCAGCAGGCCGACGATGGTCAGTTCGGTCATCCCGGCGGCGGAGGGCAGGAGCAGGGTATCGCCCAATTTGACGGAAAAGGCATCGGCCAGGGTCTGGGTGATGACCGCCGAGGCGTTGTCAGAGTCTTCCAGGTAACGGCCGGCAACAACCGGGTAGGCGCGCACCGAGCGGGCAACTTCGGGGGTGACGCCGACCAGGTTGACGGCGTTCAGGGTGTCTGGGCGGGCCGGGTCCCCATCCAGATAATCGAGCGGTAAATTCAACCCGCGCTGGAGCGAGGGCGAGACGGCCCACACGCCGTCTATCTGCCAGAGTTTTTCGACAATGGCAGGGTCGAACGAACCGCCCGATGCGCTGGTGATGGTGAAATCGACATTGCCTTCCGCGCCCTGAACATTGGCTTGCAGCGCGGCAATCATGGTCGGCATGACGGTGTTCATGCCAAAGATGAGCAGCACGCCAAAGATGATGGCGAGGGTGGTGAGGGCCGTGCGAAGTTTACGGCCCCAAAGGTAACGATAGGCGAGGGTCAGTTGGATGTTCATATTCATCACGTCTTTCAATACGAACCGCCAAGCGCGCCACACTTGCCCTGGCGGGAGGTGCCAGGGAGAACGCGAAGTTTTAAAATTTCTTAACGCCCTTGGCGGGCTTCGCGGTTAATTGCCTTTGCTCTTTTTCTCAAGAATCGTTTCTTCAATAACTTTGCCGTCCTTGAGAAAGATAATCCGGTCGGCGTAGGCGGCGATGCGCGGGTCGTGGGTAACCATGATCACTGCGCGGCCATACTCTTTGGATACCTGGCGCAGCAGGCCGGCGATTTCGTCGCTGGAGGTGGTGTCGAGGTTGCCGGTCGGCTCATCGGCCAGGATGAGTTGCGGCTCGGCCACCAGCGCGCGCGCGATGGCGACCCGCTGCTGCTGCCCGCCGCTTAACTGGTCGGGCCGGTGGCTGAGACGGTCGCCCAGCCCGAAGCGCTCCAGCCATTCGGCGGCTTTTTTGTGCGCTTCAGCAGCGCGCATGCCATCGAGCGTGACCGGCAAGGCCGTGTTTTCAGCGGCGGTCATGACCGGGATGAGATTGTAAAACTGGAAGACAAAGCCCATCTTGCGGCGGCGCAGTTCGGTCAGGGCGTCGTCGCCCAGGTCGTTCAGGTTGTGCCCGTCAAAGGCAATACTGCCGCTGTTGGCCTTGTCCAGTCCGCCGATGAGGTGCAGCAGGGTCGATTTTCCGCAGCCCGAGGGCCCCATAATGGCGACAAATTCGCCGGGTTCGATAGAAAGTGAAACATGGTCGAGCGCGGTCACGGCGGTGGGGCCGGAGCCGTAAACTTTTGTCAGGTTGGAAGTGGTGATGATGGACATGATATTGCTACTTTCTAATTAATTGTTCGGTGACTTGCCAGAGCCGCTGTTGGGTTTCGCGGTTATAAGCATTCTTGTTGGCTTTGGTGGGCTTGTCCGGGGCGTCCCAGTAGCCGCCGGTGGCGGTTTCGAGGGCCGGGTCAGCCGAGAGCCAGGTGTACGTCTCGGCCATTTTTTCGGGGGTCAGGGCAAACTTGCGCTTCATTTCGTACATTTTTAACAGGAATTTGGGCAGGTGCGTTAGCCGTTCGTCAGGGATGGCGACATTGCCAACCCGCACGCAGTTGACGGTCACACCTGTTCCCTTCAGCCGTTCAGCCAGGTCGAAGGTGTACATCACCTGGGCCTGCTTGGCATGGTAATAGGCGTGCTGCATCGAGAACTTTTTCTCGCCGTTCAGGTTGTCGAACTCGATGTCGAGGAACGGGTAGGTCATCAGCCCCTGGCTGGCAACGGTGATGATGCGGCTGGGCGCGCTGGCCTTGAGCGTATCAAGCAGCAACTGTGTCATCAGGAAAATGTTGACATGGTTGGTGGCAAAGACCGTTTCGACGCTGTCTTCGGTGATGACCGGCTTGAGTTGCGAGTGGTCGAAGTTGGCGGCATTGTGGATGAGGACATCGAGACGTTTATGGCGGCTGGAAAATTCCTCCACGAACCCGCGCACCGAGGCCTGCGAGGCCATGTCGACGCGCAGCAGTTCGACCCGCTGGCTGTCCGCCGCGCTGCGGACATCCTCCAACGCCTGTGCACCGCGCTCCGCCGAACGGCAGGCCATGACGACGGTCGCGCCCAGTTTGGCGAGTTGAATCGCCGCCGCTTTGCCGATACCGGAGTTCGCCCCGGTGATAATAATGGTTTTGTCTGTAAGGTTTGTCATTTTATAAGATGTTGAATGTTGAAGGTCAAATGTTGAAATACCGCCTTACGGCTACATGCTTCGCAATCACTCAGCACTCCGCTCAGGGTCTGAACACTGATTACTGATTACTGACCCGGTGGCGGGTAGGTTGAACCCTTGTCGCCCTTGCGCGGCCTGCCACGCGGGCGAATTTCCGGTTCAGGGAAAGGCTGGCCCTTGATGGCTTCGATGCGCATTTCGGTGATGTCCATCCAGCGCAGGTCAGCTTCCAGGTGCATGATGGCCTTGTCGAGCAGCAGGATTTGGGCCATTTCGCGGCGCGGGTCATAACTGTCGCGCAGGGTGGTCATGGCGTGCATTTCCTTGTATAGGTGGCTGCGCTGGGTCTGGATGATGCGCTCAGGGTTGGCTTCGCCCGAAAACAGGGCCACCATCAACTTGACGAAAAACTCATCGCGTTGGTGCTGGGCGTCTACGGCGCAGGCAAACCATTCATGGAGTTCGGCCCGTCCGGCTTCGGTCAGGGCGTAGACTCGCCGGGCAGGTTCACTGCCCTCGCCCAGGTCGGAATGCCGTTCGACCAGTCCGGCTTCATCCAGCCGGTCGAGGGTGGTGTAAATTTGGGCTGGTTTAACGTCCCAGGCTTCCGCGCCGCCGACCACCGCTTCAAAAGCGGCGCGCAGTTCGTAACCGTGACGTGGTTTTTGGGCAAGTAACCCAAGTAGGGCGTGTCGAATGGACATAGTCAGAGTTGGAAATATGAAAAGATTAACGAGTTACTATTTATTGAATTAATGATAAACGAGTTAGTATTTATTGTCAAGATTTTCGCAGCCCAGCCTTTCTTGGGTATTGTATAATCCATCCATAATGGATTTCAACCCATCCCTGCCCCAACTTCCCGGCCCGTCCGCAAAACGGATTGCGCTGCGCATTAGCGCGCCCGCAGAACGTGCCTTGCGGCAGGGGCATCCCTGGATATTCGACGGCTCCATCACCGAGCAAAGCCATACCGGAACGGCTGGCGACCTGGCCGTCGTTTTTGATGACAAACGCCGTTTCCTGGCGGTTGGCTTGTACGACCCCACCTCTCCAATCCGTGTGCGGATTTTGCAAAACAGGCATCCCGCCAACATCAACACGGGCTGGTTTCAAAGTAAACTTGCCGCCGCCGCCCGCCTGCGCGAACCTTTGTACACAACAGATACCACCGGCTATCGCCTCGTCCATGGCGAGAATGACGGCCTGCCCGGCCTGGTCATAGACCGCTATGCCGAGACGCTGGTACTAAAACTTTACACCCCCGCCTGGATTCCCCACCTGAAAGAGTTTTGCAGGGCGCTGGCCCAGGCCAACCCCGCAGAATATTTGATTCTCCGCTTCAGCCGCAGCCTGCAAAAGCAGGTCGATTTTTTACGCGGCCTCAGTGACGGGATGACGCTCTCGTTTCAGCCTCCCCCCAGCCTGCTCCTGTTCAAAGAAAACGGACTCACTTTTGAGTCTGATCCCGTTCACGGCCAAAAGACAGGTTTTTTCCTCGACCAGCGTGACAACCGCGCGCGGGTCGAAAAATTATCCAAAGGCAAATCTGTGCTGAATGTCTTCGCCTACACAGGCGGATTTTCCGTCTATGCTGCGCGCGGCGGCGCAAAAGAAGTTGTCAGTGTGGACATCAGCCCGCCGGCCCTCGAGGCGGCTGTCCGCAATATGGGGCATAATCAATTGGCGACGCCGCATATTGCGATGGCAGAAGACGCCTTTGAAGTCCTGGCTCGCATGGGGGAGCAAAAACGCCTTTTCGACCTGGTCATTATCGACCCGCCCATGTTTGCCCAAAATGAAAAACAAATTGAGTCGGCATTGGCCGCTTATCGAAAACTGAGCCGCCTGGGGTTGGGCGTTCTGAAGCCGGGCGGCACGCTGGTACAGGCTTCCTGCTCCAGCCGCGTAGAAGCCGAATCGTTTTTCGAATCCATCCACCAGTCCGCGCGCGAAGCGGGGCGAAAGATAACCGAAATAGAACGCAGCGGCCACGCGCTCGACCATCCGATTGCTTTCAAAGAGGGCACATATCTCAAATGCTTGTTTGCAACAGCGGCTTGAGTATTGTGCTTGGCATCGACAACATCGTCTTCATCTCCACCCTGGCAGACAAACTGCCGCAAAGCCTGTAAGCCAGGTTTTGTGCTGTTCTCTTGGGGAATTTTCAAACCCACCGAATTGGGGATAGGAAATCACAACCCGCTGTAGTAACCTGCTGAAGTATCGATTGCCAATTTTTTACTTGTGCTTTGGCGAATCGCCCTGTTCATTTTAGAAGTAATGGAGAATAGAAATGAAACAACTCTTTAACCGGGCAGTCATGTTTTTAATTGTGTTATTGCTGGCCGCGGCGTGCGGTCTTCCTGCACAGCAACCGCCTGCTTCCGAACCGCCCACTTCTGAGCCAACCGCTATCCCGACCGCGGATTTGCCGACAGCAACGGCTACCGAGGTTCCTCCGACACAGACAGCGCCGGCTGAACTGCTGGGGAACAATCCGCAAAATCCACTTCCGCTCGCTGAAACGCTTGTCATCCCCGATTTGGAGATTCAAGTCTTGGAAGTTCTGCGCGGCGACGAAGCGATGGCGATGTTAAAGCAAGTTTCCGCGTTCAACAAAGCCCACGAAGATTCGGCCATGGAATATGTGCTCGTGAAAATTCTTGTCAAATATGTTGGGACGGCAGACACGGTCTATGTGTACGAGAAAATATTCCGCGGCACAGACAGCACCAATGAAATTTACAAAAGTGTTTCATTCATCGATGTGAAAGTCCCCGATCCGCCCCTGAAAGCCGACCTCCCGTCCGGCGGCGAGACCGAAGGCTGGGTCGCAATCCAGGCTGGCAAGGACGATGACGGCGTTATGCTGGTCGTTTGGCCCTACGTTTCATACGAGAACAACACGGCGGTATTCAGTGAAGCCACGCCCAAGTGGTACATTTCGCTCGCGCCGTAAAGCCTGGCCGGAATACCTGCTGCAGAATACCCCTTTGGTTTGAGAAACTTGCCTGCCTGTGAATGGAATGCACTGCGCATCAACGCGCCTGCAAAGTTCCCTCAATCATCAACCCCATAATCATGTAAAATACGGCATTATCCTCTTCCGCCCAAAGGAAACTGCCCAGTGGAAACTCTTTTCACCCCCGAAAATGGTATTGCGCTGTTAACCCTGGCCGTGCTCGAAATTGTGCTTGGCATCGATAACATCGTCTTCATCTCTATCCTGGCCGACAAACTGCCGGAAAGCCAGCGCGCCAGGGCACGCCAGTTGGGTCTGGGAGCCGCGCTCATCACGCGCATCCTGCTCCTGCTCTCGCTGAGTTGGATTATCAAACTCGAAACCCCACTTTTCACCCTGCCAATTTTTAATATTGGTATTTCAGGTAAAGACTTAATCCTGCTGGGCGGCGGACTTTTCCTGATTGCCAAATCGACCCATGAGATTCACGACAAACTGGAAGGCAAGGAAGGCTCGGCCGGCGCCAAGGTCGCGGCCTCTTTTGTGGCCATCATCGTCCAGATTGGCCTGCTCGACATCGTTTTTTCGCTCGATTCGGTCATCACGGCCGTCGGCATGGTTGATGAAATAGCGGTCATGATTGCCGCCGTCATCATTGCCATCGTCATTATGTTGTTTGCCTCCGGCCCCATCAGTGATTTCGTCAGCCGCCACCCGACCGTCAAAATCCTGGCGCTTTCCTTCCTGCTGCTCATCGGCACGGCCCTGATAGCCGAAGGCCTGCACCAGCACATCGAAAAAGGCTATGTCTACTTTGCCATGGGTTTTTCGGTCTTTGTCGAAATGCTCAACCTGCGCCTGCGCAAGGACAGCCGCGACCCGGTGCAACTGCACAGCGCCTATGCCACCGTTGCCAACCCACGCTCGCACCTGGCCCGCAAAGTTAGCAAGAAAAAGTAACGCATGAACTATCTGCGCAACCTGGCCCGTCTGGCACTCGGACAACGCCTGCTCGACCCGCTGGTTGCCATCTATTACGTCACCACCCACTGCAACCTGCACTGCGCCTACTGTGAAGATTTTGGCGCTCACCGCAATGCGGAAAATGAACCGCCCGCCCCGCTCGAAGACGCCAAACGCATCCTGTGTGTCATTCGCAGCGGGGTTGATTCACTCTGGCTGACCGGCGGCGAACCCCTGCTCGCGCCGCACCTGCCGGATTTGCTGGATTACGCCAAACGCGACCTGCGCTTCCGTCAAATCAGCCTGATCACCAACGGGATGCTGCTCCCATCTCGGCAGGATATCCTGCCCCACCTCGACCGGCTGGTCATCAGCCTCGATTCGCTCGACCCTTCGGCCTGGGGCGCATTAAACATGCCGGCATCCTACGCCGAATCGATTCTCGGAATCGTGCGCGAGACGGCCAGGCTGCAAAAGGTGCACAATTTCCAACTGGTATTGAACGCTGTCATTACCCCCGAAAGCCTCGAAAGCGGCTGCGACACGCTGGTTGATTTTTGCAGACAGCACCAAATTTACATCTCGTTTTCCCCACAATCCATCAACAATTGGCCGCGCTACGAACTGAGCACGAGTCCGGATTATCGCGCCTTCCTTGAAAAACTGACCCTGCTCAAAAAAGGCGGAGCGCCCATCCTGGGCAGTTACGACTACCTTGAAATCCTGCGCAGCGACCGGCCCTACGACTGCTACCCCAGCCTGGCCCCGCGCATCATGCCAAACGGCGACCTGGCTTATCCCTGCCGCCCCATCGAAAAAGCGGGCGGCGAACATGGCGGGCGTCCCGTCAACCTGCTGCATGTTCCAGACTGGCAAGCGGCAATAAAAATCGCCCGCGAGGCCTACGGTGACCCGCCGACGATGTGCGTTTCCTGCTTCCAGCAATGTTATGCCGAACCTTCGCTGATGCAGTCCAGGCCGCTTTCGTATTTGCGCGAAGGCCGGGGGTTGGCAACTTATGTGCCGGGCTGATTTAGCCCTGCCTGCTTATCAGCGCGCGTGCCAGGTAACCCAGCCCGAGGGCGCCCAAAAGCGTCAGCCCGACGACCCAGCCGAACGACAGCGAAATTTCCCAGTTGAAACCCACAACCGCCAGCAAAAGTCCGCTCGCCAGAACCAACCCGAGGCGGGTGTAGTGCTTGCGTATCCTGCCTGCATGTTCAGCCTCGGTTTCACCGACGATACCCAGGCGGGACTCCAAATCGGCCAGGTCGTAACCGGCCAGCGACAGCAAAACGGACAATAGCAACAGGTAAAAATTGACAGGCTGCCCTTCGACGGCCAGGAAGGCCAACAGGCTGAACGCCCCGCTGAGCGCAAAACCCGTCCAGGCCGCCCAGGAAAGTTTGCGCCAGAACGAAAAGGCCCACAAGGCAAAGCCGGGTACAAGCAGCATTGCAGTCCACGAGTGTCCGGCCAGAAGGGTAGCCGCCAGCAGCAGGATGGCCGCAATGGCAGTCATGGAGAAAGACAGGCGACGCAGGCTCATCGACGGTTCCCCTGCGCCAGGAAGCGGCGCTCCAACTCACGGCGGGCGACCTGCTCGAACGGCTGCGAGACATCCCAGTTGACGACATGCACGCCGATGCCGCGCAAACGGTTCAGGAAGACCTGCCGGCGCAGGCGAATGATGCGCAGCGCCAGCGACAAGTTCTCGGAAGGCGACTCGGATTGGGCTTCAAACGCGACCGTGTCGGGGCTGACCACCAGCACGGCGTATCCCTGTGAGCGCAGCCTGGCAATGGCGTTGAAGTCGTCGGCAGTCAGGGGGCTTATGAAGACCAGTTGTGAGCGAAACGGGAAACGCCGGTGGGGGATATGCAGTTCGCTCAGGGCGTGTGAGTCGCTGGGTTCCAGTTCTGAAAGGTCGTGCAGGATTTTCTCCCTCTGGATTTTGCCGTAGCCGGGCATTGTCCAGCGAATTTGCTTGCCGTAGAAAAGCATCCCGACCCGGTTGCCGGCCGAGAGAAAAGCGTTCGAGAGCGCGGCGGCGGCCATTACCGAATATTCGAAAATGGAACGTTCGCCGATTTCGTTGGTGTTTCGGCGTCCGTCAAGAATAATGCCGACATCGACCACGCGCTCCTGCTCGTACTGATTCGAGTACAACTCATCGTGGCGGGCGCTCAGCCGCCAGTTGATACTGCGCGAGGAATCGCCGGTCTGGTAGTCGCGCACATCGAAAAACTCCAGGCCGGGGCCACCCTGCCGGGCCGGGATGGAGCCGGAGAAGATGCGCGTGCGCCGCGGGCGAATCGAAATCCGCCGCAAGCGCAGCACCGGCGGCACGACGAACAACTGCCCGTCGGTGGCGAAAAGCCGCGAAACGGAAACCAGGCCAAGAGGGTCGCGCGCGGTGGCGGTCACCCGGTGAAGCATGTAATATCCGCGTTTGCCGGTCAGGGTATAGGTCCAGCTTTCCATCCCCCCGGCGGGCAGGCTGAACAGCCGCCGGTTCGACCCTTCGACCACTTCCAGCCCGGTGGGGAGCAGGTCTTCAACCAGGACTTCTTCGAGGCCCGGGCCGTTGTTGGTGATGGTCAGGGTGACCTGGATGGTTTCGCCCAGGGCGATGCGCCATGCGCTGGTTGCGCGCGTGATGGTTAAGTTGACATCTTCGGGCATCTTCCACAACCCGGCGAGCAGGTAGAGCGCCAGGGGCAGAGTCAGCAGGAACAGGCCGGATTGGCGCGAGGCCAGCCCGGCCAGGAGGAAGGCAAACGCCAGCGCGGAAACGAGCAGGGCGCGATTCATGCGAATTTATTTGAGTACCGGTACGCGCACGCGGGCGACGGTTTCGTCGACCACTTTGTCGGCCACCTGGCTGGTGAGCCAGAATTCGGGCTGGAGCACGATGCGGTGCGACAAAACCGGACGGGCAAAGCGTTTGATGTCGTCGGGCAGGACAAAGTCGCGGCCTTGCAGGGCGGCATAGGCGCGGGACATGCGCAGGAAGGCCAGCGAACCGCGCGGGCTGGAGCCGACAGCGGCGCGCCGGTCGCTGCGGGTGGCCTGTACGATTTCGGCGATATAGCCCAGCAGGTCGGGGTCGATGTGGACGGTTTCGGCCGCCTGGCACATTCCCTGAACGGTTTGCTGGTCGGTGATGCGGTTGAGCGTTACGTCGTCCTGTCGGCGCTCGTGGCGCCGCAGCAGGATTTCTCGCTCTTCCTGCAGGTCGGGGTGACCGACCGAGAGTTTAATCATGAAGCGGTCGAGTTGCGCTTCGGGCAGGGGGAAAGTGCCTTCGTATTCGATGGGGTTCTGGGTTGCCAACACCAGGAAAGGTCGCGGCAGGGACATGCTTTCGCCTTCGAGCGTGACCTGTCCTTCCTGCATGGCTTCGAGCAGGGCCGACTGGGTCTTGGGCGAGGCGCGGTTGATTTCGTCGGCCAGGATGATGTTCGAGAAAATCGGGCCGGGCCGAAGGTCGAAGCGACTCTCGTTGCGGTTGAAGACATAGCCGCCGGTGATGTCGCCTGGCAGCAAATCCGGCGTAAACTGGATGCGCTTGAAATCCAGCCCCAGCGCGGTGGCAAACGAACGCGCCACCAGGGTTTTGCCCAGGCCGGGGTAGTCTTCCAGCAGGACATGCCCGCCCGCCAGGATGGCTGACATAACCTGTTCAAGGACAGCGCGCTTGCCGACAACGGCGCGGGCAACTTCATCGATGACCTGATTCGAAAGGGCGGAGGTGCGGGCAATATCAATGCTCATTGGATGTCTCCATCATATAGGTTTCGAGGTATTCAATCACGGCTTGTATGGATGGGTCGGTTTGCAGCCCGGCAGATTTTGCCGCAGGGCCAAAGGTTATGGGGGAGGAGTACATGGCGGCTTCGAGGTACTTTTGAACATCTTCGGGCGGGTTCCAGCCCGGCCCGGCCAGCCGACTGCCGCGCTCGATTTGGACGCCCCTGGCGCGCAGCATGTCGATTGCCAGGCTGGCGAGGTGATGGGCCACAAACCAGCGCTGGTAAGGCCCGTTGTTGACGCGCCCCAGCCAGAAGGCCAGTTCGCGTCCCTGGGCTTGTCCGCCGGGATGTTTTACCCAGGCAGTCGGGGAAACTATGCGCGTGACACCCAGCGCCCAGATGGTGAGTCCCAGAACGGCAACCAGGACAAGGCTCCACAGCCAATCTTGCGGGATGACGGCGAGATAATTGCGCGCCAGCCAGGCAAATTCGAGGGCGGGCAAAATCAGGCTTTGCTGGATGTACCCGGAAATCAGCCAGGCCAGCAATGCCGCTGCGGTCAGCGCAATCGATATCCAAAGCAGGCGGTTGGGGTTCATGCGTTCTCCCTGCACGCGGTGACGATGTCTGCCAGGCAGGCCACGGCTTCGTCGATTTCGGCCTGGGTGGCCTGTTTGCCGCCATAGCGGACGCGCTCGAACAGCGCGGTCAGGCGTTTGACCGGGGTGGCTGGCAGCCGGGCTTTGACCATCAGGGCCACGAATTCGGCGGGCGTCAGGCTGTCATTTCGCAAAATGATTTTCTGGTTTTCTGTCACGGCCTGAAGCATATTGGCGTAGCAATTAATAATTGCGTCGCCCCAATCCTTGCCAGCCTTGATTTCATCAATGGCCTGTTCGGCAATCTCAGCCAGCGCAATCCGTTCATCTTCAAGCGGCAATCGCTCGCGTAAGAACAGCCAAACCACCAGGAAGGCCAGCAAGACCAGCGCCAGGGACAGACCAAAAGAAATCCAGGGGGAAATGACCGGTTCTTCAAATTCCTGATTCGGGATATCGATTCCTTCTTCGGCTTCGAACGGCGGGTCTTCTTCCATAAATTGGGCTTGGATGGTGGCTTCGGGCGCAGGGGTTGGCAGGCTTTCAGGCAGGGCTGCCTGCGAGAGCGCGGCTACTGCGGCCATGATTCCGAGGATGGCGATGGTCAGCGCCATACCCGCCAGGATGAGCCGGATTTTCCTGCGCGACCAGGGTGTCAGGAAAAAAAGTGCCAGGATGAACAGGACGAGTGCCCCGAACATGGCGATGATGAAAGCAACCGAGGGCGGGTACGGGCTGAAATCTCCTTTGGGCAGGTGGGAAAACGGCGTGCCGGGGGAAAACTCGAACGATTCCAGCGCCGAGGCCGCGATGAACAGGAATCCGATTGTAAACAAACCAACCAGCAGGATGATGTTCTGGGGGTGCAGGAGGCGCTTCATCGTCGGAAATTATAACATTTTGGGGTAGGTAGAACGGCCCGCGCCCCGGCCTGGTGTAAAATTATCAGTCCCTTTTCTGTTGCCGGAAAAGGGACTGTCGCCGCAGCTTATCGAACCACCAAGGAGAAAAAGACCATGCCTACCCCCAAAATTTCGCGCCCGAAATTCCCGCCCGGTTATGTCGAAAATCCCACCGCGACGGTTGGCTGGGAAGCGGTCGAAGGGCGTTTGCGTGAAGCCAAAAACTACTGGCTTTGTTCGGTTTACCCTGACGGCCGTCCGCATGTCGTACCGCGCTGGGCGGTCTATGTAGATGGGAAAATTTATTACGATGGCAGCCCTGAAACCCGCCACGCGCGCAACATTGCCGCAAACCCGCATGTGGTGCTGCACCTTGAAAGCGGCGACCAGGCCCTGATTGTGGATGGGAAGGCTGGCGAGGCGGGCAGGCCCTCGGCGGAACTGGCCGCCTCGCTGGTGACCGCTTATTGCCAGAAATATAAAGCGTTTGGCTATTGCCCCGAACCCGACCAGTGGAACGAAGGCGGGTTGTTCGTCTTTACGCCCAAAAAGGTGCTGACCTGGACGAGTTTCATGGACGACCCAACCCGCTTTACATTTGATTAATTTGTTTCGCGCAGCGCCGCCAGGGCTTTCTGGTGTTCGCTTTCCAGGCTCTGGCTGTTGCTGATGCGTAGTTGCAGGTCGTGCAGCAGGCCGTCTTTCAGGCCGTAAATCAGCCCGTTGACGGTCAGGCCCTGCCCGCGCTCCCAGGCCTGGCGGACGATGGTGGTCTGGGCAACGTTAACCGCCTGTTCGATGACGTTTAACTCGCACAGCCGCGCCGATTGGGCGGAGAAATCTCCGGCGGCATCGATAAAGTCGCGGTGCTTGTTGCGCACATCTTGCACATGGCGCAGCCAGTTGTCTATCAGCCCAAACTGGCTGTCGCGCAGGGCGGCTTCAACCCCGCCGCAACTGTAATGCCCGCAGACGATGATATGCTCGACCTTGAGCACTTCGACGGCATACTGGATGACCGATAAACAGTTCAGGTCGGCATGCACTACAACATTGGCAACGTTGCGATGGACGAACATTTCGCCGGGCATCAGGCCGGTTAACTGGGTGGACGGCACGCGGCTGTCGGCGCAGCCTATCCATAAATAGCCAGGGGATTGCTGGGAACTGAGCCGCCGGAAGAAATCGGGGTCTTCGGTGCTGACGGTCTGCGCCCAGGTGCGGTTGTTTTCAAGCAGGGCTTTGATGGTTGGCATGGCTCTCCTGAATGTGTAAAGTTGTCATTTCGAACCGCGAAGCGGTGAGAAATCTTGTAAATGGTGGTTAAGATTTCTCGCTGCGCTCGAAATGACAACCACCGCGGTCAATACATATTGTGCCGCATTATGGTTTTTACTTGATAGTTGCCTTCATCTTTTCCAAATCGTGCTTCCAGGCTTGGAACAGGCGGCTCATAATCCAGCCCTGGTCGCCACCCCAGGCGTTGATGGCCCGCAGCAGCCCATCGAAACCGGCCGGGGGCCGAGGCAGGGGCAGGGCCGGGCTGAAATCGACGGCGCGACCATCCAGGATGAAGGTGGCGCGGCCGGTGCGCTGGATGGCGGGTTCTGTCGTCAGCCAGGCGCGCACCTGCTCGCGCTCGGCATCCGTCCACCAGTGGGGCAGGTCAGAGGTGGCTTTGAACTCGCAAACGTAGGTCATGTCTTGCAGGATGGCTTTTTGCGCCTCGTCGAGCGTGCATTCAACCGAGCGGAAGTAGGCAACGTCCGGGTCGGTGTGGACGAGCGGTTTGAGCCACAGGCGGTTGAGCGAAGTGCGGATTCCGTTCTGGACGCCGGGGGTGGTCTGGTTGTAGAGCAGGCGGCTATCGCGGTCTTTGTCCCAATAGTTGGCGACATCCGGTCCGATGCGCATGGCGTCGCACAGGCCGATGGATGGCAAAATCGGCGCGCCGCAGGCCAGGAAGTAGGCGTCGGCGCCCATTGCCTCGCGGATGACAGTTAATCCATGCCGGTAGGCGGCTTCGCGCGGCATGTCGATGTGGCGTTTGCCGGGCAACGCACCCGCGTAGAGGAAGTCGAGTTTCAGGTAGTCGTAGCCCCAGGCGCGGACTTGCCTCATCGTTTCGGCCAGGAAGTCGAGGGCTTCGGGATGGGTGGTGTCGAGGGCGTAGAGTTGTTCGCCGAAATTGAAGCCTGCCGAAGCCAGTTTGCCGTCGGTGTCTTTGAGCAGCCAGTCCTGATGGTCGCGGTAGATGCTGGAGGAGGGGGTTGCCAGCAGGGGCGCCAGCCACAACCCGGCGCGGCGTCCGGTGGCTTTGATTCTTTCTGCCAGGGCGGCCATGCCGGATGGGAATTTTTGGTTGGCCTGCCAGTCGCCAACCGAGACCTGCCAGCCATCGTCGAGCTGAAAGATGTCGAAGGGCAGGTCGCCTAGTTTTTCGAGCGTGTCGCGCAGGATTTCTTCGTCGATGGCGTTGTACAGGCTGTACCACGAGCACCACACGCGCGGGGCTTTTTCGACGGTCACTTTGCCGAGACGTTCGGCCAGCAGTTCAGCGTAACGGGCGAAAACTTCACCTTCCGTGCCGTAGCCGACAAACCACTCGTGTTTGCTTTCAGGGTCTTTGCTGATGGATTCGTACCAGCCTTGCAGCGCGCCGCCGCGCAGGGCGACATGCGCCTCGAGGCTAAGCGCGCCGAGCAGCAGGATGTTGCCGTCGTCCATTTCAACTGCGCCGACCCACGAGCCGTTGGGGTTGGGGTTATAGGCGTAGACCGGGTCTATCTGCATCGGGTAAAGCGAGACCGGCTTCTGGAGCGGGAAGTTCTGGTTGGGGGCGTGCCAGGCGGCCAGGGACCAGGATTGCCATCCATGACGGTAGTAACAGCGCGGCGTGGGGGGAGTCTGAATCGCGCAGGATGCGGATTCGAGGATGTATCCGCCTTGGGTGGGCCGGGTGGCCTGGGCGGTGTATTCGGCTTCGATTTTTCCAAAAACCAGGGTGGGCATTGAAAATTCTCCAGGTTAAATTTGCGCGTATCTTATCACTGTTGGCGTTTTTGTGTCAGTCTTGGAATGTAATAAATTTTTGTGTATAATTGCCCAAAAGGCTGTGATGGAAACGAGTAGGTCTGGCTGAACTTTCAGCGAACCCGGGGTTGGTGTGAGCCGGGCAGGAATGCCGAACTGAAAATCCTTCCGGAGCCGCGCGCTGAAAAGCAGTTGCCAGTAACCAGTATTCAGTAACCAGTAAAATCGAAAAACTGGATACTGGACACTGAAAACTGGATACTGAAATTAAGTAAGCAAGCCGGATGCCCGCCGTTAGCCGGGCAGAGGGATGGTTGTCCCTTGCCGAGTGTCTGCGAGCCAATAGCAAACGCAGGAAATCCGGGTGGTACCGCGTGAGTTTTATGCTCTCGTCCCAGGTGTGGACGGGAGTTTTGTTTTACGTAGGGGCGACCCTTTGAGGCCTGTCAAGGCGCGTTTTGTGCCTGACGGGTCGCCCCTACAGATATTTTCGGAGGCGTGAATGGCGTTTAAACCTGTATCCCCCAAACTGGATGTGACCTCGTTGGAAGAGGGCGTGCTGAAGTTCTGGAAAAAAGAGAAGATTTTCGAAAAGACAATTTCTACCCGCGCCGGCGGCCCGGAATATGTTTTCTATGAAGGCCCGCCGACCGCCAACGGCAAACCGGGCGTGCATCATGTGCTGGCGCGCGCGTTCAAGGATGTTTTTCCGCGTTACAAGATTATGCGTGGGTATCATATCTCGCGGCGTGGCGGCTGGGATACGCACGGCCTGCCGGTCGAAATCGAGGTCGAGAAAAAGCTCGGTTTTACCAGCAAACAACAAATCGAAGACTACGGCATCGAGAAGTTCAACGAACTGTGCCGCAAGTCGGCTTTCGATTACATCCAGGATTGGGAACGCCTGACCGACCGCATCGCCTTTTGGGTCGACCTGAAGGAGGCCTACGTCACCTTTACCAACGACTACATGGAGTCGTTGTGGTGGCTGCTGCGCCAGATGTGGGACAAGGGCCTGCTCTACCAGGGATTCAAGGTTGTGCCCTACTGCCCGCGCTGCGGGACACCGCTCTCGGACCATGAAGTGGCCCAGGGCTACGACGAGGCCACCGACCCGTCGGTTTTTGTCCGTTTGCCGCTGGTCGATGAGCCGGGCGCTTCGCTGCTGGTCTGGACGACCACTCCTTGGACGCTGCCCTCGAATGTGGCGGTGGCTGCCGGCGAGAACGTCGACTATGTCAAGGTCGAGCGCGCCCTCGAGGAAGGCGGCACGGAGAAGTTAATCCTGGCCCAGGCCCTGCTCGAAAAAGTTTTCAGGGGCGAAGAAGTCAAAGTGCTGGAAACCTTCAAGGGCAAGAAGTTGAAGGGCGTGCGCTACAAGCCGCTGTTCACTTTCCTGCCGCCCGATAAGTCTGCCCATTACGTCATCTTTGGCGATTTTGTAACCACCGAAGACGGCACGGGCCTGGTGCATATCGCCCCGGCTTTTGGCGCAGACGATATGCGCGTGGCGATGGAACACGACCTGCCGGTCATTATGACTGTTGCGCCGGACGGTACCTTCATCCCCGAAGTGACACCCTGGCGGGGGCAATTCGTCAAGGACGCTGACCCCTTCATCACCCAGGATTTGCTCAATCGCGGCTTGCTCTATCGCGCCGAAACCTACACCCATACTTATCCCTTCTGCTGGCGATGCAAGACGCCGCTGTTGTACTATGCCCGCGAGGCCTGGTACATCCGCACCAGCCAGTACAAGGACATGATGGTCGACCTCAACCAGACCATCAACTGGGTTCCTGACCACATTAAGGACGGCCGTTTTGGCAATTGGCTGAACAACAACATCGACTGGGCGCTTTCGCGTGAGCGTTATTGGGGCACGCCCCTGCCAGTCTGGGAGTGCGAATCTTGCAAGCACCAGCACTGTATTGGTTCGATTGCAGAACTCTCGCAACTGACCGGGCGCGACCAGTCGAACCTCGATATGCACCGCCCGCATGTCGATAACGTCCACTTTGCCTGCCAGGAATGCAGCGGCAAGATGACCCGCGTCCCTGAGTTGATTGACGTCTGGTTCGATTCAGGCGCGATGCCGGTTGCCCAGTGGCATTATCCGTTCGAGAACAAGGACAAATTCGAGAGCCAGTTCCCCGCCGATTACATCTGCGAAGCGGTTGACCAGACCCGCGGCTGGTTCTATTCCCTGCATGCCATCAGCACGATGGTCTTCGAGAGCGTGGCCTATAAAAACGTCATCTGCCTGGGCCTGATTTTGGACGGCGACGGCTATAAAATGTCGAAATCGCGGGGCAACATCGTCAACCCCTGGGACGTGCTGACCGTCAACGGGGCCGACGCTTTCCGCTGGTATCTCTACACTGCCACCCCGCCCGGCAACGAACGCCGCTTCTCGGTTGACCTGGTCAGCGAGGTGCTGCGTAATTTCACCCTGACGCTCTGGAACGTGTACTCGTTCTTTGTGACGTACGCCAACCTTGACCAGTGGAAACCGGCCGGCAAGAACGAAATCCTCTCCTATAGCAAACTCGACCTGTGGCTGCTCTCGGAACTGAATACCCTCGTCCGTGACGTGACTGAATCTCTCGAAAACTACGATGTGACCGGGGCGACCCGTCCGCTGGAGAAGTTTGTCGAGAATCTTTCAACCTGGTACCTGCGCCGTTCGCGCCGCCGCTTCTGGAAGTCGGACTCGGATTCCGATAAACAGGCCGCTTACGCCACCCTGCACACGGCCCTTGTCACCCTGGGCAAACTGCTTGCGCCGACCATGCCCTTCCTGGCCGACGAACTGTATCAGAACCTTGTCCGCTCGCACGATCCGTCTGCGCCCGAATCGGTGCACCTGGCCGAGTGGCCCGCTGTGGATGAAAAACTGATTGACGAAACCCTCAACCGCGATATGCGCCTGGTCATGCGCCTGGCCTCGCTCGGGCACGCCGCGCGCGCCAAAGCCAACCGCAAAGTGCGCCAGCCGCTGGCTGAGGCGGCCTTCTCGGTCGGCAACCCTGACGAGCGCCGCGCCGTTTACGACTTCGACGACCTGCTGACCGATGAACTAAACGTCAAGAAAGTCCGCCTGCTGGATGCCTCGACCGAGGCCGTCTTGCACTCGGTCAAGCCGCTGCCCAAGCAGTTGGGACAAAAATACGGCAATAAATTCCCCGCGCTTGCCAGGGCCATCCAGGCCATGAACGCCGAGGAAGTGGCCCACACCTTCACAGGCGGCCAGTCGCTCAAGGTCGAGGTGGATGGCGAATTCTACGACATCCAGGCCGACGAGGTCGAGGTCAAGACCCTGGCCAAAGAAGGTTTTGCAGTCGCTGAAGACGGCCCTTACGTCGCCGCGCTGGTGACAGACCTGACACCCGAACTGGTCCGCGAAGGCATGGCGCGAGAATTTGTCCGCCGCGTGCAGGACTTCCGCAAAACAGCCGGGTTCAACGTTGCCGACCGCATCTTGCTTTACCTGAGCGCAACCCCAGAGCTGCAGCAGGCCATCGAAGCCCACCGCGAAACCATTATGTCCGAAACCCTGTGCCTCGAATTGCACTTTGCCCAATCGCTGGTGACTTCGAAAGTGCAGGTCGAAGAATTTGACGGTGAAAAAGTGACCATTGCCCTGGTAAAAGCCGGCGCGATGCTGTAACTGTTGCTGGTTTATGGCAGCCCAGCCGCCAGGCATCAAAAAGCCTGGCGGCTTTCATATTTCTTAAGGGTTGGCAGGATTTTACGTGAACCACATTCGGCTATAATTACCCTCATGATAACCTTGAGAACCCCCTCCAACCTGCTGGTACGCAAGACCCTTGCCATGGGCGTCCATCTATTCACCGCCACTGGCGCAGTCTGGGGATTGCTTGCGCTGGTGGCCATCTTCAACCACGACTGGCGCATGGCCATCTTCTGGATGGTGCTGGCCATGTTTGTGGATGGATTCGACGGCATGTTGGCGCGCTGGGCCGACGTCAAGACCTATGCCAGCAACATCGACGGGGCGCTGCTCGACAACATCCTCGACTATCTCAACTATGTCGTTGTCCCTGCTTTATTCCTGCTCGAAGCCGACTTCCTGCCCGAACCTTTTCGCTGGGCCGGGGCAGTTGCCATCCTACTGACCTCCGCCTACCAGTTCACCCAGATCGATGCCAAGACCGATCAAACCGAGGAGTATTTCTTCAAAGGTTTCCCGTCTTACTGGAACGTCATGGTGCTTTACATGCTGCTCATGGGGTTAAACCCCTGGCTCAACCTGGCCTTTTTGTTTTTTTTCAACATCCTGGTTTTTGTGCCTGTCAAGTATGTCTACCCGACCCGCAACACCCGCCTGCGCCGCCTGACGCTGTTTTTGTCCTATCTCTACGCCGCTGTCGGGGTCTGGGGACTGGTGCAATATCCCGATGTGCCGGGCTGGGTGGTCTGGGGCTCGTTTATTTATGTGGGATATTACATCGCCCTCAGCTTGTGGCCGCGCCGCATGGTTCAGGAGCAGGCAGCCTAATGCCCATGGATACGATTAACTTGCTTCGCTTTACCGAAATTGCCACCGAGCGCGACTTGCGCCAGGCCATTGTCGAGGCCGGGCGGTTGTGTTACCAATTAGGCCTGATGCCCGCCAATAACGGTAACATCTCCGTGCGCATGGGCGAAGACCGGGTCGTGATTACGCCCTCCATGCTCTGCAAAGGCCGCCTTGAGTTGGACGATTTGCTGGTCATCGACCTGGATGGCCGGGTACTGAAAGCCACTGCGCGCAAAAAGCGCCGGGTCTCTTCCGAAACCCCGATGCACCTAGAAGCCTATCGGCAGCGTCCCGATATCAGGGCGGTACTCCATGCCCACCCGGCGCACGCGACCGCCCTCACCGTCGCCGGGATACCGTTTCCTGAAGATGTCCTGCCCGAATTGCTCGAGGGCCTCGGCCCCGTCCCGACCACCGCGTTTGCCACCCCCAGCAGCGATGAAAATGCCGCCGCCATTCGTGAGCATATCGTCGGGCACGACGCCGTCTTGATTCGCAACCACGGCGCAATTACAGTCGGGCGCGACCTGGAAGAAGCCCTGATTCACCTGGAGCGGGTCGAGCATGTCGCCAAAGTGATTGTCATGGCGCAGGGCCTGGGAAAAATTGAGCGGCTGCCGGTTGAAATTGTCGAAAAGTTGCACCAACTCCGCAAGACGATGAAAACATAAAAGAGACATTCATGTTAATTTTTCGCGTGGATGACATAACCGACGAAATTTTCCAGGCCTTCCAACGCCTGATTCCCCAATTAACCACCAATGTCCCGCCGCCGACTCGCGCCGAACTGGATGCGCTGGTCGCCTTCGAGGGCAGTATCCTGCTGGCCGTCCGCGCCAGTGCCGACGGGCCGATACTCGGCGTGGCCACCCTCAGCCTGGTGCGCGCCCCGACCAGCCTGCACGCCCGCCTCGAAGATGTGATTGTGGACGATTCGGCCCGCGGACAGGGGCTTGGCGCGGCGTTGACGGAGGAAACCATCCGCCTGGCGCGCGAGTTGGGCGCAAATTACCTGGCCCTGACCTCCAACCCGCGCCGCGAGGCTGCCAACCGCCTTTACCAGCGGCTGGGCTTCAAGCGCTGGGAAACGAACGTCTACCGTTTCGACCTGTGAATCAAAAATCCCCGCTCCAAACGGAACGGGGATTTTTTGTTTAGACTTTTGTCATGGTCACAAGAACCAGCGGACGGCGTTTGGTTTCGTTGAAAACGAACGAACGCACTACGTCCACAATGTCTTTTTCGACATTGAATCCACCGCCGTGAATGACCTCAACCACGCGTTTACGCACCGCCGGGACGAGCGTTTCGGCCTCTTCGGCGGAGACAAATCCACGGGTCAGGATTTCAGGGTCTTCGAGCAGGCGGTTCGAGTACTTGTCGATACCCAGGTTGACCAGCAGGATGCCCGAGCGGGACAACTGCTCCCGTTCTTTGAGCAGGCCGCGGTCCATATCGCCGACCGCCCCGCCCTCGACAAAGACATAGCCGCCGGGGATGCGTTCGCCGAGGCTGACTTTCCCATCCTGCATTTCGACCACCTGGCCGTTTTCGGCCACGAAAATCTTGTCTTCCGGTATGCCAACCTGCAGGGCAAGCACAGCATGGCGCTTGAGCTGGCGCAATTCGCCGTGAATGGGCATGAAGTACCGCGGCCTGACCAGGTTAAGCATCAATTTCTGCTCTTCCTGGCTGGCGTGGCCCGAAACATGCACGGGGGCAATGGCGTCATGAATTACGTTAGCGCCAACCCGCAACATGCGGTTAATCGTTTTGCTGACCGCTTCCTCGTTGCCAGGGATGGGGTGCGAGGAAAGCACAACCGTATCGGTCGGTTTCAGGTCGAACTGGCGGTTGGTGCCAGCCGAGAGCCGTCCAATGATGGAGGATGGCTCGCCCTGCGAACCGGTACACATCAGGATAACCTGCTTGTCCGGCAGGTTCAGGGCGGCATCAATTGTGACCAGGGTTTCATCGGGGACTTTCAGGTAGCCCAGGGTGCGCGCCATTTTGGCGTTGTCTACCATACTTGTGCCGGCAAAAGCCAGTTTGCGTTTGTGGCGTACAGCAGCGTCGGCCACCTGCTGCATGCGCGAGATGAGCGAAGCAAAGGTGGCGATGATAACTCGCGCCGGGGCGTTTTCGATGACTTCATCGAGGGCCGGGCCAATTATCCGCTCCGAGGGTGTCCAGCCGGGGCGTTCGGCGTTGGTCGAGTCGGAGAGCAGTAAATCGACGCCGCGCTGCGAGAGTTCGGCCAGTTTGGAGAAATCGGTCGGCCAGTTGTCCACCGGGGTATGGTCGAATTTGTAGTCGCCGGTGTGGACGACCAGGCCGGCCTTGGTGGTGATAGCCAGCCCGACTGCATCGGGGATGGAGTGGCTGACGTGAAAAAACTCGACCTTGAACGGGCCAATTTGGACGGTTTCGCCAGCCTGCACCTTACGCAGTTCGGCCTTCCCGGCCAGGCCGTTGCGCGCCAGTTTGACCTCCACCAGCCCCAGGGTGAGCGGCGTGCCAAAAATAGGGGCCGGGATTTCGCGCAGGACGTGGTGGATCGCGCCGATGTGGTCTTCATGACCGTGGGTGATGACGATTCCGGCAATTTTTCCGGCTTTGTCGTCGAGGTATTCGAAATCGGGGATGATGTAATCCACCCCCAGCATGTCGTTGTCCGGGAACATTAAACCGGCATCTACCAGCAATATCTGGTCGTTAATTTCGTAGGCCATCATGTTCTTGCCTACTTCCCCGAGGCCCCCCAGGGGAATAATTCGTAATTTATTGTTTTGCATAAAAAAGCATATACCTTTCTTGGTAATTGGTTTGTTTATCCGCATGTGCGGTTAGGTTCGGGTTTGAAAGAAAAAATCCCTCGTAAGTGTTGCCGAGGGACGCTTTATTACAAGATTCGCTTCGCAACACTGCCAAAACACGGCAGGCGTTTATTACAGTGTCAGTATAGCAAGGGAAAGGGAATTTGTCAAATTATCCTTGCCAGGGCTTTCTTAAAGTCGAGAAATGAGAGTAAAAGCTCGGTCGGGTTGAGCGGCAAAAAGTCGACGTGCGTCTGGTAAATAACGGAATTTCTGTTTGCCGATGAGTAAGCCGAGTACAAGGTTATT
>Ga0208244_100822_pt1 | contig 23329 bp, 19 predicted proteins | sample SubbioCR12Aug_5A_FD_184828 | JGI IMG/M metagenome (GOLD analysis project Ga0208244, IMG submission 184828) | Serpentinite rock and fluid subsurface biosphere microbial communities from McLaughlin Reserve, California, USA - CR12Aug_5A (SPAdes) | ecosystem: Environmental > Terrestrial > Deep... | reverse complement strand
GCGGTATTTGTTATAGATGTCATTGAAGGGCACCTGCAGCACGTTGATTTTGTACTGGGGCAGGTCGGTCTTGGCCTGCTCCAAAATCTTGGCCAGGGTGACTTCTTCAGCCGAGCCGGTGCCATAGGCATGCCAGAAGGTCACTTCGGTGACTTCAGCGGGAGCCGCGGGAGCCGCAGGGCTTCCGCAGGCGGCCAGGGCGAAGCTGGCGACCAGCACAAGGCTAATCAGGACAAACAACTTGTTTTTCATTTTCTCGTTCTCCTTTTTTATTTTGAAGCACGCGCTTCAAATATGGACATATGTGAGATGGTTCTGAAAACTTGCTGATATGGTTTCGCTCGAAAAAAATCGAGTTCGAAAAGAGTTTATGGGGTAACCTCACCTCCTTTTTTGTCAGCAATTTTATGCAATGCGATTGATAATGCCTGGACCACTGCTCCAATAATTGATGACCGTCTGCGCAAAACAGCGGTATTAATTTTTACAGCCTGCGCCGCGCCAGCCAGGCTGCGTCTGCTTACGGTGTCGCGAATTGGTTGGAGCAAAAGGTCGCCAATTTGCGATACGCCTCCGCCAACAACAACGACGCTTGGATTGAAGATATTGACCAAGCCTGCAATCGCAATGCCCAGGTAACTGCCTGCGCGCAGGATAATTTGCTGGGAAGGTAGGTCGCCGCGCCGGGCAGCGGAAGCGACATCGCGGGCGGTCAGTTCTTCGGGAGGCCCCATGCTCGAGAGCAGGGTTCTCTTTCCGCTGGCGATGATTTCGCGAGCCTGGCGGGCAATCGCTTTGCCCCCGGCAACTGCTTCAAGGCAGCCCGTGCTGCCGCAGTCGCAGAGTGGGCCATTTTCGTCAATTGTCAGGTGGCCGATTTCACCGGCAGAGCCGGTTGCGCCCTGATAGATTTGTCCGTTTAGTAGGAGCCCCGCGCCGATACCAGAGCCAACCTTGATGAAGGCCAGGTGGTCTTCTCCGCGGCCTGCCCCGTAGGCCCACTCGCCAAGCACACCGAGTTCGGCATCGTTGTTGAGGGAGACGGGAATCTTCCACTTACCTTCCATGTCCTGTCGAATGGGATATCCATCCCAGCCGGGCATGATGGGCGGGGCAATCACCATGCCTTCCTGGCTGGCAATCGGCCCCGGCACACCCATGCCAATTGCAAAGATTTGCTGCAGGCGCATATCGTTCTTTTCAAGCAGTTCGGTCAGCAGGGCTTCGGCTTGCGCCAGGCAGGGTTTTGGTCCCTGGGTAATATCAAAGGGGATTTCAATTTCGTCAATGATGCGGGCAGAAAAATCGGCCAGGGCGACTGACAGGTGGGTTGCGCCCATGTCGATGCCAATGACATTTCCACGCGAAGGGTTGATTTCTAGAATAATGGGAGGACGGCCACTCTGCCCGTTGCGCGATTCGGTTTCGCGGATAACGTCGTTATCGAGCAGGTCGTTGACAATGGCGGTCATGGCCGCCCGACTCAAGTCCATGCGGTAGGCCAACTCGGCGCGTGAAATTCCTCCGGGGGTAAAGCGAATCAGATCTAAAACGGTGTGTTTGTTAATATTCTTAACGTTTTGGTTTGGAATAGGCCAGAAAAAATGATTCACTTTACAAAATCCTATCTTTGCAGTGGTAACGCTTACCTTTTTATCTTATCACAAACAGTAACTTTGTCAAGAACCCTAACATTCATTTTGAGTTTTGCAACAAAAAAGACGGATTGCCGGCCTGGCAACCCGTCTTTAGTATGGAAATGTACAAAATTAACTGCGCAGGGCTTCCCAGCCGGCGTATTTGGCGGTTTCAGCCAGTTCGGCTTCGATACGCAGCAACTGGTTGTACTTGGCAACACGGTCCGAGCGGGCCGGGGCGCCGGTCTTGATTTGGCCCATGTTCAGCGCAACCGCCAGGTCGGCGATGGTGCTGTCTTCGGTTTCGCCGGAGCGGTGCGAGGTCACGGTGCGCCATCCGCTGCGGTGGCAGAGCTCGACCGCTTCGATGGTTTCAGTCAAGGTGCCAATCTGGTTCAGTTTGACCAGCAGGGCATTGGCAGCATTTTCCTTGATGCCGCGGCGGACGCGTTCCGGATTGGTGACGAGCAGGTCGTCGCCGACAATCTGGCACTTGTCGCCAAAGGTCTGCACGGCCAGTTTCCACGAATCCCAGTCATCCTGGGCGAGGCCGTCTTCAATCGAGACGATCGGATACTGGCGTACCCAGCTGGCCCAGAATTCAACCATCTCAGGCCCGGTTAATTTCTTGCCTTCTTTGCGCAGGTTGTAGGTTTTGGTCTCTTCGTCATACAGTTCCGATGCGGCCGGGTCGAGCGCAATCGCAACCTGTTCGCCGCGGCCAGCCTTGAAACCGGCCTTCTCGATGGCTTCGAGGATGACCTCGACGGCCTCGTTGTTGGCCTTCAGCGCCGGGGCGTAACCGCCTTCGTCGCCGACCAGGGTGGCGTAGCCCTTGCCCTTCAACACAGACTTGAGCGCGTGGTAAATTTCCGCCCCCCACTGCAAACCTTCGGCAAAAGATGAAGCGCCGAAAGGCATGACCATGAACTCCTGCGCGTCGGTGCTCTGCCAGCCGGTGTGTGCGCCGCCGTTAAGGATGTTCATCATCGGCACGGGCAGCACGTGGGCATACACGCCGCCGATGTAGCGGTAGAGTGGCAGGCCGAGTCCGTTGGCCGCGGCTTTGGCAACCGCCAGGCTGACGCCCAGCATCGCGTTTGCGCCCAGGTTCGACTTGTTGGGGGTGCCATCCAGCGACAAAAGTTCCATGTCAATCGCTTTTTGCTCAATGGCATCCCAGCCGTAGAGCGCATCGCTGATTTGCTCGTTGACATTGTCAACAGCTTTCAGAACGCCTTTGCCGCCGTAGCGGGCCTTGTCGCCGTCACGCAGTTCGAGGGCTTCATGCACGCCAGTCGAAGCGCCGGAAGGAACCGCGGCGCGGCCCCATGAACCGTCTTCGAGTACGACTTCGACTTCCACCGTCGGGTTGCCGCGCGAATCGAGAACTTCAAGTGCTGAGATGCTTTCAATTATGGTGCTCATATGTTTTTCTCCTGAGTATCGGAATAAGGGCTTAGGTCAGTTTGCGAAATTGTCGAACGGGGAAATTCCCGTAAAATTGCCCGCCCAAGTATAATCCACTTTAGCCAAACTGAGCGGAGAATCTTTGTGTCCCCTTTAGAAATTCCAGAAAACGATCCTCGCCCCAAGTTGCATTATCCCCTTTCTGAAACCCGCTTTCATAAGATAATGATTGCCCTGGCGCGCTGGGTTTTCAAACCCATTATGGTGACAGACATTCTCGGCCTGGAAAACCTGCCCAAGAGCGGGGCGGCCATCGTTGCATCCAACCACATGACCAATTTCGACGTTTTTCCCCTGCAGCTGGCCCTGCCGCGCGCTTTGTTTTTTATGGGCAAAGCCGAATTATTTCGGATAGGACTCCTGCATGTCGTTTTCCGTCAAATGGGCGGATTCCCGGTCTATCGCGGGGAACGCGATGCCTGGGCGTTGGAACACGCCACCCGCATCCTGGCCGCCGGGCAACTACTGGCCATGTTCCCCGAGGGGACCCGCTCACGCGGACGCGGTCTTGCCGTTGCGAAGACCGGGGTGGCGCGACTGGCCATTGAAACCAACTCCCCAGTTGTTACCGTTTCGATAGACGGCAGCCAGCGATTCTTTAAGCAATTCCCGCGCCGCAATCTTGTGCATGTCATCATTGCCCCGCCCATCGTCCCTGAACCCGGCGAATCCCCGATTGCGCTGACCGAGCGGGTCATGTACAGCATGGCCGCCAACCTGCCGCCCGAACTGCGCGGCGTTTATGCCCAAAGGCCCCCGTTTTAACCCAGACCATGCGCACCTTTTTCCATGCTTATGGCAAGGTTTTTGCTCTCGTTCTGACCATGCTGGCGGGTACGCTCGTTCCGCAGGCCAGCGCATTGACCTTCCTGGTGCAATATCTGTTAATGGCGATGTTGTTCTTCGCCTTTCTTGACATCGAAATCAGGCCATCTGCCATTCGCGGCAACGTTTGGCTGGTCTTGATTGCCAACCTTGCCATCGCTTTTGTGGCCTTTGAACTCGGCTCTTTAATCAGCCCGCAACTTGGCCGGGCGGCGTTCATCACCGCCATCGCGCCGACGGCCATCTCGTCTACCGTGATTGTCGGTTTTATCAGGGGCAGGGTAGAGTTTATGGTTGCAGCAGTGCTGCTCACCAACATTGCTATGGCGCTGGTTGTCCCGCTTGCGCTGCCGCATGTGGTTGGAACCCAGGTGCAAATTTCGACCTGGGAAGTGCTCCGCCCTGTAATGGTAACCATGTTCGCGCCCCTGATTTTAGCGCGGCTGGCACAACATCTGCCGCCAAGAGCCGGCAACCTGGTTTATGCGGGCAAAAAATACTCCTTTCACATTTGGATTTTGAACCTGTTTATCGTCAGCGCCAAGGCCAGCGATTTTGTTTTGCGAGAGAATGGCGGCTCCTTGCTGGCGCTGGGACAAATCGCCCTGGTTTCGCTCGTCATTTGCGTCGTCAATTTTGCCCTTGGCGCGTTGATTGGCGGGCGTGATTACTGGCAGGAGACCAGCCAGGCCCTCGGCCAGAAGAACAACACTTTTGCCATTTGGGTCGCCCTGACCTTCATCAGTCCGCTGGCGGCGATGGGGCCGACATTTTATGTCCTGTATCACAACCTGTATAATACCTGGCAGATTTATCGCTTTGAAAAACTCGGCAGGGATAAAATATCATCCAAGGATATATGAAAAAAGCATCCTTTTACATTATTATGGGTGTTTCCGGCTGCGGCAAAACATCCGTAGGCAAAGTGCTGGCCGAACAACTGGGTTGGAACTTCTATGATGCTGACGATTTTCACCCGCCCGAGAACATTGCCAAAATGGCAATCGGCACTCCGCTCACCGACGCTGATCGCGCCCCTTGGCTCGAATCGCTGCGTGCGCTGATTGCCTCCTGCCTGCGAACGGATAAGCCCGGCGTGCTGGCCTGCTCCGCGCTCAAGGAACGCTACCGCCAAATACTGCTCGAAGGCAACCCCGGTGCCCAACTGGTCTATCTCAGGGGTAGTTACGACCTGATTTGGTCGCGCATGGCCCGGCGTCCCGGCCATTATATGAAGCCCGAAATGCTGCAGAGCCAGTTCGACGCGCTTGAAGAGCCGCAAGACGCGCTGACCCTTGATGTTTCACTTTCTGTTGAGCAAATTGTAAATATACTTCGTCTGCAAAGTCTCTGATCCCGCCTTGCTATTGTAAGCTTTCCTAAATCTAAGCGACTTGTAAAAGGGCTGGTCTGAGCCGACGTAGGCGATGGTTGTGCCCAGCAAGTCGCAGCAGCGGCAATGTGTGTGGCCACGATGGCGCGCTCGTTCAACACGCGCATACAAAATAGCCCAGCTCGAAGGATTCCCCTCATCCTTCGAGCTGGATTTCAGGTATCATGCAATGCTTCAGGTCAGTCAAAGATTGGCTGTTGCATTGCATATTTTTATCGGGCTATCCAAAGGGGAAGCCGAGGTGAAGCTGTTTACCCCCTTCAACCCCATTCATAAAGATATATACCCAGTGAGTATCGATTTCTTTCATGAAAACGGAATTTTCATCAAATCATTCCCACGAGTCTGGCGGAGGAGGTTGGCCTGCGTCAGACTCCCAGGCAGACAAAACCGGCCCAGTGGCGTAGTTCTTCCCGCTTTTGAATAGATGCTCGCTGGGATCGCGCCAGCGCCTCTGCCGGGGAAAAGCCGGCGAAAAATCCTTGATAGAAAACCGTCATATCTGCGGCTGGGGATGAATCCAAAACCGGCCACAGACTGCCTATAATGGTATTTGCGCCTGCCATCAAGCTGGTGATGGGCATCCCGACATGCTCATCACCCTCGTAAACCAGGCTTTGGGCGCCGTTGCAGGCCGAAAGCGTGACCAGGCCCGGCAGCGGGGCAAGTGTGCGAATCTGCTCCAAAGCGATGTCCCGGTCAGACAGGGCCAGGCTGCTCAAGCGTCCGGTGCGAGAGTCGTGGCTGATGTGGCTGGAAAGATGAAAAAAGGCAAAAGATGAAAATCCATGCGCAGCCTGCTCGCGCAACGCCGCCCAGGTGGCTTCGGCATCCAGCAGACAGCGGCTGTCTGGATGCGCGATTTCGGCGATGGCCTGAACTTCCCGAATCGCCGCGGGCAGGGCGGGATGTTTGCCCTGAAAATCCGAGATACCCAGCAGCAGGCCGGTATTTCGCTCCGTTGTTTGGGCTTGCGCGGCGCGCTGCCAGAGCAATTCCAAAAGATGCAGGGAAGGAACCAGGCTGGGGACACAGAGTTCGACCAGATGCCGGACATCCCATTCGGGCTGCAACGCCGCCCAGGGGACACTGTGCAAATCTCGGTGCGGGCAAATCACCAGCCGGGTATCGGGGGAGGAGAGATAAGCCTGAATTTGACTCGGAAGCAAGACCTTGCCGAGGGCTTTCATATCGCTGGGGGAAATATCCAGTGCGCCGCGATGACTGCGCGCACAGACGTCCAATGCCATACGCGCCCGGGCAGAGATGGCTGTTTCAAAGACTTCAAGTCCATCCGGTGAAACCAGGCTGACGATGATGCTTCGCCCGGTCAGGTAATAATCGAGCGCCAGCCAGGATTTTCCCAGTCGGGCCTCCGCTTCCTTGCGGAAGCGTGCCAGCATAAATTCAGGGGCAGGGACTGGCGCGGGCCGCGCAGATTGCCGCTCCAGTTCGGCCAGGCGTTTGTCGTAGGTTTGAGCCGCTTCAATCAATTTGGCTTGCAGGGTTTTGATGTCACCGGCAAACCGCGACCAGGGACTTGGGTTATAGATGGTGCGTATTTGGGCCTGTAATTCCTGAATTTCATGTCCCAATAACTCAATTTCAGCGGGCATCTCGGCGCTGGGCGCGAAACTATCAGCGGAGAGCAGCCGGGACAGTGTTTGCGCCTTGCTGCTTTCGATAAAAAACAGGCTCTCTTGCGCGGTTGGCTGGCTGGCCGCCAGTTGGACGGCTTTGTCCAATGTATCCTTAACCGCGCGCAGGTAAGAGCCGGCCAGGGCTGGCTGCCAGAAACTATTCCGCAATCTGGCAATGGTCTGCATGGCTTTGCGGTAATGGGCAAGCGCTTGTGCCTGCTGATTGCGCTCTTCGGCCAGGGCTGCCAGCCCGGCATGGCAGTGGCTCTCGATTTCCGGCATGATTCCCTGGCAAAGCGTCAGGGCTTCGCGGAAGGATGCCTCGGCGTTTTCCGGATTAGCGGCTTGCAAGTGGCAATTACCCAGCGAGGCCAGACTGGCGGCTTGTTCGATGCTCATGCCCATTTGCCGGAATTTGGCTTCGGCGCCGGCCAACAAAGCAAGAGCGCGGGACAGGTCGCCGCTGCGGATGAGCATTTCTCCCAACCGTCGTTCGGCCAGGCCAATTTGGGGAGCCAGACCGGAAGCCTGGGAAATCTTCAGGGCAGTATCCAGCGCAGCAGCGGCCTCATCAAAGCGGTCTTCCAAAGAGAGAATCAATGCCCGCTGGTTGTACACCAGCCCCAGCATAGCCGTTTGCTGGATTTTCTCATAAAGCGTTTCGGCTTTGTCCAGGTGTTCGTGCGCCGCAGGATACTGATTCAAATCTGTCCAGATATGGGATAAATAAAGCTCACAGCCCGCCATGCCAAAGGGATTGTCCAACTTTTGGAAACGCTTTTGGGCCAGTTCCAGGTCATTCAAGGCATTTTGGAAATCTCCCAGCAGGGCAGAGACGTTACCACGATTGGCAAGCGCATTGGCGGCGGCATACTCAAAGCCCAGGCTTGCGTAGATTTCTCCCGCTTGTTGAAAATGGGCCAGGCTTTTGTCGAGGTTGCCCATCAGCAGTTCGAGCTGACCACTGTCGTTGTAATTGTCGGCCATCATGCCGGACGCGCCGTGCGTCACAAAAACGGGACGCGCGCGCTGGAGTTCGCGCAGCGCCTGCGGCAGGTTGCCGCGCTGGATGTTGATTTGCGCCAGTCCATTTTCACAAACCGCCGCCCACAAATCCATCTCCTGGGCCGAGAAAACTGCCGAAGCCTGTTCAAAGCAGGCCGTTGCCTGGTCATAATCACTCCCGGAGAGGAAGTACCAAAGTCCCTGTTGGTATTGGGTTTTTGCCATGTCCAGCGGGGATTTGTATTTCTGGAAGACGCCCAGGGCCTGCTCGAGTTTGGCATAGGCTTCTTCAAAATTCCCCTGTCGACGCTGGTAACTGGCTTCGTTCAGCCAGCAGCGCGCCAGGTTGACGGGGTCTAGCCGGGTGCTGAAAATTTCTTTGCAAAGGGTGAGATTTTCCTGGGCAGCCAAAAAATTTCCGCACAGGATATGGGCATACGAAAGCGCCAGGCGGCACTGGTGGGAAAAATCTTCCAGATCGGACTGCTCCAAAATCGCCAGCGCCGATTCGAGTTGGCTGGCGGCTTCAGAAAAGTTGGGTTTTGTCCAGGCCAGGTGATTAAGTTGCCAGTCACAGGCTGCCAGCCAGGCGGTTTCCCCCAGGGATTCGAAGCCTCGGCGAGCGCGCTGGATGGTTTCGGAAACTTTTTTGGGCTGTCCCCAGTGGTTGTAGGCGCGGCCCAGGTACCAGGCCGCACGCGATTGCAGGCGCAAGTCACGGTTGCGGGCGGTGCTGTCTGCCAGCAGGGCAATCGCCCAGGCGCGGCGCGGAGAGAGCAGGGCCGCTTCTTCAGCGGCCTGTGCCAATTGTTCGAGAAGATTTTCGTTTAACGGTGGCAGTTGGCGGGTAGCCCGATCCAACTCGTCCGCATGGATTTTCCCCAAAAATACGTCATTTGCCAAACTCAAGTAGGATTGCAGGGCAGGACCATCTAACATGATTGCTCAGTCAGGTTTGATTGCCAGGACCAGGTCGAGGTCAGATGTAATTTCCTGGTTTTGACGGTCGAAGGTGGCCGAAAAGGGGATATCCGGGAAACTGACGCGTCCTTCCCCTGCGATGGTCAGCGTTTCGGTGTACTTGCCCCAGCGCAAGGTGGCATAAAGGGGAGAATCTGGCGAGGCTGTCGATTCCAAAGACATTGCGATGTTAAGGGAAGCGGAAAGTGCTTCGCCGGTCTCTTCCGAGATGCCGCATTCGAGCAATATCGAGTAACTGGAACCGCCCAGCTCAACTTCTTCTCGCAACACGGTGAACCAGCTATCATCAAACAAGTTTGCATCAGCACGATAGACAAGCCGGGGCGGAGAGAAAATACTCTGTAATTGCTGGATGGTTCTTTGCAGGGAGATTTGCCAGGATACCCCGCTGGCTGGTTGGCCTTCTACCTGGGATGTTTTTTGTTTCAGGAAGGCCAGGTTTGGTTCTCCGGCAACCGGGAGGGGTTCCAGCCGGCCTTCTTTTTCTGCTTCAAGCGATTCCAGGGTGTCGAGAAACATTTGTCTCAGTTCGGGGTTGCTGAGCAGTCTGCGATAGGAATCAGAATATTGCGTTTTTATATCAACGCCTTTTATAGCTTCGTCTACCAGGAGAGATAGCACTTCATTGTCTTCCGTAGTAATAAACAAGTGTTCGGAAGTAGGTCCCGCCAAATTGGAGGCCTGCTTTTTCCCAGCCTTTGTTTTCTTTTCATTCTCTGACCGCCGTGTGTTCATTAAGTATTATCCCTGTTTTTGCTTAAAATCTTCCGTAAATCTTGCAGCGCATTAAAGTGCAGGCTGTGAATCGCGCCAGCGCTCTTGCCCATCAGAGTAGCGATTTCGGTCAGTGGCACATCGTCCAGGTAATGAAGGTGAATGACCTGGCGGCGCGCTTCAGACAAACCGAGCATGGCTTGTAATAAGACGTTTCGGTCATCCTGATTCTTGAAGTCGCTGTCTTCGAGATTGGGTAGTTGCTCATCCAGTTCGACCAGATTGTTCGGGGGGATTGTCGATTTTTTTGTGCCGTCCCGAAAAAAACGGAAGCAGGTCATGATCACCGTTGTATGCGCCCAGGGGTCAAAGTCTGTATCGTAGGGGAAATGGGCATCTAAAATGCGTATTGCGGCTTCGGTTGCACATTCTTCCGCAATTGCACGCGTTGAAGGGCCTGGCACGAAACCTTTCCTGAGCAAAAAGCTATAGGCCCATGCTTGCAACTGCTTGAACAAAGGCTGCCATACCTCGTCCGTTCTCGCCTTCTGCACCGACTGGATATGTGAATGCAATCGGCCATAATGCTCCAGCACGCGTCGCACGTAATCGCCAACCCGACGGATGTCGTTACCGATAAAGTTTTCAGCCCGGCCTCTATCCAGGTTGGTATGCAAAATAATCCTGATGCTGGCGGCAGTGTGCGCTTCAATATCAAGGGATTGCAAGGTTTTGTCTATTTCGACTCTGATATCTTCTCGATGCAGTTTCACAGCTGGCATTGCATTCCCTTGGGGCAGGCGATTTTTCGCTTCAGTATGAAGGAACGATACGATTATAAATTAACTTTCTCGCAGAGGTGAAAGTATGCATTCCAAAATGTGTCTGTGACTGAGGGTGGTCTTTGAAAGATAGGCAGGCTCCTTGTAAGGTATAGGCGTCCAAGCCAACCTTCAAGGAGTCCGTTATGTTGACAATTGTCAAGTACGAACGAAGAGAGCCACCCATTGCGATTAAGGAATAAAGTGCCACTTCGTCTGGCAGGAAGCAGTTTTTTCGGAAATCAGTTTTCTGTTCTCTCATTTTATTGGCCAAAGAAAGTGTGGTATTTTGGGTGGCAATACGGAAAGTATATTTTTTCACAACTTATCTTCCCTCGGTTATAATTCTCGCAACCAAAATCCCAGATTTGCACAACCGAACAACCAAGGAGACTGTATGCTACACGAGCCAGCCACACATGCAGGAAAAGACCCCGCTGGGCCATATAAAATGCGCCTGGGTGTCTGGATGTTTATCTTCTATGCCTTGTTTTACGCCGGGTTTGTTGCCATCAACCTGCTTAGCCCGCAAGCCATGGGCGCAATCGTTTTTGCCGGGTTGAACCTGGCAACGGTCTATGGCATGGCGTTAATCATTGTCGCATTCATTGAAGCCCTCATTTACAACGCCATGTGCAGCAAAAAAGAAGCTGAACTGGAGCGCAAAGCGCCAAAGGGTAAAAAAGCAGCGAGCAAATCCAATAAAAAAGGTAGGGCTTAAATCTCATGGCTATCTTCGTCTTTGTTGCCTTTGTCGTTTTTGTGGTTGGCCTTTCGCTTTATTTGGGAAATAAAGCCAAAACATCCAGCGGATATTATGCAGCCGGAGGAAATATTCACTGGGGCGTGAACGGGATCGCCTTCGCGGGGGATTATCTCTCAGCAGCCTCCTTTCTCGGCATCTGCGGCCTGATCGCCACCGTTGGCTATGACGGTTTTCTCTATTCCATTGGCTACCTGGCCGGGTGGATCGTGGCCCTTTTCGTTGTGGCCGAACCGCTCAAGAAGTTGGGCAAATACACGTTTACTGACGCGGTGGACGCCAAATACAACTCGCGTGGCATCAAGCTGGCGGCCGCCGTCAGCACCCTGGTTGTCTCGATCTGTTATCTCATCCCGCAGATGGTTGGCGCGGGCGTGCTGGTCGAACCGCTTCTGGGTATCCCGCATGCCTGGGGCGTGATGATGGTCGGCGCGATCGTGATCACCATCGTAGCCACAGCCGGCATGGCTTCCACTACTTATGTGCAATTTCTAAAAGGCGCCCTACTGATCGTGTTTTCGAGTGTTTTGGTCGGCGCAGTTGTCATACGGGGCCTTTCGACCATGCCTGACCAGGGCGGCGCGGTTCCCTTCTACAAATACTCACACATCGAAGCGACTAAAGCGGACGGAAAAATCCAGGCAGCGAGCGTGGATTTGCTGGAGCAGATCGATATCAAGGGCGGGCTGACCTTCGTCCGGCTCAATCATGACGGCAGGGAAGCCTGGTGGTACGCTTCTGAAACTGATGGCACGGTCACACTGAAAGAATCGCAATCGGTGGTCGCCAAAGCCAACGGCAAATGGATCAATGGCGCACCGGAATCCGAAGAAAACCAATTGCGCCAGGTTGGCAATCTCGAGAAAGTTCGCGGACAGACCAATATCGAACCCGTCAGCATGTCCCTTTTTGAGTTCCTGGCTGCCATCACCGACAAAGACACCATTGTCCGCACCTGGAAAAACGCTAGCTTTATCAACAGCGCAGGCGAAAAAGTGACCGTCTACTATCCCCATGATGTTGCGGGTGACCGCATCATGCGCCCGGGCCTGAAATTCAAAGTCGAAGGCACCCTGCTCGAACGGCTGGATTTCCTTTCGCTGATGTTGGCGCTATTCCTGGGGACTGCCGCCCTGCCGCACATCCTGATTCGCTATTACACCGTCTCCAGCCCGGCCAGCGCGCGCAAATCGACCATTGTGGCCATTGCCGCGATCGGCTTTTTCTACATCCTGACCCTGTTCATGGGCCTGGGCGCGATGGTCAGCGGCACGATGAACCCGGCCGATAGCAACATGGCCGCCCCATTGCTGGCGCGCTCCTTTGGCGAACTGCTATTTGCAATCATTTCAGCCATCGCTTTTGCAACCGTGCTTGGCACTGTCAGCGGCCTGATCGTGGCGGCTTCCGGCGCGGTGGCCCACGACTTGTTCGATCGCTACTTCCAAATCAAGATGGACGACCGCCAGAAAGTTATGGCCGGAAAAGTCTCTGCCTTCGCCATCGGCGGCATCGCCATTGTGCTGGGGATCATCTTCAAGGGCATGAACGTTTCCTTCCTGGTTGGGCTGGCTTTCGCAGTCGCGGCTTCGGCCAACCTGCCGGCCATTGTCATGCTCTTGTTCTGGAAGAAGACCACCGCGCGGGGCATTGCCGCCTCCATTGTGGTTGGGATCGTCTCTTCGCTGGTGCTGATCGCCCTGTCGCCGGAACTGTTCACACTCTACGGTATGAATCCGCTTGACGCGCCGATCCCCTTCAGCAACCCGGGCATCTTCTCGATCCCGCTCAGCTTCATCACGCTGGTGGCGGTCTCGCTGCTGACGCAGAAAAAAGAAACAGCAGCTGCCTAAATAAATAAGCGGGATGTGCCGGTTGGGACATCCCGCTTTTCTTTGTTTTGGTATAAACTCGTATCTATGGCATCCACTCTGCTCGTCAACCTGCACACCCACACGCTCTTTAGCGACGGCGAATTGACGCCTGAAGCGCTGGCGGCCAACCTGGCCAACGCCGGGGTGCGCTACGTGGCCCTGACCGACCACGACACGCTCGAAAGCCTGCCGCGCTTCGAGGCGGCGCTCAACAAACGCGGACTGGCCTACCTGCCCGGGCTGGAGTTGACAACCTGGCACGAGGGCCGCGAACTGCACCTGTTAGCCTATGGTTTCGACCCGGCCCACCCCGACCTGGGCGCAACCCTGATCTCAATGCGCCAGGTGCGCGAGTTGGAAGTTCACAGCATTGCCGGGTCGCTCAGGAAGAAGGGCACAAGCCAACCCAACGGCAGGCTGGATCTGCCCGCTGTCAGCGCTGCGCCAGATGGGCGGCTGGAGGCCGGGGCGGCCATCGACCTGGTTCATCGCGCGGGGGGCAAGGTTTTTTGGGCGCACCCGCTGGTGTATGAACCCGATCTGGAGATGCTGGAAGCGCATGTTGTGGCTTTGAAGGCCTTGGGGCTGGACGGGTTGGAGGCGATCTACGAGTCGTTTTCAACCGAACAACGCGCCGGCTTGGTTGAAATCGCCAACAGGCAGGGATTGCTCATCAGCGCCGGGACCGACCTGCACAGCGAAGAACACGGCCTCGGGATGGAAATGCCCAGGGAAGACTGGACCCGCTTCCGGGAGGCTGTGTTCGCCAGCCCCACTTTTAGTGAAAAAGGACCCGGCGCGGGAAAAACCGTCCCTGGCAGCCCGGCGGCGCGGCAGGCGGCTGGAAAATCCCATCACTTTCGACGCCGTTCCTACGTCCTGCGTATTTTCCTGCCAACGCTGGTTGCGATCAGTTTATTCCTGGTTTCGATTTGGGCCTTGATTTTGCCTTCCTTCGAGCAAACCCTGCTGGAGCGCAAGCGTGAAATGATTCGCGAGCTGACCAACTCGGCCTGGAGCATTTTGGCTTCGTATGAGCGTGATGAGCAAAACGGCCTGCTGACCCGCGAGGAAGCCCAGGCGCTGGCAATCACGCGCGTGGAAGCGCTGCGATACGGGCCGGAGGGCAAGGATTATTTCTGGATTCAGGATTTGCAACCGCGCATGATCATGCACCCCTACCGCCCAGACCTGAACGGACAGGATGTTTCCGACTTTGGCGACCCGCGCGGCGTACCGATTTTTGTGGAGTTTGCCAAACTGGTTCAGCGCGAGGGCGAAGGTTATGTTGATTATGTCTGGCAGTGGAAGGACGACCCCGAACGACTGGAGCCAAAAGAATCGTATGTAAAGGGTTTCGCGCCCTGGGGATGGGCGGTTGGTACCGGCATTTATACCGACGATGTGCGCAGCGAAATTACGCGCATTGAGCGCAGCCTGGTCAATACGGCCCTGGCAATTTCGGGCGCGGTGGTATTGCTGTTGGTTTTCGTTTTGCAGCAAAGCCTGCGCATCGAGCGCGAGCGCCAGGAAGTACTCGACAGCCTGCACGACTCGACCGAACGCTATCACTCGCTGGTCGAAGCCACCACCGAAGGCACCCTGCTGATTCTGGATGAGCGCTGCCGCTATGCCAACCCGACCTTTTTAAGGTTGACCGGCTTCAGCGAGCGCCAGTTGGAATTTCTCGAACTGGCAGATATCCTGCCGCGCGAGGCGGGCAACCTGTCAATTTGGAAGGATATAGAACGCGCCGATGGACGGGACGTGACCGGAGGCGAAGCCTTTGAGGGGATTTTGCGCCATGCCGATGGCCGCCCGCTGGAATGTGTGCTGGCGCTCAACCCGATCGTGTTCGCCGGTCAGCGCGGCTTCATCCTGCTGGCGCGTGACCTGGCTCGCCAGTCGGCCTTGCTGGCGGATGAATTGCCCTTAAGATCGGCCCAATCTGTCCCGCTTGGCATTTTCCGCGCCCGAACGGCGCGCCGCGCGGCCCTGCTGGAAATGAACCCCGCCATGCGCGAGTTTTTCAGCGAGTCTCAACCTGCCCTGGCCGATTTATTTTCTGATTCTGCTGAGTTTGACTTGTTCCTGCAAACCTTACAGGACAGCGGCGAGGTGAACAAACTCATCCTGCACATCGAAACCAGCGATGCGGCGGCACGCTTCCTGTCACTTTCGGCGCGGCTGGCGCCGGATGAGCGCGGACAGGCAGCCTACATCGACGGCATTCTTGAAGACGTGACCTCTGCCCGCAAACAGGAAGCGGGGCGCGAAGCGCTGATCGAAAAACTCCAGGCCTCGCTCTTGTTCCTGCACGAACCAATCAGCAAGCTGGGCCGCGATGCGCTGGTCTGCGATATGAACACAACGGTCGCGGAATTGGCGCGCCTGATTACCGAGCGCAATGTGACCGCCGCGCTGGTTGCCAGCGGGGATTCTGTGATCGGGATCGTAACCGACCACGACCTGCGCGCGCGCGTGCTGGCTGAGAACGCATCCCTTGGAGCGCCAATTCATACGATCATGAGCGCACCTTTGACAAAAATTCCCGAAGACGCGCTGATTTATGAGGCGCTGATGCGCATGGAAGAGCGCGGCGTGCGCCATCTGGCGGTAGAAGACCGGGACGGGCAGATCGTCAGCGTGATCGATAATAAATCTCTGATTCAGTTCCAGCGTTATGGGTCGATTGTGCTGACGCGCGAGATTTCGCGTTCGGCCAGCCCGGAGGAAGTTGCCCGGCATGCCGAGCGCACGCCTCCGCTGGTCAAGACCCTGCTGGATAGCTCGGCCCGCCCGCGGCATGTGACCAACATGCTGGCCGCCATCTGCGATTCTGCCAGCGAGCGGCTGGTGCAACTGGCCATCGACGAACTCGGGCCGCCGCCCGCGCCTTTTGCATTTATCGCCATGGGCAGCCAGGGACGCCAGGAACAAACCCTGGTCACCGACCAGGACAATGGCATCATTTACGCGCCCCCTGACACTTCCGACCCGGAGAAGGTCGGCGAATACTTCCTGCGTCTGGGAAAGCGCGTCTGCGGCGGCTTGAATCGGGCCGGCTATCCGCTCTGCCGGGGCGGGGTGATGGCGGGCAACCTGCGCTGGTGCCGCTCCCTGCCCGATTGGATTTCCAGCTTCGAAGGCTGGGTGGACAAATCCGAGCCGCAGGAGATCATGGAAGTCAGCATTTTCTTCGACTTCCGCACCGTCTATGGCGAAGCCGACCTGACGCATGAGCTGCGGCGCGCCATCCATGCCGGACTGCTTGACCAAGCTGCCTTTTTCCACCACTTTGCCCAAAACGCGCTGACCTTCAAGCCGCCCTTCCGTTTGCTCGGCAACATCTACCTGGGCGGCGGCGCGACCGAGCGCGCCGGTGAAATCAACCTGAAAGATGCGATGATGCCGATGGTTAGTTTTGCGCGCCTGTACGCCCTGCGCCACCAAATTAACCAGACCCACACCCTGGAACGCATCGAAGCCCTGACCGAGCGCGGGGTGATCTTGCCCTCCAGCCGCGATGAAATTGTTGCATCTTACGATTTCCTGATGCAATTGCGCCTGCAAAACCAGATTGCCGCCATCCAGGCCGGGCGCGCGCCGACGAATCTCATCCACCCCGGCAAATTGGGCTATATCCAGCAGGAACTGCTCAAGCAGGCCTTCGCCCAGATCGCGGCGGTGCAGAAGAAGGTCAGTTACGACTTTTTGGGCGGGGTGCAGGTCTAATCAGCCTGAGTTGAACAGCGCAAAATCTGCGCTGTTCGGGCACATATCCCCGATCCGGGTGCGGATGCGCCTCGCCTGTTCCTGCGTGATGTGCAGGTCAGCCAGTAGATGTGAATGGACGAGTTGTGGGGTGTTGCCTGACCGGTAATTTCGTAATAAATCTGTGCTTTATCGATATTTACAAAGCCAGATTTTACCTGGGTAGTTGGCATATCAATCCTCCGTGTTTACAAATAGGTGGATTCGCTTTGCTGCTTTTTTTCTTTAAAAAATTGCTCTTTGATCAATGCTTGCGCGGCCTGACCATCTACCGGTTTATTTAAAAGAAAGCCTTGTCCAAAATCGCAATCCAGTTTGATGAGATTGTTCATCTGTTCCTGGGTCTCGATCCCCTCGGCGATAACCTTCATGTCCAGGCTGTTGGCCATGGCGATGATGGCGCGGATGATGGGGATGCCGCTTTTGCTGACGCCGAGGGTACTGATAAACGAACGGTCTATCTTAAGATTATTGACCGGTAAACGTCTCAGATAACCCAGGGATGAATATCCCGTGCCAAAGTCGTCAATCTCGACCCCGATGCCCAACGTTTGTAAGTATTCGATTTTTGTGGCAGCTGTTTCGATATCTTCAATCAAGGTTGTCTCTGTTAATTCGAGCAGCAGGCTCGCGCCTGCCAGTCCGGTTTCTTCCAAAACCGCCGTGATTTTCCCCGCCAGATCGGGCTGCGCGAACTGGCGGCTGGAAAGATTTACGCTAATGCTCAAGGGCGGTTCCATGCTGAACTGCGTTTGCCATTGCTTCATCTGACGACAAGCCTCGCGCAACACCCATTGACCGATGGGCACAATCAGCCCGGACTCTTCCGCAGAGTTAATGAAATCCGCTGGATGGAGAAGTCCTTTTTTGGGGTGTTCCCAGCGCAGCAAGGCTTCGAAACCAGTAATCTGCTGCTTCTTTAGCGAAAAGATTGGCTGATAATGGATTCGGAATTCCCCATTTTCAATGGCCTTGCGCATGCTGTTTTCCAGTTTTAAGATATTTTCTGCCTCAGCCCTCATTGAAGTATCGAATACTTTAAAGCGGTTCCTGCCGCTTAATTTTGCACTGTACATGGCAATATCGACATCGCGCATGATGTCTTCCTGGTTTTCATATTGAAAAAGGTTCATGACAATGCCGAGGCTGGCAGTCATGACGAACGAATTTTCCCCGGCTTCGAATGGAGCAGACAGGTTGTGCTGGATCCGTTTGACGATTGTGAGAATTTCATCGGCGGTTTTGAAGGCTTCGAGCAGGATGGCGAATTCATCGCCTCCGAGGCGGGCGATCGTATCCACAGCGCGGACGGAGACTTTCAATCGCCGCGCCATCTCGATCAGGAGTTGGTCGCCAACATTGTGTCCCAGGCTGTCGTTGATGATCTTGAATCGATCGAAATCGAGGTATAAGAGCGCAAATTGATCGTCGATGTGGCGTTTGTTCCATTGGATGGCGTGTTCGAGACGGTTGGCCAGCAGCCTGCGGTTGGGCAGGTTTGTCAGCGGGTCGTGCAGCGCCTCGTGGATCAAGCGCTCTTCAGCATTTATCCTTTTTTCCATTTCATCATGCAGGATATTACGCTCTTCACGCAGCTCTTCGGCCTGCTTGTTGACCTGGTCGACCAGTTGTTTAATCCTGCCAGCGATCATGCCGATCAACGTGAAAACGAAACCCGCCATCAGGTGTGGGATCATCCCGCCGCCTTCCGGTACACCCATCATGCGCAGAGAGATGTTGTTCGCCGGAACGATGAGTATCCCAAACACCAGCCCGCCGCGCACGCCAAGCAGCCAGCCGATGATTATCATTGGGATGACGGCCAGCACCATTGTTGTCGGACCTGCGAGCGGATAGAGGAAAAAGAAAACAATCGCATACGCAGCCAGGCTGGCGAGAGCGAGAAAAATTCGAAGATAAAGGTTGGCGGGGATTTTCATGGTGGCAAATTCAGGTAAAAAAATTATAACCCCTTACGAGAACCGTGATAATTGCATATTCAGGTTATATCAGCCGACAAGTTCGATCAGTTGCTGATATCGAACTCAACCCCCGATAAACCCGGTTTGGCTGCTGCCAACGGCCTGCTCAAAATCCCGCCGGGTGCCAACTGCGTTGTCTGCCGGGGCGGTGTTTGAGGTGCTTCTGGTTTAGGCTAAAGACAAAAGGCAAGGTAGAAAAACAAAAAAACAGGACGCCAGGTATCGAGAACCTGGCATCCTGTTAGTGTCGTGATGATATTCTTTAATTCACAACCGTCCGTGTCCGATACAGACCTTCCTGTTCCTCAGCGCTCAGCCGCCTGAAGGAATACTGGTAGCCGTAATAGATCGCAAAGCCATAAAAAAGCAGGTCGATTGGCGAGAAGGCCGCCACAAACAGTTCCAGGTTTATGTTGGGGTTAAGAATCATGTAAAACAGCACGTCGAGCGGTGAGGCCGCAGTTTGCTGCGCAATGACTGCCACGAGCATAAAAAAATTGCCAAGCAGGCAGCTGAGCAGCGCCAGCCCTGCCCCGGCGATGCCGAAGATTTTATCAACGCCCTTGCCGAACTGGCGCACTGACCAGCCGACCATGAAGGCCACCGCAATCGCCATCCAGGCAATCTGATAGTTGGTGAAAAAGGTGATCGCGCCCCACAGGATCGCGCCGAGCAGGGCTGCCGCCAGCCCGCCCACGATCCCCAGCGACAGGTTCTGCTCCTCCTGGATGCGTTCCTGCAATTCCTGAACCCTGACCGGGTCAATTTCTCGAACCGTCTGAAACTGCGGTTCTACTGCTGCGTTTCCCTTCACAGGGCTTTCTTGCGGGGTGTTTTCCGGAAAACTACTCATCGGTTATTCTCCTTGTTTATGGTGGCTTTTGGTGGTTTGTTTTGCAAAAAAGTATAGCATGCCCCCGTGCTATTCTTGCAATGTTGACCTGTTCATGACTCCGCAAGGTATCGCTCTGCCTCATCCCTGTCTCGAAACAGGGTCACATTCAACCCGGCATTCCTGGCAACAGTTTCCACAAAATCGTGACTATGGTCGTCTGGGGCAACCACCAGGGCAGCAATGGCATCCAGGTCAATCCCCGCTGATGCGGGCATTTTGTCGTAGGCAAATTCGTAATTTCCAAGAACAGATTCCGTATTGTGCGATTCGGTCAAATCGACAAGATAGCGCTTGATTCCCAGTTTGCGGCCCAGCGCATGACTTTCATGGTTGTATTCCATCGCAAGGCCGGAATTAATATCCCCCACCACCTTTTGGATAATGTACTTGCCGTCAGGAGAAACAGTGTTTGTGCTGGGCATGATGCCTCCTGGATAAACCTTCCTAATCCCAATAATCTTTCATCAACTCGGTTGCCCAGTCGGGCTGGCGCACCTCGCCGCGCGGCAGGAACTCGCGCATCACGGGCTTAATATCCAGCACCGGTGTTCCGTCGATGGCGTCCAGACCCTTCACCGTCAGGGCTCGCCCTGTTTGCTCCAAAATGCGCACTACCGTCACCCCCAGCCGGTTGGGCCGATTCTTGCCTCGCTGCGCGAAAATCCCGACCCTGGGCCAGTTCGGGTTGTTGCGCGGATGCCTTGCACCGGTCTCGATTTTTTGCTCATCCACCCGGTTGAAAAAGAAAACAACCTCTGCGTGTGAGAATTCGGCGATGTGGGCAAGCGCTTCTTCGCCAAAACGCTCGTCCAATTCGATAACCGACAACACCTCGCCCCAATGGTCGTCCTCGACAGCAAGGCGGCTATTTTTTACGGTCCCGATGGGAGAGATGGATATTGTCATGACTCTTGTTGCCTGTTATTGGGGGTAGTAACTGCAGGATAATATCTTCCTTTATCTATGCAAATCTTATTGTATATCCATATATGTCGTCACGATGATCAGTATTGGACGAGCAGCAAAAGAACTGGGCGAATCCAGCAGGACATAGTACAATTGTTCTATGATAGTGCTGCGCGCCTTCAAAACCGAACTTGACCTGAACAACAAGCAGAGAACCGCCTGCATTCGTCACGCTGGCGCGGCTCGTTTTGCCTTCAACTGGGGTCTGGCGCGCAAGCAGGCAGCCTTTGCGAATGGCGAAAAGTCACCAACAGCGATAGACCTGCACCGCGAAATCAATGCGCTCAAAAAGACCGAACTGGCCTGGATGTATGAAGTCTCGAAATGCGCGCCGCAGGAAGCCTTGCGTGACCTGGACAAAGCCTTTGCCAACTTCTTTCGCCGGGTAAAGGAAAAGAAAGCGGGCCGGAATGTCAAGGTTGGCTTTCCGCGCTTCAAGTCCAAAAAGCACGGTCTGGGTGGGTTTCGCCTGACTGGCGCAATCCGTGTCTTTGAAAAGGCGATCCAACTGCCGCGTTTGGGATTGCTGCGTCTGAAAGAACGCGGCTACCTTCCGACCCGCGGCGCGCACATCTTGAGCGCGACGGTCAGTGAAAAAGCCGGGCGCTGGTTTGTTTCACTCCAGGTCGAGATGGAAGTGCCAGACCCAGTCGTGGAAGAAAAGCCAGTTGGCGGAGTGGATTTGGGCATCAATCGCATGGCTCAGGTCAGTGACGGTACCTATTTTGAGAATCCGCGCGCCTTGAAACGCAGTCTGACCCAATTGAAACGCTTGCAGCGGGTTGTTTCCCGGCGGCAAAAGGGCAGCACCAATCGCCAAAAAGCGGTCAGGCAGCTGGCAAGGGCGCATTTCCGGGTTGCCAATCTCCGCAAGGACGCTTTGCATCAGGCCACCACATTCCTGACGAAAAACAAGTCAGCGATTGTGTTGGAGCACCTGAATGTGAGCGGAATGATGAAGAACCATCACCTTGCGCAGGCGATTGCGGACGTGGGCCTGTACGAGTTCCGGCGGCAGTTGGAATACAAAGGCCAGTGGTATGGTTGTGAAGTGTTACTGGCGGACCGGTTTTTCCCGTCCACAAAACGCTGTTCGCAGTGTGGGAACGAGAAAACAATCAGTCTGGCTGAGCGGGTGTATTCCTGCGAGCACTGCGGTCAGGGGATGGACCGCGATTTGAATGCGGCCATCAACCTGGAGCAATTGTTGTATTGTTGAACAAAACTACGGCGAGTTCCGCCGAAAGTCACGCCTGTGGAGAGTATGTAAGACCTGGTTTCAGGCAACGCTCGTTGAAGCAGGAACCAAACAGCTTTCTGTCATAGACAGATTTAAGCAGGTTTTGGAGAGCGGCTGCCTGGTTTGGCACATAAACTAGGCGCATTTTCTTGGCTTTCAACGGGCTTGCTTTTTCAACCGGGCTTCAGCCACATGGCGATAGGGCGTTGGTTTTCCGCTAAACAACTCGCTGAACAGGTTAATCATTTCGTCCTGTCCGTATAGCGCCTGGTTTTCCAAGGCGTTTTTAAGAGACTCCAATTCGCCACACAGGTCGCGCATATGTGACTGGAAAACCTCCAGATTTTTGGCGTTGACATCGTTTCGCAGTTCACTACCTGCCACATGGGTGCGGTCGAGCGCCTGCATGGCGTTTTGGATGCGTTCCAGCATTAGGTCACGGTCAGTCATCGCACACCTCCCGAGCGCATCCGTACGCTCTGCTTTAAGCATAACATTTTTTTACTTGCGATTCAATCCTTGCTGGTGGTAATCCTCGGGCGTATCCAGGTCTTTCAGCACCGTTTCGTCGGCTTCGACATAAAAAATTTCGGCTTCGTGTGCCCGCAGGAAAATTCGCCCCGTTTCAGCCGACATCAAATCGGGCCACAAATCGCGCCGCACCAGCCAGGGATGCCCGCGCCGCATTCCACAACTGGGCAGGATTAAGCGCGAACTGGGCCGCCTGGCCGCTGATACCACTCGCCGCGCGGATTCAGCACTCAGCTGTGGCTGGTCTCCCGGCGCGATGAGCGCGTACTCCGCCTGCGGGCCAATCGCCGCCAACCCTGCGCGGATGCTGCTCATCATCTCCCCGGCCTCGTGCTGCGGGTTAAAGACTGCCCGCACCGGCAACCCCTGCGCTTTCAGGCGCGCCACCTCCGCCTCGACCAACCCCCGCGCCCCGCCGGTAATCACAACAATTTCAAACTCCGCCCCATCGTCCGTTTCTTTCCGTAATTCCGAAAGAGAGTCCGCTGTTGCGTCCGTTTCTCTCCGTGATTCCGTGAGTGAGTCCGTTGTCGCGTCCGCTAAAGTCCTCACCACCTGCCCCAGCACCGTCGTCTCCCCCCAAGGCAGCAACATCTTCGGCTGCCCCATCCGCCGTGAAAGCCCCGCTGCCAGCACAATAGCCGTTATCTTCGCCATGCCTGCCCTTGTTTTGCATTCTGCATTCTGGTTTCATCCTTCTGCATTAATCTTCCACTCCCCAGGCCAGCAACTTGCGATAATCGTCTTCGTTATCGACATCGAACAACAATTGCTCATCATGCCAGGGGATATATTCCACCGCGTAATGGCGGAACAAA